>OGCN01000059.1_pt1 | contig 165038 bp, 210 predicted proteins | sample 1570181 | NCBI WGS metagenome assembly OGCN01 (sample SAMEA4370584, study PRJEB24528) | human gut metagenome | reverse complement strand
GATGAAATGGAGGGCGTGTCCTGATGAAAACGAAACATCTGCGCCTGATGCAGCGGGCCTACGTCATCCTCTTCTTCTGCTTCATGTACCTGCCCATTGCCTATATGATCGTGTTCAGCTTCAACCAGAGCAAGGGCTACGCACTGTTCACAGGCTTTACCCTCAAGTGGTACACCAGCCTGCTCCATAACTCTGCCATCCTGAGCGCTTTGCGCGTCTCGCTGGAGGTGGCCCTCATCTCTGCGGTCATTGCAACGGTTCTGGGTACGGCGGCCTCGCTGGGCATTGCGTCCATGAGCCGCAAGAGCCGCCTTGTGATCACCAACATCACCTATATCCCGGTGGTCAACCCGGAAATCATCACCGGTATTTCCCTGATGCTGCTGTTTGTGGCTTACCAGCGCTTTGCCGAGGGAGTCTCCTGGCTGCCTGATACCATCATGGGAATGCCCACGCTGCTGATCGCGCATATCGCCTTCAATGTGCCCTATGTCATCTTCAACGTGACCCCCAAGCTCAGGCAGCTGGACATCAAGCTGTATGAGGCAGCTCTGGATCTGGGCTGCGACCCCAGGCAGGCGTTCTTCAAAGTCATCCTGCCTGAGATCAGCCCGGCCATCCTGTCGGCCTTCCTCATCTGCCTGACCTACTCTATCGATGATTTTATGATCTCCTATTTCAACTGCGGCACGGTGGAGACCCTGCCCATTGCCATCTATTCCATGACCCGAAAAAAGGTCAGCCCGGAGATCTACGCTCTGTCCACCATCATGTTTGTGGTGATCCTGACCATCATCCTCATCTCCAATGCCATGGAGAGCCGGGAGTACCGCCGGGATCAGAAGGCACTGAGAGGGGAGGACGTAAAATGAAACGTTTTGCTGTTCTGCTGTTGACGCTGGCTATGGCGTTCTGCTGTGCTGCGCCCGCCTTTGCCGCCGGAACCATTGAGGTGACCGAGGACGTTTCGGTCTCGGACGATTACGACTGGACCCGCTTTCAGGGCCAGAATCTCACCCTGAACGTTTACAACTGGGGCGAATACATCTCCAACGGTTCTGATGACAGCGTGGATGTGGTGGCCGCCTTCGAGAAGCTTACCGGCATCAAGGTCAACTACACCACCTTTGATTCCAACGAGTCCATGTACGCCAAACTGAAATCCGGTGCGGCCAACTACGATGTGGTCATCCCTTCGGATTACATGGTGGCAAAGATGATCGCCGAGGGAATGCTTGCACCGCTGGATTACAGCAACATCCCCAACTCCCAGAACATCGATGCAGTCTACCGTGATCCGGATTATGACCCCACCAACGCCTATACCGTGCCCTATATGCTCTGTACCACCGGTATCATCTACAACACCACCATGGTGGAGAATGCCCCCACCAAATGGGCTGACCTGTGGGACGAGCAGTACGCGGGCAACATCCTGATGTTCAATAACAGCCGTGATGCCTACGCCATTGCAGCGTTCAAGAATGGCACCAGCATCAACCCCGAGACCCCGGAAGAGGTGGACGAGGTGGTGGAGACCCTGAAAGCGCAAAAACCGCTGGTGCAGGCCTACGTTATGGATGAGATCTTTGATAAGATGATCGGCGGCGAGGCGGCCATCGGTGTGTACTACTCCGGCGATGCCATTACCATGATCGATGATAACCCGGATCTGGCCTGGGTGTTCCCGGAGGAGGGCAGTGTGCTGTCGGTGGACTGCATGGCGGTGCCTGCCACCAGTGAGCACAAGGAAGCTGCGGAGATGTTCATCAACTTCATGTGCGAGCCGGACATCGGAAAGGCCAATGCGGAGTATATCGGCTATACCACCCCCATGCAGAAGGTGTGGGATATCCTGGACGAGGACCTGAAGTACAGTGAGATCGCATACCCCTCTGAGGAAGTGGAAGCCAAGGAAAAGGTGTTCACCGCCCTGAGCGATGAGGTCAACAACGAGCTCGATGTAAAGTGGAGCGAGATGAAGAGCTACAATGAGGGCGGCAGCGGCGTTGTGTTCCTGATGCTGCTGCTTGCCATGGTAGCGCTGGCCTGCTTCAACATCTGGCGCAAGCTGCGCAAAAAGACCCGGAATCAGTATTGAGAAGAAAGGGCCCTCTCCGTCAAAGCCTCTGGCAATGCGAAGCAATGACGGAGAGGGTCCTCTTTTGGAAAGGAAACGTATGAATCAATATACCTATCATACAACTGTCCTGAACGCTGACGGCGATTTCCGCCGGATGATCAAGCCCAGCGCCCTGTTCCGCTATGTGGAGCAGGCTGCGGCAGACCACGCCCGCGCCTACGGCATGGACGATGCTTTTTTCAAAGCGCACCACACGGCATTTCTGGTGGGCAAGCAGGCGGCGCAGATCACCCGGATGCCCCTGCGTGCCGAAAAGCTGACATTTGTTACCGCCTGTGAGCCGTGCAAGAAGGGTTCGATGAAGCGGCTGACCCGCATTCTGGACGAAGCAGGGAAGGAGTGTGCTCTGATCGACAGCCGGTGGATCGTGGTGGATACCGATCGTGAGTGCATCCTGCGCCAGCCCTCCTGGCATACGCCCGGTTACTGGAACGAGGATCTGGAAGGGGAGCTGCCCCAGCTGGTGCACAAAGCAAAGGAACTGACCTGTGCGGGCAGCCGGACAGCCAGCTACTCCCTGTGCGACCTGAACGGCCATGTGAATAACGCCTGCTATCTGGACATCGCCTGTGATGCCCTGCCGCTGGAGGTGGTCAAAGGCGGGCCGTTGAAATTTGTCTCCGTCAAGTACCACCGGGAGATCCCGATGGGCAGTCAGGTCGAGGTGTTTTATGCGCCCTCGGCCGATGGCTGGTATGTGGTGGGCCGCCGCGAAGAGCACGCCGCGTTTGAATGCTACCTGGAATTTACAAAATAAATCCAGAAAAATTACAATTATGTTACAAAATCTGCGAAAAAGGTCTTGCAAAACGGAAACAAAAGAGTTACAATATGGTTACAGAAAGCGATGAGCGCTTTTTGAGACTGAAATCTTTTTCTTCTTGTTGAATAAGAGATATCGGGTGCAGGGCCTTCTCCTCCTCCGGCTGTTCTCCTTCACAGCTGTCGGCCACTGTACCGCACAGGCGGTATCTCGCTTCGTGTGCAAAAAAGTCCGTCCGGTTTTCCGGTGCGGACTTTTTTGCATTCCACTTTGTGTCAGAAAACCGGCCTGTCAGGCGGAAAAGTATGACCTTGCACGTTTTTGGTGGTCAATTTTACTGTTTTTCCGCAAAGGACAGTTCTAAAGTTTGTTGCCACTGGGGTTTGTATTCTGACGGGGTTTGTGGTAAAGTATAGTCAATCAATTTATAAGCAGCAAACATGAATTATTTTGATGCTGGCCCGTTGTTGATGCGTTAAGAAAAAAGGAGTTTAGAGTATGGCTTATTTCTATGAAGAACCTTCCCGCACCTTTGGCGAGTACCTGCTGGTTCCGGGTTATTCCTCTGCAGAGAATGTCCCCACGGCAGTCAGCCTGAAGACCCCGCTGGTCAAGTACCGCAAGGGGGAAGAGGCCTGCCCGCTGGAAATGAACATCCCCATGATCAGTGCCATCATGCAGTCGGTCTCCGGCGATAAGCTGGCCATTGCACTGGCACGTGAGGGCGGTGTGTCCTTCATCTACGGCTCCCAGAGCATTGAGAACGAGGCTGCCATGGTGCGCCGCGTCAAGAGCTATAAGGCCGGTTATGTGGTCTCCGATTCTAACCTGGCTCCTACCGCCACCCTGCACGATGTGCTGGAGCTCAAGGCCCACACCGGCCACTCCACCATTGCAATTACTGCCGACGGCACTCCTCACGGCAAGCTGATGGGCATTGTGGCCTCCCGTGATTACCGTGTCAACCACACCCCCGATGATGCTTCCGTTACCACCTTTATGACTCCCATCGAGAAGCTGGTCACCGCACCGGAGAACACCTCCCTGCACGACTGCAACAATATCATCTGGGACAACAAGATCAACACGCTGCCGCTGGTGGATGCTGAGGGCAACCTGAAATACTTCGTGTTCCGCAAGGACTACGATTCCCATAAGAAGAACGTCAACGAGCTGCTGGATGCCAACAAGAGCTATGTGGTCGGTGCCGGCATCAACACCCGCGATTATGCCCAGCGTGTGCCCGCACTGGTCGAGGCTGGCGCGGATGTGCTCTGCATCGACTCCTCCGAGGGCTACTCCGAGTGGCAGAGCCGTACCATCGCCTGGATCCGTGAGCACTACGGCGACACCGTGAAGGTGGGCGCAGGCAACGTTGTGGATGCCGAGGGCTTCCGTTTCCTGGCAAAGGCCGGTGCAGACTTCGTCAAGATCGGCATTGGCGGCGGTTCCATCTGCATTACCCGTGAAACCAAGGGCATCGGTCGTGGTCAGGCCACCGCAGTCATCGAGGTCGCAAAGGCCCGTGACGAGTACTACAAGGAGACCGGCATCTATGTGCCCATCTGCTCCGATGGCGGCATCGTCCACGATTATCATATCACTCTGGCTCTGGCCATGGGCGCTGACTTTGTCATGCTGGGCCGCTACTTCGCACGCTTTGACGAGAGCCCCACGAACAAGGTGCGCATCAATGGCCAGTATATGAAGGAGTACTGGGGCGAGGGCTCTAACCGTGCCCGCAACTGGCAGCGTTACGACCTGGGCGGTTCCACCAAGCTGAGCTTTGAGGAAGGCGTGGACAGCTATGTGCCTTACGCAGGTCCTCTGGCCGATGGTGTCCAGACCACCCTGTATAAGGTCAAGAGCACCATGTGCAACTGCGGCGCACTCTCCATCCCCGAGCTGCAGCAGAAGGCCAAGCTGACTGTGGTTTCCTCCACCTCCATCGTGGAGGGCGGCAGCCATGACGTTGTGCTGAAAAATGCGACCCCCAATATTATAAACGGCTGAGCCTGAACAGGCTTGCAGGGCCGCTCCCGGAGCTTTCGGGGGCGGCCCTTTTGGCAGTACCGAAAAAAAGATTTTTCTTTCTGCACGCAGGAAATTTACAAAAGCCCTTGCACCCGGGCGGCAAAGATGCTATCATGGTACAAACGTCCTGTCAAGACAGGGTGCAGGCCCACGCACTGCCGGAACAAAGGCAGGGGAGAAGGGACTGTTTTTTCAGCAGCGGCAAGGCTTTTTCGCTGCTGCGAAGTACAAGGAGAGGAAACTTTTCATGGACGAGATCAAAGTTGTTCCGTACATTCCGGACGAAGATTATGATAACCCTGCCATGGTGGTGGATTTCTACGAATTCACGATGGCAAACTGCCTGTTCCTGCACGGCTTTAAGAACACCACCCTTGTGTTCGATATGTTCTTCCGCAAGAACCCGGACAACATGGGCTACTCCATCAGCGCAGGCCAACGCAAGCTGACCCGGTTCCTGCTGAATTATCACTTCAACGAGCAGGATATCCGCTGGCTGCGCACCAAGGGTATGAGCGAGGAATTCTGCGAGTATCTGCGCACCTACAAGTGGAAAGGCGATATGTACGCTCTGCCCGAGGGTACAGTTTGCTACCCCCATGTGCAGATGGTCCGCATTGAGTGCGACCTGGTGGGTGCGATCCTGATCGAGACCTACCTGCTGCAGACGATGAACTTCCACAGCCTGATCACCACCAAGGCGACCCGTGTGACCGGCCTGAACACCCATACGCCCCGCAGCGTCATGGAGTTTGGCACCCGCCGCGCACAGGGCGAGAGCGCAGGCAATGATGGCGCGTATGCCGCTGTTCTGGGCGGCTGCATCGGCACTGCCAACTGTTTGGCTGAGATGAAGTATGGCTCTGAGGTCAAGGCAGTTGGCACCGTGGCACACAGCTTCATCGAGTTCTTCCCGACGGAGTTTGATGCCTTCAAGGCCTTTGCGGATACCTACCCGGATTCCGTCAGCCTGCTGCTGGATACCTACAACATCATGGAGAGCGGTCTGCCCAACCTCATCAAGCTGGACGACTACCTGATCGAGAAGTACCCCAATGACCCCAACCGCCGCGTCAAGAGTGCCCGTATCGATTCCGGCGATCTGGCCCGTGGCTCCAAGCGCCTGCGCAAGGCACTGGATGCCGCAGGCAAGCCCTATATCAAGCTGGTGGCCTCCAATGGTCTGGACGAGCGGAAGATCGCCAACATGGAGCTCTATGAGCACGCTCATTTTGATTCCTATGGCGTGGGAGAGAATCTCATTACCTCTGCTTCTGATCCTGTGTTCGGCGGCGTGTATAAACTGGTGGCGGTCAAGCTGCCGGATGGCACCTATCAGCCCAAGATGAAGTGCTCGGATTCTGCCAGCAAGGCCATCATCCCGGGCAAGAAAATGCCCTGGCGGCTCTACGATGAAAATGGTCAGGCCCAGTGCGATCTGATCGCCATGGATGGCGAGGTCATCGAAGCGGGCAAACCGGTAAAGATGGTCAACCTTGACCCGGATGCCATCGAGCGCACCATTACCATTACCCCCACCAGGGTCAAGCGGCTGCTGGTGCCCCATATCCTGAACGGTGAACTGGCCATTGAACTGCCCGGCATTGCTGAGAAGAAGGCCTATATCGCAAAGCAGCTGACTGAAGAGACTTGGGAGACCGAGCTGCGTATCGAGATGCCGCATAAGCACTATGTCAATATGACCCCCGCTGTGGCCGAGTGCCGCGCCAAGATGTATTCGGAACTGCATGGCGGAAAGGTGTAACTTGACAAAGCAGAGTTTCTATTGTATTATAATAGCCGTTGTGTGAATCTTACATGTTTTGATACATGTTTGTAACTCCGTAACGACGGACTTGTGATAAATGTTTGACTCATCACCTGTTATTCCCGGCTCTCTGTGAATGTCCAGAGCAGCAGGGCTTTGTAAGCCGGGTTTCTATGCGCCACTGTGGTGAAATTGGCAGACACGAGGGACTTAAAATCCCTTTCTGGAGACAGAGTGCGGGTTCAAGCCCCGCCGGTGGCATAAAAAATCCCCTTCAGCATAAGCTGAGGGGGATTTTTTGCTGTTGTATCGCGTACAAAGTGTAATTCTGCGCAGGCAGGAATGTCGGATGCAGCTCAGCGGTTTTCCATAGCATTGAATCGTTCCAGGAAGCTGTGATCCACACCCTCAGATCGATAACCGGGCATGGTATCAATGGCAACATTGTGGATGCTGCGGAAGATGCTGTTTTCGATATTGGGATTGTCGCGCTTCAGGCGGCGAAGCAGGATCTTGATCTCCTGCCGCTTGGAACCACCGCCGCCGTTGTCGCACATGGTGCAGTTCTCAGTAAAGCGGCAGGCGCACTGGATGAATTCCAGATCATTGTAGCGCTTCCAGGCCAGGATATCTTCTTCCCGGATGCAGTACATGGGGCGGATCAGGGTCATGCCGGGAAAGCTGGTGCTGTGGAGCTTGGGCGGCATGGCCTGCATCTGGGAGCCGTAGAACATGCTCATCACGGTAGTCTCAATAACATCGTTGAAGTGGTGGCCCAGCGCGATCTTATTGCATCCCAGCTCCTTGGCCTTGCTGTACAGGTGGCCGCGTCGCATCCGGGCACAGAGGTAGCAGGGGTTCTTTTCGGTGTTGTTGGCAACGGAAAAGATGTTGCTCTCGAAGATGGTCACCGGAATGTGCAGCAGCTCGGCATTGGACTCGATCTTCTGGCGGTTGATCTCATTGTAGCCGGGGTCCATCACCAGAAAGACCAGCTCAAAGGGAACATCGCTGTGCTTCTGCAGTTCCTGCATCAGCTTTGCCATCAGCATGGAGTCTTTGCCGCCCGAGATGCAGACGGCGATCTTGTCTCCCTCCTGTACCAGCTCGTAGCGCTTTACCGCCACGATAAAGGGGGTCCACAGTTCTTTGCGGTATTTCTTGATGATACTGCGTTCGATCATCTGATAAGGTTCAAGCTCACGTTTCATGTTGGTTCCTCTTTTTATTTAATGTACGGCGGTCAGCTCACGGTAGCAGACATCGAACGCCTGCAAAAAGGCTTTGATCTCGTCCTCGGTGGTCAGATGGCTCAGGCTGATGCGCCAGGAGGATAGTGCGTTGCGGCGGTCGCGGCTGACCGCAAACACCGCACGCGAAGGCAGACCGTCCGAAGAGCAGGCTGACTTGACCGAGACGCAGACCCCTTTGGCATCCAGCTCCCGCTGGAACACGGTGCCCTTGACATTACGGACGCTCAGATTCAGCACATGAGGGATGGCGTGTTCCGGGCTGTTGATGCGCACCAGCGGATATGTACTGAGGGCGGCGCGGAGCTCTGCATTCAGTTTTGCCACATGGTCAACGCGTCTGGGCAGGTCAGTGACGGCAAGATCAAGCGCACAGGCCAGCGAGGAGGCCAACGCCACAGTGGGGGTGCCGCTGCGGTAGATGGTGGTGCTCTCGCCGCCATGGATGAGAGGCTCCAGCGCCAGATTCCGCCGCTTGATCAGCAGGCCGATGCCGTTCAGTCCGTAGAATTTGTGGGCCGTCAGGCTCATGGTGTCCACGCCCTCAAAAGAAACGGGGATCTTACCCACAGCCTGGGTCGCATCCACATGCAGATGACAGTGAGGGTATGCTTTCAGGATGGCGGCGATCTCCTGTACAGGCTGCACCACGCCCAATTCACTGTCCACCAGCGTTATGGCAACGCAGATGGTATCCGGGCGAAGCAGATCCTTCAGGTGCTCAAGATCTACAGTACCGTCCTGCTTCACGTCCAGCAGGTCGATCTCATACCCCTGCTCCTGTAATGCCGTCAGGGTGCCGCTGACCGAAGAATGTTCCAGCGGAGTGGAGATGATGTGCCTGCCCGCATGGCGGGAGAGACGGGCCAGCCCCTTTAAAGCAAAGTTGTTGGCTTCGCTGGCACCGGAGGTATAGATGATCTCGGCTGGCTGAACGCCCAGCAGAGAGGCGATTTTGATGGTGGCAGCATCGATCTCTGCCTTGGCGGCAGAGCCTGCCTGATGGTGAGAGTTGGCGTTGCCGATGCAGCGGCGCTCCACGGCACAGAACTGCTCCAACACCCGCGCATCCACCGGGGTGTTTGCAGAATAATCCAGATAGATCATAACATTCCTCTTGAAATACAAATCAATTCAATAGGTTATATTATAGTGCGGACAGGGGCATATTTCAAGATGTCCGGCCAAAAAGCTGAGGGAAACTGCGGCAAACGGATTGCATCCGGGCATGGTTTCTGGTATACTTTATAAAGTCAGACAGGGAAGGGGAGAGCAAAATGTTTCGTTCGACTTTGCGGAGCGCGTGTTTTGCCTTCCGGTCCCGTTTTTTGAATCTGCTCCAGAAGATTGAGGCACTGCCGTTGCTGCGGCAATGCCTCTTTTTTTGGGCAGCGATGAAAGGAGAACTTCTCTATGAGTGAAAAGATCGATTACTCCAAGGGCATTTACGATGCCCGGCAGCTCGGCACCGGACGGATGCTGATCCTGGGCTTGCAGCACATGTTTGCCATGTTCGGCGCAACTGTACTGGTGCCCCTGCTCACCGGCCTGAGCGTTTCCACCACTCTGCTCTGTGCCGGTCTGGGCACCCTGCTGTTCCACCTTGTCACCAAGGGCAAGGTCCCGGCCTTCCTTGGCTCCTCGTTTGCTTACCTGGGCGGTTTTTCCATTGTAGCCCCCATGCTGGCTGACGCAGACGGCAACCTGACCGTTGTCAATACTAAAATGCTGCCCTATGCCTGCGCGGGCGTGGCACTGTCCGGCATTCTGTACCTGCTGGTCAGCCTACTCATCTCCACCTTTGGCATCCGCCGCATTATGAAATTCTTCCCGCCGGTGGTCACAGGCCCCATCATCATCTCTATTGGTTTGATCCTGGCCCCCTCCGCCATCACCAACTGCGAGTCCAACTGGCTGCTGGCTTTTGTGGCCCTGGGCACCGTTATTGTCTGCAACATCTGGGGCAAGGGCATGGTCAAGATCCTGCCCATCCTGATCGGTGTGCTGGTCTCCTATGCTGTGGCTCTGGTCACTGGTGCTGTCAACTTTGAGGCCATTGCCGCTGCCGACTGGTTCGGCATCCCCCTGCACAAGAGCGCCATGGGCCTGTTTGCCATCGACGGCAGCCCGGAGTTCATCAGCGCAATGTTCACCATCATCCCCATTGCGCTGGCAACCATGATGGAGCACGTGGGCGATATCGCTGCCATCAGCGCTACGGTCGGCCACAACTATATCAATGATCCCGGCCTGAACCGCACCCTGATGGGCGACGGCCTTGCCACTGCCATGGCAGGTCTGCTGGGCGGCCCCGCCAATACTACCTACGGTGAGAACACCGGTGTTCTGGCCCTGAGCCGCATCTACGATCCGCTCGTCATCCGCATTGCCGCTGTGATGGCTGTGATCCTGAGCTTCAGCCCCAAGTTTGAGGCCGTCATCAACACCATCCCCACCGGCATCATTGGCGGCATCAGCTTTGTGCTGTACGGCATGATCTCCGCGATCGGTGTCCGCAATGTGGTCGAGAACCGTGTGGACTTTACCAACAGCCGCAACCTGATCGTTGCCGCTGTCATCCTGGTCTGCGCACTGGGCTTCAACTCTGTGGGCGGTCTGACCTTCGCTGTGGGTGGTGTCTCCATCAACCTGTCCGGCCTGGCCATTGCTGCTATCGTGGGCATCCTGCTCAACGCCATCCTCCCCGGCAATGATTACGAGTTTGATGCTGCCAACGGTTCCGATGCTCCGAGCAGCGGCAACCTGCAGGTCTAAAAATAAATAGGAATAATTCTTAAAATTAGTCTTGACTAATCTAGGAATCATTGCTATAATAGGCTCAGAAGCAAGGCCCCCTGTACCAGAGGAGAGGCCAAGATCATAATGAAAAACAATGGAGGATATTCTTATGAAAAAGTATGTTTGCACCGTCTGTGGTTATATCGCTGAAGGCTCTATCCCTGAGCAGTGCCCCGTCTGCAAGGCTCCTGCATCCGCATTTGTCGAAAAGACCGGCAACACCTATGTGACCGAGCATGTGGTCGGCATCGGCAAGGCTGAGGGTGTGCCTCAGGAGATCGTTGACGGTCTGCGCGCAAACTTTGAGGGTGAGTGCAGCGAGGTCGGTATGTACCTGGCCATGGCCCGTGTGGCTGAGCGCGAGGGCTACCCCGAGATCGCTGAGGCTTACAAGCGCTATGCCTACGAAGAGGCTGACCACGCATCTCGTTTCGCCGAGCTGCTGGGCGAGGTCGTGACCGACAGCACCAAGAAGAACCTGATGATGCGTGCTGAGGCTGAGTGCGGCGCATGCTCCGGCAAGATGGACCTGGCCAAGAAGGCAAAGGCCCTGAACCTGGATGCGATCCACGATACCGTCCACGAGATGGCAAAGGACGAGGCTCGTCATGGCCGCGGTTTCGAGGGCCTGCTGAAGCGCTACTTCAACGTGGAGCTGTAACGAAAAAAGCTAAAAAATACAATTGTAAAACGCAAGTTTTGCTGTTGGTCATAGGATAATCTGTTCAAATCTGTTCTTAACTGTTTTTATCGGTTGAGAACAGATTTTTTTGTTTTGTGGGCAAATCGTGGGCAAAGACCTTTGATTTGACCAGTTTTGACCTCTTTTTCAAACCTTGCCCACAAAAAGCTTGAAAGTTGGCTTGTGGCCTAGAAAAATCAGAGGTGGGAAAATTCGCCATTGTGGGCAAATCGTTGACACCAAACATCGGCCATGATAGAATCAAGTCAGATGAATAGACTAAGTGAGCAAAGGAGTGATATCATGGGTACTATTAGAAAAAGAGGCGACAAGTGGTCGTATCGAGTTGACCTTGGTGCTGTCAATGGTAAGCGTATGCAAAAAGAGAAAGGCGGCTTTGCCACAAAGAAGGAAGCGGCTGCCGCAATGACTCTTGTAGAAAATGAACTGCTTAAAACGGGTGAATATATAGAAGCAGAACAAAAAATTACAATGCAACAACTATATGAGGAATTCATTGAAGAGGAGGCTCCGCTGACTCGAAAATATACAACCATTGTTCGCTACAAGTCACTTTATAGAAATCAAATAGAACCAGAATTTGCTTCAAACTATCTGTATCAAATTACAACTGAGCGAATTCAAAAATTCATCAACTATAAAGTTAAAGAAGAGAAAAATAAAATGTCTGGTCATTCTGAACAAGGGCTAAGTGCGGCTTATGTTCGCAGTGTTTATAATTTTCTTCTTGTGTTATTTACTCTTGCAAAGAAAAAGAAATATATCAAAACCAACCCAATGGACGATGTGACTCCACCAAAAGACTATCGTGCGTATGGCAAGGAGATAAGATATTATACTCAGCCGCAAATCGAATGGATGGATAAGCGATTCCAATCAACAAATCTATACACGGCTTACCAACTTGGTTTATATCTCGGCGTTCGTGTAGGAGAGTGTTTTGCACTGCGATTCAGCGATATAGACTGGGACAATAAAACCATTCAAGTTGGGTGTCAGCTTCAATTCCAAGATAAAGTATGGAGCCTTGTCTATCCTAAAACACCAAACTCTTTGCGCAGTATAAAAATGAATCAAAAACTAATCGACTATCTGAGAGCCATTCAAAATAAATACGCAAAAAATAAAGAGCTGTTTGGTGCTGGCTGGAAGGGAAGTAACAAGGTCATGGATCGTCGTCCAGAGTTTTATGGAAAGCCAGCTGTGTTAATTACCGTTGATGATTTTATCAATGTTAAACCAAACGGCGAAATGTATGTGACTAGCTCAGATAAAACTCTTGCTCGCATTTGTAAAAAAGAAGCTGGATTTGATTTTAAATTTCACTATCTCCGCCATACCCATGCTACCATTCTTGCAAATAAGGGAGTCAATCCCAGATATGTTATGGAACGTTTAGGACATGGCAAGATCGACGTTACTCTTAAATACTATACCCATATTACAGACGAAATGCATGAGCAAGTTGCAGCTATTATGGATACGGTTATGGGAGAACAGGAGGTTTTTGATAGAAATAATAAAATCAAGGACGGAGAAGATATTTCTGAAATGGCTATCTTAGAAGGAACAGAAGACGCTGGAGAAGATAACGAAGAATAATAATTTAAAATGAGGGGACTTGCAAAAACGATGAACAATCCAAAAATACTTGACCTTGCACTCGCGTTTATATTTCATAGACACCCGGCGGCTAATAAGGCTCAAGCGATTCGTAATCTATCGGATGATGAATTGGCAGCACTCTTAAATGAACTGATCGCACAGCAGGATAATTGCCCGCACACAGTTGGCGGCTGGAAAGAGTGGCTGTCTGAATCGATAAAATAATCAAAGCTAAAAAATGGGGTACTGGTCCAATTAAGGATCAATACCCCATTCGTTTTATATCAGCTCAATATCACTCGGCTCTACATAGCCCGATACATTGACTGAGATTGGATACTTGCCAATGCGGCTTTCAAGATTTGTTACTCGATAGCGCCCGTTCACAAGTTTACCATCAAAAATATACCATTCACCAGAGCGGCGCATACCGCAATGTGTTTGGCTGTTTGAAAATAATATTCCGTCTAATTTAATTTTGTCTCCTGCGTGTAGTTGCACCATCAAAACGAACCCCAAGTAGCAGGCCCACAGATGCCATCTGCAGCCAGCCCGTGTCCTTTCTGATACTCAATCAGCTTCGCCTTGGTATTCGCGCCAAAGATGCCGTCAGCCTTAACACCAAGATGCCGTTGTAGTACAGTTACAGCATAGGAAGCGCCGTTCATAGCGTCTTTCGCCCCCTGTCTGATCGTCGGCATGAGATTAGCTGCGCTGATATATTTCGTACCAGTTTTGCTGATCCAGCGGCTGCGTGTAGTGCGCACATCAACATGAACAAAGCCACTCGTAAGCACAGCGCGACTGTAATATCCAATGCCACCACTCTTAGCAAAGTAGGGCAGGGAAGACACATACAGCGCAATCTGAATCGGGTCAACACCCTTGATCCAGATATCAGCGGCAGTGCCTTTACAATGCTGGCTCTTAGGGCTTCCACCAATGGAAATATTATAAGCAGGAGTTCGATAACCGGAGTTGATGTGGACAGGAGCGCCAAAGTGAGCGCGAATCTGTTCCAGCACTTCAATCAGCTGGCTATCGATCAGAACTGTATCACTCTTATCGGAGCAGGCGAACTCATAGACGGAAAAATGAGCTGACACCTTTTTATTCCAGTCCTTCTTCATAGAGTATGTAATAATACCCATTTCATCACACCTTCAATTCTTTTTGAACTCGTCCTTGATTTTATCGTTCTGGATGTCCATCTCTTTGACGGCGGCCTCAATCATTGTCTCAATGGTCGGAGTGATCTTCACACCCAGACGTTCCAGAGCCTCCATAACGTATTTCTTCTTGTCGGCCTTTTCGATAGCGCCGGTTGCACCCAGCTTCTCTGCGGCACGAACAGCGATCTGCACCAGCTTGTACACGCCGATCTTTTTCAGATAGGGGATACCGTAGGCCATAAAGGCAGTACCAGCGCCAGCAATAACCAGGCGGACGATAACAGAAACCAGCTCATTGATAATATCCATCATAATAAACCTCCAAAATAAAAAAGCCCGGGACACGCAGTCTCGGGTTAGTTCATAGTATTCTTTGTGTTCTGACCATCGATCAAATAGTTTTCCAGTGCAGCCTTGGCCTCCTTCATTGGCTCGATTGCATTGCCGTCGATACCGTGGCTAAGGAGTGCAAGCAGAGCCTTCATGGTGACATTGTTGCCTTGTTCACTGTGGCCGATACGCTGTTCTGCTTCGAGGATCTTGCGGTCATGTACTTCCAACGTGATACTGTTTTCTTTCTGGTGCTCTTCTAGGGAGACCAGCTTGGATTGAAACAGGTCAAGCCTGTCTTTGTCTGCACTCAGCTTTCTATTGACCTTTTCAAATTCTGCATCGTGGGCGCTCAGTCGCTCGTTCTGCTTGTTGTCAGGGGCTTTCGCATGATTGATTGCCTTGATGATAACAGCGATAGCGGCTGAAATAGCAGTAATACCACCACAGATACTCAGAACCATGGTCTACAGCTGCTGTATGGTAAAAGAATAGACGTGAGGTGCGGAGTTCAAACTTCCTATCATGTCTTCTCACCACCATTCGTACCACTATCTGTGTTTTTGGCTTTCAGTGTTTCATTGATCGCGGTCAGCTGTGTAACAATTGCGTTTAGTGCCGTCACGATTTCTTTGCCTGTCTCGTCTAATAACAGCGGCTTTAATATTTCCTGCGCCATAATTCCTCCTTTCAATTGACAAAATTCTATCAACGTGATATAGTGAGAGCTGTACAAACCCTCTATCGGGCAAGTACGGACTCATTTCCTATGAGTTGTTGCGTGAGTTAGAGTCTCTGTGATGTAGCCATCGTCACAGGGGCTCTTTCTCTTTATGTGCGTTTTCCGCCATCACATACAGTACGCCAATGATAATGCGGGCTCTCTTCATGGAATAGAATGTGACGCAGCCAATCATCAACAAAAATACAGAGCAGCGCAAGGAAAAACCATAGCACTGTAAATGGCAGGCAGATTTGGCCCAGCAGATTAAACGGCAGGGAAGAGTAGTCCCAGATATGCAGGCCAAGCATCAAATTCAGCGGGATGCCTACCACAAGTTCCATGGCGGTCACAAAAAGTGCTCCAATACCAGCTTGCTTCCAGAGCGGCATTTCCCATGGAATATAGTTATTCAGTCCACCGATCACAAGAAAGCAGATGCCACCGACAACGGCCATCGTCCAATGAGAGTGCCCGCGCCACAGAATTTCGATGCAATAATAAAGGCACCCTCCAATCAAAAAGAGGATGCCGCATTTAATTAGTTCACGAAATTTGTTGCTCATTCGGACACATCCTTATCTGCGTGAAAATCCAGATATTCTGCCAGTACAGCATCATAACTGATTTCAATAGCGTCTACTTCTGCGGTTGTCGTACATGCCTTGATGTCAACCTCCAATTCCTGCTGATGAGATACGAAGGGCTTCACATACACACCAATCGCCAGTGCCAAAGCGGCTAGATCATCATAAGTCCACTCTACACATTCATCACCGGTAGAATTCCATGTCAGTTTAAAAGGCTGCCCGGCGGCTGTAGAGATCTGATATAGGGAAAGGTTGCTTGTAAGAAGAGCTTGCTTCTCGCTGGTGACACTGTAATACTTGCCATCAGACCATTGGATCGGATGCAGAGACAGGAAAGTAGAGAGGTTGTTTTTACTCTCGTTGATGCGCATCTCTTTATAGCGGTCAAGGCGCTGTGTCAGTTCTGCTTCGGTGTATAGGACATATTTCATCACATCGACTTCTTCGTCCCATGCGTCTTTTGCTTTCACACCTTCAACATCGATAACCTTTTCTACATCTTTGCCACCATTCGGATATTCAGCAATAGTCTCCTAGTGATACTGCTCTTCAACACCTTCAATTGCTTCATGGTGCACCGTTTCCTTAGCGGGCTCAAGATAGCCTTTTTCAAGGTCGGGATTTTCGATAATATTGCCAGATTCATCAATTGTTTTCATAGTATTTCTCCTTTCCAATTAGCCAGTACGCCGCCACATATAAACATAGTAGGCTGCTGGCTGAACAGTCGAGCTTCTACCATAAATCGAATTACACAGAGAAGCATCAAACCGTGCACTAATAACTTTTGGTGTGCTGCTCCATGTCGAAGAAGACAATTCCGAGTTGCCCTGCCATGTCTGTGCAAACGGAGCCCTACAAGCGGGAGCGCCCCACGAACCTTGAATATCCAATGCGGCATTGCTTCCGCTGCTAATATTCGGAAGACCAGCGTCCACTGTTGAACCAGCGCCGTGGGAACTGGAAACGCCCATCAGTACACGCTCAGAAGCAATGCTCTGCCAGCTGCCACCAAAGAGAGAGGCGGGGGAGGTGGAACTAGTTGACATGTAGATAGCACCAACGGGATACATTGTATTTGTGTCGATAGTGTCAACAGAACCTCCTAATTTATCTTTTAATCGCAACATTTATTTCATCTCCTTATATTTACATCAAATTAGTCGTCTGAATTTGAAAACAACATTGTCGGCATTTGTTGCTGCTACTCTAGCGGCAATTTGAAGACGTAAATTGTTTCCGCCTCTGCCACTTCTTAAGGTTTTAAGATATATTTCATTGCCATTATCAGCGTGCCCCGCATTATGTAATAGAATTTCATCCGAATTTCCTGAATTTGTTTCATCTGAATACCAAGTCATAATTCCAGACCATGTTTCACCGTATAAACCAGGAGTATTTGATGCCGTAAATCCACTCACTTGAACTACATAGGTGCCGGATGACAGAGCAGTACCATATATACCAGTATCCATCCAATCTGTTGTTACTTTAAGGGATTTTGTGATTGTAACAATACTATAAAAGTCGTCTAGTTTTTGCTTATCACCATTGGACATAAAACCAGATGACGAACTTGTTGCATTGCCGATATATGCGAGAACTCCAGCTTTTGATGCAGGATGAATTTTTTTATCAGATGTATAGCCAGCAATATATGCTAATGTAGTTTCATTTAAATCGGTTCCGTTCCATCCGATTTTAATAGTTGTATTCGCATCATTATAGTCTTTTACCCCAGCAACGACTTGATTCCCGATCGAAGCGCTTGTGATTATTGTGCCTCCCTCAGAGGGTAATAGAACAGTGGTTTCTCTATTTGTTCCAGCACTATAATCTGCATCGGAAGTATACGCAAAACGCAAATTGTCGTTATTATAAGTTGACATAACCCAATATCCATTTGCGCTTTTTACACCAACAACTGGTCGGTAGCTTGTTCCGGTTTGAGGATTGGAAAGAGGAACACCATCTCTTGCTCCAATATGAGACGTGTTTATACTTCTCTTTATTTGTCCGCTCATCGTTCCACCAGTTAACGGCAGTGCGGCTACGTTGTCCACATTTCCAAGCCCAACATCGTTCTTATCCAATGCTCTAAATGTGGCAGGACCATCTGCTGCTGTAGGTGCAGCCAAAACAGTTCGCTTGGTACGATTTAAAGTCGGGTTATACACATGTGTATCATAATTTTCGAGCTCGTTTACCTTGTGATTATGTCCAACGGCAGCATACAATGTATCCGCCTTCGCTTTGATCCAGTCCCATAAAGCAGCCAGCGGTCTGCGGGTATACTTTGTAGTCGCACTGCCATCATCACTTGTAACTATAGCGCCAACCATAACAGTGTTAGCATCCTCAACAGCGTCAGCACTCGTCTCCAGTGTATCTACCAATTTGTCCAGGTCATGCGTATGATCGGCAGGGGAGATACCCTCTGCGGCCAACTCTTCACTCGTCATTTTATCTGCTGTCGCCACATGACCCGTATTATCAACACTGATGCGATATAGTCCAGCCTGTTTTGCTTCGTATATCGGGTGAGTATAATTGTTAGCCCCAGTTTCAATGCCATCCAGCTTTGCTTTATCAGCCGAGCTCATCAAACCATTATTTTCAGTAGTGGCTACATCAGGGTCGCTTAAACTAGCAAGTTTCTTTTTTTCTTCTGTTGTATAGTCGTTGCTGGACAGGCCGAATCCTTCGATTTTATCTACCTTTGTACCGAGTATAGCCTCGATCGTTTTCCAGAGGTGAATCGCACCCGCTCTGTCTAGCCAACTTTTCTTTTCATCATTCATCGATATGTGGTCGCCTCCTTAATCTTCGTATGACATTGTTCCGCATGTTACAGTTGTGCCAATACCAAATCCAGATGGGATTGTGGTGCCATCGACAATATTTTCATATGGCGTTATTTCTCCACAGCGAATGGGAACGAGAGCGCAGTTTACCTATTGCTGTATTGATGATGTGGCACCATCACTCTCGTCCTATACTTCAACAAAACAATCGCCACTAGAATCTGATATAATTCTAATTTTTGTCTGCGCATAATGAGAAGCACCAAGCTTATTAACGGAAGCTCTTTTCTGATGATTTGTGTTTATTATTAAAGTCTCATTATAAACCACATTCGCTCTTGTTGCAGCGTAATTAAAAATGAACGATGTTCCGATAATATTATATTGCGATTTTACTTTACAAAGCCGACACCATGTTGCACATTTTATATTTGCAGTCCACGAGATAGTACCTGTACTATCATTCCCACTATTCATTTCTCCTAGCGCCATATAATCCTCCTTATAAAACGAATATTTTAGCAGTGAAAATTGCCACAATCATGCGGTGCGATACCACATATAAACAACCAAGTATGGCGGCAGAGAAGAGGCTGAACTGGTGTTTGAAATCAAATTATATCCGGCAGAATTACGAGTGTCTGTTGTGTAATCACTGCCAACACCTGTATTTGAAACCATTGCCTTAGAATCGCCTGTATTTACACCTTCGACAGTGTCTGCGATACTAGTTCCAGAATATTTTAATCCACGTAAAACTTCATTATCTCTGCCCATAAATCCACCATAAAACAAGTTATATCGTAAACCCCAATTATGTTCATGTGTCGTCTCGCCACCTGTCGCTCCAGCCGTATAGCTATCTCCAGCTGCTAAAATAAATCTATCTTTGATTCTTTCCTATGTTCCACCAAATAATATACTTGGTTCAGTAGAATTAAAACTCATATAAATCGAGCCAATAGGGTAGGCTTCTAACCCCCCCTGCGATATTTAAGTCCCCGATTGCCATACTTCGTAATCCTCCTATTACAATGTGATTATGCGGTGCGGAGCCACATGTAAACGTAGTAAGCTGGCGGTTGGACGGTATCGGATGCGCCGTAGATGGAGTTGGAACCAGAAGCATCAAAGATGACATTTTCTGCTGCAACATTTGAAGCAGAATTGGTTACAAGCTGAATAGTATTTAATGTATCATCGCTCGTGATAACTTTAAAAGCCCTTCGAGCTCTTTGCGTATCGTTGTACACACCATTAGAAGAGTTTATAACTTTTCGTTTGAGATATTCGCCTGTTATATTAGGCAATCCAGCCTCTACCGTTGTACCTACAGCATGATTGTTATCCGCGCCCATTAAGACACGACCAGAGCCAATGGATTGCCACTCTCCACCGAACAACTCAGCTGGACTTGTCGGTTCTACACTTTGATAAATACTTCCAACAGGGTGATCAAGCAGCTTCTGTTCTTCTTTGGCCACCTTGATTGCCGCCGCTATCTTATTATCCACCTGTGCCTTGGTATATCCCTCAACAACAGTACCGCTACCGCTATCTGTTTGTCCGCCGCCCTGCACGATATAATACTGAGCTGTAATCGCAGCCGTTGGAACCGATACAGCTCTCAAACGCACATATCCATCAAATGTCTCCGGGTTTGCAAATTGAGCATAAGAGGCCACCTTTGCACTAGCCGGTGTCACGCTGATAGAAATAACATCCTTTGAGGTGATCCCGTCGATATCAAGGTCAATATACTTTGAATATCGGTCCACCGTGTCGTCAGTAAGCTAACTTGTAGTCGGGATAGTCAGTGTGTGGATATTGATCGTATTTGCCTTCGCCTTCAGTTTTTCGTCGATCTCATTCTGCTGGTAGTACCGTTCATCGTGGGTGTGACTATCGTCGCTTTTCTTTGAGAGCTTTACATTGATTTCGTCTTCCGTATAATAGCGGTCATCGTGGTTATGTTCTGTATTTGCTTTCTTCGCCAGAGCATCACCAACAGCTTTAGCATCAGCGGCGAAATTCTCTTTTGCCAAGGTCTTGTCCACTGCAACAGAATCCAGCTTCAACTTGTCCAGCTCAGTGCGTACATTGGTCAGCCCGGCATCAGCTGATTTTGCAATACTCAGCGCCTCAGAGACCCTTGTGCCGGTCACCTTTGCGTCGGCAGCACGTCCAGATACGGTCAGTGTCGCATCCACCACAACCTGCGGCGTAGGCAGGGGATTGCCGCTATCATCGACCATGCCTCCAGTGATCGCATCAATCTCGTCATTCGTCAGTGCAGCCAGCAATTCATCCGGGTGCGGGGTATCAATCGTGATATCGCCCGTCTCGCCAGTTGTCACTGTGGTTACACCACCGCCAGCGATTTTGATTTTGTCCTGCGCCGTACCGTTCAGAATTAGATTGATATTAACTTCGCCATTGACCGCATTTTTGTCGGCTTCCAGTGTGAATTTTGATGGGTTCAAAAGAATCCAGTCATCGCCACTATAAACATACAAGCTGTCTGGACGCAGGTAGTAAATCTTATTAGACAAAGGAGCCAGCGGAAGCGAGCTTACGATCTCCAAGTCTTTGCTGATTTGAATTCGTCTTGTGCCGATATCTCGATAAGTGCTTCCAGTATCAGTACATACGATCAGTTGGCCGTCAATCACAGGAGCTTGATCCAGCTGAGACTGTGCGACCTCGCGTAATGATAAATTTGCCATACTCAACTCCTTTGCTTAATAAGATTCACCACACAGCGTCATTGCCATGTGGTGAAACAAATCAATTAGCCATCAATGGATTTCCAGGTGATAGCGCCTTCCAGCACCTGTACACGGCCATCCATGGTGGTGTTCAGACCATCTGCATATGTCTTAGCGGCAGCCAGAGCGTTGTCGGCCTTAGTGGTTGCATCAGCAGCGGCAGTAGAGATTGCCTCAGCCTTCGCAGCAGCCAGCTCGTCCTGAGTGGGTTTTGCATTCCATGCCTTGCGCTCGTCAGCAGTGATATGCTTTACAGTATCCTTAGTGTGTTCAGTCAGCTTATCATCAACAACCTTGATCTTCTCGTCTGCCTCAGCCTTGGTATAAGCGTCTGGCACTGCAACATACAGACCATCCTCCTCAACGGTGATGCTGTTATTGCCTTTGGTGGACACACGCACATTGACCGAGATCTTGTTATCACTAGAAACACTAACCTCAGCAGTAGAAGTAGCCACACCAACATAGATATCGATCAGAGCGCCAACAGGGATCTTCACGACCTCGCCAGTGGTGATAGTCAGCTCGATCTCATGTGTCTTTGTGTTGTAAGTACCTGTCTTCACAACCAAATCCTTACCCAGATTGATCACCAGCTCATCGCCGCCAAACACAGGCAGCTTGATGGTGCGGGTTTCAGCATCGTATGTTGGATTATGGGTTAGGCCGCTCATCACGGTGGGAACAGGTGCACCGTTCTTTGCCACACTCAGAGTGCCGGTAGCGGGGGAGTAGGTGACATCCGTAACAAATAGACCTTCCTTGCCCTCGGTTGCGGCGATTTTTGCATTCACATAGTCGGCCACAGCCTTGGTGGTGGGCAGATTGTCGTCGCTTGCATCCGCATTGGGAATCTCAGTCACAATGGGGCGATTCAGCTGTACGAACTCAGTGCCATTCCAGATGTGGAAGGTATAGTCAGTCATACGGATATACAGCAGACCCTGAATCTGGCCGCTTGCAGGCAGAGCACTCACCAGCTTGCAGCTCTTGGTGTACTCATCTGTACCCTTGAAAATTTGACGTGTGTCTGTAATAAAGTATAGAGTATTTGCGTCCTTGGTTTCCAACTTGTCATAACTAGCTTTTGAACCATAACCAAAACTTACATTTGCCATTTTTTTGCCTCTCTTTCTTAAAACTCTTGCCAAACAAAATTTGTCGGCTCAACGTAAAAAGGTTCAATAGAAAAAAGCCCCGTGGCTTCGCTTTGTTGAACGATCCACGGAGCATATTTACCATTTTCGTCTTTCACCATAACGGTTTGACCTGCATAAGTGTCTTCCGTCTCATTTAATTGCTCGTTTGCTTCAGTAACGCTGGCGAAACAACGATTGCGAGGACGAATCTTTTGAACGGATAGGTCATCGCGCACATACATGAACTCCGAGGAATCCTTTGTGATGATCATATCCCTGCCGTCCAACATTCCCAGTGCAATCGCAGCTTCTACATCTTCGGCGTTACCATATCCAAGCTTGGAATATTTAGCCTGTGCCATCTTTGCCTCCTTATAAAAGAAGCGGATGGCTTAGAACGGAACCACCCGCAAACTACCGTCTTCAGTTTCGACGCTCTCCTGAGTAATCTTGACCGCACTACCGATGGGCTTACCGTTGGCCAGCAGCTGCAGGGTATGGTCGTCATTGTAGCTCAGGTCATCAGCCTTACCATCCAGGATAGCGTTGTTACGATCACTCAGTGCCTTGATTTGTGCATTCAGTGCGATAATGCGCTGGTCAAGTGCGCCCAGGGCCTCATCAGGAACAATGTCGCTCCAATTCTGGATAGGAACAACAGTGATTACGCCGGGGCCAACTTTGCGCACGTGCTGAACAGTCGTGCCATCTGGGTCCATTGTTACATCAACGAATGTCAGCTGAATCTGGATATCACCCGGCTCATTGGTCAGGTTGGTGTCGATAGGCAGCTTATACTCCAGCTTGTTCTTATAAAGCTCTTCTGATTTCTCCAGAATCTCTGTCTTATATCGCTTGCTGATGGGCAGAACGTACTCAAGCATCACGGTGAATTCACTCATGTCAACACCCTTATATGTAGTGTCAGCCAGAAAATGGAGAGTATCCACCTGCTTACTGCGTTCCATAATGCGTTCCCGCTTGCTTACGGTCAGTGTATTATCCTCATTGATCAAAAAGGTATACATATCACACCTCCTTCCTGATGATATACAGATACTCGTCCTTTGAGATTTTGTGTCCAGCAAACAGATTGTCCAGGAGCTTGTCCTGAATCATTCCGCCATTGTACAGCCGATGCATACTCTCAACGAACTCGCTATACTTCTTCTCGTCACTCATAGCAGCCCTCCTTGAATCAAACTCAAAGTGTAAGCATCAATAATAGCCTCAGGTGTTTTACCACCCAAGGCTTTCAGCTGCTCATATTCATACAGGTCAATTTCCTGCAGTTCCACGGTGTCATACTCTGGGCAGGGAATGAGATAATACCCATCCACATGCCAGATATGATTGCCGTCACTGCTGATAATTCCCTGTGCATCATCCTCCACGCAGTTCACCATAATGTCGTGTTTGGGCTGATACTTTACAAAGCGCAGGTGGTCAAGAGCATCGATCACCCGGCCATTTTTCAATACCTTGTAGTACACTCTCAACACCTCCTTATACGCTGAACATCAGGCGGATACCCTGTTCGTTGTTTGCCGGGGTAAAGCCGTAATATTCGCCAGTCACAGTCACAGACCAGAAATAGCTGCCGTATTGAGCATTCGGGCTTCGTGTCCAATATGCGGCAGGATTGCCATTCTCGTCATTGCAGATGCGGCTGGTATTGTCAGTCATAAAGCTGATCGCCGTACCTTCGTAAATATAAGGCTCGACATTCTGAGAGGGGAACAACTCGGCCACAGAGGGCAGATAGAAATAACTGTCCGCAGTCACAACTTCGCTGCTCTTATCGCCAATGGTACTGCCAACCTTGACCTGTTTGATGATCTGTTGCCAACCAATCGGAAGAGCATTCAGAATACGACCGTCAAGGAATGTACGGATATTCGCATCTGCCCAGCCGCCAGTGTTGGTGGAGCCAGTATTCAGAGCCATCTTTTGACCAAGCAGTCCAGCCTGAATAAAGCTAATAGAACAACGCTTGTTGGAATTGTCGCTCAGGTAATACCGTTTAAAGCCACAAGCCTCGAAAGTGAAGTCTTCATGTGTCCATGCGGCCAACTTCCGGCAGGCAGCGTCACCCAGATCGGTATACCAGAGCTTACCCCAGTAGATTGTACCCTTTGCGTAACGCTCGTAAGCTCCGTCGTCTGCCTTAGCACAACCAAATACCAGAGTGGCATTCGTCTGTGTAGTACGAGTACGGTTCAGCTGAATATAGCCAATTTCAGCGGCAGTGGTATTTGCCGCATAAACGTGAATACCATTTTCGCCCTTGGTATGGCGCAGAACGATCATATCACGAGAACCAAGATGTGCGCCGGTGGTGGATTCAGTACCCCATGCAACCTTGGAGCCGTTGTTGACCCAGAAGCGGAAACCATTCATGCCATTGGTCTGGAAGCACTGAGCAATCACAGAGTTTGCGGCAGAATCTTCGTCGATTCGATAGTCCAGCGCCATAACCCAGCTGCGGTCTTCAGCCAACAGAGATACGCCGGTATCGACATAATTCTTGCCAGTAAAGATCTTCGGCTCGTTGAACAAAACTTTCTCTTCCACGTCGCTAAAGGTGAAGTCGTTGCCCATCTTGATGGTGATAGCGTCTTTGTCAGAAACAACACTCTGCTCCAGATTCACCTTGGTCATGGCATAAATCTCAACAGGGCGCAGGTCACTCAGCTGCTTGTCTCTGAAATAGCCGCTAACGTATTCACATATATCGTAAACAGCATTGATATCCTTGTCGCCATTGACATAGCCGCCCTTATCCCAGCCGCTGAACAGATAATACTTATAAGCAGTCTCTTCGCTGGTATAGGTCGGAGTGTCGCCATCATACAGAACCATGGAGCCATACGGAGCAGTTGTCTGCTGTAGCACAGCGCCGCGATTCATATAGCGCACACGATACTGACGCACAGATTCATCGTACACAGCAGTAACGGTCTGATTATCAAAGACAGGAGTAAACTCGGTATCCCAGCCGCTGAATGTAAACACCGTGCTGATGGTACTCGGGAAGGTAGGTGTCGGGATCGGATTGTCAGAGCGGGTCACAGGGTCAACTGCACGCTCGCCCTTGTCGATATACTGAATATCCAGAACAGCGCCATCCTTATTCACGAACTTCCAGGCGTACTGATTGATCATGGTGTTGTAAGTAATCTCCAAGTCAGGCCAGCGCTCTGTGTACAGCAGCTTCTCACGCTCACGGATGATGGGCACATGCACTTTGCCTTCCACAACGGAATGGTCAGTGTTGTAGCCATTTTCATCCAGACCGCTCATTGCGTACAGGCGATTCAGCAGGGAAGTATCAGCCAGTTCCCAATCAATACCGGTGATACGCACACGGTTCAGGTTGGTGCACTTGCCCAGCATATCTTTCAGATCGATAGTTGCACACTTCTCAACGGTCAGCGTAGTGATATTGGTGTAATCCTCAATTGTCAGGTCAGTCAGATAATTCAGGTTCTTTGCGGTCAAGCTGGCAATTGCAGGCAGGTGGGCGATTTTAATCTTGCCGCCGCTTGCAAAAGAGACACCGGTAATACCAGAGCCGTCAGCATAGAACTCTGTCAGGCTTGTGCATCCGGTCAGACCAATAGACTTTTTCAGGTTCGGCACGTTCTGCAGGTTCAAATGTTCCAGCAGAGTGTTATTACCAACAGCGAAGTCGGTCATGTTCGTATTCTTATAGCCGCTCACACCGGAACCAACTTTCAGCTCTGTCAGCTTAACACCATGGCTAAAGTCAACATAGCCTGGATAGAAGCCAGAGATATCACCAATGCTCTGAATAATAGAAGCGTTATAGATATAAACTTCAGTATCGTTCATTGCGGTGATGGGGCATTCAATCGTGTAGGTCTGTCCGCGCTTGCCACGCACCTTCACAGGGTTGGAGCCGTACAGAACAGAGACGTAGGTATCAGCGTAGGGTGTGATATGGAAGGTGCCATCCGGCTTCACGCCAGTCCAGTTGGTAGGAGTATAACCACGAATGGTCATATCATCACTGGTTGCGGCAGAACCGGAATACTTGGATGCCATGTACTTTTCCTGATAGCGCTGGAACTGCCGACGCTGATGCCGCTTGTTGCCATGCATCATGGGCAGATAGCTGGTGGTGTTGATGGTGGGATCTTCGTAGGTGCGGAAATATTTGCGCCGCATATCCATGATCCAAAGCTTTTCGGGCTTCACATCCTGATATTCCTCGAACTTTTTCAAAATACGAGTTGCACTCCATGCCAGCGCATTCTCACGGTTGCGGAACATCGCCGCTATCTCATCGGGGAACAGGTCACGCAGCTTGCACCACAGTTTGGAGTCAGCAGCGTTAAACACATTCTTTGTGCCGATAGTATCAGTGTCCTCGTAGCCATAAGTCAGAGTCAGACCACCCTCGTTATCATTGCCCATAGCGGTATCGTTATCGTAGTCAAAGCAGAAGTCCCAGTGAATCAGGTCGCTGGTGTGCGGGAACACGTTCTTTGCGCGGTTATCAACCATGGTGTGCCGCTCAGTAAACAGATAATAGAAAATAGCAGAATCCAGATCGAAGTGATCCTTGAAATGTGCCTTGAATTCCTCATCATCCGCATTCACCACCCAGTTCTGAGCTGTGATCCACGCCTGTTTGCCGTCCTCGATCTCTTCCTCAGTGCAGGCAGGATTGCTGTAACGGAACTCAAAGGAATGGTCGCCGTCCCAAGTTTCCTGCGAGAAATCGCCGCTCAGGAAGCGGGTCTGCTCATCGGCGTTGTTGTCGATCTCAACGATAAATTCCTTGTGATTCTCGGGGTCCATACCCATCGTATCATTGTTCTTTTTGGAGTTGCCAATGTCGCCGCAGGCATAGAAGTGCCATTGACCATCGTTAAATACGGTCGCATTGATGGTATCAGTCTCCTGAATAAACACGACACAGGGATAGAACGCCATGGTATCACGCACTTTGGGATTATCCTTTTTGGCCTGACGCACATAGGGGTTAAATTCATTGAAATCATCCGCCAGCAGGGAGTTGTTTGCATTCTCAGAAGAAGCAACATTGACTTTGATGTTAAAATACTTCTCAGGAACGCTATTTTCGGTCAGTGCATAGGTGTCGCCGGTAGTGTCGTCACCAAAGGTAAAGCCGCCATTGCAGTTGATATCAATGTTTCGGGCAGAATCGCCGTAGTGGTCAGAGCTGGTGCCTTGGCCCTTGTGGGAGCCGGTAGCAGTCCAGTTGTCTTCCTTGGCGCGGCCATTCTTATAGATCTGCTGGATCGTTGTGTTGGCAACCTCGTTCTTCTTGCCGGTGGTGAAAGTGGGTGCAGAGATCTTGATGATACGCAGGTCAGGACACTTCTCAGCCAGCAAGTCAGGGGTCAGTTCGCCGCTTGCGTCGGTAATATCGTTGCGCATGTAGCGAGAGACCATCTCTTCGGCGTTCTTCGCATCGGCAATAAAGTTGTCCAGAATCTCATCATCTGTCAGGTTCATGCCGTAGCTCTTCATGCGGTACACAATAACGTCACAATCGTCAGAGCCAATGGTAATGCCAACGGGAGCAGCCTGAGTAAAGCTGTCGCTGGTATCATACAGTTCAACACGGCAGGGAATACCATCACACCACAGAACCATCTCACGGAACTGCTTGTCGGGCAAAATATTAAACTCGAACTCGAGGAAATCGTCCTCACAGATGGGCAAATCAATACTGTTCTGATGGCTGGTCAGCGTAACTTTCTGAGCTTGAATACTCAGACCAACGCCGCCATTCAAGCAAGTCACGGCAGTAGCATCATAGTTGCGAACGTTCGTTGTCTTAAACACCAGCTTAAAATTCTTGCCGCTCTTCTTTGCATCGTCTGCGAAAAGCTTATAGCTGATGGTGGCGGTCGTGCCAGCCTTGACACAGAAATAAGTGTCGCCATCTTCGTCGATCTGGTAGCCACCGTTCACCCAGTCAAAGTTGTCGCTGACAGTCATCTTATTGCTGCCGGAGCTCCACAGGCGGTTCACATCTGCGTTGCTGCGGCCAGCGGGGTTAAAGTCCAGCATCAGGCCGGTCTTAACGGGCTCAATGGTAATGCCCAGGTCTTCGATCTTTGCGGTGATGCTCTTGATGGTAGCGCCACAAGTAATGGTCAGAGTGTGGGTGCCAATATCAGAAGATTTAAAGCTCCAAGTCTGAGCAGTACGACCAACAGTCAGTGTAGAAGTCTTAATGCCGTCAACTTCAAGCGTAATGCTTGCAGTAGAAGAGGCCGGGTTATAGACAGTGTAAACAATGCCGGTGGTACTATACTGTTTTGCGGTGAACTCCTTTGTGGCGCAGCTGATGATCGGTGTGTTATTGCCTTCCTCTGCCCACATGATATCTTTATAAATGGTGTTACTGGTCACAGCTTTGCCATTGATATTTGCAGTCATGGTCACTTCCAGCAGGTGAGCGCCGTGTTTCTGTGCCGGAATCGCATAGGTCATCTGTCTGCCGGTAACCGCAGTTGTAACACTACCAAGCTTTTTGCCATCCAGAGTAAAGGAAACGTCCTTATTGATATTTCCGTATGGAGTAAAGCGGAAAGTAACCTCACCACTATAAACCAGAGAATCATCGAAGATACTCTCCAGATAAAACTCGACAATATTGATATTCCAAGTCTTTGAACCCATGCTGCCAACGGAGTCAGTGACCTGCAATTTGATCTTGTTGTCGCCATTGTGCAGATACTGAGTGATATCAAAGCTGTTCTTGCCCTGGTAAACAGTCGAAGTTGCGACCTTTGTGTTGCCAACGTACCATACGCCGGTAGCATCACCCGTATCTTCGCCAGAGTTATCCACAGAAGTAAAGTTGAACTCGACAGTTGCGATGTCGCCCTTAACAACAGCGATAGAAGACTCGCCAATACGCTCAATGGTGATCGTAGAGGTGCTGCCACCGCCACCACCGCCACCTTCAATGATAACAGTGGTCTTGATCGTGCCGTTCTCCAACAGGTTCAGCTTGGAATCTTCATAAGTGATATCGTACTCGCGGCCAGAGTTCTCATCGGGCTTAAAGTCCTTCAGTGTCTCCTGAATCTTAGCGATATCCGCATTTGCCAGATCAACAGAAGTCTGAATGCCGCCCACCGTATTCTTCAGGCCGCTCACGTCGCTGGAGAGCACGTCAACGGTCGTCTTGTCTGCTTTCTTGTCAAGCAGCGCGTCAGTAGCTTCCTTATTATAATAGGAAGACTTCAAGGTCTCCGGCAGGTCGCCAACACTGTCCTTCAGCTCTTGCACGGCGGCATCATTTGCGGTCTTATATTCAGTCAGCTCAGTCTGAACAGGAGTTACGGCAGTGGTGATTTTATTATCCACAATGCCGTTGTACATACTCACCCACTCAGCAGAGGGATCGGTATTCAACTTGATCTTTGTGATCTCGTCAGCGCCGTTCAGGAATGTCAGGGTACGGGTGTCGTTATCATACTGCACATTAAAGTTCGCCAGACCATCAACAGCAGCAATCTCGCCGCGCAGCATCGTAACAAAGCCGTCAACCTCGTCCTTCTTATAGAACTGCGCCAGCTTTTCGTCCACGCTTGCAACTGCATTCTTTGCGTCCTGTGCGCTCTTCTCGGCGGCGGATGCAGCAACCTGTGCTTCGCCAACCTTCTGACTCATTGTTGCCAGGAACTGGGTATACCAGTCATTTCCGGTCGGGTCAACCATCTGCTTGCCAGTCAGCGATTTCAGCACATTCAGTCGACCATTCGGGCGGGTGCGCCACAGATAGCTCTTGGTGGTGCTTGTATTCGGAACATTCACAGCACCGGATGCCATGATCTCAAACTGCAGTTCGCCCTCTTTTGCGGTAGCGTCATTTGCCACCAGCCAGTAGAAGCGGATTTTGGTGTTGCTGTAGCTCACGTTGATAGGGGAGGCGTAATTCTCCTCTCTGTCCGCATTCAGGTAGTGGATCTGAATCGTCATCTGAAGCAGGTCGATACCATCGTAGTAACGCGGCATTTCAAACGGAATAACCTGAGAGTTGGATTCCTGTGTGATATTGATCTGATTGGCATCCAGCTGAATGTCTTTGTTTTTGTCGATGTAAGACCACTGGTCATCAGAGTAATCAGCAAACCAAATATAATTGCCACTACGCTCAAATGTCTCTTCTCCGTTGTCATCATACACGGCAATTTGCTCTTCGTCATTTAATTCCAGAGTTGCGACATCTATATCATCAACAGAAACATTTGCGGGGCTTGCGGCTTTTTTCGCAGCTAACCGCTTAGATTCTCCAAAAGATAGTGCCATTTGCTCACTCCTCTCTTATTGTTCATCTGCCGTAGTGGCAGTTAATTCGGGGAAATATTTATCAAACAAATTGTCCTGATAGAACGTATATTTGTTGTTTACGATATAAGTGTAATAGGGGTAATAGCGGCTCAAAGAAAGCGACATCGTGCCTTCGCCCAGATTCATAGAGATGCTCTTGATGATCCAATCCACAGGGGTCTTGCCGCCCAGATATTTGGCAGCATACTGGATCTTTTCATTCACATTGAGCCACGGAACCAGTCGTGTGGTCACACTCAGGCCATCTGTCAGGCGGGCACGCTTCTATAGTTCGTATTGACAAACTTCCATGGCTGCGTCATCTGTGGTGTAATTCTCGTAATCTCCGCCCGATAAAATCTCAGTTCTACGACCGATCTTTTCAATGGATAACCGTGCATTGTACAGGTCATCAATATTGTTCGGGTCATTCACACAGATAAAAGCCATGTTGTCGCAGTTATCCTCTGATTTTTGAGCTTCGATCTCTTTGGTGGCCGGGATTTCGTCCACTAGTTTTGCCATAGCGTGGCTCTGCTGTTGACCCAAAAAGTAGATGCGGCCAGTATTTGGATTCCACTGGAGAACATAATACTTTGTAGCCTTAATACACCCGGGGTCTTGAATGACATCTGAACCATTGGCATCAGTCAGAGAACGATACAGTGTACTGGTTTTCGTCTTAGACTCAACTTTCTCATTGCCATCTTTGTCTTTGTACTTCCATGTAAATGTCAGCACGACCGTCATTGCGCCACTTGTCACGTTGCCATTTTTGTCCGTCTTGGCGGCTTCAACGTTTGCAGGGGCCACAAAAGACACTTTCGTTTCACTTTTCCATGTTGATTCGGTTGCGTCTAATACAAGATTGATCGTCTTGTTTGCGCCAGACCAGCCCTTTACAGTGGCGGCTCCATCCGCTTCAATCGTCGCGCCAAACACTTCAACACAGTTTCGGACAGCGGCATAATCTACCGTGGCCGATTCACCATCGTTGGTCACAAGCTTCTCGAATACTTCTGGATCAAGCACAGGCGGGTCGTCAAATCCACTGGGGATCTCACGACATACAAACACATCATCGTCAAAGTACATCTCAAACGGATAATACAGGTCACGCAATTCTGATAGAATATCCCAAACAGTCGAGCCAGTATCGTAATCCAAGTCGTGTGGAACAGTGCGGCTCCAATAGTCGATAGAATACTTCTTGAACTCTGTTTCGTCCCTCAGCACCGCCCAGATTGCATCACCGATACGTGTGCCTTTCTCAATGCGATGTGTGCCACCAACCAGCTGTCCACCCAGATCTCCATTGATACGAGAAACCAAGTCAACACAGCTGGCCTGCACAGTATTTTCTGTTGCGCTATATGTAAAGCCATTGGATGTAAATGTATAGCATCCTTCGTTGTACCAATAGATTTTTACACCATTAACATAAGAACTGTCAGCTGAATTGGAATAACTAAGGAACAGGTCGTTATACAGCTCATTCAGCGCGGTCTTTGTGTCAATCACTTCTGCCTGAATGTCGTGCATGGAATGTCCTGCAAACACACTGGTTTTTCCGTATGTCTCCCTTAATTCGTCCTCACTCTAACCGGCAATAGCAGAAACATCCACCTTACCGAGCGTCACTCCATTCAGAACCATACCCTCAACAGCGGCAATCATTCCATGGACATGCATTTTGTTGCCATATACGAAACTGTCAATACCGGATTTATCTACTTCAAGGATATTGGCAGGGGATAGACCGCCGCTCATTGCTTTTGCTTTTGTCGCCACAGCATTCAGATAAGTCCAGATATCATCCTCCACAAGCGGTACAAGTCCGTCCTTGGTTTGCAGCATCGGTGTAAATGCAATATAGGGCCCATCCTTACAAATTGGGTCATCACTTCCCAAAACCGTAGAGTAATCACCAAGTTTGGTGTACCACTCTTCGGCTTCTGCTGGGTCATCCGGTGGTGTGCCGTCATTGATCTGGTCAAAGAATGTATGATACTTTGAGATATTGGCTCGTGTCCATACAAGCACATCTCGATTCAGGTTGTCGATGTTGCCGTATTTTGCATAACCTCTCTCTGTGATATCCTGAATCAAGTCATCATAATTCTTTTCGGCGAGTTGGTAATCCGCATTTGCCTTGATCATCTCATCAATGCTCTTGGAGCCGCTGATTTTAGACATTCCTCTTCCTGACAGACCAATGAATACACGCACATTTTTACTGATCCAATCTTCTTCCGTCAGGCTGGAAATGCCGCTCTTCTTACCCAGATACAGGGTCACATTAAAGGTTCGCCGTACGTCAGACTCGGAGTCAATGGAGACAGAACCGTCGATCACAAGTCCTTCTAAGCTGTCGATCGTAAGAAAATCCTTGTTCAGCATATCAATGCGACAGTAGATATTAGACGAATGATTGTTCAATAGCGCCAGGTCTGCGTCAGTCGGAAGATATGTCATACGCTGCCTCCCGGCTGATAATCACTCAGCCCATTGTTATACATGTCGCTCTCACTCTCTGCGTCACCGAGCTCCACAAAATCGAATTCCAGTACGCCCTTGTCGTAGTGGTCAGAGCAGGAGATAGACACATTGCCATTGACACCCATCAGCCATCTACGGCCATCAAACATCTTCAACAGCTTTGCGCTGCCATTGGTCAGCCATTCGCTCAGTTCATCACGGAACGCATTACCGCCATTGATATCAAAGTCTTTCATTGTGTTATCAAAACGGATGCCGACACCAGAGAAGTGGCCGCTGTAGTAGTTGGCTTCACTGCCAGCAAACAGATACGGATACTTACTTCCCATCGTCTCAACAACTGTAGCAGAACGCACCTTCTCAACACTATCCACCTTCGGCTCAAGGAAGATATGATAGGTCTTATTGCCGTCAGTGATCACTGCACCGTCAAAGTCGCTCACAACGCTGGCCTTTGCGTAACCAAGCTCAATGCCATTTGCAACGGGAGCTACGGCGTACTCGTAGTCGGTCTTGCGGCCAATGGCGTACAGGTCGGTGTAATCAATCATCACATAACCATCGTCAGCGCTGTACATATAAAAATCATTGAAGTCTTTTGGCTCCAAATCCTGATTCTTTGTTGCCGATACCTCAACACGATAGTATTTCATGTTGTTCAAGAAGGTCTCAGAGAACCACTCCTTGTATTCGCTGGAACTTCTGAATTCGTCGGTCGATGTAAAATCACTTGATGCCTTGATGAACTTGCGGTCAGCGGTATATGCAATCAGACAGAACGCTTTGTCCTCAGATTTGAACTGGAAAGAAAGAACTCGATTTTTGTCGATATAATCCGAGGTCACTGCCTTATAGTTGCCCATCGGCTGACCAGTCGTTTTATTGATGTGAAGGTTTGACCAGCCCATCTTCATAATGACATGATTCAGATCGATCTTTTCCTGGTAAAGCGAAGTCCAGATTGCTGCGCCTTTCTTACGTCGCTTGATTCGCAGGGCATTTGCACCACTGCTTCTTGTTAGGAAATACTGTGCGTGCATACTGATATTTGCCATACGATAGTTGTTCTGCACGGTGAATTCTACGTCATCCACATACTCTGGATAGTCAGTTCGGAACGCCTGCAAGCCAGTGTCCAGCTGATAGCCGCCAACAGATTCTGCTGTCGCTCTTAGATAGTACAGGGTGTGGTTATCCAGTCCATCGATCTTAAACCCTTTCAAAGAATCACGGTAATAATAGCTCACTGACTTTTTCAGCAGCTCGCGATTCGCATCATAAAGCCAGAACTCATAACGATTTACGGATTCACCCTCTGATACCTTGTACTTGTAAGAGAACTCAAAGGAATAAGAAGGGTAGGGGATAGTAGTCACACCAGAAGAGCTCAGGTCATTCAGTTTGACTGTCGGTTCCTCGTGGCAATAGAATAACAGCTTGTCCGAGTATTCAGAAAACAGATTTGTACCCTTCAGTCGGCAGCGAATAATCATATAGTACGGATCTTTGCGGTTCTCAAACGTGCCTGCCGGAATCGTAAAATATCGCGCCAGACCAGTACCACCGGCTTGGAATGTGCCAAACTTATACACGCCTTTTGAAAGCGTATCACCCTGCAAAATGCTGCCCGTCGGAGTATCGAAGACGATAAGAGCAATGATATCAATGTCTGCGTATGCGGCAAACTGAAATGTATGATCCTTTGTGGCATCAAATGCGCCGATTTTAGATAGAATTGGTTTCAAGTTATCACCTCCGAATTATCCTTCGATATATAGCAAAGCTCACCGTTGGTATTCACGGCCAGATTCAGTGCGACCAGAAAATTATCAACAGTGATTTCTGAAATCGTTTTATTGATATCTGATACGTTCGTTTTCAAGGTCGAGATGTTCGTATTCGCAGCCGAAATCTTGCGTGTCATATCTTGATAGTGATTGGATTCAGCTGTTTTTGCGTCATCAAGGTCTGTCCTCAACGAAGTAATATCAGAAGCATTTTTCTCAATGTTACTTTTGTTGTCATATACTTGTTTCTTTGTGGCGGTATAGTCTTTGTTTGTGAAACCACCAATATTATCATTAAAGCCATTCATCGAGCGCCACAGACTAGCTACATCGTTGGCTTCTTTTGTCTCAAGAGCGCCAACACGTTCAACTGCTGCGTTTGCGGTCGTATCATCCGTGTACTTTGTCGCAACAGCCCAGTCGCTGAATGTCTATTTTTCAGTTTCACCTCTTGCAGTAATACAGATATACAATGCACCACCGACACCGCCATAAATCCATAGATCATTCACATCGTATGGAGCAGTCGGTGTGTCAGTAAAAACACGGACTTTTTCTGTTGCAAGATCTCGTGCGGATGTTGCCATCGACAGTGCATTGATAACACCGGCATCCACAATTTCCATCCAGAAATACTGCTGCTTATCCTGGTCATATACCCAGCGATAGCAAATACCAGTCCTTTTATCGTAGTAGATGTCGTTGATGTGTGCTTTTTTCTCTTCATCTGTTTTCCAATCTGAAGCAGGGTAGTTGTATGTATGCGGATGACCATTTCTGTACCAAGTATTGATGGTATTCGTCAGCTGACCTTGAATAGTATCTTCTGTTTGCTGGGATTTGTCTTTCATAGACTCAAACTCGGCATTCAGACTATCGACACCGGACACCAGAGATTTCACTGTTAGAATCTCAACGCTGGTATTACTCTCCGATACGATCAGGTTGCGAAAGTTGCCCTGCAGTGCAGTCACAACAACCTTCTGGCCTACAATATAGTCATGGTTTGTTACAATGCCGTACTCGCCACCGAATACAGCGATTTTATAGTGCTGGTCTTCTTTTTCTGTAATCACTCCATAGGCGGACACGTCAAATTTTGCGTTCTTTACGGCGTGTTCGGCGGCAGAAGTCACCACTTCGGCCAGCACATCAGTTACTGATTTATCTGCCATCCTATTCCTCCTAATCAAAAATAAAAGCCGACCTGCTAGGCTATCCTAGTGGTATCGGCTGTATAAACTATTACTTACCGCTTGCTTTGCATTTGAGCAACCTTAGTCGGTAACTTCTGTTTGATTTCATTTGCCAGAGCATCAGAGCTGCCAACAGGATTCGTGATAATAATATCGCCAATCGAAGTTGTAACATCTCCGCCGCCGCCCTGAACAATCGGCTGAGAACCGTACTTTGCCATCTGCTTCTGGAACCATGCGTCAGGGTTGCCACCCATCTCGAACAGGCGAGAGGTGATATCAGCAGGGACAACACCGTCGCCGGTTTCAAGATAGGTATAGCGCCCAGATTGCGGCTGACGAACCAGCATCTCAGGACCCTGCTCGTCAACGTTAGCCATGTGGGGGAACTTAGCAGACTTCAGACCATTTGCATGGCCAAACAGACTGCCAAAGAAACCGCCAATTGCAGCACCGCCAATTGCACCCAGAGGCCCAAGGAATGAACCAACGGCAGCACCGATACCAGCACCAGCAGCGGCTGTCACGCCCTTGCTTAGACCGGTATTCTGCTGTGTGCTCTGTTGTGCTTTTTGACTTGCTTCACTGATTGCGGCAGAAGTATCAGCAGCCTTCTTACCAACGGCTTCAAATGCATCGCCTGTGGTCGCCAAATCGTTTTTAATCGATGTAACGGCAGCTTCACATCCGGCCTTGATGGCGTTGTAAGACTGGTCCATCATCCAAGTCAGATTGGTGTTAATGTCCTTTGCGCCAGGCTCAACATTCGCCCATGCGTTATCCGTCTCAGTGGGCAGAGAACCGCCATTGCCAAACGTATTTGCGGCATCAGAGGTGATCTCGTCATAAGCACCGCCAATGGTTTGCTCGGTCATGTCTGCCAGATGAGTCACACCAGCCTCGTTCATGCTCCAACTATTGTCAAAGCACGCCCGCATATCGTACATCAGCTTCTGGGTGTCTTTGCTGGTGTCAGCCCATGCCTGCTCCATTGTCTTTTGAACATTGGTGCTCAGGGTCTTTACACCGCCGCCAACTTTACTCCAACTGTGACCGAATGCCTTAGAAATCTCGTTCATGGCCTTATTTGCGCCATCAACAGAAGACTTATAAGACGCATTCAGCTTGTCTGCGACTTCCTGAGACATATCGCCGGAAGTAGAAGCAAGGCTGTTCCATCCGCTGGCATAGATCTTTTGCAGCGAATCAAACATGGTACTAGTGACATCTTCAACCTGTTCGGCACTTAGACCGGTATTCTCGTTCAGCGCATCAAAGGTATTGTTCACCAGCTCATTCATCTTTTCAGACATCTTCTTGCTGGTCGCTTCAATATCCTTTGTATCCAGACCGAGCTCGCCAGCCACAGACTTCCAGCTGGACTCAAAGTTACTCGTCATAGACGAAATTTGGCTCTGAGCCGCCTTCTTTGTGTTGCTGGTGGATTCTGTCACCGTCTTAGAGGAGTTGATCTTGCCAACCGTAGACATACGATATGCGGTCTTAGTGACCATGTAAATCATACTTTGAACGGCGGCAATGATCGGGTTATCACTCTTCTTGAAGATATCAGAGAGTCCAGACATGAACTCATTTGTATCGCCAAGAATCTCGTCATACTCGTTCTCGAAAATTGAACCAACGCCTGCGGCTGCGGCAGCTGCGGCACCACTCAATTGAGCATTCGGACCTTGTGCACTCATACCAGCACCGGCAGCGGCACTACCAGTCACTTCGGCCAAGCCTCTTGCCAGCCAGCCTTCAGGATCTTCACCAATAGCCATCAGGTTATCTGTCTGCTTTGCAGGGATAACACCGTCGCCCTTTTCAAGATATGTCATGCGTCCCTGATCGGGGTTACGAACAATCAGCTCTTCGCCCTTTTCATCAACGTTTGCAATCTGACCCTTCTTAACGCCACGAGTACCTTTTGCATATTTCTTTGCTTGGAATGCGGGAGTAGGTTCATCAACAGGTGTGTTGGAAACATTACTTGCAATTGAAGCAATCGTAGCAATCAGAGCAACTGCGCCTGCAACAGCGGCAGCGGCAGCAATCCAGCCAGCGATAGGAATAGCAGAAAGAGCAGCAGCAATTGCCTGCATCATAGCGGCCATAGCACTGCCAACGCTCGTCACCAGAGTACCAAGTCCGGCGAAGATAGAAGGGAAGAAGCTTACAACGCCAGACGAGATGGCACTACCGATAGACTGTGCGCCAGCCGCAATTGGGCCAAACATACTTCCGATTGTCTCAACAATGCCACCAAGACCAAGTCCTGTCTGACTGTTCAGCAGACCAAATCCTTCTGTGAAGAACGAACCAATGTCACTAAACATCAACCCGGTTTTCTCAGAGATAGATGTCTATGCACCTGAGAAGAACTTACCGATACTGCCAAGATTGTCTTTCGCAGCACCAACCAGTCTCTCAAAGAATCCACCAGATACACGCTGAATATCGCCGGTATTCACTTTTATTGTGTTGCCAAGGATATCCAATGTCGCAGTGGTGCCCGATTTTAGTGCGGCAGAACCAGCCCTATTCTTACCAGTGATCCAGTTCCAGCCGTCAGAAACCACCTTGGCTGCGCCATCGAACATCTTCTTGAAACCGCCACCAAGATCAAAGTCACCGTTTTCGCCAGTGAACATGTTCTTGATTTGGTTAATAAAGCCAAAGACTCCACCACCATCACCAGTTCCACCATTAAGAATGTTCAAAATATTCGCTAGTGTCTCCAAAGTAGAGATCAGATTGGAGATATCATTGATAACATTCTTGACGTTTGTCGCGCCCTGAATGGCCTGCATATTGTTAAGGACACTACCCTTAAAGCCATCGTAATGACTTTCCATCTGCTCAAATGTCATGGCTTCGAACTCGGCGGTGTATTTTAACTTCTTCTGATAATCATCCCAACTGGTGCCGATAAGATTATTGGCTTCCTGAACTTTATCCTTGAGCTTGTTTAACCTGTCAATTTCATCCTGCTTCTTATACTCACGCTGTTTGTCAGATAGGTTTTGTCCGGCTTCACGAACAGCATTTTCATCTGCTTTCCATACAAAACCCTGACCTTTACCGCCATACACATGAACAGTCTTATTGGCCTTTGCTCGCTCGTACTCGTCCTGAAGCTTTGCCAGCTCGATTGCTCGCTCCTGTGCATCGTTTTCTTCATTGAGCGCGTCAATACGCTTGTCAATAACATCGATCCAGGCTTCACCTTGAATCTTGAGGTCGTTGGACTGTTTGTCGTTCAAGTCATCAAAAACGCCGATAAAAGAATTCAAAACAGTATTTAATTGTGACATCAGAGTTTTCAGCTTGTCAGCCGATTTGCCCATGCCCTCCATCGAATCTGCGCCCTTGTCAAGAGAGTCCGCCAACGCACGCAGAATCTCTGCCTGATCTTTGGTTTCTTCTTTTAGTTCGAGCTCTGCAGCCTTTGCCAGAATGTCGGCCTTGGTTTTTGCCAGCATCGCTTCCTTATTAAAGACGAGCTGGTTACCCTCCAATTTGAGGAACTGCAGATACTCTGGAGACATTGTAAGCAGTTTCTGAATACTGTCAATGCTCAAACCGCCGTAAGTGTTATACTCGTTTGTAACATCACTCAGATCAGTCCAGGCGCTCTGCATCTCATCGATCTTGGAACTAAACTCTTCAACCGTAGAACCCAGTCCGTCGAAATAGTCCTGAACGGAGATAACGTCGTTCTCAATGTTCTCTTTCGCAATCTCGTAACTTCTTGCAATCGCCTCGGAAGCCGCGCCACCTTCAGTACGGGCAGCTTCTGCCTGTTGTCTTAATGATTCTACAACCGCATCTTTCAGCACATCACCGCTTAAATCGATCTTGCCAGTATCTTTATTGTAGGCTTTGTTGATCAAATCCGGGTCGTATTGGCTGTACTTTTTAATGGATTGCAATGAGGCACTTTGAGCTTCGGTGCCTTCGTAGTCAAGTGCACCAGTGCGGCTCTTTTCTGTCTTTTCTTTGACTACCTTCCCGTTATCATATGCGCCTTTGAACCCATCGGTAATACCCTTGGCTTCTTCAAGAGCGGCACTGTAGCCCTCAATAGCGGCAACAAGATCCCAATAGGACATCGTCTGATCCTTAATGTTACGGTTTGTCCACTTGAGAATCTTATTATATTGTGCTTCGCTTGCACCGTCACCTTTTGTCTGTGCTTCTTTCAGCTCTGCTTTCATTAAGTCATAAAAGTCGTCAGTACGCATTTCAAGCTGACCAGTGACGTCATTCTTTTTGAGCATAGAAGAATACTTGTCTTCAAGGTCGGTCAAACTCTTCAAGGTTTGGAAAGTGATATAACCTTGCTCGTTGTATTCTTTCATCGCAGAGGTAAGGGTAGACCATGCATCAATAGCAGAAGTTGCCTGTTTGGTGGATTTAGAAGTATCGTCTTTGCCCCAAATTTTACTTGGGTTCTGTTTGCCTAAATCGTCTAATAACCCTGATAGTGTATGATAATTCTTCTTGTAAATATCACCGGCTCGTTTTACTTTGTCGTAACCAGCCCAACCGTCACTATCTTTCGCTTGTTGTGCAGATTTTTCGGTTGCAGCATCAATAGCAGTATCGGCATCAGAAATAACAGCGGTAACGTCGCCCAATAAAGCTTCTGCTTTGGCAAGATTATTGGTATCTTTGATATTGTTTAACGTATCTGCAAGTATGGATGCTTTCGCCAATTGGATATTTGCTTGAGTTAAAGATTGAGCGGTTTTTGTGTTGATTTTCAGTTTGCCATTCTTCAAATCAAGCATATTCAGATACTGCGGCTCAAGTTGACACAGAGACTGTAGCGTATCCATCGTGACGTAGCCTGTCTTATTGTACTCCTTAACGGCCTGAGCACAGGATTGATAGGCAGACTGCATGTTATCAAGCGCTGTCATAGCATCAGACAAAGATTTCACATTGTTTGAATTACGAACGGCAACAAGTCCTACTGTCTCAAGCGCAGAAACAAACTGATCAAGAGTAACGCCAGCGTCTTTGGCAGCGTTTTCCAAAACCTTAATAGCTTCTGCTTGAGCTTTTGTCTGATTAGCTGGAACAGCAGAAAGTTCACGAATGTCATCACCAGTTTCAAGTCCAGACGCTTTAAGCGTTTTCACAGCTCCAGTATAAGGGTTGTTATTAGACGTATCTTTGTTGCGTCTGTCCATGAGATTTTTTGTTGCCTGCATCTTTTGCAAAAGGATGTCATAGGCGGTTGTGCTTATACCAACATCATCATTTGCATCTGCAAGAGCCTTAGTGGCTGCGGTCATTGCGTTCGTGCCGGCAACATATTCGTCTTTGTACTGAGCGAAACTGTCAGCGTCGGTTTTATAATTGCCCATCTGCTCAGACACGGCAGAGGAGAGCTCTTCGACCTTGGTTTTCTGGGATTCAAAAGCTTCATTCAGAGCATCGAGTTCTTTCTTTTTGTTTGCATACGCTTTAGAATCTTTCCCGCTAGAGGCTTCAATTTGGTCAAGTTCAACCTGAAGATCACGACGTTTTTGAGTAGTATCTTCGAGTGCTGCCGTATACTCCTGGAGAGATTCAGTCTTGGTAACTTTATCTGGTGTCGGAGAGAATATCGTAATAGGATTACCATTAGAATCATAAGACACTTGTGGTTGCGTACTAGATTTAACGATACTATTTTCTGATTTATCATTCACAACAGCGCTAGTATCTGTGTTCGCCTTATCATCAGCGTCTTTTGAAATCTGCTTCTTCAGTTCCAGCTGTGCTTCAAGCATATCGTTGATAGCCTGAAGACGCTCGCGCTCAGCAGGGTCAACAATGTCTTCAATTTTATCAACGCCCGCATCCTTCAGAGATTTGTTTAAATCGTCAATCTTGGACTGAATCTCTTCAACATCCTTAGTGGCCTGTTCGGCAGCATCGTGAGAAGAATTCATCGTGTCGATTAGTTCTTCAGAGCGAGTTTTAAGATTGGAAACCCACTCGATAATCTTAGTAGCTACAAGCGAAATACCAAAAGCGATGAGAGATGCCATCAGCTGCTTGCCAAGAGCCATAGCGATATTTAATGCTTTTTGTTTAGCAGTTAGAACAGTCTTAACAACACCTTCAGCTTCCTCAATACCGGCCAGTTGTTTGAACTTCTGAGTCAGAACGTATGTGGTTCCGTTCATTTCAGTGATACCAGCATTGTATAGGCGGTTCTGCTCGTCCGCTTTTGCGACTGTGTTGATATATGTTTCAATAGCATCAACAGCCTTATCGGTCTCTGGCAGCGCATAGTTGTCGCCGTTCTTCATGCCTCCGGCAGCCATGAGATTTGAAACATCATTAGAAAGGATTTTTTCGCCGTCCCAATTCTTCAAAGCGGATTCAAAGGTGCGAGAGTTGATACGGGTGAAGTTTGCAACCTCATTAGAAAGATCCTTAATGGTTTTGCGTACATCATTATTTTTTTTATCAAATTTTGTTGCACTGATAATAGCATCCTGCTGTGTTTTATCAAGATTCGCAATTTGAGAAACATAATTTTGGATGTTTGTTCCATTAGAATCTTTTTCGAAGTTTGTACCGTCAATCTTCTTAGAAATTCCAGAGCCAAAATCGCCAAATGTTATAAATTTCTGAAGAGGAGCCCATGTGCCATTTAACTTACTCGTTGCAGAAATTGCTCCTTCAAGTGTTCCATCAAAATTTTTAGCCAAATCAACCATTGACTTATTGATTGTCAAATTGTATAATAATCTAAATGGTCGGTAAAGATTATTTGTCAATGGGGTATAAAATTATGAAGCTTGGCGATATGAGATCAGATGTTGATATATCAAATAGGACAGCTCAAAATTTTTTAGGGAAATATACAGAAAGAGCTCTTACACGAGAAGGGAAAAGGCTTTACAAGAAACATCCAGAATATGAGTATTTAAAAGAAGACCCATTTCTTAATGATCCATGGAAAGACGGATATGAATTTGATGAAACCGAATTCTACAATTCTGTTGTTTATGCTTATATGGCAGAACAATTTTTAAGACAAAAGCCAGAATTCAACAAAAAATATCAAGAAATAATTAAAGAAAGAAAAAATAATTGGAACAAATCAAGCAATAAACTTATAAAAAATAATATAGATAAAATTTACAGCTCTTTTAATGGTGAATTTTTCTCTTGGTACTCTGACTACCTTCGTGAGCAAGCAGATCCTGGTATCCTTGAGCGAGAACGCAAGCAGTGGGAACAAGAGCAAAAGAATCTCCAGATCGCCCACGATATGCGAAAGATGCAAGCTAAAATCCAACTCCAGCAAGACCTCGCCAGCGGTAAGCGTGTCGTCTGTCCCTACTGCAAGTCCACAAACACCGAAAAGATCAGCACTGTGAGCCGCGCCGTATCTGTGTCCCTCGTGGGTGCGGCCAGCGGGAAAATCGGCAAACAGTGGCATTGCAAAAACTGCGGCAGCAATTTCTAAAGGAGAATTAAAATGAAAGTCAATCAAGATATTATGAACCTCATTTGCAAACTTGAATATAGAATTGGCGATACATGTGCAAATAGCGACTCGTACAACGGATGGACTGATGAATGGGGCGCTGATTTTCGGTATCCTGTAACCGTTGACGGCCATGGGAAATTCAGAGGTCGAATTGACGATCTTGGACTTGAACCGGAAGCGCTTGGCGATATCTATTATAAATTTGGCGCAAACGAGATGCATATTGGATATGGTATCAAGCACGTCCTCGAAGAGCTTGAAGATTTATATGGGCTTGACTTTGTAAAGCTAGAAGCAGAGCGGAAAGCAAAAGTACAAAAGTGATTGTACCGCCAGCAAAACCCAGTAAACAATTCTATCGCAAGAATTGTGGGTATGAATTGTGAGTCATAACTAACTAAGATGGCATAAATAAAACACCCGGAAGTGAGTAATCATCCGGGCGTTTTACTTTATTACTTTCTCTTTTTACCTTTATGCGGCATACTACCCTTTCGAGCAAGAACATTTTGTGCCGCGAGTTGCTGTACATAATCGGTCTTCTTTTGAGAAGGCGTTCTAAATGTAAAGGTAGTCTTTCCATTATAATTGCTGACAGAAAAATCTCCCTTTGATATTACGTCCATTCCAACAAGAAGATCGAGTTTCTGGTCTCCAATCTCGGAATCAATAACATACCAGTCATTCATCTCAAGATCGTTTGGAAGAGTAATATTAACCATATAGGTGTTTACAATTTTTGGACCAGATGGAGTTTTGATTTTCTGTTTTCCAAGAGATACTAAATCTAATTTATCAACAACATCTTTTGAAATCGCACTACAAGTTGCACCAGTATCCCATAATGTGATACAATCAATAGTTTTCCCATTGTATGAAATCTTAGATACGGTACGAAGCTTTGTTAGAATGCAATCGCTACCTTGGGTGAACGCTCTCTGATGGGCATCGCTCATTAACTTCCAACATCCTTTACATAAAATTCATTGATGCTATGCTGTCAATATGTATATGCCCATCAGCGTAACATTTCTGAACAATAAAAGACCCGACAGGCTCATGTTTTAACGTCTCTTTAACTCCAGCTGCAAAAGAAGGATAAACTCCAAGAATTGATTCGTTCTTTATCGCAACAAAAGCATTTCCGTATTTTTCACATAGAGAGGCATAATTGTCGGTAAACCATTTGTAATCAGAAGTTTGGCTTGCTGCATTTGTCATAACTATCACCTCTTTATATTATGCTACCACAATGGGATTTTATTGTCAACTATTAAAACACCCGGCCTCCCAGTAGTAGGGAAGTCGGGCTTGTTCATTATGATGGCTGCACAGCAGTTATTTCAGAAGCTCGGCGATCTCTTCAGCGGTCATGCCATTGGCTAAAGCGTTTGCAACAAGTTCTTCCGCTTTCTTCTTATTAGCTTCAATGGCGGCTTTCTTGTCAGCTTCGTCTTTCTTTTCAGCAAGTTTAGCTAACTCTTTATCCAACTTTTTGATTTCAGTCTTCTTCGATTTTAAATCGGCTTTCAAAGAATCGATATTGGCCGCAATAGAGGTAACCTCTGCGCTCAGTGCGTCTTTGGCAGATTGTTTTTCATCGATTAGTGCAGCATAATCAATGGAAGTTTCGGCAGTTACGACGACTTTGTTCTTGCTTCCTTTAGGTCTGGGCATAATAAATACCTCCGTAAAATTGTTTTATACGATTGTATTTTCATTATAGCCTGTGACACAAGCTGTGTCAATATAAACCATGTCGAATTATATTTTCTCCACTTTTGACGGTAGGGGAGAGACCACCTGTAATTTTTTACCATCTTGCGATAGCTGATTTGGAGCACCCCATAGTGAACCTGCGGCGCTGTTACGCTCGTAGTTCCACTCCGACATTATGCTCTCTGAAGCGTCTTCTAACGGAATTTCTACCTTATTATAATAGGCTCTGCTAGAAGCTTGCCTGCGGATTCCTTTCGGTTCCCGGACGAGAATTACCCAAACTCGCCACAGCTTACGCTGCCATGTTCGTCGGTTTTACTAAATACTCCCTCGCTGCGCTGCGCCAATAAAAGCTACAGCGTGCTTGTTCCGTGTCACCACCCGGAGTATTGCTGGGCACAATCGTGAAACCCGTCATTTTGGGTTTACCCAGCTGAGTTATAAAGGTTGCTATACCAGCACCCATTGGAATAGCGCCAGTAAATTTAATCATTGCATCTGCGGCTTTTGTAAGTCCAGTTGCGAGAGATACGACAGTCTTGACCAGGCCGGAGTCAAGTACATCGGTAGAAAGAGCTTGGAAAGATGCGTCAAGCTGAGCAAGACGACCCTGAATAGAATCAAGGTATTTCTCATTCTCAGCCCATGCGACGTTTGCGCTGTTTGCAGCAGATTCCATGGCAGATTCAGCGACACTAAAATTGTTTAGAATAGCACTAACTGCATTTGCGTTTCTCTTTCCGCCAATCATTTCAGTGACATTAGCCTGCGTTACATCGGACAGACCACTCCATACTTGAGACAGCTCTTTCATGATTTGATATGTACTCTTGAAATTTTTGCTATCTAGCATGATGTCAACGCCAGTCAAAGATTTCAGTTCACTACGAAGTTCAGACACAGAATTGGCCATGCCATCAACTTCAATGCCTGCATTCTCTGCGTCACTTTTAGCAGCACGGAGATACATAGATAAACTTTTTAAAGTTGTCAAGCTGTTACTTTTTATGACCATATTTCTATGGCGGGTAGTCATTTCTGGCTACCTCTCACGTTTCATTTTGTTATGTCGTGAGTTCGGACTGGATCTTCACCCTGGAAAGAATAACAGGGGATAGCTGAACCCTATATGTTACCATATAAGGTATTACAGTCTCTACGCATTTTTAATCAGTAAAGTCATGCCCAAGCAGTTAGGATGCTAAGCATAATTTTTGTTGTAGTTCATCTTTCGATAGCTCACTGTAAGATAAAACGATATCCTCATTTAGAGCTATTTTATCGTTGTCAAGATGATAGTTAAATGAATTATAATTTTGAAGTCGTCCGTTTTTATTTATAAATTTCTGTATTAAAGCCTCACACAAGTTCGGATTTTTATTTATATCGGATTCCCATAGATACAAAATAGGAATATTATATGTTTCCGTTATATATGTATGCTTCGCTTTGTCTCTTCGAATAGCTTCTCGTTGCTGCTGATATTTTATAATTGGATACCGTATTGGACTACAATGCCAATAATCGCCCATAACTTCAATAAATAAATTGTAGTCCACCAAATAATTATCAACGGCATAATACTCTACATTGTATTCATTTATATATTTAATGCCCATGTTATCAAGCATTTTATTTAATGTGAGTTGAGGTTTGCTTTGAGTTTGAGATATTATACCACTTTCAATTATCCTTGCGGCGCGTTTTCGGGATTCTTCTTTCCATTCAGGTTGCTGGCTCCAAACTTTTGCATACCATTCTCTTCTACATTTTGATGAACAGAAATGATTGTTTTGGCTTTTTATTTTATATCCATTTTCAAAATATTTTTCACCACACCAATCGCAAGGAATCAAATCTCCTTCAAATCTTGGATTGTTGAACCCGACTCCTGTCTTTTGCCATTCGTTTTGACACTTATCAGAACAAAATCGTTGAGTTGATTTTTTTGATAAATACATATCTTTCCCACAATTTTCGCATGGGCGATGCTCGTAAGCAATATCATGATGCCATGCAATAGAACATTCATTTGAGCAGAAATGATGCTTTGTATTATTATAATGATATGTATTCATATATTTTAATTGTCCGCACCATTCACAGTTATACCATACACCTGTTTTACTTCCTTTTGTTGGAATAAGAATCACCTCCATAAAAATAAAAACCGCACAACTCCTAACTGTGCGATTCGATATAACTTTACTGATTAAATCTTTGCTCGGTCTTGTCCACTTCTGGATTTTGACCGATATAGCTAATTTTTCTAGCTACCTATTACTAGGCAGCGTCGGCATATACTTTACCGACCGTATCTGCATCTTGGATAACTGCGTTTGCAGCAGTACCAAGCGCAATAGTTTCTTCCAGCGTATTATTAGCGGCCGACATAGCAGCAGAACTGCGAGTCAAGATTTCACCAAGGTCTTTTGCGGTAACAGGTTGCGTATTTGCTACAGCGTCAATTTTATTAACAACGTCCTCTGCCTGATCAGCAAGTAGACCAAAGCCTTGCAATGTCGAAATCAGATACGAAGATGAAATGTTAACGTCATCAATTCCGTCTCCCACGTTTTTGAGCAGGGTAGAGTAGGTAGCCATATTCTCAGCGTCTTCATCAGAATAACCGAGGCGCTTCCAATCAGCAGTCGAATTGACGTAATCACTAATCGAAACACCAAGCTTTTGTGCTTGCTCAGACGCGCGGCCCATATACTCTTCAAGAGATTTGCCGGCGTATTCGCTGACTTTGCGTAGTTCTGTAACAGCTGTATCGATTTCAACTACATTCTGATATACGATCCGCAGAGCGTCTTGCATCTTGTGCAAAGCGGCCATGGTGATCATAGTGCTCAGATGCTGGCCAAAAAGCTTTTCAAACTTATCAAATAGACTTTCAGATTCCAGACCAAGCGCTTTAGCTTGAGCACGAAGTTCTGCCATCTGTTGCTTTAGTTTACCAATATTTTGATAAGCATTTGGATCAGCCAGAGCAGCTTGTAATTCTCTAACAGAATCACCCATTGCGCTGCTGACTTTTGGAAATTTCTCAAGATAGTCCATTAGCTGAGACTTGAGGTTGGCCACTTCGGTTTTGCCCTTTGCTGCCTTATTCATACGTTCGACATCAATACGTAACTCTTGAACGTCAATACCAGCTTCATTAGCAGCGATTCCTAACTTGTTATAAGCATCGATAAGAGATTTAACACCATCAATCTTATTGTCTTTAGCCTAATCAATAGCAACTTGATCCTTGTCGCCAGAAGTATCTTTTCGAAGTCTGTTCAAAAGATCGTTTGCAGAACCACGAATGTTCGTGACGTTCGCATAGGCAGGCATATCTGTTTTATTGTCTTTTTCAATAGAGCCTTTATATGCGTCGACTGTCTTAATAAACTTCTGCAGAGAAATAATGTCTTTATCCTGAACTTTGGTAGCTTCTTCTTCAATTTTTGCGCGCTTTTGTTGAGCCTCATTAACAGCGTTAATATCTTTTCGGTACTGGCCCATGATTGAAGAATAACGCTGATCAGAAGATAAACCAGTGGCGGTAGCCTGATTCTGCAAATCAAGAAGATTATTATCCGCAATATTATTTTTACCAGACTTTGAAACCCAATCTTTTGTCCCTGGCTCTGCTTTTATAAAATCGTCATACGCCTTGATCTTACGGCTAACTGCTGTTTTCAATTTTGTAAAGAAAGCGGCATCATCTGAATCTTTTTTAGCAGTAGCTTTTTGAGCTTCTTTTGCCGCTTTTTCTGCGTCGGTGATAGATAAAGAATCTTTCCAACGCTGAATTTCATCCCATGCGTCCTTTGAAATATCGTTATTGATGCTAAGGATTTGACGTGCTGTATCGATAGCTTGTTTGTTTTCATCAGCTCTCTTTTGGTATCGAGAAATCAGTTCTTGTGCGTTAACACTATTTGGATCAATTCTATCGATATAATCCATATTTTGGAGCCAGTCTTTATAATTCGCAAGATACGACTCCTTCGCAGTATTAACATCATAAGTGCGCTGGTTATTTGTAAAAGTCACAGCAGATTCTTTGGAAATTTTACTCGATTCTGCAACTTTATTTGAATAATCGCTATTAGCATGTAAGTCAATACCAGAATCTAATGCCTTTATTTCAAGTGTAGTAATATCATCCGTTAATTTAACTATCGCTTCATCAACATTCTGAAGCTGTTGAACGTCTTCTGGCTTAAACAACTTTGAACGGCGCTGCTCCAATTTATCAAGCTCAGAATATTTCCCAATAATCTCGTCAAATGTTGCAGCAATTTCTTTATTGGTTTTTTGCTCATTAGCAAGACTTTGATCAATCTTGTAGCTTTTCTTTTCAGAGTTTATCTCGTCCCACGCGTTTTGGACAAGCCCGGTATAATCACCACTATAAGAATTTATACGAGCTCCAGCTGTCTTCTTAAGATTTTTGGCATCAGATATCTTATCAATGATATCCTGCTTTGTAGCAGAATCTTCTGTAGTCAAAAGCTCTGCTTGTCGTTTTATGATTTCTTTTTCAGCATCAAGATAAATCTTTTTACTTTCTTCAATTGATTTGGCGACACGATTAACCATATCGATAGAAGATTTTTCGACAGCTTTTTGTGCTGCTTCTGCTTGCTTTGCGGCTTCATCACGGCGCTTTTGAAATGCTGCCTGGGCTGCATCATGCTGTTTCTGTTGCTCTGCATTTGCTTTACGAGTCATCCCGGATTGATATGCGGCCATTGCAAAATTATTATCTTTTACTTGATCGTCATATCCAGGAATATCAGATAAAGAACCAGTATAATTCGATTTAAAATCATTGATAGACGATTGATTTTTATCTCTTAAATACTCTGCCTGTTTTGCTTCAGCACTATTATCGCCATACTTCTTGCGTGCTTTTTCAGCATCTGCCCACAACTTTGGCTCTTTTGCGAGATTTTCAAGAAACTCCTTTTCAGAAGTGATACGTTCTTTCTCTACGGATTTATTTGTAGCAACGATTGCTTTTTGCTGATCTTTAGCAGCAATTTGTGTATTTTTATGTCTAATATCGTCGCGATTCTTACGAAAATTCGACATATTCTCAGCAAAAACCTTACGACGCTCAGGCATCGCCTGTAAATACTGGCTTCCAACTTTAGATTCAAACTGGCTGATTATATCTAATGTATTTTGTAGCTCTTTTTGAGAAGATTTTACATATTCCGAATCATCACCATATTTGCGACGCGCGGCAGCAAGTTCTTTATAAATCTTTGAACGCTGGCGAAGTGCTGCGATATATTTTTCTTCTTCTGCGACTTTGTCTTTGTCTGAGTTTTCTGCAACACGACTATTTCGAATATGCTCTGAATCTTCAGTAGCAGAATGATAGATAGAACTACTTTGCCATGCAGAACGTCCGCCACGTCCTTTATAAAGTTTCGTGAGCTTACCTTTCGTTGTACGTTCTCGTCTTGAAAGCTTCGATAAATAGTATGAGTCTTCAGCAGCAGCTTCCGATTGCCCCTTACGTGTATGAGTTGTGAGAGAGTTTTGAACACGTGCTTTACCTTTCATAATGGAAGCAAGGCTCGTCAGAAGTTCTTTGCTTTTACGCTCAAAATCTCGATCGGTCAAACCATTCTTTGTTTTCGCCGTAGACTGTTTTGATTGCGCCTTTCTGGCAGCTTCCTTAGTCGCTTCTTTTACCGCATCAACAATCTCAGCGTTTTTTAGAATCAGATTACCCTTAACATCAATACCGCCTTCTGGTAACTTGATGTTGTCTTTTGTGACAGTTACTTTGCCATTCATCACTATTGGATCAGGTCGCTCAACATCTTTGTCTTCAAGTTTGATGTGACCTTTCAACTCAATAAGTTCTTGTTTTTCAATGTCGTTTTGCGATTTCTTCTTTTTGCCTTTCGTCTCGGTATCAGTAGTCGTTGTGACAATTTTACCTTTAACTTCAACCGGGGTCTTTGGAGGAGTTATATCTGCGGCCTCAAGAGTAACATGGCCTTTGATATCTACTGGTGTTTCGGGTGTGACAACATCATCAGCATTCAAAATAACCTTACCATCAATTGCAGCCGGTTCACCAGTGACCGCGATATTGGAGGTATCGATTTTAATAGAATTAGATTTATCGATATAATTGTTTGTCAGTTCAGAAATGCGAGTAAAATCAGCAATTTGATTCTCTAGTGAATGACTTAAATTATCGACTTCCTGCGCTACATACTGAAATGCTGGACCGAGTTCAGCTATTTCCGATACATAGCTCTCAGTTTTATTAACGACACTTTGTAATGCTTTTTTTGCAGATGTAATTGAATTGACATTTTTTTGCAATTCTTCTGTATTGCCAAATTGAACACCTTCAGAATCAACTACGACAACACCAGGAATTTGAACTGGATCTTTGACATCAACAGATACATCGGCATTAGTTATAACAACCTTGCCACGAATAGAAACAGAAGATGAGCCGTCTTCGGTCCCGGCTGTACCATCTGTAGGATCTTCTTGCCCTTTGGAATCACCGGGAGTATTTTTTTGACCATTCGGTAAGACATCAATTAGAGCCTTTAGCTGTTTTACCTTCTCTTCAATATTGTCAACATGTTTATCAACTTCAACAGTAAGATTGTTTGAAAAATTTTTAGACTTACTCTCTAAACCATCCATTGCGGCACTAACTTCACCAATAGATTGAATGATTTTCTTTGTATTCTCATCGAGAACAGATGAATCAATAGGGATGCCAGCACCAATAGACTCTTGCTCGGATTTTTTTAGCCCATCTATTTCCTTTTTAGAACGATCGATTGATTGTCCGATTAAATCATTAAGATGGGTGAATGTCGAAGCATAATCTAATAAGTCTTGATAATCTTCCACTGACTTGGAAAAAACAGAATAATCTCCACCTTGACCTCTGAGATTAGAGATATCTTCAAGGCCACCTTTTGCATTATCAATAAAATTTTTCAAGATAGAACCTTTGATGTTAAGATTTTTTAATGCACCAGGAGCATCATATAACTCTTCCAATTGAATGATTGCATTTTTTATAGAATCATATGTCTTTTCAAAATCTTTGTATGTGTTATTATAAACAGATTCATCCGCTTCGTCCCATGCTTTAGACATTAAAGAAAGAGAGTTACTAAGATTGATCAGCGCCTTACTCATTTGATCAATTGAAGTTATATCACTATCTGCTGAAATCTTGCCCATTTCTTTTAATTTCGGCATTTCGGAATAAATATCATTCAACTGTCGATTTAGTGTTTGCGCTTTTTTAATATCCTTTTTTGAGATTTCATTGAAAATACTATCAACCGTTACATCTCGATTTCCACCACCAAAAAGTCCATACGTGGCTTTATTAGCAAGTGCAAGATTAGTTTGCATCTCCTTTAGATAATTAGAAAGAGTGCGATTTACACCACGAAGCTGCTCTTTTAGTTGCTTTGAAAGGTCATTGCCGAATTCTTTAACGTCTAGTTTGACCTTAATTTGTTGAGCGCCATTTTGTGCGGCAGTAATCTCGTCGTTAATCTGTTGCGTTAAGTTTTTCTCAAGATTTGGTTCGATATCAACACTATAAGGTCCACCTAATCCTTTTTCAATTTCGTCCTGTAAGTTAGATACATCAGGCGTAATAGGGACAGCAGGTAATTTTTTTATATTGCTGACTTGCGCCCGTACATCTTCTTCAAGTTTCGCCTTATTGATTTGCGGGTCAACCTTAACTTTGATGCTCAATTCTGGTTCTCTCGCCATGTTTTATTCCTCCTTCTGGAGCAACCAATCTCCGAATCTAAAAAAAGCAGGCTTTAATAAGTCTGCTCATCTTTTTGATTATTTTGTATTGTCGTGATTGATCCGCTGCTCGACCATATTTACGATATCTTTATTGTGTTTATTGATATCTTTCTGAGTGTTCGTCATAAACGGACGCGGTTTCATCCACCTATAGCGCTTGTGTGTCCACGGATTTCGTATGTTGTCACTTTCAAGCAAGCGGGGGAGTCCATCTGGGTTATGATATTCTTTATGGTTTGCAAGGCGAGGACCTTCAACTTGAGTTTCATTATACACGGTCAAAACGCGACCATGTACAACATCTCTGATATTTGAATCATCCAATAATCCGCCATTGGTTTCACGACGTTCATATTCAACAGGGGAATAGGTTGCATAAACATCTTGCTCTACATGAGATTTCATCTTATCTTCCACATAATCTTTAACCTCATTTTTCAGAGCTTTATTTGCCCGTTTCATAATTTCTCGCTGAAGCCCCTCAACGGTATTGAATGATTTCTTCCCCATAGTTTACTCCTTGCCTTCAGTGGCCGCAGAAATAAGCTCTGTCGTATCAATTGAAGGAGCACCATCGAGCATACCTTCAGGAGTTTTGACGCTATAGTTATCTTTCTCTACCGGTTTCTTCAGATTTTCTTCAGCGATTTTTTCAATCATTTTGTTCATGTCGAACTGATCACCAATGCCGCTCAGTACCTCGGCGGCCAACTGCATCAACTGCTCAAACGGCTGATTCTTTGCAGCGGCTTCAAATGCGGCCATATACTGCTGGCGGGCAATCTCGATTTTTTCGCGGCAAGCCTTGTTCAGTGTAGTCAGAATATACTTGCGTGGAGCCTCATTCATCAACTTGGTCGTTTCATCAGAGAAAGCCAGTTCACTCATCTGGTCCTGGTCCATCTCACTGGTTTCCAGACCAGTAAACATGATCAGTGTTGTAATTCTGAAAGCGTAGTCATACAGCGCCGGCTCGTAACGGCCATCGCGCTCAGATAGGCTTACCACGCTGTCAACAAACAAAATTCGTTCAGCCAAAGTCAGATTATTCTTTGCATCCATAAGTATTAGTCCTCCTGATTTAATTTATTGTTTTCAAGTTCCATCTTTACAGCTGTCGCAATGCACATCGCGTCAGCTTCATCAGACGAAACATCTTCTCCATAATAGGTTTTCACGTAGTCGATGGCCTGCTGCTTTAATTCTGCACGCTTTACTCGACCCTGTTTAAATCCTAATATCTTTCGCTACTCGGATGGCTTAATGATCTCATAGGGGATATTGTTTAGCTCGCATACCCCCATAATCGCTCCTTGCAGCTGTGCCAGCTGGATCAATGTTTTTGGCGAGCTTTGTAGTGCAACATCTTCGATCACTACAAAGTCTGGATGATTGTTCTTGATGCGGCTCTGGATCATCTGGCGCATCATTGTTGAGCGTTCCAAGACATCCTTGGTTTTACTCAGGTCGATCAGCGAGTGGTAAACAGTGTCGCCATCAATGGTACAGACACCCGTCTTGCCGAGAGCCTGGTCAAAAGCAATGATTTTTATAATAAACACTTCCTTTTTTTTCTGGATGTGGTAAAATTCAAATTCGAAGAACACCTGCGTATCCCTTTTGGAAATTATTAAAACGGCGAGAATTAGTAGGGGCTTCCCGAAGTCCAGTAGAAAGGCTGCTGGCAGAAAGGAGGCCCATATGATGATTGACTTCGACACCATGTCTAAGTTCGTTCAATTCGTAGCTGCTTTGGTGACTATCGCCAAGTTTGTTATGGAAGTAAGCCAGTCCCGGGCATAAGCGGGGCCAATTATCCGATTATTCACTGAAGCTCCTATGCAAATTAGAGAGCGGAAAGTCGCCACGTGGGTGTTCTTCTTATTTGTGAGTTTCCTCATATCAACGCGCAATTGCAATAATTGTGCGCTCATAAAAGGGGCAGAGCCCCGAAAGACTCTGCCTCGTGTAAATACTATGTATCAGCCCTCGTTGGGGAAGATCAAAGAGAACATGTCGCCATTCTCATCAGCCAGAACGTCGAAGGTCATGGTCAGAGAAACGGGATCGCCGGTGTTCTGCCAGGACAGCTCGAAGCCGGCCTGAGGAGCAGCCTTGTACCAGATGGGATGTGCCTCGATAATGTCGTCGTTCTCGGTCTTGTAGGGAATAGAACCCTCGACGCGATAAGCCTTGGGGAAGTGACGGCTATCCAGGTGCACAACCTGAGCGGCTGCCTGCTTTGCGTAGTAATAAACAATGTAAGCAGTCTCCTGGGTTGCTTCAGCCACGGTAACCTCAGTGTCGCCATCAGTAACAGTAGCGGTGATCTCGGTTCCCAGATCGTCATCAGCCTTAAAGACCTGAACAGCGGTGGTGCCAGCAGCAGTAGAAATGGTCAGCTTGCCAGCCTCGGTGCAGGTGACCTTCTCGCGCTTCAGGAAGTTTGCGGTGGTGCCCAGGTCGTTGCCAGACAGCATCTGGAAGACCTTGACGGGATAAACCTGTGCCTCGATGGTCAGAGTGCCGGTACGAGAGCCGTCAAACTGCACGCGGTTAGGTGCGCCCTGGCCACCGGTTGCGAACACGCGGTCACCCTCAAAAGAGGTAGAAGTGACGTTAGCCCAGTCAACATTCAGGAACAGCTTCTTGGTGGAGTAGTCGACCAGCATCAGATCGGCGACCTCGCGGTTGGCGAAATTTGCATTCTTGTTAGCCATAATTGTTATCCTCCTATAGTTTCGTTTTCTTTGTCAATTCGCTCTATCCATTTCGAGGGGTCATATTTACCGCCCCAAACGGAGTAATTCATTTCAGCGATATTTAGTTGTTTTGCGCGTAATAGTTGGGAGAACGTATCTCGTATCTGTCCAACTGTCAGCTCAAAGATGTTTGAATAATTCAAACTTGGATGAAAAGTGCATAAGAGAGAAATCATGTTCGGCAGCTCGAAATTCGGGTCTGCCTTTTTTGTTTGTTTGAACTTTTTCTTCTTCTTTTGGAACTTCTCATAAAACAAGCGATCTTTTTCAGTCTTGAATTTTGGAGCTTCTTCCGGGATGTCGCTTTCGTCGATATCAACCATCTGCAGGCAAAGCTTTGTTACGGTCGAATAGTTGTTTCTGTCGATATAGCCACCGATAGAAAATCCTTTTTTACCGCTATTTTCTTTGTCGATAAAAATTGCTCGATGCTGCTCGTCCCACTCCAATTTCCCAGAAACAAAAAGACCCAGAGCCGAAATTAGTTCAGCCCTGGATTCATCTGTCGATGTAAGAATATCGAACATTGCAATATTTGCTTTTTGCTCACTTGTCATTTGCTCCCAGATATCTGGCATCTTCATCATAGTTGCCGCATCATGGTAGTATTTTTCTGGGGTATATAAAAATAAGGTCAGTGCGTATTGATACTGGGTATAGCCAATCTTCAAAATATCTTTCAGAAAAGGGGAGTGGATTCGCCCAACGTCTTTTAGCTGCACACCATATGGACTCAGATGATCAAGGTACGAAATTTTTCTCATCAGCGAGCCCTCCTAAAAGAGCCGACCTGATAAACAAGCATTCGTCCGTAATAGCATTGCGCTGGCTTATAGATGCTGCTTCCAGCCTATTCAAGCGGTCCAATTCCAAATTCTTTGTTTCCATTCAGAAGCTTATCAATATCACTGGCCAAAATATCAATGCGTGTCCCAGCCTGTCCTTTCCGATGATATGTCTGCATAAGGTTTTTACTGCAATATGCAAATACGTAAATGGTCATCATCGTAATAGAATCACCGCTGGTTTGTTCTGGCACAACCTCAACACATAAAAATGTTTTTGAGTTTTCCTGTGTATCTGGAACATACTCATACTTAAACACGCATCCACCTTCACCCGACCCATTCTTACCAAGCAGAAGAGTTTCGGGATCGTCGATATTATCTGTATTGCCCAATAGGACATCAAGGACATTTTCGTCATTGATCAACTTAGAAACGACCCGATTTTTGAATACCCCGATCTCATCGAGATTCATATCAGATCACCTCCAATTCGATCTTTTCGGTAAGGCCGGCTGCTTTAACCGTCAGTACCACGACTTGTCCAATCAACTTAGAATCATCCACACAAGTGATCTTGCACTTTGCACCGGTCGTAGTCGTATTACCGCCTTTGAAACATACTCCCGCAGGAGTACAATCACCGGTAAGTGTCCATTCTGCGCCGTCGTACACTTCGCCATCGATTTTTGCAGTAAACAGCTTGCCAAATCCGCCTGTTTGGATAGATGGTTCGCCCATAAACTCTATCGAAAGCACTCTGTCGTCTACGGTGTTATCGTCAGGATAGGTGATTTCCACATTATCGGAAGCATCTTCCGGCACATAATTGCAAATCATTTTCTCTACATTGTCTGTTTCTGCGTTGTAAAGATCCTGTTCAACGTTAAACGAGAGGAACCCGATCTGGTCATTATCATAGTCAATTCGGCCAGTCATCTGGTCAATCGACGTGATTCGATAGGTCTTTGGTTCTCCATTGACGATCTCCAACATTAGCCGTTTTCCAATGTTCAGGCGTGCAGAATACTCGTCGAACGGGGTTTGAATGCGGAATTCACGGGTTGAATAACTCATTACCTTGTTCTCGCTCAGGTTGGAGTAATACGGCTTTTCCACAGTTGCCCATAGAGATACGATCTTTTTTGTCTGGTCATCCTGCCACACGATTTGTTTCTGGCAGATCTGAATGCGGCCGCGCACGGTGATCTCATCGTCTGCATCACGTTCGGTAATCAGCCAGTGGCTCTTACCCCAGTACATAATGCTGCCGATCTCAAAATCCTCACCAGGTCTTGTGCGGAATATTTTCTGGTTTGTAACAGTAGACGATATAATATTTACCCAGCGGGGTACGTCATCTATCGTTACTTCTTTATAAGAAGGATTGACTGGCGCTAAAAAGCGCGTATCATGGAGTGCCTTATTGACCACCCTGTCGCGCTGCGTCTCTCCATCCTGTTTCAGCATGGCTCTATATTGAGATCTTGTCATATCCCACCGCCTTACTGTGTCCATTCAGAAACACTGTTTGACTTAAAGGAATACAAGTTCATCTCAGCAGTCAATTTACGCTGCGACTGCGCTAAAAGGTCTTTCATCTGCTCCAGTAGCTTAGCAGGGGAGAAGAAAGAAAAGTCCTTGGTGCTCATAGCGTTCTTCAAAGCGTCAGAGTTGTAAACATACGGCTCCAACCAATGCACAATCATGCTCAACGCCAGAATACTCTGTTCCTTGCGGGTCAGAGTAACATTGAACTGCTGCAGCTCATCATCATAGTCAGTCAGGTCTTGCACGCAAATGTCAGCAAAATCATCAATGGCGGCCTGAAGCAAGTCGCTCTCTGCATCTGCAAACATCTCGTCAGTATATCCTTCCTTGTCATAATCTCGAATGCGCCCACGACAGCGGGCATAGATACTTTCAAAAGTGGTTGCCATGACCCGCCTCCTTTACATCAAATTGTGTCTTCCAACTCAACAGACAGGGAGTCCTCCAGTGCCTTAATCGCACTGCGGCTGTCCAACTCACCGGTTTCGATCTTTTTCTTAGCCTCAGATGCAATCGCATCCTTAGTGCCGCCCGGTAGTGTCGGGACGATCTTCTTGATCTCATCGGCGGGCATTGTAAACACGTCATTGAAGTTGTCGGTGGTCAGACTATTTTTGTAATAGCGCTCAACGCCAAGCTTCTTGATAATGGCGGGATCATCGATCAAAATCCAATTTTCCTCAAAGAACCGGCGCTGATTACCGCGCATAGAAACCAGCTCGCGATACTCCATTTCCTGAACATCGCCAAAAGCCTCCCACTCAACGGTATAGCCGGGATTCAAAGTGGACTTATAGATCAGATTACCAGCTGTGCCATTGCGGCACTCCACCATGGTCTCGTTTGTAATTTCGACTAAGGGCTCAGTCACCACGGGAGCAGCGGCTTTCGCAGCGGTAGTCTTAGTTGTACGTCTTGCCATTCGTTCCTCCTATTTAATAAAAGAAGCGGCAGGGTTGTTGCCCCACCGCTATTCAACTCAAATTATCGATCAGGCCATCTTATATGCGCCGAAGTCACGATCAAACACAATGGCAATGCCGGTGCGCTTCATCATCAGGAACTCCTGGCTCATATCGGCGTTGTTCATCGGGGTGCCCATCAGCATAGTGACATCACCCTCGGTAACGCGCTTAATGGGCTTGGTGTCGCCAGCAAACACGTACAGGGTCTTGTCATCCAGGATGAAATCGGTGGTGCCGGTGGCGTGACGCTGCTTCACAGCAATCAGCTCAGTACCATTGAAGCGGCCAAAGTGACCCATTGCGTACATATCTTCCTTGGCGGAATCAGACACAACGGCAGTCTTGATCTGACGCAGAGCCTTACGGGTGCCAACAATCACAGCGGTCTCGCCAGTAGAAGCCTCAACGTGCTCGATCAGGTCCAGCAGCTTGTCCTCGTCAAAAGAGCCGGTCTCAATGTAGGGAGCATTCAGCTTGCTGAACATGCCAACGAATGCAGCATATGCAGAATCCAGCTCATCCTTGGTGAAGGACTTGGAAACGATATCAACAAACTTGTTAAAGTCGATACGGCCAGCCAGAACACGGTTCAGCTCCTCGTAGATCTTAATAGCGTGCAGCTGAGTATTGACGGTGATGTCAGTACCAGCTTCCAGACGCTGGCGGCGCACGCCCTGAGTACCCTCGGCGATATCGGCAACAGCAAACAGGCACTCGCGCTCGATGTGGAACTTGGGAGTGTCGCCCAGAGCCAGGTTGCGATCCTCGACCATATTCATAAAGAACTCGTCGCCCTTCAGACCTTCCTCAGAAATAACATTGACCAGCTCCTCAACAATAGCGAACACCTTAGAGCAACTGCCATCACGCAGAGCCTTAATGTCCAGCTTGGTGGAACCGCCATTTGCCTCAACCAGAGCCTTGCGCAGAGCCTCCTGGGTGTCGTTCACAGAATAATCACCAGCAACGTGGCCCTTGTAGCCATCGAGAGCCAGCTTGACCAGATTAGAATCAATAGCCATGGTATAAACCTCCTATAATAAAAATGGCCGCCCGCTTTAAACGGACGGCTTTATGTTGATTTCTTAAAACTTCGGAATCACTTCAGGGTGATCATGTAGTAGGTATAGCGACCATCTCCAAAACCAACAGTCTCAACGAAGTCAATGCAGCCAAAGGTCTTGTCATCAGCAGCTTCCTGAATCTGGATCTTGGTGTCATCGGCAGCAAAACCGACATACTTGCCCTTTGCGGGGATGCCGTTAAATGCCTCGGCAGTAGCAGAGAAGCCACCCTTAGAAACATTCAGAGCGTAAACGCGCACTGGCTTGCCAGCCTCATTGACCCACTCGGGCAGATAGTGTGCCACGGTCTGATCATAGAACAGCTCAACGCCAGCGGTCAGATACAGGTCAGCAACGGTGGAAGTTGCGGTAGGAGCGGTAGCCTTGTAGACCTCACGACCCAGCTTCTCGCCCAGAACAACCAGCTGAGCGTTATCGATCTCAGCAGCATCGGACCCCTTGTAGAAAATAGCACTCTCCAGCTGAGCACCATCCAGGGTGCCACCCAGCTTATCAATGCGCACAACAGCATGCTTATTATTAGCCATAATTATGTACCTCCTAATTTTTGGTAAATTACTTATTGCCGAGATAGTGTTCGATCAGACCACCATACGCGACATCTGAACCGTTCTGGGTGCCACCCACGCCAAAGCGGACAGTTCCTTTGTTGTTTTTATTGGGAACATAAGAGAACTCAGCACTCTTGCGGCCAACCAGCGCATAGCACTTGGTCTCCAGATCGGAGTAGCTGATCTCCTTGTTCTCCTTTAGTGCGATATACTCAGCATCTGCTCCAAGCTTGTCATCAAAAGTGGCAAACAGAGCGTTGCGCTTTGCTTCCATCTCAGCGGCTTTTGCGTCAGCTTCGGCCTTTTCGTATGCCTCCAGCTTCGGCTTCATCTCGGCAATGGTCTCAGATGCTTCAGTAAACTCTTTTGTCAGGTCGGAGATTTTAGCATTCATCTCAGCGACTGTATTAGTGATCTCAGTAAAGGCTGCACTCATGCCAGGCAGAACTTCGCCTTCGTCCCAGTCTTCAAAAGTTACCTTCTTACGCTTGGCGTTCTCCACATCCAGAACAACATTGTCGCCGTTCATAGAGTAGGGAATACCCATCAGGTTGTAAGTGGTGCAATCGATCACGATCACCTCATCACCCTGGACATCGTTCATCCAGTAGCGGGGAACCATATTCTCAGGGTCCCAAGAAGACGGGATCTTGTATGCGCCCAGAGCGCCGCTGATTTCATTCAGCAGCTGCTCAGTGGTCAGAGTAAATTCGCTGGATGCTGCGGATTCGCCCTCTTCGGCTGGCGCAGTATTCTCTGCGGGAACCTCAGTTGTTGCATTTTCTGCACCTTCTTCAGGTGCGGCGTTTTCGGCAGGAGCAGCCTCAGATTCGGTCTTTGTCGCAGTATTCTCTGCGGCGGGAGTCTCAATCTCAGGATTCTCCACAGCGCCTTCTGCCACGGCATTTTCAGTCATAGCAGGATTCTTTTCATTTTCATTCATTGGCGTTGTATCTCCTTTCTCCTCATCGGATGGATTATCATTTTGCGCAGTATAGTTCTGCTGAATTGCTTGATACTCATAGAGCCGGTCGCGGATCTGAGCAGTAATATCTTCAACAGAAAAATTGGCAGTAACGCAGCTGCCTGTCATAGCGGGCTTGATACTCGGATCAGTCGTAGACAGAATGCAGCAACCGTCAAATTTAAAAGACCCCACAGGAACGTTGCCGTTCTTATCTGCGGGGCCACAAGCCATATCGGTCAGCTCAACACTGTGATTCTTCGTACCATCACGGGTAAAAATATCTACAGGATCGCTAAACTTTGTCCAAATCAAACCATCAACACGCAAATACTCCCGTTCAATACCGGTGCCGTCATCCTTAACAATCCAGCGAGGATTACAAGATTCAGGAATAACACCATAAGCTTGACCAGCATAGACGTACTTCACGTCCTTGTCGGTTATCCGTAGTTCATGTTCATGTCCTTTAAAGTCCTTGTCTTCCTCGTCAAGTTCATCTACAACGTAGCCCAGGATCGGCGTATTACGGATTGTCGGTACTGCTTTGTTGATTGCGTCTTTTGTGAAACTTGTCTTATTGAGGTTTGTTCCAGTGTGCATTACATCAATGCTGACATCAATGAAGCGAAAATCAGAAGATTCGTATTCGCCCTTCTTAATAAAAGAAACCGGATATCGTTGATTCATTCTGTTTTCACCTCCTCGTCAGCAAAATAAAAGCCCTGGCGAATCGCAACCTGCAACTCAGCCAGAGCATTTTCAAACACAGAATCGTATACAAAAACATACTTGTTTGTTGGGTCTATTCGCAGCATCAGAGCGCCACGGTCGGTCAGGAACTTTGCCATCCCGGCGGAGTGTGCTCCGTGTACGATAACTTCATAAATCTCCTGACTCATCTTATGCCTCCTGTCTATCGGCGCTTACATTGCCAGCATCAGACAGGCCCTCGCCCTTACTTGCGTTTGTTGGGCGGCCACCTTCATCCCCGGCGGAACCAGACTGAGTATTGGAGCTCTTGAGCGGTGTTTCACCAGCACTAAGTCCCAGGATTTCATTTTCAAGATAAGTCATATTCTCATAATCGCTGCCCGCATAACCAGTAGTTGCAAGAGCGGCGGTTCGAGTCGGCATACCATAGGTGGCATCCTTGAGATATCTTTCATGCATCTCAGTCACGTTATAATGAGTGACTGGTAGGAAGTTTAGGCGGAACTTATAAGAACTGGAAACGCTCTTCAGCTTGCGATTGATCCAGCGCTCCAACTGTCGCATCACCGCAAACACGATCTCCTGGTCATTCACAGTACACAGCTGCAGGGTAGTAGCAGAAGGATCTTCGCCACCGCCGAACAGAATCTTATTCACGCCAGCGCTTGTAAAGAATGCGGCCTCAGCATTTGCGACCTCTTTAGAGTCACTGTTCACGCCGCTCTTTTCAAAGTTCTAGCTGCTGATTTTCATGGGAGTAAGAATTGCGCCAATATTCGACGGCAGTACATTACTCATCATGTCATAGAACTCTTTTGCTGTATCATAGTCGATCAGGAAAGAGCCGTCAGTATCATTCACTGGGATCTCCATTGCCAGCGCCTTATAGTTATTGGTCTCACTTGCGTTTTTACTGATGGCACGGTAGTCTTCAATATCGGCAAGCGCACTAAACAAACTCACAAACGGGGGAATGGGGATATAATCATGCTCGTTTACTTTGATACAGATGGACTTAGAACTGTCCAGTTCCTGCCACTTGTAGTTCTGCGAGTCAGCCTTATATTGTTTATACATCGTCTCAAACTCCGGCGGATAGTTGGGCAGCTTGTCTTTGTTGGAATCAAAGTAAGAAAAATCAAAAGCAAAATTATAAACGCCGTCTTCAATGCTGCTTATTTTACAATAGTCGGCATCAAGATTTTGGAAAGCAAAACTGTCATTTGTCTCCCACGCATAGCCATAGTAAACGTCATCGCGAAATGCAATTGTCAGTATTTTCGTAGCTTCGTGTGGGATATTCATCAGCTCAACTGCTGTTACAGCAGAATAATATGCCTTCTTAAATTTATTGGCGTTAATTGTCTTAGAGCGATCAAGTCCATACGGAGAGATCGTGTAAGAATATGTAGACATATTCGCAAAATATTGAATCAGTCGGCGATAGTAGTTTGAAATATTGAATAGATATTTACTCATATTTCGTAGCTGCTTCTCATAGTTAGCTGGGTTGCCAAGATAGGTGACGATCTGATTCTTCGTATATTTTGTATACGTCGGATTTGTGTCGGTACTCGATGCCAGATTGCGGATACCGATATGTGACAGGTTCGCATAAACGCCATTGACAAGATCCTGATATGTTACATAAGAGGTCTTGCCATCTTTGGCATTTGTTACGCGGACCTTTTTCTGCATTTTATCTTCAGCCATTACAGTCCTCCCTTCTTTAATACAGGCGCTCTAAAGTTAAACGTGAGCGAAGTTGGCTTTTTATTCTTCTTCTCCATGCTTCGTTCAACTTGCTGCGCAATGTAATAGTTGTAAGACAGGGAAGAGTAGCGGTCTTTACGGCAGCCGGATTTCTCCTTGACCTTAATAACGTTATTCACAGTTTCGTAGCCCAGGTTCACGAGTTCGTTTACAGCAAGCCCGGTATTGATATATGGCATCTGTAGTGCGGCTCGTTCAGTAGGCGACATTTTATCATAGCCTTTATAGATTTTGCGCAACTGGTCTTCACATCCGTACTCACTCTGAAGCAGATGGATACGTCCTTGCTGGAAACCGCTACGTAATCCAATGGCTACATCACTGTTAAACTGAGAGCTGCCCATAATAGCCTAGATGACCTTTTTGGCATTTTTGTCAGAACAGCGAGATGCGATTTCTTGATTGTTACAGCAGCTAACCGCAGGATACGTTTCGCCTGTTTCTGGGTCATACATATCGCGCATCAACAGGTCAACCAGAGGCAATCCAACACCTCTACAGTCAACCCCGATATAATCACAGTTGAAGTAATCGAAATACCGTCGTAGTTTTAATGCTTGGTCTTGCGCACTCATACCCTCAACGTTCTCTGAATAGACAAAGTTGCTGGTATAGCGCCCTGATTTATTTGGTAGCATACAGTTCAAAAAGATACTGGTTGCGTCGTTGTCGTTTTTGCGGCTACTCATCAATGCTATATCAGCAGTAAGAATTCGAACTTCGCCATTTTTCTTCTTCGGCACGTCCATAGCAGCCTGATTAAGTAAAAGGTTCGGTGCGTAGAACGCCTTTTCAATGACGCGCGTTTTGTTGATGTCATCAAATTGGAATAGCCCACCTTCAGTAGCGCCAAGCCATTCGACCATCATTTCCATTGCGAACTTTAAATCAGAGAAACTGGATTCAGACATTTCATCCTCAACAGCTTCTTTTAACAGAAGTCCCTCTTTGATGCTCATTCTATAATCGAAGGCACAGCAAAAATATTTTTTACTTCTGTCAATCATGTTTACGAAGTAGTCCCTACACTTTTCATAACTCCAATGATTTTGGAACCATGCAGAGCTAAGATAAAACTCTTGATTTCGCTCCGCCAGATGCTTATATTGAGGTTTATCCAAATACCCAGGATGACGAACAATATTCAGGAACTTTTTTAGAACCATATTGATAATATCTTCATCCATCATACGATATTCATCGACCAAAATTAGGTTCGCACGAGCACCACGAGCAGAGTCAGTAGCAGTCACAACTTTGACATAACTTCCGTTCTTAAAAATAATCTCTGCTTTCTGATTGTTGATATCAACTTTCTTTATTTCAGATTGTAATAAAGGACTGTTTGGAACAAGTTCCTTCATTATTTTTTCGTCCAAAATATTTATTGATTGCGTTCGTACTTTACACGCAATGATACATTTTGTACCAGGCCACAAAATACATTTGATTACAATAAAAACAGCGGTTAGAAAGGACTTACCCAAACCGCGAGCGGCAATAAAGCAGAAGCCTGTACATCTCACCATTAAAAACAAAAGAATCTGTTGAAACAGTTTTAAATTTAAATTCAAATATTCTTTGGCAAAACGCTGCGGATTTTTTCGATACATCCCACAGTGCTATGCAACTGCATTCATTATCTTCTCTGATTTTGTATTTGCTACTTCCTTGTCTGTTAATTTTTGTGCGCTCATACTGAACCACCGCCTTCGCCAACACCAAAGATAGTTTCACGCAGACTGTTATCTGCAGAATCATCTTCAGCTGCTTCTGGTTTATGTGCAGTATATTTTTCCATTTCTTCGTCGTATTCTTCTTGATATGGATTCTTCAGATGGAACATCTTAAGCAAAGTGCCCAGCACCCATACTCTAAAATACTTACCGATACCATCAACGTCCTGCCACTCTGGCGACGGTTCTGGAATCGGCTCTTCCTCTTCCTATTTCTGAATCAGCGTGCCAAAAGTATTCGTCTCAGCCAGTGCGTTATCGTTCGTCTGGTTCGGCTTGATTTGGGCAGAACCCATCAGGTTTTGTAGGTTATCGTTTGCTTCTTTGATCTTTTTGGTGTCACCAGTTGCATCAGCCTTTTCGCAGTTAAGCTCTGCTTTTGCGATGCGCTTAAACAGAATCTCCTGTGCGGCTGTCTTGCATTCATGGCGTGTAATAAGATTCTGGTAGTGGTCTTCGAGGAACAGATAATCTTGGTCATCCAAACCACGTCCCCAGTTCTTAATCATTTTTTGAGTGACCTTTGTACCCTTTGTATCGCCGGCAGCCAACGCATCCTTTTTCTTCTGATCGATTACATCATCATAGGATTTACCAGCGTGCTGGCGCATATTAAGCCGTCCCATGTAGGTGTTGATCTTCAAAGCGGATGCGGTAGAATGCTCAGAAGCCTCCAGCAGCTTATCATCAACATAGGTGTCAAACATCATAGCCAGACGATCGATCGCCTCGTCCTCGTCATTATATTTTTTGGCGTAAAACTCAAACATGCGCTCACGACACTCATTGCACCATGGGAGATATCCATCATTACCCATAAACCATTGGCTCTGCGTTTTTGAGAAATTTCCCTTACGCACGTCATAGATCTTCCCACAACACATACACTTGCCGCCACTCCAGGACGGCGGAACCTTGATACGGGGTTGTTTCTTATCTGCGGCAACTCTGGCCATAGCCAATCACCACCGTTCCGTCGTCCATCATATCATCGAAGCGATATTTGATCTGATCCTATAGTTTTAAAACTTCATTCAGTTTTTTCGTCTTGCGGAATTTTGTATATACAGAGCCGGTTACCGGGTGCTCTCCAATCTCTTCGTAAAAAATTCCCATAGCGCGAACAAACAGCGCTGTCCGTCTGGAATAGCAGTAGAAGTAATCGCCTCCTAAATCTTTGTGATATTTTTCTTCCATCTCTAATTTGGAACCCTCCTTTTTAATTTATTCAAATTTTTGCCCATTCTTCATCTGTCATTTTCCTTATTTTAAATGATTCGTATGGAAGCCCATATTGTTTACACCATTTTCTAATCGCATTATCACTGACTCCGTATTTATCTGCAACAGCCTTGAAATTTCCAATTCGAATATCGTTTTTTAGATCTTCTCGTGTTGGATGTAAGACTTTGCGCCTATTCGGAGATGTCATTGTTTTATCATAGCATGAGGGGCATAAATTTGTTTTCGATTTTAAAGAAGTTTCTTTCCCGCATACACTGCAATATTTATGTTCATTATGCTGCTTCGAATTTTTTGTTTTTAAAAGACATGCAGCTTTTCTTGCCTCCGACATCTTCCTTGCTTCTGGATGTTTTTCAAAATAACAGGCCATATTATATTGACGAGAACACCATTCAAGATTATCTGCATTATTATTTAAACGATTCCCATCTATATGATTTACCTCTTTGAAAATTTCTGGATTTGTGTTTTGAATAAAATATGTAGCAACAATTCTATGAATTGACTTTGTATGAGGGGTTTTTCCGTCATACAATCGAATTCTTAAATATTTACAACTGTAAAAAGGCTTTATACTTTTTCCGCTTCGAAAATAAGTTTGACCGCGACTTGAGTTTACTATACGATCTTTCGATCTCACATTACCATAATTCGAGATTTGGTATTTACCTTGATAATTAACACCGTCATATTCATAGATGTCTTTCCAAATTTCTTCCATTTAATAATCTCCCTTTTTAATAAATAATGCACAGATAAATGAGTTGAACATTTTATCCTTGGTCTAGTAAAATCTCAGCCAAGTCAGCACACCGGCGCTGTCACCTGCGACATATAAAAATGCCCCAGGCCGTAGCCCAGGGCATCAAAATCTCTATTAAATTACTATCTTTGCTGGCTTCTCCAGCTTGACATCGTACAGACATTCAAGGCCGCTGTCATCGATTACAGCCACTGCCTGTTGCGGCACATCATTCTTGCGCAGTCCAATTGCATAGGAATCGCTGCCACAAACGCAGCCGCTCTCAATAACCTTCGTACCATGCACCGTTGTCATGCCGTTTGTGTGGCGGTGACCAAGGAACACCATGTCGATTGGCTGCTTCACCATCAGTGTTAGGTGCTCAACGACGTTAGCAGGGGAGTCCTTATCTCCATGTGCGTACATCACAAGACTATTCCTAGCCTTAAAGCCACCAAAGGTCGGATCGAGCTTCTCTGTTTTAATATAAATACCAGCCAGATTTTGCAGCCGTGCCTTCATATAGAACGGAATCAGTGCTTCAAGTTCGTCACCTGCTACCTGTTCCTCTTTACTGGGGAACACCCGTGAATGATTGCCACTCACAGAATACACGTCAATATGCTGGCATACCTCGTACAGTGTAGCAACAAAATTACTTACCAGCTCCGCAGCCGTTATAACCTGCTCAATGCTGTTTTCATTGTTCTGCACGCGGGTATTAACATGGATATGCCCATTGATCAGGTCGCCCAACAGCAGCACATGAATTTTTTCGGCTGTATGTCGCGCTACAATATTGAACACCTGTGCAGCATAACTCTCAAGCCGAGCCTTTAAAATATCCTTGTTGAACTTATTCCACGCCGAATCAATACCCGCGCCAGCGTGTAAATCAGACAAGCACACAATCACATCGTGACCGCTGTCTTCGTACTGCACAACATTCAGAAAATTGTCAGGGTTATACGGAGCAACATTCTTCAGAATCAATTCCTTAACGGATTCGGCACGAGCAACATCGCGATACACCTTGTTTGTTGCATTGCGTTCATCTTGTAATTTGATTTTTTCAATCTTCAATCGCTGCAGTTCGTTCTTGATCGTTTCTTCGTTGGCGTGATCAATAGCGTAGTCATAACCATCTTTCCACGACTTATAGGTCTTGCGGTATCTGCATTCGCCATAGTCTGAGCCGGTTGCTTCATTCAGCAGTTCTGCTGCCTGATTCTAAGTCAGCTTACGTTCGCTGCATGCCTCACCAATCCGCATCATATATTCATCAAAGGTCTCGCCGTCCGCTTTCTTAAATTCGTCCATGCGCCACCTCAGATCTCAAAATTGGTGTTGGTACGCTGGGTGCGGTTCAGTTCGCGTAGCGCCTCTTCTGCCTCGGGATTGCCAGGCAGCTGAGTCAGCACAGACTTGATTTCCTCCGCATACCAGTGATGAACGGTACGAGTGATATGGACACCGGGAATAACCTTACGCAGATACTCTGCCTCACGCTTAGTAATTTCAACCATTATAATAAATCTCCTTTGTAATTTATAATCGAAAGGGAAATATACAACACCCTTTCATATATTAAGAATCTAAAGTTCATTTCGTGCATTCGCTGCGTTTTCGCTTGATTTTCGCCAGACGTGCTTGTTCTTTCTTTGCCGCACACCCTTTACAATATCTGCTGGCATTTGGCTTTTCTGAGTGATACTGTTCGCCACACACGATGCAATAACATTCCTTCGGGTCAAATAGCTCTCGCACTATGGCGCTTAGATTCAGCCGATTATTTTCAAGCGTCACATTGAACGTGTACGCAATCGTGTCATTCTTATCAAGGGCAAAATTTGGGTACTGGTATAAGCATCCAATGTCGTCAGTGCCGGTTCTGTTCAGCAAGTGATAGTTGTCAGAAATCTCTTTCATGCCCCGCACTGTATTATAGCCGTCATCCTAGTTTTTTCCAGCACAATACATAATCTCCGTTTGCTCTTCAAAGCAGCTCCCAAAACGCTTCATCTTGAACTCGGTATCCAAAGCAAAGATATCGCTTCCATACAGCCGGCAGAAGAATATCACCCCAAACAGAACACGTAATTGTGCGTAATTGATATGATACTTTCGGCGCGCCTCTGTAATATAGTCCAGATCTTTCTGATAAAGCACAACTTGACGTACATCAAGTATGGGCGCGTTATTTTTGCGGCCTCTGCTGAACATCTGGATCAAGTGGCTACGATCATAGCTGACAGACTCGGGATTTTTCATCCGCTCATAATAAATGGTAGCGCATTCAATAGGGGAGAGGGAGGTTCGCTTCAGCAGGTTTCGCAGCATCAGATTTGACTCGTGATAGTCCTGCCAATGATCGAGCAGCATATTCTCATTACAGTAGAAAGTTGTATATGCCATTTAACCTCCTTACTCGATTGGTATAATTTCGCCATCAATATAGCGACAAAGTTGTCCATGTTCGTTATAGTATGGAGACATATATCCACTATGCAGCCAATAATACATAATTCTTGTGTTCTCATCGTAAATAAGTTTCGTGTTGGAAATACTATACAAAGAACTTCCATTATAAACAGCTTTATCGCCTACATTGTTTTTACGCGGAATAGATGCCCAAATTCCAATACCTAAACATAAACATATTACAGCTATCAAAGTAATGATTGTTATTTTAAAACACCGATAACTCATTCTGTTTCATCCTTCCCATCAACTGCTTCGTGAACATAATTTGAAATACGCTCGAATTCGGTATAATCAAAATACATCTCGCCGCAATCACCGCATACCATCGCCGTGATATCCGGCACATGAACCATCTGATTTTTATAAGTAAATTCGTGCTCCAGTCCAGTCTGCTTTGTCAACAAGCCGCCACAGGTAGGACAATTGGTTATTTTCTGCAGTTTCTTTGTTTTCTTCTTAAACCAACCCATATTATTTCACCCTCGCTTCATAGATTTTCGGTTCAGCCAGACTATATCGCTGGCCAAGGTATTCGTACTCGCCGTTCGGATCGTGAACTGGCAGCTGAACAGGAACCGGTTTGATATTTTCGACCACACCAGCCCCAGCCATGTGCCATAAGAACTTCTTGAATTTATTGGGATGTTTTTCGTAGCAGAGCACCACAAGAATATTCGCCAACTCTCTCACATCGGGACACACCAGCTTGCACTTGTTACGGTAGACATTGTAGATCGCCTGCCAGTTCGTTTCATATGTCTTGGCCTCTTCTTTGGTAATACGCGACTCAATGTCCTTATGATATAATTGCCAGTTGCGGCATTTCTTTTCGAACTCAAGTTGCTCTTTGCGGCATTTGTTGAAGTCCAAGAAAATGGCCTCGATCTCGTCAAAGACTGCCTGATCATAGGAGACCTCTGGGTCGTACATGATATGCCAATCAAAGCTACCTGCAGGCTCTTTGCGCCACCGTACACCGCGCTCCCAACGCTCCAGACTCATGCAAAGCAGGTTCATGTTGCTATGTGCCTTGCTGAGATTATGTAAACGTGCGTAGTAAGGACCTGCATACTTCATAAAGTAGGGGGTGCTTTTGGGTCCGGTACCGTATTTCTGTATGTGTCTGGGAATCTTATAACCGCAACCCGTCTTAGCTCGATCAATTTCTTTTCCATTTGCAACAGAAAGCAAAGAGACATATTTCAAATATTCCTGTTTTGTTTTTTCAGTCTTAGGTACTTTATTTTGATATACTGTACTCAAGTTTGAAATTTCGCCAATTTGACTTTTAAGGCCACGGAGAGTACAGGCAAACTTGTTGTCAAGCGTGTCTGTTTCCGCAAGAGAGGTCTTCTTATCTTCAAGGTCGAGTGTGATAGGGATATCAGTATGTATTCCAGGAATCATAGAGGGTTCATTGATGACTAGAACAAGGTCTCCATCAAAATCTGAACCATTGAGTCTTGGAGCATTGATATCATAGATTGAAGTAAAACAACAGTTTACAAGTCCATGAAAATATTTCTGCGTTAACTCATTATCTACTGCATCAACAAGTACGTGCTCAGACCTTGAGATGTGAGGATTTCGTTCGCAAATACGCTTGCCAAGAGCGACACCACGACGATCAAAAGTATAAATTTCTCCAGCTTTTAATGCACCAACAACAGGGAGGCCACCAGCCCATTCCATCAGAGCAACAAGATCTGGCACCCAAAATTTAAAAGTTGCATTCATCCAAAGCTTGCCGCACTTAAAGCCGTCGCGAGTTTTATCAAGCAGGGAATGGATATATTCTTTTACACAAGGCTCGTGAATCATTTCCTGATTACGAGCTAGTGCGGCGATATAATGGTTTAGTGGATTAACATCATTCGCCATAAGACCAAGAAAACAATTTGTGTAAAAAATGTCGTTACTTGTAACTTTCTCATAAAAATCAACCGACATATCTGCAAAATGCTTAAAATCATCAAACTCCATGTCTAGGTTTTGCAAAATTTGGTAATTGCATTGAGTCTGAAGCCGTTCTTTCTCGGCGCTGTAGTTCTATTTTGCAATAGCGAAGCAACTGTTAGTTTTATGGAACTCATCCCAATACCGTTCCCAGTCCTTATATGTGCCATCTTTTTTGAAATACTTATAACCCTTATAAAGACTGACAGTAAGAATCATAAGAGGCTCACTACCTGGTGTCACATCGTATTCTTGACCCCAAATGTCTTTGATTTTTGTCACACCACGTTCGGCATAAAATGTCTCATAGTTGATTTCATGCATACAACCTTTAATATATGGAGCACGGATAATACAGCTATTGATATGTTCCTCTGTACCAATTTGGCGTTCGATCTGGCGCATAATTTCAGGATGACAGATCCCGGCACCATCGAAGCAGTTGATAGTGATATCGGTCTTTTTTACTGCAACATCCTTCTGCGTCCAGTTGCGTTTATTACCCGCCTTATCAACGAACTCTGTTGTTTTATCATATAGATATTCAACCATTTGATCTTTGATTGTGTTCTCATAATCGTTAACGATACAGATTTTAGGGGTCCATCCTGGCAAACAAAAGGCAGAAGATAGATTTAAACCGCGATAAGCGTAGTATTTACTAAGTACAGTCGGTGTTTCAGAAAAATCGAGTCCCATACTAATACGTCTATCTAGCTCTGGGAAAATATGTTTTTCAACAAAGCTCAACATGCTTTGGCGAACCATACTAGCACTTCGTTCGCTGAATAGATATGTTTTTCCATTCATTTTAAACCCACGCTTCACAAGTCGTTCAAGCGCTTTTGCCTTATTGTAACCACCAGTTGCATCGACAAAAATAACAAATTTCTGGAATTTACTGTCGTCCATGGAAATCATACGAATCTGTCGGAACATCATATTATCGCCCTGGAGAACAGTAAACTGGGTTACTTCTTCTTCACTTAATCTGAAATTATAATCATGGGTAATAATCCAATTTAAATTGAATTTTAAAACCGAATATAATGGAGGAGAAAACAATTATTAAGCACCCTTTCTTTTGCCCCACACTGGAGTCATTATTGCGTCCTTTTCAGACCAACCAGTTTTCAAACGACCACGAATGGTTGATTTCGAAATACCCATTATGTGTCCCCATTCAGATATATCATGTGTTACGCCATCTATGGTTATATATTTACATGCTGTTCTATTATTCGCCTGAGTATTCCAATCTGTCCATCTACAATTTTCAGGACAGTAATTACCTGTTGTGTCAATACGGTCTATAGTGCATGCTTTTATAGGAGCATCCTTATCGTACCCATTAGCATATGCCCAATCTCTGAATGTCAAAAAATCTTTCCATTCTTCACAAACAGATATGCCACGTCCACCATAAGAATAGTAATGAGCAGCTTTTGGATTGTTGCACCTAGCAATCATATTACGCCATACATTATAAATTCTTTCTTTTGAATAATTTCCCTTAGTTAAATGTAAATGACCACAGCTTTTAGAACGACCATTTTTTAAGAGGGCAGCATCAACATCCTTGACCACGCCACAACTACATTTACATGTCCACCAAGTTTTCCCAGGAGTTTTCAAATCACTTCTTTTTAATACAGTCCATTCGCCAAATTTTTGCCCAGTCAAATCAATATAAGTTGGATAAAACTTGCTACATCCACAGCTTTTTATATTCCCTGTTCTTAAATAAACCCCAGTTGCAACTATTTCATTTCCACAATCACACTTACAAAGCCACTGGGCATATTGATTTGAATTGGACACTATTTTGTTTTCTACTCTCTTTACAACCGTCAGCTTTCCAAATCGTTGTCCTGTTAAGTCTTTGAACTTGCCCATTATTTCATTCCTCCAGTAAGACCGTTCCAGTGGTCGTTAAAGTGGTCATCGCCGTCATCTTCACCATCGCCGCCGCCCATATCATCGTCGCCATACATGATCTCATCGTAGGCCGCCAGACACTTACTGATAAACACAACTAAAATGGGCGTAACCACCAGGGCAGTAAAGAGCACACGTCCTAGAATCTGATATGTAAGCACAAATACAACAAGCATTTCTGCGATAGTAAACATCCAATCAACAAAGTCAACGGAACTTAAAACACCAGCGATAAGTACCATCAGCGGAATTGAGTTAACGCGGATCTCCTGAATATCGTCTCGCTCTGTATCGTTCTCTCCGCTCGGCTTCTTAGGCTCTTTGTCCATACTATTGTATACCTCCTTAGTCCTCGTCGTCGTCCCACATTGTACGCCGCTTCCGCCGCTCTGATTGCCGCTGGCGTTCGCCGCTTTCCTGAGCCTTCTCAACTTCCTGCAAAAACTGATTCTCAATCATACGCTGTTTGCGGGCGTTACGCATATAGCTGCTCTTAGACACCTTATCACGCTTGCGATCACTCATCGTCGCCGTCCTCCTCATCATAACCATAATCATCTGGGCAGTACATCTCATGGAATAAATATCGTGTCAAAGAAGGGGACATAGGCGTACCATCTTCCATCCACAACGTATCATAGAGCGATGCATTGCCGATCAGTTCCTGCTATTCTGCATATACCTGAATCGCGTCAAGGATATCCTCGTAAGTTACATCATAATCGCGCACAGCATCAGCTACAGCAAATCCAATATTATAAATATCCTGTTTTGAAAAGTCGTTTTCTTTCATATGGTTCCTCCTTATAGCAGCGGCTCACAAATACATGGTCCTGTCAGTAAATCTATTTTATGTTCAAGTTCTGCGATCCGAGCTTGTAATTGATCAATCGCAGTTTGATACGAAGTTGTTGTTGCTCTTATAGTATCTATACGTTCTACTGCAAAATTCGACAGAGTATTTGCTTCATCGACTTTGATAATCGCATGGTTTACTGTATCGTGCATAGAAAATAAACGGTCATTTATTTCTTCAATGTGATTTAAATATTCTGAACCATCAAGTAAAACAGTATCCAATTCATTCATCTCCTTTACAATAGACTTTCACAAACACATTCACTATTTGTATTGATATCTCCATTTATCAGTTTAAAATATCGTCTGTACATCTGTTCAGCATAAGGCCCAGCAATTTCGAATTCAAATCCGTTATTTAATAAGAAAAGTCTTACTTCCCTTTTAACTACAAACGTTTCATCTGGTTCTCCATAGCGGCAAACCGTCATATCGTCTTCGTCTATTTGAAATCTGAAATTATCAAATTCTATTTTACAATCATTCTCAATTTCGATATGTAATTGTAGGGCTGCTTGTTGCTGTACTTCTTCACTGATATATCTTTTCATAATAGACTCTCACAGTAACACTCATTGTGAATAGATACACTGTATTCTTCTTTTGGAAAATTTTTCGATATATAGTCTTTGATAAGCTTTTGTAAAGTTTCATCAGTAACTATGGTGTTATAATCAATCCATCTGTATTTACACCATCGCAGCGTGCGATCATCATGTAGCGCATCAAATTTGTTCATTGCTGGCACCTCTGTTATACCAAACTGTTACACACGCATTCATCCCGCTGCACTTCTTGAGGCGTAGTTGGCGGTGTAAACGCAACCTCGCTCGGATCGTATGTCATCAAAGAACAGGCATCGATTCGCACATTCGGGAAGCACATGAACTTAAAGCATCGGTCAATATCATCAACAACAAGTGGCTTATCCTCTAAGTGCAATCCATGATAATTATCGGGAGGACAAGTAGTTGTTATCACGTGAATACTGTATTCTCCGCGAGCTCTGCTTTGTAAATCTACTATAAGGCATTGATGATCAACCCTATACCCCTAATATTGAATATCAAGGTTCCTTGCGATTTCCTTGATATAGTCCTGTGCACATAATATAGCTGTCCCGCCCATCGGCACCAAGATATTACAGTTGTTCTTGACAGCGTATTCGCAGATCGCATATGTACGTCCACCGCCTCGTGGTGCTAATATTCTTTCCATATTTCACCCCTCCTTACAATAGCGGTCTGCACACACATTCGCACTGTTGATCAGCCAGAGCATCATGGATTACATCGTCCAGACATTCGGGTGTGATGGAGAACTGCTGGAACAAGTCAAACTGATTGTTGTTCATCAAATAGTTCATGGTGATCCGCCGCATTTTATTTTCTGAAATATACTTCGCATCCTCTTCACCATACAACCGCGCAATCTCCTTGAAAAATTCAAAAGTATCGGTCAGCGCCAACCTATCGTCAAAATAGAATGTCGTATATTGTGCGCCGAATTTATCTTTATTGAATATATTCCAAAAATCTTCGGGTGATTTACAGATTGCTGTCTCTTTGCGATGCTTTTGCACAGTATCCATGCGTTCATACCAGTCGCACACTGTGTCATAGATTGATGGCCTTACGAATAAAACGCGCATTATTTCTTCTCCTTCAAAAACTGTTTTTGAGTTATGATATTGCGCTCCATATATCAACGTCCTGAGTTGGTTCCTTTTCTTATGGAGTCTAGCACCTGCTGCATTTGCTAAGGCTCTATATGTGTTAATTAAATTATTTATTCTGTCTGTCATAATAAGCTCTCGCATATACATTCATTTTCTGATTCTGGATAGTAGGGGATTGGACAACTGTATTGAGCTGCACGTCGATCTTCAGAGCAATTTCCTGGATGAAGTATATGTCGTGGATGAAAAGATAGGTCATGACCAAGCTCCCAGCGGAATCCTTGATAATCGAACCAGATAGTATCTTGATTTTTGCTTAGAGCATCATAGAGATTGTTCATCACTTTATCAATTGTCATATACTGCACTCTTTGTTACTCATACGACCTTCGATATCATCAGATTTGCGCCGCGCTCTTTTGCGAACTTGTCGATGGAATACTGCTGACCCTTCTGTCATGTTTGTTCTCCTATGTATTTCTTGAATAACTCTACTATCTGTTCGAATTCCGCTTCTTTGTAACGGTCATACAAAGCTTTCGCTAAACCGTCAATCGCTTCATAGTTCCAGTCGCCAGTAGGAGAGATGTAATCCATTAGTCGTAAGCCGTCTATTCTTACTTTTATCATTCTGCTGCACCCCTTAGTCTAACAGGTCAGCCAGTTGTGCTGTCTCGCTGCGTTCTGTCTTGTTCAGGTAGACATATCCAAAGTGCGGGTTGCCAGCCAGACACTGAATTGCCTTACGCATACCGCTGTTATTTTCAAACACGGCCTCGTCAGTCTGCTTCAGGTCGCCATCAAGCCACAGCATAGATCCCTCACCAACACGGCCAAGTAGCAGCTGTACATGTTCTTTGGTCAGATTTTCAGCTTCTGAAACCATAATAATTGCGTTCTTGTAGTCGCGGCCACGAATAAATCCAAGGTGAGCTACTTCTACCTGCCCATTATTGATCCAGTATTCCAAACCAGCCTCGCCGCCCAAGTGATCAGCCAGAGGACCAGCAAAAGAAGCAGCGCCGAGCTTCTCTAGCAGAGTGCCGGGTAGTGCGCCCAGCTCCTTGGTATTCTTGACTTCGATGTTATTGCGAATCCAGATCAGCTTCTCAACTTTGTGTTTCTCGATCATATCAATAGCAGAGGACACCATAAGCATTGTCTTGCCGCTGCCGAATGTTCCAGCCAGCATCTTAACGGTGATGTCATCGTTCTGCAACATATCAAAGGCGAGCTTCTGTTGATCGTTAAGTGGTTTCACATCACCAGTGAAGCGATTGCTAATCTTCTTGTATTTGAGTGGCACATATTTCTTGCCATTCCATCGCAGCCAGCCTACTGCATTGCCTGCCGGCATATCATCGTCTACTGTGTCTGGATCACGAACAATCAGATAGCCATTCACTGGAGTGTCAAACAGATTCTGATATGTATAGCCTTCATCGTGGGTCTGATATGCCATCGCCATGGCTTCCTCGCCGCCTTCATCAAGAGTGACTTCGGTCTAGCCAGTGTAGTTATTGTTGACGCTTGTTGCTGCATCGGGATAGGTGAATTCGATCGGCAGGTAAAGAATGCCGCTGGCAATATTGGCGCAACTTAGGTCGCTGGTTACGAACTTAAAAGAATCAATGTTGGCCTGGATCTGTCGCTGTGCTTCCGGGAGTCCGGCTTCAATCGCGTCATCCAGATTGCGCTTCATCTCGTCCAGATACCAGCGGGCAGTTGCCATAATCGTCGCGTCGTTGTTATCGCTGATCGGTTTACCATCGAGAATGTAAAACAGGGAAGACATGGGGACTGCTACCACCATAAAGGTGTTGTCGTCGTGATGCTCGGCCAACAGGCGGGTTACAGTACGTGCCTTATAGCGGATCTCTTCGCTCTTCTTGCCGCTTGTCTTGATCTCTTCCAACTCGTGCAGGGTCATATCGGCAATCAGAAACGGCTCTGTTGCACTAGAGGCTGTTGCACTGGCAGGTTCGAAAGCGGCAGCTCCCAAATCAAGAAGCGCGGAGGTGTCATAAAACTTCATTAACGGGTTATCCTCCTTTTATAATGATATTGTAAAGTGTGATTGACTACTGAAAATATAAGCTCGCAGCTGTGGAGAGAACTGCGGGCTTTTTTCTTTATACCTTATTATACACCCATGGCGTGGTAAAAGCAATAGTTTTGTGCAAAATACCGGAATAAAATAATCTGTTGTAAAAACAAATAAAATATAGTAAAAATAGCAGAAAAATTATTAAAATTAAGTAAAAATGAGCAAAAATAATGCATTTTAAGCGTTTCTACGGCGCTTTTGAAACGCTGTTACGCGGTGATCAAGGCACAACTGTGTGAAGATTGGTGTGAAAATCACGATTGACGCGGAACGTTTTATAACGATAATACGTTGTTTACCGGAGACGAAATCGGGGGCTAAATATGGGTGTTTTACGAGTGCACAGATAGGGGAGGTGACGGATGATTTTGGGGTGATCAACAGGTGATTTTGGGTGCTGGTGACTGCGAATTAGGAGCGAATACGGATGGATGATTGTTGCGCTAAGGAGGCGAGTGAGGGGCAGGTGAGGTGCGAAAACCGGGTGATTTGGTACGGGCTGGGGAGATGGAATAACTGGTACGCACGACCCAAACTCGACCCCCTTTCCAATTTTTAACATCCCCCCGGTATGGCCTGAAAAGTATAGGATTCATGCGGGTTTTCGGTGAATGCTACCTTCCGTTATTAGGTGGTATTCGAGTGCTGGAAATCTGTTATTTTCTTTTATACCTTATTCAAATATAGGGCGGCGTTCTGTATGGATGTTTCGTGCAAAAAATTTAATATGCTATTATGTAGTCACTCCAAGGGGCCACGGAAACAAGGCCCGGCGGGGAACTCTCTCGGATGGGTAAGCATTACGTCCGAATTCCGCAAAACGGCGGAGAAGTTGCCGGGGGAGTTGTACCTTGACAATTGAAAAGTACGCTGGACAACGTGTAAATCGTTCATGCCCTTGGACGTGTCGTCTGTTTGGCTGAAATTCAAAAATATGCAAAATTGCTTGACGGTAATTAAGCTAGAAGTGTTTCTTTACACTTCTGGTTGTTGCAAAAGTAGGCAATGGCAAAAACATGGAATTGGAAAACTTTCCCATGGGGGATAGACTGCCGTGGAATCTGTGACTTCCCACGCATCTTCTGCTTGACAACAGAAAACGTGGATTCAGAAAACAGTAATTCGTGTAGACCTGTTCAACTCTCTATCCCTTTTGCCAAACCTACCTGTATAGTACAGTCGGGCATGAGCAAAAGCGCTGAGAAGTGCAAAAGTTCGTGCCCGGCCATGTGTACAGGTAGTACACAAAACGCAACAACAAGAAAAGAGGAAATATTATGAGTAACATTACCGAGTTCGCAATGGCCAAAGTCGTCCGTCGTATCGCTGATTCTAACGACACGTCAACTCAGCTGACGGCCAAACTGTTTGCTGAGTGTGGTGTAACTGTCTACACTCCCGACACGGTAAAAGAGCTGGCATGGAATGTTTGCAAGACATTCTCTGCATGGTTCGATGCTCGTGAGCGGGTCGGTGTGGACAACGACACTGACGACAACAAGGCTGTTCTCAACGCATACGCCGCAAAGGCCCGTGATGCCGCTCGTGACTGGTTCAAAGTGTTCGCAGTCAAGCCCGGCAAAAAAGATGGTGATGACCCTCGTGCCTTTGTGGGCATGGACAACGTTGAAACCGGCATTATTGGCGACATCATTGGCTACTCTCGTAAAGAAGCCGGTGGTGTTGATGATGATGCCAAACTCGCAAGGATCTTTACCAAGTATTTGATTCTCGAGACCGAGCGTCTTTTGGATGGCAAGCCCTACGTCCGCCTGTCTGAGGAAAGCCGCAAACAAGCAGATGCCGCCGCAAACAAGGCAAAGCGGGAAAAGTCTACCCAGACCCGCACCAACAACAAGAGCAAGGTAGAAGAAGCCAACGACAAGGCCGACAAGGCCGAAGCCGACAAGAAAAAGGCAGAACAGGCTCAGGCAGACGCTGAAAAGAAGCTGTCTGACGCTGAGGCCCTTATCAAAGAAGCAATCGAGCTTGTCAAGCAGTCTCACGCAACTGAGATTGAGAAAGCAAGCATCATCGGCAAACTGTCCGCCGCTATTGGTCAGTAATGCCAAAACCGCTGGTAGACCGGGTAAAGTCTACCCCTGTCGGGCGGTGCAAGTCCGTCCCCTGATGATGGCATTAGCCGAAACAGGTATCGCAACAAGTGGTGCATAGTTACACCACACCGTCAAAGAAAAGAGGTTCACTATGGCAAGTTATATCATTCACATGGTTGGTGGTGTCATACTCGAGAACGTTGAGGATACCACCATGTTCCAGATGCTGGAAAAGATGCAGGTGGAGTGCGTGTGTAAGGGAGAGACGGGAGAAGTGGTGTATACCAACCCCGCTTTCAAACCGTCTCGTTCCTCAGACTACAAAGAGGACAACTTAATTGCGCTAACTGAGGAGATTGGTGGCGCACGTCAGACAACTCTGTACCACTTCAACTACGACGACGCTTGGAACGCAATGGCAGAACTGCACGCAGAAAAAGCGGCGGGCACTGACCCCGATAGCGTCACCAAGACTATTAGTGCCGTATGGTGCAAGCGGTTTGACCGTGATGGCAACTACACTGAGGTTAGCCGCATCGACTTCTAACGCAATCAATATACCGTGAGGTTAGTGGGCACGGGGCAGAAAGCATCCCACTACCATGGGCGCGAGCCCTTTTAAGTCAAGCGAGAAAAGAGAAAGAGGTAAAAACTATGGATTGTCCTTACATCATTCGTGAGAACATTGGCTTCGGCCGTGTTCGTGAGCATGGTTACTATCAGCTCGATGAGATGGCCTATGACCTGACCCACGACTTTGCAAACGCAGATGTCGAGGTCATCACTCGCACTCTGTACAACGTCACTATGGAGAGCGGAGAAGAACTCTCCCAGTTGGATGACGACACGGTGTTCAAGATGTTGAGCGCCGGTCTTCCTGTCAAGTTCATTGAGAACGCAAGAGATGGGTATATCATGTACTCTCGTCCTGAAAGCAAGCCTGCTGTCAAGGTCAAGAGAGTCAGCGGTATCACTCGTGCAAGCGCAAGTCGTGGTGTTAAACAGTACGATGAGCCTGTCGTTTTGCCCATGGCGAAAGAGTGGCTTGTCGTTACTCGTGCCGACGTTCCTACTTGCTCTCACAGAACTGACGATGAACAGTATGCAACGAAGAGTTTCGAAATACGCATTTCTAAGAAGTGGAACGGAGAGCCGTTCTATGACGAAGTTCGTTTGTATCACAACGGACGTGTCATTCGTGCGGCTGTTCTGGGACACGAAATAGTTCTGTGAAAAAGGAGACCCGCCGGGTATGAAATCCTAAATAACATTTGCTGTCCCGGGCATGACGTTAAACTGCCTACCCCTACAATCGGAACGCCTTGACGTGGCGCAGGGGCTTTGAACTAAGAGTCCGAAAGAAAGAGAGGTAATTTTGCGAATGAAAAGTGCTGATTTTGTCGCTCAAAAAGTGGGCGATTGCGCACCGAACATGAAATTGTTTCCGAAGCGTATTGCAAAAGCACAGTACAATGTGTACGGTAATGTGATGGAAGCAATGCTCAAGCCTTTTGTGAATGGTGTTTACGGAATGATGGGCAACATCGTTTTCGTAGCAAGCCAGAACTACGACCCGGCTATGAATGTGGTTCAGGGTTTGACCTGGTGTGACACCTCTGTTCATCATGGGGCAAAACCCGAATGGCAAACCGAAATGCGTAGTGATCTCTGTTGTTTTATCGTGCTTGCACAAACAGCAAAAGAGATTACTTTGCGCAAATGGCGCGCTCCTCGTAAAGCTAAGTCCGAATCTGAAATGAAAGAGCATCGGATTTACGCACATCTACAGACGAATAGCGAATCTGTCATCCGAAAGGGTAAAGGCGCAGTCAAGCGTGCTCACAAAGAAGGTGTTCGTGATCGTGAGCGTCGTGCCGAGCAGCCGTATGAATATCAGATTCTGAATATGGTTGCTTATGGTTCATTTTCTGTCAAACAGTCAAACTTTATTGAAGGCTCTGGAATTCGTGACCATTATTTCGACAATAGCGACCGCCGTCCTCCAATGCCTCAGTTCCCAGAAAAATGCCACAAAGTTACCAAACGCAAGTGATTTTCGTCTTGAATTTACCACCACTATCCGTTACACTATGGTTAGTTTCATCCCATTTCAGCGAAAGGTGGTAGATTTATGGCTGAAAATAAATTCGTGGTCAAAACCGTATTTCATGACGAAAATGGAGATACTCTGCTTCGTGAGGATTATCGTGAGACACGAGAAAAGGCTCAAAAGCTCAAAAAATTAGCTGATTTTGGCTATACTGAACTATTTGGCAAAGGTCAATCAAAAGTCACAACTGAAATTATTGAGCTTTGATGCTTCACGTCCCGGGGCATGACATAAAACTGCCCTAATTTAATAACCAACCCCAACGTCAGCAAATGCAATCGCAAGATGCAAGTGCTGGCGTTTTCTTTTTACCTCTTTTCCTTGTTCAGAATGCTGGGCGATTTACGGTACCAGGGCAGACGTAACCGTAACCATAACAAAACAAAAATTGAAAGGAGCGCAAGTATTATGAAACTGTTCAATAAGCCCATGTTTCGTTTTGACGTTTTCGTAGAGAACATCAATACCGGAATGACTGACTGCTACACTGTTATGGCAACTGATGTTAAGCAGGCCAAAAAGGAAATCAAGCGCCGTCTTGATAATGAAACCGATGAAGGTTCAGCTGGCTGGCGACCGTATCAATTTGTCAAGTACAACCAGTAATCACGGCACAAGTAGTAGAAAGGAGAATCATCATGGATTACTTTAGCACTGAATTCGTTTTCGCTTGCGGCATCATCGTTGGTATCGCTTTGGCAATCGTAGCGCAGTCTATCTGGCATGATTTCTGCCGGGCAGCACGCCATCACTAAGCGCCGCTGTTCGAATCTAAACCACAAAAAAAAGAAAGAGGTATATCGTTATGAAATCCATTCTGAAATCGCTGAAGTCCATGGCAGTGACAGTTGCCGCTGTCTTTCTGATGGCCGCAATCTTTGCCCTGCCTGTTCCCACTGCAAGCGCCGCCACTGCAAGTGCCGCTGGTCACAAGCCTGGCCTGAATGGTCATTACATCCTGACTGGCGTGGTCACTCGATATGATGTGATTACCGGTCTTGACTTGAACGACAACGAAAGCACCCTGTTGTACTGTACGATTGAGGACGAATGCGGCGAGACATGGATCTATGCCTACGAACTGGGCAGTGAAGTGCCGCCTGTGAATCAAAACTTGACCCTCATTATGAATTGCAATGATACTCCTGATGATATCGACGATGATATCATCGAAGATATTCTGTGGTGCGACTGTGAAAGCGCCGCCGAGAAAGATTGAATATGATAATCTGGCGGCATTTGCTGCCATTTAATAAAACAAAAAAGAGAGGTAAAACAAAATGGATAACATGAAACTGCTCAGATACGCCCGCGCCGCCGCCGTCGACAAGTGGTGGTGCTATGACAAGATTGCTACTCAGTATGCAGGTCACCGCGCTGAAAGCCTGGCTCGTAAGCTGGCTGATGAAGCAAAGGCGGATGTGAATGCAATCGCCGAGATGATTCGCGCCGAAGAAGCCAAGCGGCGTCTGAATGCCGATGTGATTGCAGAGCTGAAGAATCTGGCCGAGAAAATCGTCGCCAAGGAGCAGTCCGCCGAGACACAGCAGGCCACCGGGGCCCAGCGCATGAAACAGGCCATCAAAGAAGCTCCTTACGTCCTCGTCATCAAATGGAATAATCCCATCATGGGCGAAATGGAATACCCCTTTAAGAGTTACGTCGAGGCTGAGAAGAACTTTGAGGTCGCCAAGCGAGAAGTTCACAATCACCACGTAACCGAAGCCCATGTGTACGAACAGGGTGAAGGCCAGCGTGTCCCCGTGATGGGCATTATGAGCGGCAAGCTGTAAGCCGCCTGGGAAGAGGAGGACACTTTCTAATGATTTTGTCAGAGATCTATCAGATGCATGACAGATTGTGCGCCGTTGTGCTGGACCCGGAAAGCGGAACCATCACACCGATTCGTGTCGTAAATTTGGATACGAAAGAGTTGACCCCGCAGTTTTTCAGTGATGCGAGGGCGGGATTTCCTGATGCAAAACCATTCCGACCGTACAATCCGAACAGCCTGAATTGGCTCATCATTGAAAAATATGGCCTGCTGGTTGCATCTATCAATAATCTGGGTGGATTTATCGTGTTTGAAAGTCCTGATATGATTCCGCTGGCAAGATCTCTATTCAGCAAGAAAGCGAGGTTGAATTATGAGAGACGTTTTCCCGCCAGAGAAACATGCAATCGCCGTGTATCCGCTTAACAACTGGGGCGGGCTTGAGATCACAGCGATTGAAGAGGCGTGTGTCGAAGTCACAACCAACAATGGCGAGCGCCGCAAACAGGCTGGCCGCCACAAAATCTATCAGACGAACAAGGGCCATGCGTACTTCGTTATGCATGGCTCTCGTTATTATTTGGACGAATTCACAAGAGTATAAGCGCAGCAGCCGTAAGAAGCGCCGCAGCGCAGCAATCGAAAGGAGCAATATGAATTATGTTCGCAGCACACCTTAGTGACACGGATTCCACTTGGATGCAGTCCCAAGAGCGCCGTAAGAAGCGTCACATCGAATTGGCTGACCCGTACTTCCTGCCCTATAGCAGACTCCGGCCGCGTGTTCAAATCGAATTGCAGTTTCATATTCTGACTCTGCCATTCACAGTAAAGGAGGGTGATTTGATTGTCTGAGCATCCTATCGTCTGGGTGTTCGCCGCCATGTTGTTTCTGGTTGGCGCACTCCAGCAAATCGGAACCGGCCTGTATTATCTGGGGTGTTTCCGTCGCTACAATCAGGTGATCGACACCCTGGCACGCTGGTTTGATACCGTAGATCCGATCGAAATGACGGAAACGATTCGCAATTTCTTCCTCATCTCGATCGCCCTGGCTCTGTTGATTGCTGTGGTCGTCTAAGCGGCACGCAGTAATACATAAACACAAAAAAGTGAAAGAGGTAATAAAAATGCTGTACTATCGTACCAAAAAGGAAGCCAACAACAAGCCCATGTATATGGGAAAGAGGCGGGACCGCGAAGAGAAGTGGTCGATCTATATCGCAGATGAACTGTTCACTGAGAAAGAAGTGTGCAGGTTGAATCTGAATATGGATTACCTGGAGCCGGTTGAAATTCCGCGTCTTCAGACTCACAAGCAGGGCTGTTTCCGTGTTGCGAATTTTGATGCCACCATCACCAAGGTGGAAGAGAAGCCCCTGGTCGAGCCGCTGTCCAAGGAAGCCACGCGGGAGTTGGTGAAGAAGATGAAAGACCGAGAGCTTTATAAGGCCCGCACCAATCAGATTCCCGATGCCCGTCCCGCCACCATTATGATTCGGTTCAAGGTGCCAACCCCGAAGCAGGTCGGCGGTGCAAAAGCAGGTGGCGCACAGTCGAGCGGCGCACAGGAGTAATCCGGCGGAGCTACTTATAGCGGCGCACAATACATAACAGTGAATTCCAATCAGATTTATAATAAATGCTTTGCAGTGGCGCTCTGGTAAAAATCGGGGCAACAAACTGCGAAGCCTATGTCGGGCGGCTGGTGGTACCGAGGCAGACGTAACCACATCCAATGCAATCGCATATTTGCGTCAAAAAATGTATTAGATTTTTATATAGAAATTACAAAAATTGACGCAAATAAAAACGAAAGGAGAGTGTAACAGCATGTTTGTATGGGGAATTTTTATGTCCCATGAAGATCGTGACGAAACTATTCACGACGACAAGTTTCATTACGATCTTTTTGCCACTGAAGAACGAGCACTTGAGTATCTTAAAGAACAAGAAAAATGGTGGCATAACATCTACAATGATCCTTGTATCACAGATGCGGCTAAGAAGGAAATCTTTGGTGGTAAAAAGCCAGACGAATCCATTCACTTATTCAAAGAGCCTGCCGAAATCTGCGGCGAAGAAGATGTATGGGTTCTTACTCGCGATTACATTTCCTCAACTGGAGCCGAAATGCGCGAAAGAATCATGGCAAAAGAACTATCAGTAAAAGAATAAGGGGGCAAACGTAGCAATGGTTCTCAACATGACTGAACTTCCCATTATGAACTGGTCGCCGGAGCAACTCGAAGCAGCCCGCAAACTCTGCACAGATGGTATCATTCGTGGCTATGAGATGCCCACAATTCTTCCAAGCGACTCGTCAATCCGGGTTCGTTTTATTGCATGGAATGCCGCTGATGAAATCAAATGGTCAGATCCTGAAGCAATTATCATTCAGGGAGAACCCGTTTTTGTGAATGCATTCCTCGAACGGTATGGTCAGAGGCTTCAGTGTTACTCGCCCTGCTACGCCGACGGCAAGTTCGTACAGTTCAGGAGGTTTTGATTATGTCTGACTGGAAACTCGGCAAAGACATGCTCACCAGCGATACGATTCTCGATCCCGTCACGTTTGACGACCTGATTCTGGCTCTGAAATGCAATTGCGAGTGCATCACGCCGGATGCGGTCATTATTCAGGCGACGGAGATTATCAATCAGCGGCTGGAAGATTGGAAGTATCTGATCGAAAACAATATCGACGAAATCATTGCGCTGGCAACGGATGAACCTAATGAGGATGCTGGTCACGATGATATTACACTCGAAGAGTAATAAGGAGGCGGCGCAGTCGTGAGAAATTTGTCCAAACAGAGCCGTAAGAAAATTTTTGATCTGATCAAGCGCGACTGCACATTTGTTGGCGCTTATGATTTAAAACATTCTGAAGAAACCGTTTTGACCTATCTTCCGAAGCCCGGCACGCAGATTCACAGAGATGTTGAGGAAGTTCGTGTCGTAAAAAATCGTAAGACCGGAAACTGGGTCGAATCCGTTGTTGATATTCGGTGGAAGCATGGTATGACCTTGGTAGAAGCCGAAATGATCGAACGAAAATATCAGTGCAAATCTAACAAGTAAGGAGGTAACGTAGCGATGACGCTTAACGAAGCAACAAGAATCCATCAACGCAACATCGATAAGGCCACTGGCAAAGAACTCGGTTTTCGTGAGCGCTACACTCGCTACATCGATTATCTGGGCGGTCTGGATGCGGTCAAACCGTACATCCCGTTCGAGCTTGACTATCTGATTCCGAAGTACAAAAATGATCGCCTGTTCAATAACACACCGATGTCAGCCTGGAACAATGCGGCGGGGTTTCACTGCTCCGGGCTCGATGCGACCCCTACATACGGCGGACTCTGGAACCTGTATCGCCAGCATGGAATCAATACAGCAAGCTGTGCAACCGGTGTCTGTATTTTGAAAGAAGCGGCCGCGATTCTGTGTGAACGAGCGGCGCAATAAGAGGAGTGTTAATTTGTATACGATCAAAGTAACATATCGTGCAGCAATCGCAACAAGCACGCGGCTCGATTATAAGAAGGCTACTTACCAGTTCGAATCTGTGCCAAATGATGTGGTCGATACGTTGTGTGCTGCCATTGATACAGAGTACAAGAAGCGATCAAAAGAGCAGCATGTTGCGATGATTCACCTTGAGGCGGCGCTTGAGACCATGGAGCGATTCAGAAAGCGCATGTACGTGCCGAACTCCATCGAGAGCGTCGAGATCGTTGACGCAGAAGAAAATGGCGACTAATCAACGCCTGTTAGTTGTTGAGCAAAACCCCAAATGGTTGTATAATAAAAAGGAGCGTAACAGTATGAAGTCAGTACAGATTACATACGATGCAAAAGTTAAGATCGGAACCAGCTATGAGCGCGGCGAAGCATGTACGCAGCTCGATTTCCTTGACGATAAGGTTGTGGAGAGCCTGATCGCTGATTTGAATGCGGCACCTGCTGAACAGAGTTCGCACTGGTTCGATCTGCTTCAGACGCTTACCTTTATGAACATGCTGCAAGAACGAATCTTCATTCCGACTTCAATTAAGATGATTCAGGTCGTTGCTGAGATTCCGAATTGTTGAAAACTCACTTGTTCAAAATGTTGAAAACTTAATCACTGATTCATTCTTTCGCTTGCAACAATAATTCATTCCTAATTCGAACTCAAACTCAATTACGCAATCGCTGGCAAACAAACCGATTCGAAGCCGAGACGAGCGATAAGCGAGATGCGGCGAGAATAAATTTGAAAGAGAAAAAGAAGAGGATTATAGGAGATAATAGATAGAGAGTGTGAGAGAAAGGAAGAAGAACCATCAAGGAGAAGGAAAGGAGGAAACTTTATGCGATTCCGAAAACTCATCACGGCGACTGTACTGGCTGCTGCTCTGATGCTGACTGGATGCGGCGGAAAATCTGAGCCGGACGAAAATCTTAACCGGGTCAAGTATGCCAAGATCTACAACCCTGATGGCACGCTGTTGACTGAAGGAGAGTATGAATCCTGCTACTACGGCAACCAGGTCGTTACGATTGAAATCAACGGTGTCAAGTATCAAACCGCCTATGTCAATGTCGTCACGATGTGGTGGTATGAGTGAGTGCGGTAGAAGAAAGGAGCGATAAATCGTGGAAGAAATCATAATGAAAGCCATTCCTGAGCATGGCGGCGTTTCGATGTCCCGGGCTGAGCAGGAGACCATTATCACCATTGGCGCTCTGGATAAGACGGCCGATGTGTGCACCAACGATCCTGTTTACTGGCGCAAGCTTGATGCCATGTGTGAGAAACATCCTGACGAGTACAAGCTCACCAAGATCCACCGCACGAAAGACGGGTTGATCCTGTGTAAGTGGTATTCGGTGCCGCGTAAGCTGGTTCGGTTCGGAACGCCGACAGCGCCTCGCGAACTGACCGATGAACAGCGTGCAGAACTTCGTGAGCGAATGAAAAAAGTACAAGCTGCTCGACAGAATAAGGCCAGCGTCGATTCTCAGCTGAATTCATAAAGAGTTTGACTGTATTCTAAACATACATCATGGTTCGGTAATGAAATTACTCTACTGAGATGTGTTAGGTGTTTTTGTCTTGTAATTCTATTAGAGAAAACAGCAAGGTTTGAATCAGGAGGTGAATGAGATGAACGCAATGCCCTTCGACGATTCCGCATAGTACAGCAGAGTCGCCGCAAAAACAGATTGAGATGAATAGCAAGTCGAAAGGTTTGCACGTTTAGGCCAAGCCAAACGGAACGAATTGTCAGAGTGAGATACCCCACCCGTGGCTGCCGCTGGAGGGCCGACGAGCTCATCAGGTGACCCTACTGGGAGGAACTCACGGTACTCACGGTAGAGCCCAAATAGAAATACAGCGATGATACGTCACTCCGAAATCCCGAGCCGCGATCGCAGCTCATCCGCAGCTCATCAACGCTGCCGGCTGCAGCGATCGCATGTGAGGCACAGGACTCCACAGATATTTAGATCTCAATTTGAAACAAAAGTACATAATCAAATAAGAAAGCGAGTTGAAAACTATGTTGAAAACCGGTCCTCCCATGTGAGGAATCCCGTATTTCACGAACAGATTTGTGATGAATTGTTATCTGGTTTTACCATGATAGCACGTTCAGGCCAAGCCGAACGGAACGAATTGTTACACCGAGGGGGCACCCCCGAGGAAGGCGGAAGACGCGTCGACTGCAGGTACCAGACATCGCTGGCCACACCAACCGGTGTCATCGAGAACCGAATAAGCCTCATAAAGTACCAACCGGCGCATCGAACGACCATACTTGAGATCTCAACCCCTGGATCAGGATCTGAATTCCTCCTCCAGTCAGGGGCTTCAGACAGATTTAGATCACAAATCACCTATATTATAATAATGAAGGTTGTGATAAGAGCAACAAATACAAACAAAATGTAATGCTGTCATTTGTGAATATTTTCCAATTGACAACGATACGTTTTTGTGTAATACTTGTTTCAAGCGAAACACACTTTACAATACCAAACGAAAAGGATGAGGTAAAAAATGAATGCGAATGTAGTAATGCAAGTAGCCACCACCAAGCAGTTCGGCGACATGGAGATTCAGGTCTATGAGAATCCGGCGGTCGATCACACCAGAGCTCAGGATGATTTCTATATGACCCGTGAGCAGATTGGCACGGCGTTGGGATATAAGAATCCTTCAATTTCGATTGGAACGATTCACAAGCGCAATGCGGCTCGTCTCGACCCGCTTTCAGGGTTAATCAATTTGATTACCCCTGGTGGAAAACAGCAGACCTACGTATATAATATGCGTGGTGTCATGGAGATTTGCCGTTACAGCACTCAACCCAAAGCGAATGCTTTCATTGATTTCTGCTGGGATGTGATCGCCGCTCTGATGCGGGGTGAAACCGTATCGCTGAATGCCAATCAGACTGAGCTCAAGCGGCAGGAGCGATTCGACAAGATGACTCAGGCGCTGGCGGAGATTCATTCTAAGATGGACGCTCTCGAAGCCGCCCGTCAGCAGGACCGCAACGCTCTCGACAATGTGTTGTTCGTCTGTAAGCAGCTGGAACGAAAGCTTATCTCGATGGGTCAGCCGCAGAAGCAGCCTGAGCAGACCGCCACAACTGCCACAACCGCCGCAAAGGAAACCCACACCACTACATACAAAGGACGCAGCGAATGGCGGACTGAGATCTACAAGCTCGGCAACTCCATCGCTCGCATGACTGGTCTAACGCTGAATGCGGTTCTGAAACAGGCTTATGATTATATCGGCCGCAACTATGGCTGGTATTTCAAAGACGAACGCAAGGCGTATGTTGAGCGAGTTGGCTACATGGGTGACATCAAGAACCTCAGCGGCTTGGACATTATCGAGGACAGCGAAACGTGGAAGTCGATCTTTATGTCGATTATGAAGGATCGATATGAGAACGAAAAGCATGACGCTGAGGTCCGAAAGGGGATTAAGTCGGCACTCACCAAGAAGCCGCCTATGATCCCTGCCGATATGATTCCTACTCGCCACAGGGTAGAACCTGCTCCTGAGGTCGTTGCTGAAGAACACGCACCGGTCATTGTGGCCGAGGCTCACGCAGTTGAGATTGAAACACCGGCGGCTGAAACACCGGCAGTCGAAGCTCCTGCGGTTAAAGAGCCGAAAAAGAAATCCTATTACTACAAGCCGAGTATCACACTTCCGATCGTTGAGCCCATCGCAAAAAAGCTGGGCGATAAGACGCTTGGGTATTGGGTTACCTATGCAAAGATCTATGACGCGATCGGCACTGCAAAGATGGACCGAATGCGTAAAGCGTATGTACGTTCTCACAATAAGCCGCCCAAGTCTACTCCTGATATCTTCCAGAATTCTGATAAGAACATGAAAGTGTTTAAGGAGGCTGCAAAGATCGTGGCGGCAGCTATCTAAGCTATCTACTTCCTCCATTAGCCTTTGAGGCTGGCAGCCGGGAAAGACCGGCATATAACCAGGTGTAGCTCAATTGGCAGAGCGCGTGCTTTGGGAGCATGAGGCAGCAGGATCGTAACCTGTCACTTGGACCATAGCATAGGGCTTTATCCTTTCTCCCTGTGCAAAAAGCGAAGTTTTTCTCTTTCACTTTTCCTTTTTCTTCGCTCGTGGCTGAAAATGCCGGGCAGGTACGATAATCCTGCTTTGATATGGAGCTGATGGTCGTACAACAGTTCGATTCTGTTGGGCTCCAGCTAGGTTCGATGCAGCGGCGTAGTGTAGTACAAAGCTGCTGGGGTGGCGCAATTCCACCGTGGGTGATCATACTCCCCCTCTGACACACCCATAACGCTTATATCCGAAAATGTGCGAACAGACTGCGACGAGGTAGCTCCTCGTGGAGTGATGGTCTGGTGACAACATGAGTAGGCTATTGGATGACCTGAGTTGTGGTCTAGCTTAGTCGGTGCCCAGACTGGCGGAGAGTGATTTAAAAGGGCAGCCTTTGAGGATGGACACCATAAGAGACCAATTCGCTTATGTGTTGTATCCGCTGACGCGACTGAGTATTGCGCAAACTTTGTAAGCCGCTTGCTCCTCGCCGATGCCGTTACATGGTTAAATCCTTCTCTCTGGGACGTTAGCTTAGTTGGTTAAAGCTCCTGGCTCATAACCGGGTGATGAGGTTAATTCTTCACGGGGGTTCGAATCCCTCACGTCCCACCAAATGTGTACGAATATCAACAAGTAAAATGAGGCTGCGAAAATGGAAACAGAAAAAAAGTTTGAAATCTGCACTAAGACTACTGTTTATTTGACCCAGCAGGACATCGACGACATCATGGTGGCTGCCCTCGAAGGTGGCATCAACTACTGGTGCTGGCGCGTTGTCGTGCAGGGTGACTACCTCGGTGAGTACGCCAGCGAGCAGATTTCGCGCGGCGGAAAGCTCGCCGTCTGGATCGATGAGCCGTTTGAGGATGACAAGACCTGCTATATGCTCGACCGCGACAAATTCCTTGCCGGCTTCAAGCTGTGGTTGGAAAAAGGCGGAGACAGCTATGACGTGATCGACTACTCCGATGGCTCCGTTGACTGCGGGCAGATTGATGTTACCTGCGCCGACGAAATTGTCCAGTACGCACTGTTTGGCGAAGTCGTTTTTGGTTAATGAGGAGATTAAAAATAAGAACCTCCGAAAAAATCGAAACGATGTTCAATCGTGAATTCACAAAACAATAGATAACAAGGAGTAAATCAAAATGGCTGATAAATATCTCAGTATTATCACGAACTTCGGGTGCCACTACAGCTGCCCTGAGTGTATCGTCCGCAATAACAAGCTCAAGATGACGCCGACAGGGGAGTATTCTTCTTACGCTCCGCTGTGGCAAGTTCTTCATAACGAATGCAAAGACTGCAACTGGGTATCTGTGTCTGGTGGCGGCGATCCGTTGTATCACTGGTGGGAGCATCAGGCATGGTGGCTTGGCTTTTTTTCGAGATGTGCCAATGCTCTGGACGCAAGACCGAACTGCATACCAGTTACTTTGATGCAGAAAACAATCACGAGGTTATGTTGTTTCCGTTTGATAAGTTCGACCGTGTTGTCTACCATGTTCACGGACTGGATGATCTTGATAAGATTTGCCGTCGAGGCAATGAAATCGTTCGCGTTGTCTTTGTTGTGGATGACATGATGGATGAAGAGGAAATCAATGGAATCGCTGATTATGTCGAAACGTCAAACGAGATCGACGAGCTTTCGTTCCGGCAGCGTGTGGACGAGAACTACGAGTCAACTTATCATCTGCATGACTTCCTGAAGGCCGGTCATCAGGAACGCTGGTGGTACATTGAACAGTGCGATTACAACACCTACTATCATAACGGTAAACTGTACACCAAGTATACCGATATCTTTGATAAGGAGTGATTCAGATGTACATCGTCGTCAGCGATTACACCAACGAGAAAGCTGATGTCTACAAGTCGGTAAGTATCGATAAAGCATTCAAATCAAGAGACGATGCGATTGCTTTTGCCGCTGTCAGCTTTCAGTGTTTTCTCAATGGGATGCCTGAAGATGAGGCCGCTCGGTACGAAGATGCAGTGAAAGTTGACACTGAATCCTACGCTGATTTTTGCGGATGCGAGCTGAGCCCGTATCCTGAGTACGTCGTCGGAGCAGCGGTCGGCGATGGTGAAGATAATCACATGTATTACATGGTGTTTGAAGTAGAGGAATGACCTGCGTAAGCAGTGGCGGCTCGGAAAGACGAGCAATATGGGGATATGGCGGAATTGGCAGACGCGCTGGCTTCAAGTTCCAGTTCTTACGAGTGAGGGTCCGAGTCCCTCTATCCCTACCACCGGCTCGATCGAGTCGGGAGCTTATTGGGTGAAACGGTTTGGCAAATCGGAAAGACGGTTGACTGCTGGACAGACAGCTTTGATATGCTACAGTGGTGCAACTGGCGAGACACACTCCGCTTAAGACGGAGCGCCTGAAACGATGGATTGTTGGGTTCGAATCCCACCTGTAGCACCAATCTCGTACTGGGTAGGATCTTTAGCGGTCAGATCCGGCCGCGCCTGTGCGAGATACCACCCCGAAAGGGGTAACATAATAACTCTTGTCAATTATTCTCGGCTCGCTCGAAAGGGTGCAATTGGCCTTGTAAGCCGAGTATCTTATGCGATTGTAGCTCAGTTGGTAGAGCAGCAGGCTGAATGCGCGTCGGTGGTTCAAGTCCATCCAATCGCACCAGGGTTCCTGTCTTTTTTGAATGTTATTCAGCAGGGACCTTTTACCTCATTCTTGTTATTCCCGGCTCTTTTGATACGATGCTTCGGTCTATATCGTATCGAAAGCAACAAGGCTTTGTAAGCCGGGTTTATATGCAGCGGTCGTATAACGGTTAATATGCCAGCCTTCCAAGCTGGAGATGTGGGTTTGACTCCCATTCGCTGCTCCATGCCGCAAGGCAAGACAGCTTTGCCCATTAGGTCTCTAACAAAATGGGGAGTTCAGGTGCCACGAAACTGTCGAAGGTGATAGTTCACGAACGATAGCGGGGAATACGAAACAGTGGTTAAACAGCAAAATGATCCGGCCTGAACATTTTATATGCCGTAAGAGGTAATGCAATAATCACGATGATTCTTTTACAGCGAATTCTTAGTCATGACAAGGATAGGGTGAAGGATGAATGGTGTGAGCACAGTAGCTGTTCGACTCAGCTTTGCGGCACCAATAGGTACATGGTGGTAAAAGTACGATCAATAAAATAGCCACGACTTCCTTGTTGCGCCCTAATGTTTCGGATATTGTGGTCCGAAATGGAAGTTGTCCTGCCTGGAGAATCGGGAGTACAGGTGTACCTAATTTATATGCGGCTATGGCGGAATGGCAGACGCGCCAGATTTAGGATCTGGTCTTCGGGTGAGGGTTCAAGTCCCTCTAGCCGCACCATGTTCGAATATCAACAATAAAAAAATCGAAAGGGTAATGCATTATGAAGGTGATTATTAGCACAACTCCTCTTAACGGCGTACTGACTGATATTACTCTCGATACGGGAGAAGACAAAAGCGACGTGGTGGATGTGGTTGGTAACAGCATGATTACCACTACCATTGATTGGCTCAACAGCAAGAAGATGTCGAAAGAAGATAAGAAAGTGTACACTGATATCTTGTGCAAAGTCTTGAAGGAAAATATCTTAAAAGGGCTCAAGTAAGGAGGGAACAGCCGTATGAACTCCATTATCAATCCTTGGGTGTTCTACTGGATTGGCATCGTAGATAGTGTCAGAACACTACTAATCGTCATTCTAACCGTGCTTATGATCGGAGGAGCGATTATGTTCATGTGTACTATGAGCGATGCAGACGATCGTGGCTTTAAAGACAAAGATGTAGCCGAGGAAGTAAAACTCTGCATCAAGGTTGCAATTGCAACTTTTGTTGTCGCGGTTCTGGTTTGTATGGTTCCTTCTGAAGACACCTGCTACAAGATGCTCGCCGCTGATATGTTTACACAGGATAACATCAACAACGCCACTGAGTATGTCACTGACGTGATTGATTATGCGGTCGACAAGGTCAAAGAAATGGACAGAAAGGACTGAGCGATATGGACGAGAGAAAATTCTGTATCGGTGATCACGTAAGGCTTGAGTCTCCGTGGGGTCCTGGTGATGCCAATGAGGGCGTAGAGGGAATCGTTGTCGGATACGAAGAAGACTGCGATACTCCTCAGGTGCAGATCTGCGATGAATACACATGGAGCAACCCGGATTATCACCTGATCGATTTCCTGCCTGATGATTGGTGGGCGATTGTAGAGTCGAACGGTGAATGCTGCTGCGAGTCTCTGCTTTAATTTTTTCGCCATCCAAACACACTTTACACTGTCAAATGAAAGGAGAGAACGGATGTACATCAAGTATGTGGACGGCCATTATGAAATCGTGTCGGCGGATAATGGCCAGTTCATTCAGTCGGCCGACACATGGGACGAGGCTCTTGACGATATGAAAGAGCTGCTAACAACAACGGTATAACGAGCAAACCGGCTCGTTTACATAACATTTTTTTATTATAAAGGAGATCAATATTATGAAGGCAACTGTTAAGTACAACAACGTTTTCGTCACTTCTGCTTACGACATCGAGACCCTGAAGAAGGTCAAGAAGTTCCGTCCCGAGGCTCTGGTTCTGTATAAGGGCGAGGGCAAGGAGAAGGAGCCTGTCTGCGCTATCGGTGTCAGCGGTTCTGCTTCTGCCAATGAGATGGGCGTGACTTTCGCAAAGAATTCTGTCACCACTCCCAAGGTCGCTACCATGAGCATCGAGCTGCCCAACGGCAAGACCACCGTCGAGGAGATCAACGAGTTCGTTCGTGAGAAGCTGGGTCTGGCCATCGTGAACTGCACCAAGATCGAGGAGCAGATCGCCGAGGCTATGAGCTCTATCGCTGCTGATGAGGCCGCTATGAACGCTGCTATCACCATCGAGAACGACGCTGAGCCTGAGGCCGCCGCTGAGTAAGAGCGCCGCCTGGTAAGAGCGCCACTGTGGTTCCACGCCGGATGTTCCAGCGCAATACGTCCGGCATTCGTTTTAGATGATTCGTCAATCCGACGTTTCTACAATAAATTTTTTCAAATTAAAAAGGAGTACATATTATGCTGAAGATCACTGTGGGTACCAACACCAACCGTAAGACTGTCATGGTTACCGAGGACACTACCCTGCGTCAGTGCCTGGAGGAGAACGATATCAACTACTCTGCTGGTCAGACTTCTCTGGATGGCTGTGTTCTGCAGCCTGGCGACATGGACAAGACCTTCGCCGCTATGAACGTTACCGAGAAGGCATATCTGGTCTGTGTTCAGAAGATGGACAACGCCCGTTAAGGAATTAACGGAGTCTGATCCTGAATCTGTTCGAGCGAATCTCGAATAAAGTCCGAATATAAATCTGTTCTGGTTACAACAGATAAGTAGCATTGCAGCCGCTGGCAGGCCGGTTAAAGTCTGCCTTATATGTGTCCAGTATCTGGGCTTTTTAAATGCAAGATATGAATTTAAGGAGGAAGTAACTATGGCATTCACTGGTTTGCTGACGAAGCTCGGCTCGAACGAATGCAACGAATTTTTCTCTGACATCAAGAGCAGGAACAAATTCGAAACCGAAGATAACACCGTCCTGACCGTTCTCCGGGCAGTGATGAACGAGGAGCGGCTGGCGACTTTTACCGCTGATCCCGAGAACAAAGGCATCATGCAGTCTCTGGTGGTCGAGAACGAGATCCGGCTCCCGGACGATGAGAAGTTGACAGCAGCCTATTACGCTGGTGAGCGTGGTCCGTTCACAAAGATCAAGCTCGGTCTGTATTTCCATTTCATCCCCAACAAGAAAGCAGCCGATTACATCAAGCAGGTGAAAATGTTCGACGAGGACTACAAGAAGGCGGGCTGGGTTCGTCTTGAGGATGTCTCTCTGTATGTCGATCGCAGTGGTGACGCTCTGGTTTATCAGAACGAAACCAAGCAGGCGACCATGGTGTTCGCTCCTTCGCCCAAGAGAATCCAGGTCATGCAGATGATGATGAGCTGTCTGCCTCGTCTGCTTCCGTGGGCATTCAAGGATCACCCGGCAACCAGGGATGAACTCGATCTGCTGAAGATGCTGGCTGAGCAGAAGTATGACAAGTTCAATGCGGCAATCGACAAGATCTGTGCAGCTTATGACTTCTACGGCAAGAAAGTCGAAAGCATGCTCAAGGGATTCTGCAGTCAGAACTTCACCCGCTCGATCCACGATCAGGAAGAACGTGTCCGCCGGGCAGAGAACAACGTCAACGATTACATGAACAGCGCCCGCAATGCCATGAAGCAGGTGGACGAAGAGCAGATGAAACTTCTGGTGCTCCGGAATCGTGCCTGCAACTCTGGAGAAGATGAGAAGGAGCTGGTCGATTTCTTCAAGGCGAACAAATCTCTTATCGCTCTGGATAAGTCCGGCAATCAGCTGTGGGTCGGCGTGAACTGCTATCTGAATGACTACAACGAAGATATCTTTAAGCAGTATGTCGAAAAGCAGGATAAGATGTCCAGCTACATCTACGAGGAGAGCCCGTATGATATGGATCTTACCAAGAAGCTGTTCCTGGCTATCTGGAAAGAGCACCGGTTCAATCTGCGTGTCTACTGCGAGTGGATCGTCTATGATGACTGCCGCGTCGAAGCCATCAGAAGCAGTAACATGAATCACCAGGAAGACCTGATGAAGGATCGTTTTCCTCAGCCTCATATCGACCGGTTTACCTGTTACGGCGGCTATCGCGGTATGCTTCAGGATCTGGCTCTCCGCCGTGATTACATCGGCGTTTTGTCTACTCTGGTGACTTCTTCTTCCTATATCAACTGGACGGATTCTACGGTCGTCAGCTGGATGATGGAAAAGCTGTTCGGCGATTATAGTAATCGGAAGTGTCTGGAAGATAAGGATGGCAATCTCTACACCATCAAACAGGTGGTTGAGATTCTGGAAAACGAAAGCAGAGAAACGGCATAAGGAGGTTTGAAGTATGCAGCCGGTTAAGATGAATGACGAACTGATCCAAGGGATTTTGCAGGAGTTCTATGCACAGGCTTCTGCGTTGGGTAATCTGCAGGCGGATAAGTTCTCCTTTAACAAGAATTTTTCCAAGCCTGCCAAGGACGCAGTCGAGGTGAATTTCACTCTGGAAGCTTATCACGAGATGTGTGCCCTGATCGATCACTTCAGTACCGAGGTCGCCTGGCACGGTCTGGTGAATCGCATTGATAAGACTCACTTCCAAATCACCAAGATCCTGGTTTATCCGCAGCAGGTTACGGGCGCAACAGTGAATACGGACCAGGAAAAGTATACGACCTGGCTGTATGAGCTGGACGATGAATCCTTTAATACGCTGCGGTTCCAAGGCCACAGTCATGTGAACATGAGCACTTCTCCCAGCGGCGTGGATATGCAGAATCAGTGGGATCTCATTGATACCCTGAGCTCTGAGGATTACTACGTCTTTATGATCTGGAACAAGCGGCGGGAGTATAACGTCCGTGTTGTGGACATGGCGGACAATGCCATCTACAGCGGCGACGATGTCAAGGTGACGATTGGAGAGGCCGATACGAAAGGGTTTCTCGAACAGGCGGAAGCGCTCGTCCAAAAGCCGGTCACAACTACATACAGCGGCTACAGCGGCAACTACAATGGTGCAGCTTACTCCGGCAACTACATCGCGGGTACAGCAGCTTATCAGGGAGGCGCGTTCGTTGGTAACACAAGCACCGCAGCCGCGTCCACGAAAACAAAAGCAGAAACGAAACCGGCAGCCACGACGAACCCGGCGCTGAAAACTGTCACGGGTGGAGCCGCCCCTAAGATCGATTCAGCCAAGAGCAAGGGAAGCGAATCCAATCTGATGAAGTATTATCAGGAGAATCCGAATGACCTGATGAACAATTGGAATTCGAGCTGCTATCCCTACGCTGAAGCATTTCAGGACTAAGAAAGGAAACAACAATGGATCTGAGCAAAATCGAAATGGTGTTTGACCCTGCTTCTGTTAAGGGTCGCATTCATATCATCGGCTGTGGTTCGGTCGGCTCTACTGTGGCTGAACTGCTGGCACGATACGGTTTGACCAAGTTCACTCTGTGGGATATGGACTTTGTCGAACCCAAGAATATCGTCAACCAGATGTTCTTCCAGCAGGATATCGCACATCCCAAGGTGGAAGCTGTGGGGAACATTCTGTGCAATGTAAATCCTGATATCAAAGAGGATCTGGTTCTGATGCCCAATGGCTGGCAGGGCGAAACCGTCAAGGGTTATGTGTTCCTGGCCGTGGACAGCATCGAGATCCGCAAGCAGTTCCTGGAGAAGAATAAGTACAATCCTGAGCTGCTCGGTGTGTTCGATATCCGCACTGGTCTGTATGATGCACAGTGCTGGTCGGCAGATTGGAAGGATCGTAAGCAGATCGACAATCTGAAGAACTCTATGAACTTCACTCACGAGGAAGCAAAGGTAAGTACGCCGGTGTCTGCATGTGGCATTGTTCAGGGTGTTGCACCGACCGTTCGTTTCATCTGCTGTCTGGCGGTTACGAACTTTATCAATTTCGTGGGAGGCAACCAGCTGAAGAAGCAGATCGTTGCAACCCCGTTCATCCTGGGTGAAGAGAGCGTCATGGCGTTCTGATAAAATCGTAAATAAAAAAATCGTGATGAATAGTTGTTTTTTTATAAACAGCGCACTTAGGCCAAGCCAAGTGTATCGCATTGTTAAGAAGAGGGGGTCCTCCCCCTGAGGCATCAACACTGCAAAACTAAACAGGTGCCACCGGCCGACGGTGCTCCCGCAGAGTTCAAATCGACCTTCTCGGGTCGCCTGAAGGCGGTTATATAGCCAATCTCAGCATCCAATCATGATCGGGACCTCCTGCTGCAGGCGTTTTAGCCTCAAGAAACCCATTTAGATCACGATGAAATCATAAAGGAGAAACAATGTACATTACATATCTGAATCCTCCTAAGACCCGGCAGATCACTTTTGATGAGATCCTCGCCGGTGTCCAGAATGTAGAAGCACTGCACTATGGCGGCAGCAACACATCTACAATGACCGTGTGTCGCAACGATTTAACCGCCAAACTTCGCGCTATCACCAATGTTCCTGAGATGATCGAGAAGCTGGCGGCCTACAACGTGAAGTATGCGGCGCTTGAATCCAGCGATATCCCGAGTCACTACTCTCACTTTGAGATTCCAAAGAAATCTGGCGGCTGGCGACCCATTGATGCGCCCGATGAAACTCTTTCTGATGCACTGATCGAGCTGCGGGAACTGCTGAAGAGCTTTATGATCGCAGATTATCACACGAATGCTTTCGCATATATTCCCAATCGCAGCTTTATCGATGCAGTCCGTAAGCATCAGGCAGGTCACAATAAAACCGTCGTTGATGAGGCGACCGGCATGAAAACGGTCGTAAATTATCAGAATCATTGGGCGGTCAAGTTCGACTTTCATGGTTTCTTCCCCAGCACGACACCGGATTTTCTGCTCGGTATGATGAGTGTAATCTATCCGTTCGCTCTGATCATGCGGGATGCACGTGGCCAAGATGAACTGGCAAAGGCGGTCAACCTGTGCTTCCTTCGCAACGGCCTGCCGCAGGGAACTCCCATCAGTCCGTGGCTTACCAATGTGATGATGATTCCGTTTGACCACTGTATCACTCGCAAGCTGTGCTATGGCTACAAAGCAAAGGACGGCATCGATCGCGAGTTTACTTTCACACGATACGCAGATGACATTCTCATCAGCTGTTATCATCACTTTGACCCGATGGAAATTCAGCAGATCATCATTGATGCGTTGAATTTCTTCCATGCGCCGTTTACTCTGAACGAAACGAAAACGCATTATGGCAACCGGCACTCCAGCAAGAACTGGTGTCTCGGCTTGATGTGGAATAAGGATAATCAGATCACGGTCGGCTGGCGCAATCTTAAAATGTTCCGTTCGGCTTTGACGAATTATATCAATGCAAAGCAACACGGCAGAACCTGGGAGCTGGAAGATCTGCAAAAGTTCAATGGCAAGCTCAACTATTATCACATGGTCGAGCCTGAGGTGATTGACGAATTGATCCGTCGCTACAATGCGAAGTTCGGCACCGATATCATTGCGATGCTCAAAGAGGATCTTCGTCCCAAAGAGGGCGTTGTTGCATAAAAAATGGAGACATACACAAGGAGTGATGATCTATGATTGAAATTATGTGCCGGGATGGAAAGGTCCCATCGAAGGAGCTCGAAAAGGTCGCGGATATGATCTACTATTCCACGGGAATCGAAACAGAGGTGGTCTACGAAGAGGATCGGCGAGCCCTGGTGTTCTGGGGTCCTGAGGATGTCAAAGAGATCGTGGAAAGTTTGAATCTGAAATCGATCAACACAGACGATACCAATTTCTGCGATACCATTGTGGCCGCCGCAGAGCCGCGCATCCACCAGGCAATGCTGGAAGCCGGCAGAGATGTCCTGTTTGATGAAGTCTGTGAAACGGCTGCATCCATGGGCGAACAAATCGAATTCGATGAGCCCAATCAGTAATCAGTAAACAAAAAATCACTTTGCATATCGTTCCAAAAGAGCGAGCATCACGCCCAAGGCGGATGTTAAGAAGAATACCCCAGCAATCGGCCGCTGCACTCCGCCATGGGCCCTGATCGTGCAGCTGGCCTCAACCAATCCTTGTCAAGAAACACTCGTCCTTCGATCCGGGACGAAAGTCACGCGCCAGGTCGCGTGACAGAAGTCCCTGATCGTGCGTCCTCCCGTTTCCAGAGCATCGGATTTAGAAAGTGATTTTGATAAAAAAAGGAAAATGAGGTAGAAATATGGAATTGATGTATAAGCCCGGAGATAAAGTAATGGTTCGCCCGGATCTGAACTGTCGTGAAGTTTATCGTATGAGGTCAGGCCGCTACAATGGGGACTTCACCTACAATGTGGTTGATCAAATGGCAGATCAGGCTGGAAAGGTTCTTACGATTCTGAGTCCTCGCGGCGGAGGAGCTGGATATAGCCTGGAAGAGCTTGATTATGGCTGGACCGACGAGATGTTTATTTCTATCAATGAGTGCTGCTGTGAATCTCTTCTGTGAGGTGAACTATGAAATACAGATACGATGTCGGTGACGCAGTGGTCGTAAAGCGAGATCTCAAAACGGGATGCCACTACTTTATGGAGTCTGGACCTAGTAGGTGCATATACAACAATGTTGTCGACGAAATGAAAGAGTTCGGAGGCAAGACCGTTCACATCTCAGGGTATTTTGATGACCAATACCTTATCGAAGAGGACGATGAAGGATGGTCCTGGACGGATCAGATGTTCCTGACGCAGGACAAATACAGCGCTGCTTGTGTTTGCGAAAGTTTATTATGATTGGAATGATTTGAAAATGCAGAATCCCTGCCATTATTGTGTGGCTCCAAAGCGTTATCCCGGGTGTCACGATCACTGTCAGGAGCGCCAGCAGTACGTCGAAATCGAGCTGACACAGCAACACCAGTACAAAGAGAAATGCCGCATGATCAACGATTTTAATAATGAGCTATATACTCATAACCTGCGTTATAGAGAAAAACATCAACATAGATATTGATTTACATAGAAAGGATGAAGATCAATGGCAGAACCGGCACGTAAGCGCAAGGATCGCGTAGTTCAGTTCCCGCAACAGCCTGGTTCCGAAGCTCACATTACCATGAGCGAAGCCGAGCTGAAGGAAATGATTTGGGACATCGTGGCTGCCGCTCGCAAGAAAAAGCACAAGACAAAGCCAACCAACAGCCTTTATACAAAGGATGGCCGCATCAAACCTTCGCCTGCTGATCCGATTCGTTCCAAAGAGGATTTCCAGAAACTGGCGAATTATCTCGCTTCCAATGGCGACCCCAAGTTTCGTCTACGCAACAAGGCGATTTTCGTGTTCGGGTGCAGTCTGGGTATTCGTTGTGGCGATCTTCTCAGTCTGAAAACGGCCGATGTTTACGAACAGGATGGCAGTGTGAAAGAGCATGTCGAACTGATCGAAGAAAAGACCCGTAAGCGCAATGTGTGCAAGATCCCTAAGATGGCAGCTGACATTCTTGAGGATTATTTCGATGAACAGAATTTCGAGATTAGTCAATCTGATTATCTGTTTCGCAGTCGCAAGGGTGGTCCTCTGACAGTGCGCGGATTTTATCGGATCTTGAAAGAAGCAGGGAAAGCGTGTGAGCTAGATATCGATCTGTCCACTCATACCATGCGCAAAACCTATGCAATGGCTGCACTTCAGACAGCGAAAAAAGCTGGTACATCTGGGCAAACGATCGAGATGCTTCAAGAAAAGTTTAAGCATAGCAGCCAGCGTGTCACGATGCATTATGTCAAGGCAGACCAGGATAAGATGGACGAAATGTCTGATCGTGTGTCGGACTGGTTCGATGATGGAGGAACGGAATGACTGATTACATGTATCACCCAGGCGACAGAGTCCGCGTTCGACTTGATCTTTCGGAACATGAAGAATATAAAATGTTGTCTGGCGAAAATAAAGGTCAACGCTGGGTGATTTTTGACTGGATGAAAAAATACGCAGGACAAGAGATCGTCATTCAAAAGATCGCACAAACTAGTGGTGTTTACAGAGCACAAGGAATCGATGGCTGCATCTGGGCTGATGAGATGTTTGAGCCGCTTGTCGTGGACGAGTGCGTTTGTGATTCATTGCTGTAATGGAATGGAGGAAGTAGAGCAATGTCAAGATATTATCAGTATAAAAACGGAGAGGAAGTGTTTGTTCGACCTGATCTGGAGCGCGGTGTTCAGTATTATATGCGTTCCGGTTACCGAGCAAATGATGTCAGTGCCACCCTTACTTATTCTCAGGCGCAGCGGCTTGGCACTGTGGTTCATATTGCAGGCAAGCGCAATGGCCGCTATTACATCGATGAAGATTATGGGTGCGATCGGTGGACGGACGAGATGTTCGCAGCACCCAACGAATGTATCTGTACGCCGCTGCTGTGAGGTGAATTATGGAAGGGAAATACCTGTACGAAATTGGCGACCTCGTAAAAGTTCGCGACGATATTGATCGAAACATGCAGTATCGTATGCGTTCCGGTCCCGAAGCTGGACGCGAACCCGGGACTGTATATGATATCGGAAAATATAAGGGGTCAGTCCACAAAATCATTTCTTATGAGCATGGTTATTACAAAATCGATAATGACCCTGATCATCTGTACTGGTCTGATGAAATGTTTGAGCCGATGTCGGTAAACGAATGCATTTGTGACTCTTTGTTGTGAGGTGAATGTGATGGTGATGGATAGTTTATTGTATCGGCCGGGTGATCTGGTAACGATCCGTTCGGATTTGGTTGGCGACCGCGATTATCCCGTCCTGTATGGCCCTTCAGCAGGTAAACGAACTCTTTATTGTAACGATAGTATGGTCAACTATAGCGGCAATACATATGAAGTCAATGGATATTCCGATGACGATGATTTCTATACGCTAAGGGAAATCCCATGGCTATGGACTGAGTCGATGTTTGAAAGCCCGACCGAATGCATTTGTGACAGTTTACTGTAATCAAAAAAGGAGAATGAAAACAATGGCAAACTTCAAAGAATTCCGCACTCTGCTTCAGAAGCATTTCGATGAGATGGTCAAGGATGGCGCACCTCTGTTTATCACCAATGCCGACGAGGACAAGCTGTATAACCTCTATTTGGACAGCTTCCCGGCTGGCACGAATCCTACCTTCCGTAAGCGGCGTGAGTATGATTGCTCCTGCTGCCGTCGTTTTGTGAAGAATATCGGCAAGCTGGTTTCTTTCATGGATGGTCAGATGGTCACTGTCTGGGATTTCGACACCAAGTCCGATGTTTATCAGCCGGTTGTAGATGCGCTGGCTGCCTATGTGAAAACCTGCGCCGTTGTGAATCCGTATTACGTCAGCCGTAACATGATCTCTGATGGCAAGTTCGGCACAGAGATGAACTATGAGTATGACGCTGATCATAAGGCGGTTCGCACCTGGGATCATTTCGCTGTCGAGATTCCTCAGCGGTTCATTGTCAATTCCTATGATGTGTCCACCAAGATGGCCGAGTGGCGTGATTCTGCCAATGTGTTCAAGCGCTCTCTGGAAGAGCTGACTATGGACGCTGTGGATACTGTGCTGGAGCTGATTGCTCAGAACAGCCTATATCGCGGCAAGGAGTTCGATGGTTTGGTTCGTGGCTTCAAGAGCGATAAGCAGGTGTATGATCGTCTGCCCGATGAAAAGAAGTCCGCTTATGTCTGGATGGCTCCCGGCGGTGCATTGATGAACCGGCTTCGTATTCGCAATACGGCAATCGGTACTCTGCTGGTAAACCTGAGCGAGGGCATGGACGTGGATGCTGCTGTGACCGCTTTTGAAAAGGTGGTTGCTCCTGCAAACTATAAGCGTCCTAAGGCGATTTTCACCAAGAAGATGCTGGAGGATGCACAGAAAACCGTCACTGAGCTGGGATATATGAACAGTCTGGCTCGTCGGTTTGCCACTCTGGATGATATCACCGCCAACAACATCCTGTTCTGTAACCGTGATGCTGCTCCTCGGGTGATGGGCGCTGCGAATCCGTTTGAGGCAATGGCGAAATCTCTGGGTACTGATCCCAAGAAGTTCGGCCGCGCAGAAGAAATCGGCATCGAAAAGTTTGTCAAAGAAGTTCTGCCTACTGCGGCAGGTCTGGAATTGTTCATGGAGAATCGCTTCTCGAAGAACATGGTATCTCTGATTGCGCCGCAGGATAAGAGCGCGCCAAGCATGTTTAAGTGGTCCAATGGTTTCAGCTGGGCTTATACCGGTAATATGGCAGACAGCGATATTCGCGAAAACGTTAAGGCTGCTGGCGGTAAGGTGGATGGCGTGCTGCGTTTCTCGATCCAGTGGAACGATGTGCCGGGTGAATGGGATGAAAACGATGAGGATGCTCATTGCATTGAACCCGATAAGAATCACATCTATTTCGGCAACAAGTGGCACCCTCGTACTGATGGCCGCCTGGATGTGGATATCACTCATCCTTCGCGGGATAAGGCTGCGGTCGAGAACATCACCTGGCCTGACATTAAGAAGATGAAGGAGGGCGAGTATAGCTTCTATGTGAACTGTTTTGCTAGTCGTGGCGGTAAAACTGGTTTCCGTGCTGAGATCGAATTCGATGGCAACATCTACTCCTTCAACTATGATAAGCCGCTGCATGGTGGTCAGAATGTCGCCGTGGCAAAAGTCACACTGAAGGATGGTAAGTTCTCTATCAAGGAGCTGCTGCCCAGTTCTACCAGCACCCGCGAGATCTGGGGTGTGAGTTCCAATCAGTTTGTACCTGTGTCTGTGGCGATGTATTCTCCGAACTACTGGGACGAACAGACCGGCAATGGCAACCGTCACTACTTCTTCATGCTCAAGGACTGCGTCAACCCGGAAAAGCCCAATGGTTTCTACAATGAATTCCTGAAGGCAGACCTGCTGCAGCATAAGCGTGTGTTTGAGGCACTGGGCTCTCAGATGGCAGTTCAGTCCGTCGATGACCAGCTGTCCGGTGTTGGCTTCTCTGAGACCCAGCACAACAGCTTCATCGTTAAGGTGCAGGGGGCAACCGAGCGAGTTCTGAAAGTGGTGATTTGATGGACTATCTTTATAAACCTGGAGACAAGGTCCGACTAATTGATCATTTTGTTAAAGAACGCGAATATCGTATGGTGTCTGGACCGGGTTATGGGTGTACTACAACCGTAAAATGGACTTATGAAGAACGTTCAAGACTCGCTGGCTCTATTGTTACGATTGCCGAATATTATAAAAGCGGACATTATCGTATCAAAGAAACTGGTGGCCGTATGTGTTGGGCTGATGAGATGTTCGTCGGCCTAGCTGACGAAAGTGAGTGCTACTGCGAATCTCTACTGTGAGGTGCTAAATGGATTATCGTTATAAGCCGGGTGATCGTGTTGTGGTGATCAATGATATTCGAGAGTGTAAAGATTACTACATGCGCTCTGGGAGTCGGTTCCCGCTTGCTAATGTGATCTACGTGAGCGAAAGTACGATTCGCACACGAAAAGCCTTGGAGGGAACGGTTGTCACGATTCTTGAGTATTGCCGCAATCGATATATCATCAAAGAAGCGGATCGGAAAATCCTGTGGACAGATGATATGTTTGTTGGTCTGGCGAACGAAACTGAGTGCTATTGTGAATCTCTGCTATGAGGTGTCAAATGGAGTATCGATATAAAATAGGCGACGCTGTTTTAGTTCGAGATGATCTTAAGTATGGTGCCTTTTACGATATGAGGTCTGGTCCTTATCCAAAAGCCAACAGTAACATTGTGACATTGGATATGTCGGAACTTCATGGGCAGTTGGTTCATATTAAAGATTATTCTTCTAACGGGCACTATATCGTAGAAGAAACATATGATTTTAGATGGACTGATGACATGTTTTCTGGTTTGGCAAACAATGAGTGCTGCTGCGAATCTCTGTTATAAGGAGGCACAAGTTGCAAGATACAAAATATCATGTAGGCGATGTCGTTATTGTCCGCCAGGATTTAGATTTTAGAAAATGTTATTGGATGCGATCAGGTGGAAAAGAAAACGCTCCTTGGAGGAACGTTGTTTCAGATGTTGTAACTGAAGACATGATAGAGCTTTGTGGACAGACTATCGAAATCGAAGAAATAGTCGATACGGTTGATGGTAAAAATACAAAGCAAGAGGTCGCTACTGGACAGACGACATGTTTTCTGACCAAATCGGCAACGAATGCTACTGTGAATCGCTTTTGTAAATCTGAAAGGAGAAATTATCATGGAAAAGAATCTGTTTGAAATCGCAACTCGTAATCGCTATCGCTTTAACTACAAGGGTGTTATGACCGTAGAGGATCTGTGGAGTCTGCGGGTCGAGGATCTGGATGCCATCTTCAAGATGCTGAACCGTCAGAAGAAGACCGCCGACGAGGATTCTCTGCTGGCCACTAAGAGCGCCGAGGATCAGGATCTGGCCAATAAGATCGATATCGTCAGATACATCGTGTCTGTCAAGATGGCTGAGGCAGCGGAGCGTGTGTCTGCCGCCGAGAAGAAGGCACAGCGCGATAAGATCATGGAGATCGTGGCAAAGAAAAAGGATAAGGCGCTGGAAGACATGGGTATCGAGGATCTGATGAAGAAGTTGGAAGAGCTGAATTGAGAAAGGAAGTACCAAGCATGAAAGTTGTTGAAAGCGCAAGCAATCTGTTCCTGTATGGCAACGATATGAAGGCGTATGACAAGATCCCGGCGGGTACATATGATATCCACTGTTCTGAGATGACCGGTTTTTATCTGTCCCGCCGCCCCGATATGGTCATCAACGAAAAGGTGTATGGTGTTCAGAGTGGCAAGGTTGCCAAAGTGCTGAATTCGTTCAAAGTGTTCAACCGCAACCTGGGTGTCATCCTCAGCGGCAACAAAGGCATCGGCAAATCTCTGACCGCTAAGATGATTGCAATCGAGGCCGTCAAGCAGGGCTATCCTGTCATTCTGGCTAACCGCTATATCGGCGGTATCGCCAATTTCATCGAATCCATCGATCAGGAAGTTATGGTCCTGTTTGACGAGTTTGATAAGACCTTCAAGTCCCGGGACAATGAAAGTCCGCAGGATACGATGCTGAGTCTGTTCGATGGCACTAGCGCGGGCAAAAAGCTGTTCGTTGTCACCTGTAACCAGCTCAATGGCCTGAACGATTATCTGGTCAACCGTCCCGGCCGCTTCCACTATCACTTCCGCTTCGATTACCCGGGCGCTGACGAGGTCGAAACCTATCTCAAGGATAAACTCGAAGAGAAGTATTATGATCAGATCCCAGCTGTGGTCGATTTTTCTGGCAAGATCGACTTGAACTATGACTGCCTGCGGTCTATTGCCTTTGAACTGAATCTGGGCACTCCATTCGCAGAGGCCATCAAGGATCTGAATATCATCAATATGAACGAGACCAGCTATAAGCTCACTGTTATCTTCAAGGATGGTTACCGTGCGTCCTGCACCAAGCGTTTTGATATGTTCAATGGCGCACAGCGTATCTGTTTTGATGTCAAGCTGAAAGATGGCTACTGGCCTGATTGCTACATCAACACCGAGGATATCCAGTATAACCCCGCCAACGGTGAGCAGTTCATTGATGGAAAGAAGGTTGATGTGATCAATCCGTATTCCAAGAGCGATGACGATGAAAAGGATCGTTATGAAGCTTTTGAAAAGGACAACGGTGTGGTCAAAGTCATCATCTCCCGTACTCGTGAAAGAGACATTCACTACATGGTCTAAGGAGGCTCAATATGGTCAAAGCAAATCATTATAAAATCAGTTCTTTTCCTGACGGCACTCCGCTGATCAAGAAGGATCTAACCATCAATTATCTCAACGTGATCAGCATCGTCTGGACGTTTGAATCCATGGCCGAGCTTCCCACGGTCATTATGATCGCAAAGGACGCAAAGGATAACGGGGCAGATGTCGAGCTGTTTATGCCGTATATCCCGAATGCTCGTATGGACCGCGCCTATCACGACGAAGATGTGTTCACCCTCAAGTGGTTCGCAGATGAAATCAATCGATGTGGATTCAGCTGCGTTACCGTGTTTGACCCTCACAGTGATGTGGCTCCGGCACTGATCGATCGGTGCGAAGTACATACTCCGATTCGTGAGATTTGTCAGGCAATCGAAGAAAGTAAGCCTGATGTGATCTACTTCCCGGATGCCGGCGCAATGAAACGATATGAGGAAACTGTTCACTGGGCATTGGAGCGAGTCAAGTGCAACGCCTATATCATCCATGGTGATAAAAAGCGGGACTGGGCAACGGGCAAAATTCTCGGTCTGGATGTTGTTGGTGAAGTGAAACCTGATGAAAAGGTTCTGATGATCGATGATATCTGTTCTTACGGCGGTACCATGTTCTATTCGGCCAAGAAGCTGAAGGAACTGGGTGCTGGTGATATCGATATGTATGTCAGCCACTGCGAAAACAGCATCCTGGATTCTGAGCGTGGCCATCTGTTTGATGATCCGGAACTGATTCATATGGTCTATACCACAGACAGTATCTTCACCGGCCATCACGACAAGATCACTGTTTTAGAGCGTCATTGGGACGAGGACTGATATGAAGTATGCAAAAGGTGAAATCCTTAGTGCATATCAGCGCTTAACGAAAAGTATCAAATATGGAGATACATACTGGTCTGAAAAAGCAATGATAAGTGATGTTCTGAGTGATTACTTCAATCGAATCGAGAGCAAGAAAGTTGTAATCGATCCAAAGTATGAAAGCTACAGATGCCCAAAGTGCAATACAACGTTAATTGGTCAATATGATCACTATTGCGGACAATGTGGTCAGAAATTGGACTGGAGGATTTGAAATGATCAATATCAACCCGATGCTGCTGTGTGATTTCTACAAGACAACCCACAGTAAGCAGTTTCCGGCCGGCACTACCAAGCTGGTCAGTTATTTTACTCCACGCATGAGCCGACTGGATGGCGTGGATGAAGTCGTTGTGTTCGGCATTCAGGCGTTCTGCAAGGATTATCTGGTACGATATTTCAACGACAATTTCTTCGACGAACCAAAGTGTATTGTAGTTCCTCAGTACAAGCGCGTCCTGGATGCGACCATTGGTAAGGATGCTTACGATCTGAGCAAGATTGCAGCGCTACATGATCTGGGATATCTTCCTGTTGAAATCAAGGCGCTGCCTGAAGGCACTCGCTGCCCCATCCATGTGCCGTTCCTTGAGATGAGCAATACGCATCCTGATTTCGCATGGGTCCCGCAGTTCCTCGAATCTTTTATGAGTTCTGAGCTGTGGCATCCGATGATTTCTGCAACGGTCGGCACCCTGTATCGCGATATCGTGGACAAGTATTACGATGAAACCGTTGAGGATGGCGTGCCTCATGCTCGTGCTTTGGGTGATTTCAGTTTCCGTGGTCAGGAGTGTATGCAGTCGGCAGTTAAGTCAAGCGCCGGTTGGTGTCTGAGTTTTCTGAATACGGCTACTGTCCCTGCGATTCCGTATCTGGAAGAAATGTATCGCTGCAATTGCGAAGAAGAGCCCGTTGCGTTTGGCGCTGTCAGTACCGAGCATAGTGTGATGTGTTCTAACTTCGCTGTCGATGGCGACGAGATCACTTTCATCCGCCTGGCGCTGACGGAGCTGTATCCCAATATGAGCTTCAGTATGGTGTCTGATTCCTACGACTACTGGAATCTAGTCGATAATATCCTGCCGCAGCTCAAGGATGAAATCATGGCTCATAATGGTACGCTGCTGATCCGTGGCGACTCTGGCGACCCGGTCGAAATCGTCACGCAGACGGTCTATCATCTGTGGGATATCTTCGGCGGCACAGTCAACAGTAAGGGCTACAAGGTGCTCGATCCTCATGTGAAGGCTCTGTACGGCGATTCCATCACTGTGCAGCGCTGCGAAAAGATTTATGCCGAACTCAAAGCACACGGTTTTGCCTGCAACAATGTCAGCCTTGGCGTTGGCTCTTTCTCTATGCAGTGCATCGAGCAGAATGGTCAGTTGAAGCCGTTCACCCGCGATACGTTCGGCATGGCTGTCAAGGCAACTTATGGCGTGGTCAATGGCAAAGAGATTCAGATCTTCAAGGACCCCAAGACCGACACTGATCACTTTAAGAAGAGTCTGAAGGGTATGTGTTATGTCACTAAGGATGATTCTGGAAAGCTGGTTTGTACTGATGGCCTGATGGATCACGCTGCTCATTCGGATGGTAACCTGTTGCAAACCGTATTCCGTAATGGCGCGATGGTCAAGGAGTACAGTTTAAAGGAAGTTCGTGAGCGACTGTGGGGAGGGAAGTTCTAATGGCTGTTGTAATCAAAGAAGGTAATGTGTTTGATTCTGACGCTAAGATCATCTGTCATCAGGTGAATTGTCAGGGCGTTATGGGGTCTGGTGTTGCCAAAGAAGTTCGTGAGCGGTATCCAAAGGTGTACGAGGAATATCACACTTACTGCGAAAGCAACAAGGATTGTCCTGAACGAATGCTGGGTGTCGCTCAGATGGTTCCAGTTGATGAAAAAGGTTCCCGATGGATCGTCAATTGCTTCGGTCAGAACGGTTATGGATATGACGGAAAGCAGTACACGTCTGTTGGCGCACTGTTTGAAGCATTCAAAGAAGTGGCCAAAATCGCCAAGGCATCAGGAGTCAAAGTGGCTATGCCGTATGGAATCGGCTGTGTTCGTGGTGGCGCAAAATGGCTGCTTGTGAAAGAAATCATCGATTTTACATTTAAAGACGTTGACGTAGAACTGTGGAGATTGGAGGGTAAATAATATGCGCAAGTATGAATTTGACGCAGCAAAAACCAAGGATGAAATCGTCGAGTGGATTCGGAACTATTTCCGCAAGAATGGTCCTGATTGCAATGCGGTGATCGGCATCTCTGGTGGCAAGGATTCCAGTATCGTGGCTGCTTTGTGCTGTGAAGCGCTGGGCAATGGCCGTGTAATCGGTGTTTTGATGCCCCAGGGCGCTCAGAGCGATATCGATGTGGCGCGGGAACTAGTTAAGCATCTTGGCATCAAGTCGTTCGAGATCAATATCGCAGAGGCTGTGAATACGCTGCTGGCCAATGGACGGGCAGCCGGGCTGTGTGATTCCAAGCAGGCTCGTGTGAATCTGCCGGCACGAATCCGTATGGCAACTCTGTTCATGGTATCTCAGAGTATGAATGGGCGAGTGGCTAACACGTGTAACTATTCAGAGGACTATGTCGGCTGGGCTACGCTATTTGGCGATGGAGCTGGTCAATTCAGTCCTCTCGGCAAGCTGACCGTCACCGAAGTAAAGGCTGTTGGTCGTGAACTTGGTCTTCCTGAAAAGTTCATCGAGAAAGCACCCGCAGATGGGCTGACTGGCAAAACCGACGAGGATAATTTCGGCTTCACCTATGAATTCCTCGACAAATATATTCGTACTGGTGACTTCGGTGGCGATAGTGCTACGGCTGCCAAGATCGATCGGATGCACGAGGCAAACACGTTCAAGCAGCTTCCGATGCCGACATATAGTTCAAACCCGTTTGACTGGTTATTCTAATGATTTGGATTGTACTGTTTTTAAGTATGATATGGTTTCATATTTATGATGATTATCATACACAAGGAATTCTGGCGCAATTCAAACAGAAGAAATGGTGGAAAGAAAATTATCCACAGGATCTGTACAAACACGATTGGAGGATTGCTCTATACGAACATGCTTTTCAATGGTCGTTCACCACGATGCTCCCGCTGCTTGTGTATTCTGTGTGGGCATGGAAAGAAACAGGTTTATATCATGGTTTGATATGGTGGACTGGATTGCTTGTCATAAATACAAAGGTTCATGCTGAAATAGACAATGAAAAAGCAAATGATCTGACGATCAGTTTGTTTATAGATCAGATTCTTCACATTCTTCAGATCGGATTTACGATTATACTTTTTATGATTGGAGTGAATTAAATGGAAAAGACAAAGGTTGATGTCTTGATTGTTGTCGATATGCAGAACGATTTTGTCACCGGTTCGCTGGGTACTCCTGAAGCGCAGGCCATTGTGCCGAAGGTCGTTGAGAAGATCAAGAACTGGAAGGGTGAAATTCTGTATACGCAGGATACGCATTATGACAACTACCTCGAAACTCAGGAAGGTAAACATCTTCCTGTAAAACATTGTATCGAACATACGAGGGGCTGGTTATTTGTTGATGAAATCGAACACGATCTTTTGCCTGAAATGAAAGATCCACAAGCAAAAATTTATGAAAAGAGAACTTTCGGTTCGACATTGCTGATGGAAGATTTATGCGACTCTCATTTCTCTACAATTGGAGGAATGGCAGATTTTAAGATCAATTCCATTACTCTGGTCGGCCTCTGCACGGATATCTGCGTCATTTCGAACGCGCTTCTGCTTAAGGCAGCACTACCTGAGGTTCCTATCATTGTGGATGCAAGTTGCTGTGCCGGTGTGACTCCTGAGTCTCACAAGAATGCACTGGCAGCTATGAAGATGTGCCAGATTGAGATCGTGAACGAGGAATAAAATGCACTACGTTAATGAAGATATTATTTTGAGTGCTGATGGAGCAAAACGACTCCGGTATCTTCTAAGCCATCCGGATGTAGAGAACACGCAAAAGAGGTTAAAGGAGTGTATGGACTCTCTCGCTGAAATGAATTATCGGGAGAACGAAGACGGGACTGCTTCTTTTGATATTGATCTTGAGGTGTAATCAATGGAAGAGATTATTATTTTCGGCTAATGTCCGAATGCCAGGTGATTGGCGGTACTGGGGCAGACATAACCGCCGCCAGAATAATTTAGTTGGAGGTGTGCAATATGTTTTTACTTATCAATATTTATGAGAGCGAAACAACTTCGGCTTATGTCGCCAATGTGAATCAGTTTGAAAGTTTCGATGCAGCGCAAAAAGAAATGCAGAAATGCGTTCAACGCACATATTGGGATTACTATAAAACATGGAAAGATGACAACGAAGACGAGGATCGTGAACCACACGTAGATGGAGACGATACAACAATGTTTGTTGTTGGTTATGACTATAAGGATACTTTGCAGATTTATCATTTATAAAAGAGGTGCAATTATGGCCAGTAAAGGTCGATATTGCTGAATTGAAAGGAGAATGGGTATGAACGAAGAAATCGAAAAGAAGCAGACTGAGCTTAAAAATGAGATCTATGAAGATCTGAAGAAATATCTGACATGGGATGATTATATCAAACTCACCCAATGGCTGAACGAACATAATTTTTGGGTAGCTCCTGCATCTGCAAAATATCATGGCTCTCATCCATGTGGTTTAGCCGAGCATAGCATTGCTGTTGTGAAGGCTCTTGTTTCGTTGACAGATAAATTAGGACTGAAATGGGAAAATCCACGCTCTCCGTATCTAATTGGGCTGCTGCATGACGTTTGCAAAACAGATCAGTATCTTTTTATCCCGGATAAAGGAACATATGAGTATCTGAATGACTCTATTTTCAGTCATCATGGTGAAAAATCTATCTGTATGCTGGCGAGTATTATCACCCTGACAGAGGAAGAAGTCGCGTGTATTCGATGGCATATGGGGGCATATGAGACAGATACGAACGAATGGAAGTATTATGGTCGGGCCATTAGCCAGTATCAGAATGTGCTGTGGACTCACACGGCAGATATGATGGCCAGTCATATTGCTGGTGTGTAAGGAGGGATTATAATGTCGCCCTGTTTAATGTGCGCCGAAAAGAACTGTCACAACTGTCCATGTGCAATCTGTGAGGTTGTCAATGGCAAGCTGCAGGATAATTTTGTAATGCAAACAGCAATGAAGAATAAAGCGGACTGCAAGAAATTCATGGTGCGTCTTTCAGTAGAGCTTCAGCAAATCGGCCAGATGAAATCCAGGAGCTGGACGGATAAAAACAACTGGCGCGGGTTCCCGGCGGGCTGGTTCAAGCATGATGATCTGGTTTCGTGGTTGCTCTGTCATTGTTAAAAGGAGGTGGCAAGATGGGATACACAGTATATATTACAGCAAATCGCTATTATGAAGTACATATCAAGGATGCAAAAGATACAGACGATGCAATGCAGCAGGCTCTGGCAAAGTATGATAACGGAGAGCTCGAAAGCTATGAGGACGAGTTTGAATCGGCGTTCGCGGAATCGGAGGATGATTGATTGGCAAGCAAGTGGCAAACCTGTCGGCTATCAGAAACTCAGGATCGTCGGGTGAAGTTGACCAAGGCCAAAAAGGAAGAAATCGCCCGTAAGTTTGAAACCGGTGAATACTCACTCCGGGGTCTGGCGCGGGAGTACAATGTCTCGCACAAAACGATTTCGCTCATTGTCGATCAGCGGGCAAAACGAAAGAACGATGAATACAACAGAACACACTGGATGTATTATCGCCCGGATGCAGAAACAATGCGGGAAGCGCATCGAAGGTCAAAAGAATATAAAAAGCGACTGTACGAAAGAGGAGAGTTGAAATAATGGGACAGCGGTTGGTTATTACGGTCCATGCGTTTGATGAGGATATCGCCACGATCTATTATCACTGGTCTGCATATACAACCAGCGCACTGGACGAAGTTCAGAAGATCCTTAAAAATGTCAAATGGGAAGATACCACGTCAAAGGACGAATTGATCCTGCGTATCGTTCGCTTCATGGAGTCCAATGGAGGCTGTATCGATTTTGAGGATAAGCCGGAGTTCAATAAGCGTTTCCCGAATGTTGAGTTTAAGGACGATGGCTCCCGCAACGATGGTCTTGTTGCAATCTCTGAGCAGGTAATGGACAAGCAAAAATACTGGTCTGAGGGCGACTTGATCATTGATTTTGATAACGAAATGATTTGCAACTCGGTTTTCTGGTGGTATGATTCGGACGAATCTCTGCGGGATGAACTTGGCGAGGATTGCGATATTGATTTTGACACTATTCCGGAACTCAAGATCGATCCCGGCGAATTTTCGTTCGATGATCTTACATATATGATCGAGACGTTTACAGATGGCTATAGTTATCATCGCTATCAGGGTGAAATCTTGGAAAGTATTGATGGTTGAGTGAGGTGATAAAAAATGACACGAGAGGAATTGCAGTTGATCATTGCAAGTGAACCGTATAATTTTCTGCGCACCAATCCGCATTTGGGCAAGCAAGTGATGTTTTTGACCATTGGCGGCAGCCACGCCTATGGAACGAATGTGGAAGGGTCAGACGTTGATATCAGGGGTGTCGCACTTAACACAGAACATGAGCTGCTTGGCATGGACACGTTCGATCACTGGGTCGATGAAACTACTGATACAACGGTATTCAGTTTCAATAAAGCAGTTAAGCTAATGTGCAGCGGCAATCCGAACATGCTGGAGCAGCTTGGAAATGCTGACGATCTTGTCATCAGCTATCATCCGGCCACAAAGCTTTTGATGGATAATAAGAAGTTGTTCCTGTCCAGACAGGTCGTGTATTCGTTTGGTGGCTTTGCAGATAAATTGTTCAAGAAGGCAGTCACTTTAGGCGAATGGTGTAATCAACACCCAGAAGATCAGATCACAAAGAAGCGAATGAACAAAACCATTATGAATATGATTCGTCTTTACCTTATGGTCTTTGATATTCTGGAAAAGGGTGAGATCATTACGAATCGGGCGGAGAACCACGACCTGTTAATGATGGCTCGAAACGGTGAATTCCAGGCTGCCAACGGTTATATCAAGCACGATGTAAAAGATTTCCACAAAGAATATGAAAAGCGCCTGCAGTACGATAAGGCGAACACTGCTTTGCCGGACACCATCGATAAAAACCGTGTCAACGAGTTAGTTGTGACTATCAATCGAATGGCGCTAGAAACGGCTTGATGTCCGATTTATAGGACTGGTCTCGTAGTATTATAATAAGGAAGGAGTATACCCTCCACGGATGAGGGTATGAAAATTGAATATGTTAAAGCTGTCAGTGTCGAACGCAAACAGCAAGATGGGGAGTATCAAGTCGATCTCGATGCCCCGTATCAAAACCTGTGCTCCAGGCGTTCCGTGTGCAAAAACGTGCTATGTCAGTCACTTCGACTGGCGAACCACGGTACGAAACGCCTATGACAACAATTTGAATCTGTGGTTAACAGACCCTGACGGCTTTGAAGTCCAAGCGACTGCAGCTGCTTATGGGTCTTTTTATTTTCGGTGGCATGTCAGTGGAGATATCGTGGATGAACGATATTTCGATATGATGTGCCGCATCGCAACTAGACTCCCTCGCACCCAGTTTCTCGCATTCACCAAGAAATACGATCTGGTTAACACATTTGTGGAAGCGGGCGGTACGATTCCAAGCAATTTACATATTCTCTTTTCATCCTGGCCTGGCTATAATGTAAACAACCCCTACAATCTTCCAGTTGCTTATGTGGCATTTAAAGATGGATATTGTGAAGCGCCGGCCGATGCACATGAGTGCTCTGGCCATTGCGAGGATTGTGCTTACGCTGGTAAAAACTGCTGGGTTATGGGGCGAGGCCAGTCCATTGTTTTAAAAGAGCATTAAGGATTTTATAGACCCCTATTATAATAATGTAGGAAGGATGATATAAATGGCGTATGTTCTTACCAACGGACACACCTATATCACAAAAAAGCCGAATGGCAAATTCACAACAACATACGATTCAAGCCTGGCTTCGCAGTATGATGCAGAAAGCAAAGCCTGGAACGTATTGAATTGTTTGCCGCGTACATATAAAGAAGCCGGGTATCTCCCAAAGAAAATCGAAGTCAAGGAAGCATCGGCACAGTTAAAAGAGCTGGCCGCTCCCGCACAGCCAGAACGAAAGCGGTTCGATCCTGTATCTTACCCCGTCGAAGATTCAGAGTGGATGACTGATTTTAAAAAGAGTCTAAAAATTGTCGATAAAACTCTCAGCAGCTTAAAGCCGATGTATGCAAACCTCTATTCTGATCTGACTCGGGCAACAGATGAGATTGATGATCTGGAGCACGCCATTGAGCTTGTCAAGGCAAATGCAGTCCAGCGCTGCTTTCTTGAGAACGAACTAAAGAAGGCGCGTAAGATCCGCCGCGAGTGCAAGGATGCGATGAGCCTGATCGAAATGGTGCTGAAGTTCAATCTGGATGACTGGGGAACTGGCAGGGTGCAGTCTGAAATCGTTCGTCTGGAAACTCGGTGTTATACACCGAAGGTCCGTGATGATATTTTTGTTTAAGGAGTGATTTATTATGAGTGGAGCAGTATCGTTTGTTTTAGGTCTACTGGGACTGGGAGCTTCTGGCGCGGTAAATGCGAAAAACGGAATTGAACAGATGAAAAAGCAGGCAGAGCTGGATCAAATTTATACAGCACAAGCTACTGACCGGTCAAACTCAGAAATCCGCCAGATGCATGATCGCGTTCGCAAAGAATGGCATAACATTCCAGACTGTCATCCAAATTGTCTTGGTAAATGGCCACACGATTATTCTGACCGTATGGGTCCCTATTATCAGACTAAGTTTTGGTTCCGCGATCATCTGAACGCCAAGGGTATCCCGTATGACGATGCCATCCTGGACGAAGTCTGCGGCGTGAACTATGAGAAGCTGATGAACAAGATGCTAGACGATGCTGTTCATGGCAGAAGACGGCGCAGATTGTTCTAAACAATTAAAAGTTGTTATTTCGGGTTGAAATGCGCCATGTTTTATGGTAAAATAACAACCGAACTGAATTTGGTTAGAAAAGCAGGACATCTTTTAGTTGTTTGGAGGGCAAAATGCGGATCACATATACTGCCCAGGAAATGTACGAACATATCCGATCATATGACATCATCGAGTTCTGGGGCAGCCGGAACGAAGAAAATGTTTGCATGATCAAAGCCAAGTCATCCTGCGTTGCACTGAGAAAAGGCAAGCGATACAACTACATCAGTATCGAATGCCAGTTTGATCCCAGGTCAGACATCCTTTGTTGCTGCTGCAACATCACAGGCAACGTGTTCTCTTGTGAAGTTGAGAGGGGGAAAAAGTCGGAGCGCCTTATTATTACATCCGATTATGCAGAGGAGCCAATCACACTTTTTTTAAAAAATTTTAGAATTGGTATTGTAAAGTGTGAATGAATATGGTATAATAAGGACACAAAGTAAAACAGATGGTCAGCAAGGAGGTCATAATATGTTTAAGGCTGGCTCAAGTGTCCCCAAAATCGGCGAGATCCGTCTCGGTTATGTTGCCGATATCAAGCAGGAAGGAAAAACTGTCCATAAATATTATGGCGTTCACCCTTATCTGATCGTCAGCAACAACGTCTACAACAAAAACTCTGGCCAGTGTGAGGTGATTCCTTTCACCACAAAACGCTGGAACAGCCGCAACCCGGTCCATGTTGATTTTGGTGTAGGTGAAGTCGATGGCTTACCGCATGAATCCACTCTTGTGATCGAAGGCCGCGATACGCTGTTAAACTCTCAGCTGAGCGAACCAATCGGAACGTTCTCTGATAAGAACTGGCAGCGCGCAGCGAACGCCATGGTGATCCAGTGTCCGATGCTTGCGGCGGCATTCAGTACAAATCTGGTCTCTGCATCATAAAATCTACGATTCTGTTTGCAAAATCTTCTTACATAGTGTACAATGAATCTAATAGTTCATATATCGACCCACTGTGTAAGGAGATATCAAACGATGAGACAGAGTGCGGAATATTACAATGAAGAGCTCAAGACCAGGTTTATTCTGGATAAAATGTGCGAAAAGGATTCCAACGGAGGTCCAGCCAAGGATTCCGCTGGCGAATATATCATTCTTGCTAAGAGTAAGAACAGGTATAACAAGGTTCGCAGCATTTTTCATAAGCTTGCCGCGTTCGAACAGAAGTATGAGAAAGACTTTTATGAGATCGAGTCTGACAAAGACGAAGAATTTATAAATGATCTGTTCTCAAGGTGGATCTCCGAACTGAATGAAAACTACAGCATCTTTGTGTTGGCTATTTTCAAGCAGTATATTATGTGGTGCAGAGATGAGGGTTTGCTCTCAACGCAGCGGTACTATCAGCATCCGTTCTTTGACATGGAAATGTCCGGATGGAAAAAGAAAAACACTAGTTCCACCTTCCGTTCTGAGCGTGTAAAGAACCAGCTAGAAGCGGTCGCAAACAAGAGCACCGATGAATTGGCTGAAAACTATGTATTTCCATCAGAAGATGATTTCTTCACCTACGTTGTTTCTGTGTTCTCAGAAGAAGGTGCGATTATGACAGGTGCAATTATGTGCCTGCTGTATTACGGATTCCAGTCCGAAGAGATTCGCGTCATCAAAAGAAAAGACGTTGATGTAGACACGAGAACCGTCTGCGGGAAATATATCGATCACGATATCGCATGGTCGATCATCTGTAAAGCCAAAAACACGACCACATATCTCAAAAACCACGCAAGGGGGCAACTTGGGAAGTTAGAAATGAATCTTGGCGATGGCCCATATCTTATTCGTACAAGCAGAGAGAGTTCCAATGATAACCCTGTGCCAATTGGATACTTCAAAGACCTGTATCGAAGGGAGAAGAAAATTGTTGAGGGGCTTCCGTCAACATCTAACTATAAAAACATCCTTGTTAAAACAAGCACCATCAAAAACCTGCGCGAATTCTATGAGATCATGTCGGAAGAGCATGAGTATGGTATCGAATATGTCGCTGAAAAATTCAGACAGAACCAATATGATACGCCGCTCACATTCCGAAAGTATCAAATAATGCGCGAGAAAGCAAGAAAATTATAAAAATGAAGGGGCCTGAACAGCCCCTGAATTTTTCCTTTACCATTCACACTTTACACTGTCATTATGATGAATAGGAGGTGATTGAAATGAGAAAGACGATTGCAGCCATTATTGTAACCGGCGTTTATCTGCTGACAAATCTACTCGGCGGGGAAGCAGCTGGTTCGGTCGAGACATACCAGGGCTGGAGCGATGAACTCAAGTCGTATACGCAGTCTGTATGTGACGAATACAATGTCGATTATTCGTTGGCGCTCGGTGTGATCTATAACGAAAGCAGGTTCCAAAGCGGCCTGACTCACGTGAATTCAAACGGCACAGTCGATTACGGTCTGATGCAGGTCAACGAGGTCAACTTCGATTATCTCAACAAGACGCTTGGCGTTCGATCCATGTCTGAATTGCTGGATGATAGAACGGGCATCAGATGTGGTGTTCAGCTGCTGGCGTATCACAAACAGTACACCGGTAACGATTCTGCGGCGCTTCTTCGCTACCAGATCGGGGCAGGGAAGTACAAACAGTACCTAAGGAAGGGTCGGTACACCAACCAGACGCATCAACAGGTGCTTACATATCAGAGCGAACTCGCTTCTTATATGGATTCCTTACAGTAGGAAAAAGATCGGGCGGCAGAAAAACGTCTGTTTGATCTAGTCAATCGGTGGAGTGAATCCACCTTTATATGCTGGAGTGGCGCAATGGTAGCGCAGGAAATTTGTAATTTTCAGGTTGCAGGTTCAAGCCCTGTCTCCAGCACCATTAGAACAGCGGGCAACCGCATCAAAGATTATGTATTACAAAGGAGAATAATTATGACTACTGAAACTATGACAATTCATCGCGCACTGGCCGAGCTGAAGGTTTTGGACGATCGTATCATGAAGCTGCTGAGCGAGGCCAAGTTTTGTGGTGCCGCTAAGAATTGTATGCAGAAGCTGGGCGGTGTAACTATTGAAGAGTACAAGCAGAATGCCCAGTCTACTTATGATAAGATCACTGATTTGATGGCTCGTCAGGCAGCGATTAAGCGGGCGGTGTCCGAGTCCAATGCGGTTACTCATGCTGTTGTATGTGGACATGATTATACTGTTGCGCAGCTTATTTGGATGAACCAGCACGGCATTGATTTCAAGAGTACTTTGCTCAATGTTCTGGAGCGTCAGTATGCAAGCGCAGTTGCTGCTACTGAGGCTGCAAACTCCAAGCTGAGTGATAAGGCAGATGATTTTATCAGCCGAAACAACGCTGGCGCAGACAAGAACAGTATGGATGCGGAAGCTATTAAGGATATGCGAGAGAGCTACATTGAGCGTGAAACCATGCAGCTGGTCGACGGTATCAACATCAAGAAGATCAAGGAAGAACTGGCTGATGAGATCAATAAGTTCAAGGCTGAGGTTGACGCGGTTTTGTCTACTTCTAACGCCATGACTGAGATCACAATCGAATACTGATATTTAATCAGCGAAGCATATTCACTGTCTATCGAAAACGACAAACTGTAATCGTTCGTTCTTTGCTGATGGTAGCCTGCTTGAACGAAATCAAATAATAAAAAAGCTAATAACCATTCATATAAAAGCTGGCCTCATAAGCCGACAAGATGAAATCAAGTAAAATATTTGGTAATACTTGAATTTTTGGATTTGTCAAGAGGTTAAGACGCAAGCCTATAAGCTTGAAACGATGGTTCGAATCCATTATCCAAAAAAATCGAATCAAGAGAAGGAGTTGTCCCAAGGGCCAACACGTAGTTGATTCAAATGTCTTGGAAAGGTTAACGGTTATTGATTTAAAGGTTAAAGGTTGAAAGTTCAAAGCTTAAACTTCTAGCTAAAGATTAAACAGTAACGAATACAGGTCAAAGGTTTATAAAATCCATGGGCACAGGTTTGTGGATCGATTACATAAGTCCCGTTGTTTACCACATGGCTGGTAGATGGTGAGCGCCTTGGCAGGGGCGTAACAATACCTGCCGTTTATATGGTTCGGTAGCTCAGAAGGATAGAGCACTAGCCTGTCACGCTAGGGGTCGTGGGTTCAATCCCCATCCGAATCGCTTATGGTCCTATAGTTCAGTTGGTTAGAACGAGAGACTGTTAATCTCTATGTCACCTGTTCGAGTCAGGTTAGGACCTCTTCGTGGTTCTGTAGCTCAGTCGGTAGAGCAGGGGACTGAAAATCCCCGTGTCGCTGGTTCGATTCCAGCCGGGACCACCATCAGGAATAGCGAGCCTTCACAGGGCTGGTCAGTGATCGATGTAGCAAGCTTGGTCAAACTGCGTGTGCTGACGATGTAAGATCCGCATTCCAGGCGCAACTGTGCGTGAGTCTCACCAACCCGAAAACAGTGAGAGGTGAAGGAATAACACTGAAAAACCTTATGTAGCGCGGCTATAACCCGGAAGAGGCTTGACCCAAAAGGATGATCGAGTTTGAGAACCGCAGTGGATAAGCATATCGCCAATAGTGCTCTGAAGAGTAACGGTAAATGCCGGACGCCTGACCCGTTAAAGCCAGGACGAGGATCACAGGTGACATCCCTCTGTGGTTTGTATATGTGATCGTAGCTCAGTTGGTAGAGCATCTGACTTTTAATCAGAGGGTTTTCGTGGGTTCGAGCCCCATCGATCACACCAGTTACTGGCGGGAGGTTTATCATATGGCAATAGCAAATGGTTACATATTAGTTTGGTGCCCAAATCATTTACATGCAAATACCAGTGGAATGGTGTATGAACATGTTTTGGTTGCAGAGCAAAAAATAGGGAGGCCGTTGAAACGTGAAGAAGTGGTTCATCATATAAACCATATCCGAAACGATAATCGTCCAGAAAATCTTATAGTATTTGCAACCCAAAGCGACCATACTCGTTTCCACATGCTGCACGAAGACTTTGGTATGTGTCATCAATATGAAGATGGTTCATATTGGTGTGAAGAAAAAATAAATCAATGTCAAGTATGTGGAGTGATTATCGACAGAAAAGCAAAGCTCTGTGTTTCCTGTCATAAAAATAAACTTCATAGTTGTTGGCCAACAAGAGAAAATCTGAAAAAATTAATTAGAGACACTCCATTTGATCAAATCGGAAGAATGTTTAATGTTACTGGAAACTCAGTAAAGAAATGGTGCAAGTTTTATAATTTGCCATGCAGAGTCATGGATATTAAACTTATCTCAAATGAAGATTAGGTACTAATCTAATCTGATCGTAACCCACCGGTCGCACCACGCGGTAAGTAGTTTTCGAGTTGCAACTATTGTAGCCAGCATTAGTGCGCGCGACTAATGGGATGGTATTGTTAGTAGTTCTGCGGAAGGAAACAATGACTGTTAGTGAAATAAGTCGCGAATTCAATGTTTCTAGTACTACGGTAAAAAAATGGTGCTCACATTATGGAATTATACCAGAAAGAAAATACAAGTGATATTAACATGATTTAATAAAGAGTTTATGCGCCTGTATCTTAATTGGTAAAGAAATGGGCTCTAAACCCAGGGTATCCGTGTTCGAATCATGGCAGGCGTGCCAAACAAATTACATAACAGTATCCCTTATTTTATAGAAAGGAGATCGAACATTATGGCAATGATTGATCCGTATGATGATGACTTCGGTGCCATTTGTAATTGTGCTGTTCGATACGCAGTTGGGCGCAGAACATATATGCCTAGTCTTGTGATCGATTTCATTACGCCGCACCTGAGCGAGTTGACAGATAAAACGCTATGGTGTTTTCAGCGTGATCTATATCAGCGTCTGGATGAAGGGTTTGATTTTGGAGACGAATTTGATCTTCAAAACTGGATGAGCTTTCTGGAAGATGTTGATAAAGAGATCAAGAAAAGAAAACAGCCCAGCGGCCATAACCACTGAGCTGTCAGGATTACCCGATGACGTGATTCATCTGCAGAACCATCAGTATGAGCCCGACGATACTGCAAATGTCACCAGCGACATCAAGAAAATCTTTCGCCTAACGCTTCATCTAAGCACCTCCAATCCGCTCGAGACGCGAGAACAATGTCCGTCATTGAGGAACTGGTGTGTCTAGTGAGAGTTAAGTTGGCAAAAGTGTATCACGTTGTTACGCGATTGTCAAGAATCATCCCGAGCATGATGTGAAAAGGCTTGTTATATGCCATAGTGGCTGAGTGGTTTAAAGCAACGGACTTGAAATCCGTCGAGGGTAACACCTCCGTGGGTTCGAAACCTACCTATGGCGCCAATCCAGGTTGAATTAGGAACAACTTATGGCGGAGAGTTAAATCCACCTACCCAGGAGACAAGATAATGCTTTCAATCGGCAAAAAGGCTTAGGTCTCTATTTTATATGGCCTGTTAGTCAAGAGGTGAAGATGCTGCCCTTTCACGGCGGAGACATCGGTTCAATTCCGGTACAGGCCATTTTTTTGAAAATTAAATATTGTGAGGTATCAAAATGAAAACGACGAAGAAAGATTGGATCTATCGTGTGATTCTTCTTATTCTGTTGGCGATTATCTGGGACATTGGCGCGGCTTTGACTTCGCCAATTTTTGTTCCCCAGAAAGGCGCTGTGTTTCGAGAATTCTTCCTGTTGATCCAAAATGGGACAATGTTGAAAGCATTCCGATATTCGCTGGTTCGCATTACGGTGGCAGCCGCTTTGAGTGCCGGCATCTCCATTCCTCTTGGCTGTCTGATGAAAATCTGTCATCCGCTTCAAAAGCTGCTCTATCCAGCAATTCGAGCAATGCGATTTTTGCCAGTCACTGCATTCTATCCACTGTTGACTATGTGGTTTGGAATCGGAGAGAAAATGAAGATTGCTTTCTTATTTGTAGCCAGCTTTGTGTTTATGCTTCCAAGCGTTCTGATTGCCATGGATGATGTCAGTGATGATGTGATCGAGGCGGCCAGCATTGATGGAGCAGGGAAGTTCAGCACAGTAACACGAATCATCTTCCCAATCGCAGCGCCTTCCATCTGTCAATCATTCGCCACAATGTACGCCATCGGTTGGACCTATATCGCAGTGGCCGAGACAGTGAATGCGAAGTACGGTATTGGCTATCTGATCTATACTTCGTCCGCTCGTGGCCGTACATCTCTGGTGTTTGTTGGAATATTGGCGATTGTGATTTTCAGTATTCTGTTTGACTGGATTACGAGCGCCTGTATCAAGAAGATTTTCAAGTGGAAGTTTTCGTAAGGAGAGATTATGTCACACGAAATCGAGATTCAAGGTTGCCTGACTGTCCCAGATAAAATCAGTCTGGATGATGTTACAGACATATTTTTAAGGTTTGTCGAGTCTCACGGTTGGTATTATGGTGGCGGCCTTAATGAATTTGGAAGCGACCATTGTATATCAATAGAAGTTAGAGAAGAAGATTAAAGAGGAGAAAAATTATGGCAAAGAAAAGTCTATTTGAAAAACTCGGTCTTGTTGAGGGTGTAGCTGCTTCTGAATATGATATGCCGGATACCACGAATGAGCTTCGCGTTTGTAGTGGCGTCGGAGATCATTACATCAATGGAGATTTCCCAGAGGACGAACCGGTTCAGGTCGAGGTCCCTGAGGGCGATACCATTGATGTTCAGGCGGTTTACGAGACCAATGGTATGAATCCTGCGGACGCTGTCACTGTCTACAAGATCAAAGATGTGATCGATACATTCCCGTCTGAGATGCCCACCAAAACAAAACGAGCAACGGTCAAGAACCTGATGGCGACACTGGGATATGATGCAACCGCGATTATCTCTGATGCGAAGCAGCGCAAGGAGCTTCTGCGGGCTGTTGGTAACGATAAGATGAATGCGTTGTTTGACGAGATGAAGAGCAACGACCAGCAGATCGAATCTATGAAGGAACAGATCGAAGCTTTGACGAATCGCAACGTTGAAGCTGGTGCAGCCATCGAAAAGATCATAAATACAGTTCAGGATGAACTCAAGATGATTTCTTCTATCGAGGAATTTATCGAAGAGGATAAGACGGAGCCCGCCGGGAAGGAGGTCGCCCAGTAATGTTTTCTTTCACGATTGCTGAGTTTACTTTTCTCTGTGCTGGTTTCGCCTTTGTTGGCAGTTTAATTCTGTTTCCGTCATTTCGTCAGCAGCTCAAAGCTCTTGCCGGTGGTTTTTTGCAGGTCTTTGTGCAGGATACAGCCAAGACACCAGATGGTGCCCGCGCTATCTATGCTCAGAAGATCGATGAGATGACTGAGAAATACACAGATGCCTGCAATACTCTGCGAGACCTGACTGGTAAGCTCAAGACGATTCAGGATAACTACGCTGTCTGTCAGAAGCAGGCGAAAGGTTACGATGAACGTGCAAAGGCTGCTATGAGTCGCGGTGATGAAGAGTCCGCAACCACTTACGCTCGTCTTTTACAGGAAGAGCTTGATAAAGCCGAGAACCTGTCTGCTCAGTTCCAAAAAATGAAACCAGCGGCGGAAGAGGTCAAGGCAATCAAGGAAAAGCTTGAAAATCAGTTGGCTGCTCTGAAGCGCGAAAGCAAGGATGTGGTGGCCGAATTGAAGGCGAACGAACAGGTCGCAGATGTGTATTCCAATCTGGATCGTCTGCGTGCATCTACCGGCACTGATAAAATGCTCAACGCTACCCGTGATGGCCTTCAGGAAAGTCGCGAAAAAGCAGCGGGTGCAAAGGTTCTGTATCAGACCAGTCGAGAGGGAAAGCTGGATAAGGCGGACGCAAACACTGCTGATTATAAGGTGAGTTCGTACTTGGACAGTCTCAAAAAGAGCAATCCAAACGTAACAACTTACAGCATTCCTGATCTGAATACCCTCACAAAGTCTTCTGGATTGAACACTCAGTCCAAGAAATAAATCAAAAATTAAATAGGAGAGAATAACATGTCTAAGTTCAAATTGACTAAGGCTGGCCGCGCTGTTGTTGGTGTGGTCCTTGCTGTGGCTGTTGCTATTGGTGTCGTTGGTGGCATCAAGGGCGGTGTGATTAAGTTCGACAAGAAAAAGCCAACTGCATCTGATAAGCCTGCCACGAATGTCACCACGAATGCATCAACCAGCGATGACACGATCAATCTGTCTCTGGATGAATGGGCGGGCTGGTTGTCACTGGTGTCTGCAAACCAAGGTCTCACCACTCAGCCTGGCTCTGTATTTGACCAGCTCGGCATCAAGGTGAATATCAATGTCATCAACGACGCTACTGAGTCCAGCAATGCACTGATTTCTGGTGATCTGCAGGCCGCTGGTTATACTACGAACCGTGTCGCATTCCTGTCTCAGAAGTTTACGGATGCCGGTAAGAATATCATCATGCCGGTGTTTACCAACTACAGCTATGGCGGCGACGGTATTATCGCTTCCACTCAGTTTGCGGATGTGAATTCGTGGGTCAATGCCAAGATCGGTGTCCCTGAGTTCTCTGAGGCGGAGACTCTGGTTGCTTGGTTCGTTAATAATTCCAGTCTGTCTGATGCTGACAAGGCAACTATCATGAACAATCTGATTATGTTCGGCACCGCAGATGATACTGCTAAGGCATACTTCGCAGGTCAGATCGATGTGGCGGCTACTTGGGAGCCGTACCTGACTCAGGCTAAGACCTACACCAACAGCACGGTTGTCTTTGATACTAAGTCTTCTTCTTCTCTGGTCATGGATGGTATTGTGTTTGATGCCGATTGGGCCGCAGCACACGAAGATACTGTTAAGAAGTTCGTTAAGGGTATTCTGATGTCTTATGATCAGCCCATCAACTACGACGCAGCTCGTGAAGTGTTCCCGATGTACTCCACTTCCAGTGATGCCGATATCGACGCTACTTACGCCAATGCCAAGATGGCCAGCTGGAAGGACAATTACAACATTCTAAACGATACTGCTCCCATGATCTATAACCAGATGTGCGATATCTGGGAGGCTCTGGGCGAAACTGTTAATCGCGGCCTTGTGGACACGATTTTTGATACCACTTATATTGACGCTCTGAAAGTTGATTTTAAGTCTACTTCCGCCGCAAATGCCACCACAAAGGTGACTGTAAGTGACGAAACCCGTGCCAATATCACCCAGCAGGTCACTGGCAATCTGGATTATGATTCCATGCTGAGCAAGACCGCCAATGTAACATTTGTCCCGGATTCTTCTGTGTTCACCGATCAGGCCAGCGCAGCCTCTGTTCTGGATGATTTCGTAAATATCGCCAAGACTCTGGATGGCACCATGATCGTTATCAACGGTAATATCAATGCGGACACTCAGACCGATTTTGGTGTACAGCTCTCTGCAAATCGTGCTCAGACTGTTGCTAACTATCTGGCTTCTCAGGGTATTGATCAGAATCGACTGATTATTACAGGCTCTGGCAATGCAAAGTATCAGGCCGACAAGGCTGCTGGTGCTCTGAAGTCGGATGCAAGCGTATACCAGTCTACCGATATCAGCTTTATGCGAATCGAGAACTGAGGTGATTCAGATTGATCTGGATTGAAATCAGTAAAGCAATTTGGATTGTGGGCGGATTGATGCTGGCTTCTTTTGCAGCTGGTTATCTCTTCCGTGGTCCAACTTCTAAGATTTAAAACTCACGGCGGTGCTCAGGTAGCACTGGGTGCCGCCTTATACAATGTGCTATAGCCAAGTCGGTCAAGGCAAGGGACTTTGACTCCCTGATCGTGTGTTCGAGTCACACTAGCACAACCAAAAAAAACAAATCGGATAGGGAGGTTCACAGATGACTACTCCAGAACAACTTGAAATTGCACTTCGGGACTTTATTTATCAATGCGGGAAAAGATACGAAAACGAATTGGGCTGCGATGATTGTATCTACTGGAATTTTTGTACCCGATTCTATACTCCGCATTGTGATTGTCCTGATGAATGGACGATTTATGACAAAGTAAGCCCACTTCCGTCTTAATTTGAAAAGGAGTTTCCAGATGGCAGTTTATATGACAGGTGATATCCATGGCAACCCAAGTCGATTTTGTGATCTGAAGAGTTTCTGCAAGGTGCATTCAGACGCAGAATGGTTTATCTGCTTGGGCGATGTTGGTTTGAATTACTATGGTGAGGATCATCCGCAGGAGATGTATATCAAGAATATTGCGGATGAAATCCCTGCAAAACTGTTCTGTATTCATGGCAATCACGAGCGGCGTCCTACAGAAGCAGATGGATATAAACAGATCGATGTCACAGAGGGTGCGATTCAGGGTCCGATGATGTGGCACGCAGAACACCCTAACCAGTATTTTGCCATCGACGGTGCTGTATATACGATTTTTACATCCGACCGTGTGTTGACTGCACTTGTTTGCGGCGGTGCTTATTCGGTCGACAAGGATTATCGTCTGCGGCGCGGTTGGCATTGGTGGCCGGATGAACAGCCAAATGAACTCACGAAGGGGCTGGTACGGTTGATGGCAACGGAAAAACAAATCGATATTATGTTGACCCATACCTGTCCGCTGCGGTTCGAGCCAACTGAGCTTTTTATCTCTGGCATTGATCAGAGCACAGTAGACCAGTCAACAGAACGATTCTTTGATGAAATCTACTCCTTATTCCCGGCGTACCAAGAGCCAATGTGGTACTTTGGCCACTTCCATGGAAATAAATACACGGATGAATACGTGATGCTCTTTGATGACATTATGGAACTGAAGTGAATTTATAAATAGTAAATCGAAAGGGGAGTACAGATGCTGTATGGACGTGCGTCTCCTGATTTGATTCGATAGCATTTCGTCAAATTAGATAGGAGAAAACAATATGACTTGTAATTTTTGTGGTAAGACTCTGGACGCCTGCGATGAGATCAATCTTGGTAACCTGGAACTGCCTTTCTTCTACGGGAGCAAGCGTGATGGGGACAAGATGAAGTTCTCTCTCTGCTCTGGCTGTTATGACAAGCTGGCAGATGAATTCATGTCCAGATGCAAACACGAGCCCATCGTTGTTCCCTTTGCCCCCAGGGTGCCAGAGTGGGAGCATAAGACTACTGAAGAATTCGATTATTGATAACTGATTACATAGGAGGTACATATGGCAAGTAAGGAAAACAACGTTTACTCTCGCTTTAGTTTTTGCGGAAAGGTTACTGTTTCCAAAAAGGTCCCGTTCGTGAAGCGCGACACCTACGACAAGGGTGAGAAGATCAGCATTAACTTTGGTATCAAAGCCGGGAACAATCTCGGTTATGTCAAGCTGGAAGGCTTTAAGAATGACGAGATCAAGACCATGGATACTGATCGAAACAATATCGAGGTCACGTGGAGTGATCGTCTGGACGAAGATGTGATCAAGACTGTTGCCAGCACCAAAAAATTCACAGTGAATCTGGGCGAGCGCAAGGAGTTCATTACCGAGTGGGATATGATCGAGTATCTGGAGTCCGCTCTGGCCGGTTATGAGGACGATATTGTTGTTACTGGTAAGTTCGTTCTGCGTCCCGGCACCGGTAAATACAAGGATCAGGTTTATCGCGAGTATCAGATCCAGAACGTGTACATGCCCGGTGAGAAGGAAGTTCCCCATCTGACTATGAATCTGGACCTGTACTACGACAAGGACAGCATGGATACAACCACTCTGAAGGATGACGGCAAGATTATGATGCATTGCTACACTCCGATGTGGTCTAAGGCAGATGGCGCACAGAAGATGTTCCAGATCGACACCGTGTTCAATACTGCTGTTTTTGATATGGACAAGCCGAAGCACAAGGCAATCCACGATTACAAGATGCGCTATCTGGAAACCAAGTCTCGCAATCCTGTCCATATGAACTGGCAGATCGCAGTCGTCAATGGCGCTGAAGAGGTCCCGTTTACTATGGACAGCCTGACTGAACAGCAGCGGGAGCAGGTCGAACTCGGTATCTCTAAGATGGAAGATTTCAAGCCGCGTGGAAATATCCTCGGTGATCGGGAAAAGGAGCTGCGTCTGGTAAAGCCTATCCTGACTGGTGAATTTGAGGAGTGCAAGACTGCAGCTGATTCTGGTTACACTGCTCGTGAGTTCGAGGATGAGATTTGGACCCCGGCGGTCGATGAAAGCGTGGACGATATGATGAAGGGCGGCTCCAAGGCTAAGACCAAGGCAAAGGCTGCTCCTGCAGTCGAGGCCCCGGCAGATAGCGATGATGATATCGACACCATGTTTTGATCCTATCGATTTACCATGGAATGAATAAGAGAAGGTGTTGAAATGGTTAAAGTAAAGAAAAATCTATCTGGAATGAAGTTTGGAAAACTTACTGTCATTGAGCAGGTAGAAGATTCCATCACGCCTAAAGGCCAACATCTTCCAATGTGGAAATGTATCTGTGATTGTGGAACAGAAATTATTATCGAGGGCGGAGCATTAAAAACCGGTCACACTAAATCATGTGGCTGTCTCGCACGAACAAATAGAAACTTGGTCAATCAGAAATTTGGTGAATGGACTGTAATCAGGAAGGCCGCTGATTACATAAGACCAGATGGGAGACATGAACCCATGTGGTTGTGTGTATGTAGTTGTGGAGTTGAAAGAACAGTCCATGAGCAAAATTTGATTTCAGGTAAATCGTGTTCGTGTGGTCATGTTTCGGTAGAAGCATCAAAACATTTATCAACTTATGATCTTGAATCTAAAGAATATGGTGTTGGCACCACTTACAATGGCGATCAATTTCTTTTTGATAAAGAAGATTATGAAAAAATAAAAGCTTATTCGTGGAGAAAAGCGAATAGAGGTTATATTATTGCGAACCTCTATAATGATCCAAACGGTAAAACCGTTATCAACTTGCATCGGCTGGTAATGGATGTTGGTGAATATAATGGCGTTGATAATTTAATTGACCACAAAAACGGAGACACCTCCGACAATCGAAAATCTAATCTCCGTATTGCAACTCAGCATGAAAATGGAATGAATTTAAATGTTCATTCTTCCAATAATACTGGCATTTTAGGTGTTAGAAAAGTTGATGGTAATAAATACGAAGCGAAGATTTTTGTAAACGGAAAATCAATTCAAGCCCGTTTCGATAATATTGAAGACGCTATCGCAGAACGTCGATGGATGGAAGAGAAATATTTTGGAGAATGGGCAAGAAATGCAAATTTGAAAGAGGAGAATACATAATGGCGCGTAAATTTGGTAAGAAAACTGAAATTAGCCTGAATCCACTTGATTACAGTATCTATCTGATGGGTGAAGGCGGCATTGGTAAAACTACTGTGATCAAGCAGGTTTGTGAAAAGATGGTAGGGGACGATGGTTATATCTTTCTGACCTGTGGCAAGGAAGCAGACCAAGCCACTATTGAAGGTATCGTTCAGGAGCCTGTTTGGGACTGGGAGCACTTTGATGAAGTCACTATGGATATCATTGAAAACCGCTTCTCCGATTATAGCGATTTGAAAGTAGTTGTTATTGATACTATTGACGAACTGATGCGAATGGCAGAAGAGGAAACTGTCCGTATCTGGAATCGTGAAAATCCCGATAAGCGCACCAAGTCCTTCAAAGCGACTTTCTCTGGGTTTAATGGCCCCACTGACAAGGCAATCGAGCTGGTTACAAACCGTCTGTGGGAGCTGAAGCGTGTTGGTATCAGTCCTATTATTATTGGTCACACTAAGAAGACCGATATCACCGATCCTGTTACTTTGGCAAGCTATTCCATGTTGTCTACTAATATGGATAAGCGGTACTTTAATGCGCTGAAGAACAAGGTTGATATCGTTGGTGTCGCTTATGTTGATCGTGATATCGATAAGGTGAAAACTGGCCGTAAGAATGTTGTTAATGGCAAAGAGGAAATCGTCGGCAAGGTTAAATCTGAGCGTCGTGTGATTTGTTTCCGTGATGACAACTTCTCGGTTGATTCCAAGAGTCGTTTCGCTGATATTGTGGACCGCATCCCTCTGGACGCTGATGAATTCATCAAAGCTCTGACTGATGCAATCAAAGCAGAGCATGATAAGGGCGGTCGTTCTTACGAAGCTGATCTGAAGAAACAGGCAGCAGAGAAGAAGGATGTCGAATCTGTACAGGCTGAACGTGCAAAGCAGTATGTTGGAGCAGCTCGGGCTGAAGAGGACGAGCCTCACCGTGCCGAGTGGATCAGCGCAATTCAGGATCGTTTCGGTAACGTATCTGCTGATGTTAAGGCCCAGATCAAGGCGATCCGCGATGAGATCGGTCTTAAGTTTTCTGATCCGGAATTTCCTATTGACGCATTAAAACGCGTTTATTCTTTGGTCTAATCATTCACACTTTATATGGTTATTCTGAAGTAAATACGCAGGGCGGGATGGTGGGTATGTTGAGGTAGGAAATATGGCAAAGGAACCTACAGTTAAATGTATGGCTACCGGGGTGCAAGGACCCAGGAGTCAATTTTATAAAGCGTCAAACAATCGCTATTTCCAATCAGAAGCGGTTTATCAGGCGTGGTTGGCCGGGCGGCGCAAGGAGAAGGCGAAAAAGAATAAGCCAGCTCCTCAAAAGAAGCCAGGCCGCACGATGGAATCCTATAAGAAGCTGTGCAGTACGATTGCGGACTTTATTGGATATGACCCGGAAAATGGTCAGCCAATGCCAACGATCGTATTTCGCCGGCTGAAAGAACTGGATTTCTACTCGGATGAAATCATTCAGCAAACCATGGATGAAAACGAAAAGTCGATTCGGTGGGCAATGCAGAATAAGAAGTTCGAGGATGACGCAGGGAAGTGCAGCTATCTGATGGCGATCATTCGCAACAATATCGGCGCTGTCTACCGGCGTGAAAAAGATAAGGCAGAAAAGACTGTCAAAAATAATGCAGAACCAAATCTTGATACAATGATCGACCTGTCAATGATCGGTACTGCACACAAAGGCAAAGATGTCAGCAGCTTGCTAGGAGGTGACGATTTATGGATTTAACCAAAGCGATTGAAAAAATCGAAGCGAATCGTGTACAGGCCGAAGCAAGCTTTGTTTTTTGTCTGTGGAAAGATCCCCAGCGATACGACGATTACAAAAACATCAACGAAGGAACAGATAAAACCCTGATCTGTGAGGAACAGGTTTTCTATTTCATGGTTGGTCGCGGCATTCGTCGGCAGGGTTTTTCTAATATCGATAACATCACTCTTGATACATATCTGGCGGACAAACCCACACTCCGTCGGCACTACGAAGAGCTGAACGGCTGGCGTGCTTGTAAGGCGATGATGGATCTGGTCGATCCGGAAAATACGGACAGCTATTACAACCAAATCGCCAAAATGAATACGCTCAAAATCTTGGCCACCAAGTATGATGATCTGCTCAGTCACCCGGAGCGCTTTGATGATGCCACAAACGAAGATGTGTATAACACTTTCGAGCTGCTCAATAACAGTGTGGCGCTGACAACCGGCAACGATTCAAAGATCGAAAATCTTGTTGTTGATGAAAAATACATCCAGCAGTGCAATGCCGGCATGGATCAGGGAATCAGTTATGCAGCCGGAGCACCTCTATTGAATTATCTGACACTTGGTGCTCCTGTTGGGGATATGTATTTGTTTGCTGGTCACAGTGGCACAGGAAAATCAAGTTTTATCTTTGAAAATATGGTTCTCCCATTTGCAGAAGGTGGTACAGGCGTTGCGATTATTTCAAACGAGATGCAGAGCAAGGCATATAAAAATATGTTACTGGTTCACATCCTCACAAAAGAATTGGACTACTGGAAAATCACTCGTAAAAAGCTCAGTCTTGGTCATTTTAACGAGGAAGAGTTGGAGATGCTTCATAAGGCAGCAGCCATTACAAAAGAAAAGTATTCCAATATTCGCTTTGTAAAAATGTTCGAAAACGATACTTCTAAGGTGCTTCAGTACATCAAGCGTCTTGCAAGATCCGGCACAAAGGCAATCATCTACGATACCATGAAATCGGATGACGGTGTCGATGATAAGATGTGGCAGGCCTTGTTGATGAACAGTCGCCGCATTTTTAATACCGTTTCAAAAGAACAGGTCGCTATGATCTGTACTTTCCAGTTGGCTTTACATACTACGAATCAGCGCTGGCTTGATGCTACTTGTCTGTCAAACTCAAAACAGATAAAAGAGGTGGTGGCTCAAGCTGTGTTTGCAAGACCAGCCTGGCAGGATGAGTACACCGGTGAGAAATTTGATTGTAATCCCTATCGGCGGAATAAGGACAATCCAAAAATCAAAGAGCCATTCATCATGGATAAAGACAAAAAGTATATGGTTCTTTTTCTGAACAAAACTCGTTCTGATGAAGATGGCCAAACTCTTCTTTATCAGTGGGATTCAGCTTGGAACCGTTGGATCGAAATCGGTTTTTGCACCATTGTAAACGATCATGGCCAGTATGACCGCAGATAAATAAGAAGGGAGGCTTCGATATGAATGGATGTCAATGTATTAACGTCTAAGCTTGAAAATCAGCCAGACAAAATCATTCAGATCCTTGAAGCACTTGGCTTTGAAAATATCAAGTTCAATCCTCTCAAAAATAATCTGCGGTTCGCCCGGGAAGAGCAGCGAAATCCAACCAGTTGTATGCTCGATTGCGGCACGCTTCGGTTCTTTGTTTTCTCTACAAACCAAAAAGGGAATCTTTTCAGTCTGATTATGGATGTCAAAAAATGTTCGTTTCCAGATTCTTTGAAATTCGCTGCACAAAAGGCTGGCATTTCAGAAGAAGAAGTCAACATCAAAACACATTGGCCGTTCGGCGGGTTCTTTCTAAAACTGATGCCGGACTATGAAGAAGAGATGGAAGATTTGAAAACGTACCCAGAGGAGACCCTGGAACCGTATGCAAACAAATATAATCTCCGCTTCATCAAAGATGGTATCAGTTTGGATACTCAGCAAAAATTCGGTGTTGGTTATGATGTGGAATCAAATCGAATCACAATCCCAGAGCGGGCAACCGATGGTTCTCTGGTCGGCATCATGGGTCGCGCAAATTATGAGTGTGAACACGATAAACGCTGGTATCCGTTGATCTCTTGTCCACGCAGCAAAACACTGTTTGGATACGCGGAGAACTACCATCGGATTCAGGAAACAGGGAACATCGTTCTGTTTGAATCTGAAAAAGCAGTTCAGCAATGTGATTCGTTCGGCTGCAATATTGCCCTCGCAACGTGCGGCTGTCATGTATCGGACACACAGGCCAAATACATCAAACGAATGCTGCCAAAGAAAATCATTCTGGCCTATGATGAAGGACTCGAAGAAGAGCACCTGGTCAACGAATGTAAAAAACTTATCGTGGACAATCCGATCTTAAAAACAAAAGTTGGATACATTTGGCCTGACGGGTTGATTCAAGAGGGCTCCAAAATGAATATCGCTGATCTTGGTAAGGATGTTTACAAAGAGGGCGTAACAAAATATGTGAAATGGGTAGAGGAGTGATGTAAATGGGACAAAGAGTAATAGCCCCTGAGCTACAGGCACTGTATGACAAAGGGGCACAGGTGTACAGCTATTCAAAGCTGAGTACGATCCACGATTGCCCATATAATGCATATCTGACTTATATCAAGCCGCGAGATCAATGTGCCAATGTGTACTCATCTCTTGGTACTGTGGTCCACGATACGCTGGAAGGAATCATTGAAGGGAAGAACACAGAAGCGGATATCGGTACTGCCATTGAAAACGGTCTGGATGAACTCGATATGCTTGGGATTGATTTTCCCAAAACGAGAGACGGTGGCAATGGCATCCGCGATAAATGGATCTCAAACATGCGTTGTATGGCTCGTGATTGGGTCAGTCCAAAAGGCGAGTATGAAGTCGAGAAGCTGCTTATTCTGAAGCTTCGTGATGATCGCTATCTTCAAGGTTATGCGGATTTGATTCGTGTCCTGCCAGACGGGCGGCTGCAGGTGTTGGATATCAAGACTTCCAGTCAGTTTAAGGATGAAGACCTACTTCACTATGGTCGTCAGCTGGTCGCGTACACTCTGGCGCTTGAACAAGCTGGATTCAAAACGGCCGTTCCTTGTTGGATCATGGTGAAATATTGCAAGATTACATACGAAACCGGATTCGGAAAACGTGCAAAACCAGCCGAAAAGGTGCTCGATCGATGCAAAGTGGGTTACACGCTGCGGTCCACGGTTCGTTCCAAAATGAAAGCCGCCGGGTATGACAGTGAACAGATCGAAATTGTTACACAGGCATTTATCGAATCGAACGATATCAATGATCTGCCGGAAGATATTCGCTGCCAGTTCAAATTGACTACATATGTCAGACCGTATCCTGTCACCGATGAACTGCGCAAAGAATGTATCGATTACATAAACGAAACAGCGGACGAGTTCGAGGAGCGGAAACGCAGTGGCGAATGGCCTGCACGAGAGATCGAAGAGAAAAATGGCAATCCCAATTTCTTCTGTACTAATCTCTGTGGTCATCGCAAAACCTGTGAACCGCTTCGGGATTGCATCAACAAGCGGCCGTTTTATGAGGCAAAAGACCCAAGCGTGGTCGGTATAGACGATTTGTTTTAAGGATTGGAGGTGAATCGAATTGGGGAAATTCATAGATAGATCAGGTCAAAAAATTGAACACTGGAACATCATTGAGCCTACCAATCAACGTAAAAACGGAAAACGTATGTGGAAATGTTTATGTGATTGCCAACTGGATAAACCAGAAAGTGAACGAGATTACCGTGTGATGGATATTAGTAATATTCTTGGGGGTACATCAAAGTCATGTGGTTGTTATAAGGTGGAGCAATTATTAAACAATAAGCACAGCAAATGTTTTAATCAGTATGAATTACACAGAGATGGATATATTGTTGGAACTATAAAAAACGGTTATCAGTTTTATATTGACCAGGATGATTTGGAACTTGTCAAACCATATAGTTGGCACCAACATAAGGATGGATATTTGCGAACTTGTACTGGTTATTATCAAGACGAAACCGGAAAACGTCACAATAAATACATATTGATGCATAAATTGATTGCGTCTGCGCATGGATTTAATAAAAGTCTTGAAGTGGATCACGTTAACGGAATTCCATACGACAATCGAAAAGAAAATTTGCGGTCGGTAACTCACATGCAAAATATGCAAAATGTCAAAATGTATTCGACAAATAAATCTGGGTATAAAGGTGTTTATTGCGAAAACCAGAAATGGAAAGCAAATATCAGAGTGAATAAAAAACAAATTTTCTTAAGAACGTTCGATACATTTGAAGCAGCTGTTCAAGCTAGAAAAAACGCAGAGACTCAATATTATGGAGACTATTTAAGAGACCCAAACAATCTCTATAATGGAACGTCTCACGCAAACAACGAAGGAAGTGAAGCGTGAATCATGGAGAACTATCATAAGCATACATACGGTTCCAATATTTCAACCCCTGATAGTACGGTCTCCATTGAAGATTACGCAAAAAGAGCAGTCGAACTTGGGCAAAAATCGATTTGTAGTGTTGAGCATGGATGGCAAGGAAAATATCACGAATATTATGAAATTGCTCAAAAGTATGGTCTGAAATTTATTTTCGGTACAGAAGCTTATTGGGTAATGGATAGGCATTCAACTGATAAATCAAACTGTCATATTATCATTCTAGCCAAAAACGAAGATGGTCGCCAGGAAATAAATGAGATGCTGTCAACCGCAAATGAAGACGGATATTATTATAAGCCTCGTATCGATCCTGAATTGATTTTCAAGCTAAATTCACAGAATGTTTTTGTTACTTCTGCTTGTGTTGCATTTTGGAAATACGACGACATCGAAGATTTCGTTAAGCAGTTACATGATTACTTTGGCGAAAATTTTATGTTGGAAATTCAAAATCACAATACAGAAAAACAAATTGAGTTAAATCAGAAGATCAAAACGTTAGCTAACAAATATGGAATCGAATTGATTGCAGGACTTGATAGTCATTATATCTACCCTGAACAAGCCCAAGATAGAGATGAATACCAGAAATCAAAAGGAGTTCATTACGAAGATGAAGATGGATGGTATATGGATTATCCAGACGAAAAAACGACTTTAAACCGATTTATGGAACAAGGAATCTGGGATGAAAAAGAAATTTTTCGTGCGATGGATAATTCCAATATCGTATTGACGTTTGAAGATTACGACAGTGAGGTTTTCAAAAAAAATCGCAAGCTTCCTACACTATATCCAGATAAAACACAAGAAGAAAAAAATCTGATCTATGGACGATTGATTACAAAATTGTTCAAAGAGTACACCAAAGGAATGTCTCCTGATGAATACCAAAAGTATTTTGAAGGAGTCAAGATGGAAGTTGATACATATAAAGAAACCGGAATGGTTGATTATCCGTTATTGGATTATGAAATCGTGAAACGTGGACTCAAAAAAGGTGGAATCATTACAGCTACAGGCCGTGGTTCTGCAGTAGGTTATTTTACAAATACTCTCTGTGGATTCAGTAAGGTTGATCGTTTTAAGGCTCCTATCAAATTGTATCCAGAACGATTTATTTCAAAAACTCGTATTCTTGAAACCAACTCTCTTCCTGATATCGATATGAATATTTCTGCTCAGGAACCTTTTGAGGAAGCTCAAACCGAAATCCTTGGTAGAGATCACGCGTATCCAATGATTGCGTTTGGTACTCTGAAAAAGAAGGCTGCGTTCAAAATGTATGCTCGTGCTCAGAATATGGATTTTGATCTTGCCAATAAAATCAGCAATCAGCTTTCTCAGTACGACGAAGCAATGAAAAACGCATCAGATGAAGAACGAGAAGACATTGACATTTATGATTATGTCAGTCCTGAATACAAGGAATACGTCGAGAGAAGTAAATCTTATTGGGGTATCATTGATTCAAAGTCAAAAGCTCCATGCGCGTATCTTCTATATCAAGGAAGCGTTCGTCGCCAGATTGGTTTGATCAAATGCAAAAGCGAATCTACAAAACGCGAATATATAACTACGGTTGTCGATGGAGCAGTTGCTGAGAATTATAAGTTTCTGAAGAACGACTGGCTTATTGTTGAAACTGTTTTGCTTACAGATCTTGTGTTTAAACGCATTGGCATGAAACCAATGAGTGTTAATCAGCTTACGGAAGCAGTAGAAAATGATGAAAAAGTTTGGTGGTTATATGCAAATGGCTACACTATTGGTGTTAATCAATGTGAAAAGCCAAACGCTATGAATCGTTTGAAGCGATATAAACCACGAAATATTTCAGAGCTTGCTGCTTTTATTGCTGGTATTCGACCGGGTTTCAAATCAATGTATTCAAAATTCGAGAGTCGAGAACCTTTTTCTTATGGCATTCCAGTGTTTGATAACCTGATTCAAACACCAGAAGTTCCATATAGTTTTGTGGAGTATCAAGAGCAGGTCATGTCTGTCTTGAACTTTGCCGGATTTCCGATGGATGAATGCTATGGAATTATTAAGGCTATCGCAAAGAAGCACCCTGAAAAAGTTAAACCTTTAAAATCTCGATTCATTGAGGGATTCAAGAAAAAAATCAAAGGTCAGTGTCCGCCAGGTCAAACAGAAGATGAAGCAGCAAATAAAGTTTGGAAAATCATTGAAGATAACTGCGGGTACGGGTTCAATAGTTCGCACGCTTTATGTATGGCCTATGATTCCTTATATAACGCGTGGCAAAAAGCTAATCATCCTTATGAATTCTATGAAGTGCTGCTACAACATTTTTCTAAAAAGGGCAAAAAAGACAAGGTTGCAATTTTAAAACAAGAAATGAAAGAAGCGTTTGGTATTGAAGAAGGTCCTATGAAATGGGGCCTAGATAATCGTGATTTCAAAGCGGACCCAGAAAATCACTGCATCAATCCAGCACTAGTATCTATCAAAGGAATCAGTAAAACATGTGCTTCTGAATTGTATCGATTGTCAAAGTCTAAAAAGTTCAAATCATTTGTTGCAGTTGTATCGGCCATCAAAACAAGAACAAAAGTAAATAGCGGTCAATTAGAAACGCTTATTAAGCTTAATTACTTTTCAGATTTTGGAAATCCCAACCAATTGCTTGAACAAGTGAAAATCCTTGATAAATACAATGATCGCATCGATTTGTTTAAGAGTGATGTAGAAGGAATCATTCCGCACGACCTTATGGTAACGATGTGTGAGAAGGAAACCGAGAAAAAATATTGCACAATAAAAAATCGTGCTATTATTGATTATTTTATTTCTAAAACTGTCGATATTAAAACACCAATTACAGATCGAATTCAATACGAAGCCGATTGTCTCGGATATATTCAGCTCACTATCCCCAAATTGAATCCGTCTTATATCTATGTCTTGGATATTGATGGTAAGTTCGCCAATAAAACTGTAAGCGCCTACGTCCTCAAAACCGGTCAACAGCGCCGGCTTAAGGTGAAAGGCCGCACTCTGGAAGCTGCCCCAATCGAGAAAGGCGACATCCTTCGCATCGATGAAGAGCGGGAAGAAGGCCGCTGGTCAAAAGACGAGCAGGGCCAGTGGGTTCAGTCTAAGACCGATAAAGAAATGATTCTTCGTAAATACGTGCATGTGCGGTGAAAGGAGGTGACAAAGTGACATATAACGAAATCACTCAGATCCTCAAGTCAATGGTGATTATTGTGGATGACCGCGAAAAGGACACTCCACTTCTTCATCAGCGGCTCTCATCGTTCCCGTGTGCTTATATGCGTAAGCGGCTGGACTTTGGTGATTATAGTGCTGAGGTGACACTGCCAAATGGCGAAAAATTCTCGTTGGCAGATAAGGTGACCATTGAAAGAAAAAATTCCATAGATGAAATCTGCGGCAACTTCACAACGAATCGAATTCGGTTCGCCAAAGAGTTCGACAGGGCGGCGGCTGCCGGAGCAAAAACTTACATACTCATTGAAAACGGTTCATGGGAAAAGATCAATCGCGGTGCATATCGCAGTAAGATGACACCCGCTTCACTGCTGGGTAGTCTCACCACATGGCTTGCTCGATATAATTGCCAGATCATCTTTTGTGAGCCGGATACCACATCATGGCTGATCCATGCGTTTCTTCTCCACGAAATGCGTGAAGCACTGACCCATTATGAACTACCGCAAAAACCCAAGAGAACAAGAAAGGGGACTGAAGATGACATCATCACTTGATTTTGAAGGCGAGCTGATTCTGGACGGTGTGCTGCTGGACAAGCTGGAAACACTGACAAAAAAGCTTCAGAAGGCCACAAAAAAGACCGACAAGGCAACAATCTTGTTAGATGCCAAGAACGAGATTGGTGAGAATCCGTTGTTTTTCTTCCTTGATTTCATTCTCGATCCGCAGATCACAACAGGGATCTCTAAGGCCAAGATCAACAAAAAGGTGCGAATCGTGGATGAATTTCCACACACTTTCCAAGATATCTGCTTATTCCTGGCGGAGTGCAACACCGGCTCTGACATGGCTTTGTCAATGGCAGCCAGTTATATCTACTGGAATGCTTCACATAAAGATTTTCTGATTCGAGTGTTCACTAAGAATTTGCCTCTGGGTGTTGAAGCTGCTACGGTCAATAAGATTTTTGGCAAAGTGGTCATTCCGGTCTGGGAAGTCCAGCAAGGATATCCTATCGATAAAGTCAAACTCAAGCCGGGCACCTGGTTCAGTCTCAGCCGCAAGATGAATGGTAACCGAGGTACATTCTACCGTGGCAAGTTCATTTCCCGTCAGGGACAAGAGTTTACCGGCCTCGACCATATTAAGGACGACATCATCAAAGAGCTTGGCGATGAATCGCTGATTGATGAATATGTCTACGATGGCGAGCTGGTGTATCGTAATAGCAGAGGGCTATCAGACGGTGAGGCATTTCGGGTTGGCACTGGTATGTTGAACTCGGATGGAGATAAAAGCCAGATCAAGTTCGTTGTGTTTGATTTGATTCCTACTGATGAGTTTGAGAACGGCAAAGGCAGCCTTCCTTATGAAGATGGTTCTTTTGTTACGCCATACAAACTCCGTCGTAAATGGCTTGAAGATTTAGCCGTTACGATCGAGCAGAAAGGGCTCAAAAATATCCAGGTCGTGCCGATGGTCTACGAAGGTACAGATCAAAGTGTGATTCCTCAGTGGCTCGATTATGCAGTCAAACATGATTGGGAAGGACTCATGCTTAATACGTCGGTTCCTTATAAGCGGGCGCGTCACACTGGCTGTCTTAAAATCAAGCGTTTTTATACTGTTGATCTTCGTGTCACTGCCATCGAGGAAGGTCAGAACCGTCTGGCTGGCACAATGGGTGCTCTGGTTGTTGATTACAAGGGTAACGAGCTTCGTGTTGGCTCTGGCTTTGATGATACTACGAGAGCTGCTGTGTGGGCGAATCCGGGTGATTATATCGGACGTATCATCGAATTAAAGTACAAAGAGGTTACGATGGATAAAAAGACCGGCCTTGAGTCCCTGCAATTTCCGACCTTTGTGCGATTCCGAGACGATAAGAACGAAGTAAGCTACGGCTAAGGAGAAAGTTATGAATCTTTCTAAGAAGTCCATTAAGCACATTCTTCGGATTTTGGACAACAAATGTATCGAGGTTCCTACAAAGACATCCGCTTATAGCAGCGGTGGACGTAGAATTTTGACTCGTGATTTTGAGCCAAAGAAGTCACATGGAATGAATGGCTGGCAACGAATCGTCTATATACCGTCCGAAGGATATTTCTACGGAATTTATAATGGAAAATCGGAAGAAGATTGGGATATTCCAGATATCTGGTCTCCTGCTCAGCTTGCTGATTTGTGAGGTGTCTTATGGTTGATTTCAGTAAATTAGCCGTCCCAAAGAAAGAACGACTTGAAGTTCAACTTACCGATGGCACAGAAGAACACAATATCAACTACGTCATCACGTCTCTGGCTACGATCAAAGGCGATAAGATCTATAAAAACTTCCGTCTATATTCTGTGGCCGATGATGGCCAATTAACTCAGCTAGAAAAACGAGATGGCGACCCATATTTCGATGCTTTGAAAGGAACAGTGTATAAATGAAACCATATGTACCAGCAGGCGAAACGTTCCATAGCTATTATAAACCAGATGATTCTAAGTATGAATGGATGATAACTTATGAAGAAATTCCAACCAGTGGCGGCTTCTATACTAGATACTATCTATATCGAATCAAACACAACGGCAAAATGAAATGTGTGGAAGAAAAAGATGGGTCGCCATATTTCGAGACAACATGGTGAGGAGTGTATGAACAATGAGAAGTGGCTTTTTGAAAGGTATCGACAAGCATTACGAGAAATCACCATCGCCCAAAATCATTTTGAGTGTTGCGAGTCTGATTATATCGATTGCGCAATTGATGATCTCGTTCACGCTGAGAAAGCTTTCGACCGAATCTTAAAGGAGATTCGAAATGAAAAATTGGACACGTCGATATCTAAGACTTAATTATCAAGATGAATCTCTCTGTTGGCGGCTTCGCTATGGAGAACGCTTCGAAATCGTCGCAGAACTGGATGAATTTTATTTCCTCTGGGCACATGGCACGATGATTGCATTCCCAAAGTACGGCAAGTACGCATACGACATTGAAACAGAGATCGTAAATACCGAATAAGGAGGGAGGTGAGGTCCCATGCGAGGGATCAATCAAAGAGAGTTTGGCCGCAAAGAACGCGCCACAGCAGAATGCGAGCGTCAGATTCGGCGCTACGGATATGAATGTGGTGAGGTTATTACATATAAATTGTCGCCAGAACAAATGAAACAGGTTTTGACAGGCAGAAAAACAGTGGATGATTTTATCAAGGAGGGGCAGTAAATGGAAGTCGAATTGATTTCGTATTCACAGCCGGCAAAGAAGGATGCAGACAAGAATCCGCTCAGTATCGCAGAGCTGGCCGCAAGCGTTTGTTATGATTCTGAGCCAACCGAGACTTATCGAATCGCAAAGGGATGTAAGGCAACCGGGCATCAGAGCGTGCTTGAACACATCAGCTTTACGTTCCATGTCACCGGTGTCAGTCGAGCACTTCTGGCGCAGTTGAGCCGCCATCGGCATATCAGTCTGAGTGTTCGCAGTCAGCGCTATTGTGATGAAAGTGTTATGCAGTATGTCAATCCATTCAGTGGGGAAGACGCTGATGTATTTGATGGCATGATGGCAGATATCGCCAATGACTATCGCATCTTAAAAGAGTATCACGGTGCTGCCAATGAAGACGCTCGTGCTGTTTTGCCGAATGCCTGCTGTACTGAACTTTATGTCACTATCAACGCACGGTCACTGATTGAAATGAGCCACCTGCGGCTCTGCACTCGTGCCCAGCGTGAGATTCGTGGACTGTTTATGGCAATCAAATTCCAGGTTTCTCAGGTTTGCCCCGAACTCGGCGCATGGATGGTTCCGTCCTGTGAAGCGAATCCAAAGTATCCGTTCTGTCCCGAGGGGAGCCGCTGCTGTGGCCGCCATCCGAAGCTGGCAGATGTTTATAAAACTATTGAGAAGTAAGGAGCGTACATATGAATAAGAAATCTGTTATAGATATCAATAATTGCGATATTCTGAATGAAAATGGTGTCCTACGTCTTGTCTACAATTTTAACAAATGCACTTCTCCTATGATCATGGTTAGGGCAAAATCTTATCATGAGTTCAATAAAAGTGGTATGTTTCTGTTTGGTGCAAAAACATGGGCCACTTATATTGTGCAGCTGAATATTGACGAGGAAGAACCCATTCTGCGCGGTCTACTGGCCGATATTTATCAGAATTATCACGACCTGTATGAGGAAGTCTTCCATGGAGCTGCTGAGGATGACGATACCCCGGATTGTGACTGTGAAGATTGCTGCGACGATGATGGTATTATTGATTATCTGACTCTTACTGATACTGGCCGTATGAGTGAAAATGGGCACCATATTGGCCGCTTTGACTTCGATAGCCTTGCAGAGCTTGATACTGACACTCTTCATATTTTGGCGAAGGCTTGTGATATCAAAAATTCTGAAGTTATGACTCGTGGAATCCTGCTTTTGAATTTACACAATCAGGACATCGATATTGATGATCATTGTTATTGCAACGATGACACCGACGACGATGAGGACGATATCAACGAGTGCAACGGCGACTGTGAGAACTGTGAGTACACAGGGCTGGACGATCGTGATGAAGAGAGTGATGAAGACGACAGCTGTACCCGTGAAGCAGAAGAGCACTCCGAGTGGCTGCACCCGATTGAAGAAGATACCAAGTCTGATTCTGTCGATTATGAGTATGTGGATGGTCCTGCTCACTATCATGGCACCGAGTGCATCGAAAATATGCGCAAGCTGTTTGGCGATGAGGCCGTCCGCTGGTTCTGTATTTGCAATGCCTACAAGTATCGCTTCCGTGATGGTTCTAAGCCCGGTGTGGCCGCAGAGCAGGACGAGAAGAAGGCTCGTTGGTACGAAGATTATGCCGTGAAAATGATGAACGAACAGCGCTATTATTGATTTGGAGGTGATGGAATATGGAGTATGTAATCAAACGCAATGGCGTAAAAGCTCTGTTCGACAAGTCTAAGATCGTGAATGCAATCGAAAAGGCGATGAACGATTCTTCTGATTCTGTCAATCACGAATTGAGCGAGCAAATTGCAAATGAAATCGCAGCTATCAGCCAGCCAATGGATGTTGAAGCGATTCAGAATGCCGTGGAAAATCGACTGATGCAGAGCGGCCATTATGAAACTGCTCGCTGCTACATGAATTATCGCTATCTGCACGGAATTGCCCGTAATAAGTACAAAGAGCTGATGGACGCGGTCGATGAAAAGCTGATGGGAAAGAAGATCGACAATCAAAACGCCAATGTTGACGAAGCATCTTTCGGTGGTCGTACTGGCGAGATGAGTCGTGTGGTTTCTAAGCGTTATGCGCTGGATTATTGTATGTCAGATCTCGCAAAGAAGAACCATGAGAACAACGAGATCTACACACATGACCTCGATAACTATGCCGTCGGCGATCACAACTGTACGAGTTGCAATATCGATAAGCATTTGGCTAATGGATTTAAGACTCGTCAGGTTGATATTCGACCGGCTCAATCAATCAATACAGCATATCAACTTGTTGCTGTTCTATTTCAAATTCAGTCGCTCTCACAATTCGGCGGCATCTCGGCTACACACTTCGATTGCAGCATGGTTCCGTATGTGAGAAAGAGCTTCACAAAACATCTACAGGACGGTCTGGTTTACATCGAAAAGAAGTCACAGTACAAAGCTGATCGATTCAAAGAATGGCTCAAGCATGACGAAAATCATCCTGACGGGACTATTCATTTTGATGACCCGTTTAAAGACATGCATCCTGATGCTTGGGAATATGCGATGGAAATGACCCGGCGGGAATGCAAACAAGCAACAGAAGGATTACTTCATAACTTGAATTCATTACAATCCCGTTCAGGAAACCAGTTGCCTTTTAGTTCTATCAATTTTGGTCTCTGCACTGACGAAGAAGGGCGAATGGTTACGGAAGAGTTCTTGAATGGTCTAATTCGTGGCACGGGCAAGTATCATCGGACGAGTATTTTCCCATGCGCTATCTTCCAGATGAAGACTGGTGTGAATCGTAAACCGGGAGATCCGAACTACGATCTGTACCGACTGGCTTTGAAATCTACTGCGCAGCGACTATACCCCAATTACTGTAACTGTGACTGGAGCAATCAGAAAGCAGCTGTTCAGTATGACCGCAAAGTCAAACAGGAAGTTCTGGATGCCTTAAGCCCAAAAGAAAAGAACCGTCTGTATGATGTTTTGTCTAAAAATAAAGACCTTGCCAATAAACTGTACATAGTCGCCTATAAGGGAGACATGATGATCAACAGAGAGTATGAGGCTCCATTTGAAGTCAGTAGCACTATGGGCTGCAGGACCTGGAATTCGTATGATGTCAACTTCAAGGAAGTGTATGCAGCCAACATTCAATCTGTAATTAAAACTGGTCAGTTACAGTTCGATGATTTACTGTCTGCTGCTCAGAAAGATGGTCGCGGTAATATTTGTCCTGTAACCATCATTCTGCCTACTCTGGCAATGGAAGCTAATCAGGCGGTTTCTGTATGGGATTATCACGACTGCAGAGATACAGTTACAGAATTTATGAAGATCCTTGACCAGAAGCTGCATGAAGCAAAACAGATCTTAATTGAGCGGTTTGATTGGATCTGTTCACAGTCTCCTGCATCTGCAAAATTCATGTGGGACAACGGTGTGCTTTCTGGATATGACGGCGTTGACATCCGGTCTGCTATGAAGCATGGCACTCTGGCGATCGGTATGCTGGGCATGGCTGAAACACTTCAGATTCTGATTGGTAAAAACCAGCTTGATCCGTATGGCATGGAAGTTGCGAAAGAAATCTGTCAGCTGTATAAAGATCGGTGCGCAGAATTTAAGGCGGAAACTTCCTTGAATTTTGGTGTGTATTATACCCCTGAACATAACAAATATTGTCTGTGGGGGCTGGCACAGTAATGTGCCATGAGAAATCCGCTTAAAACGGGGAACGAAAGAATCCCGTGCTAAAATCTATCGCTTTACTCCGAAATTGGGAAGGAGAATGCGATAATGACTTTACTCAATAAATTACCAGAAGACGCCGTTAAAGTTCCTGGGACAATGAACTAGATTGATCCCAGAGGTAATGTGTATGGAATTGAAACGAGAACAATCAAAAACAGACATACTGGTGAACTTTCAAGGCATAAAAATTATGGTAAATATTTCAAATATAATACCTTTACTAATAATCAAAATGGATATGTTTATTGTACTTTTAAATATATAAAAGATGAAAATAGTAAAGAATATTATAACAAACAACGACGAGTACATATTGTAGTTGCTGAAGCTTTTCTGGAAAATCCAAATAACTATCCAGTTGTTGGCCATAAAAATAACATCAAAAGTGATAACCGTGTTGAAAATCTATACTGGACTACTTGGCAAGAAAACACTCAAAAAGCAGTAGATGATGGATTGCTTGTAAATGACAAGAGTTATGAAGACTCTCAATCTAAACCAGTAATTATGTATAACACATATACCAACGAAGAGATTGCGAGATACGGAAGCTGTAGAGAAGCAAGCCTGGAAACTGGAATTGGAATAAACACAATTTCAAGACAGGCAAAATATAAAAAACCTGTACGAAAACCATTCTATTTTAGATTCCAAGACGATGAATCTGCGCAACCGCCAACAATCGTTGTGCAGTATGATTTGAAAACGCACGAAGAAATTGGGCGATACTGGAACACATGGGACGCTGAAAGAAAAACCGGAATTAGTTCTAAGAACATTCAGCAGCAATGCAAAAATAATTGTATCCCGCCATGGACCAAAAGTGGTACATATTTTTTATATAAGTAATTAAATGAGTAAAGCGATAGATAAATGTGTAGAGACTATCGAAATCCGAAAAGGTAGAGTAGAGTAGCGAAAGCGAAAGAGCGGACTCATACGAGAAGTATGATGAAAATATAGTCCAAATAATGGCAGAAAATCTTTGTTACACAGCTATGACGAAATTCAAAGCAAAGTACGGTGAGATCCCGAACGTGTCTGACAAAAAATTCTTCACGAACAGCGTACATGTCCCAGTATGGGAAGAGGTGACACCGTTTGAGAAGATTGATGTTGAGTCTCAGTTGGATTCGTATTCAAGTGCAGGTTGTATCCTGTATACAGAATTTGATGCAACAGTAAAACACAATTTGGATGCGCTTGAGACCGTTGTAAATTATGCTATGGATCACGATGTACCGTATTTTGCGGTCAATGTGCCGAACGATACTTGCGTGGACTGCGGATATTGTGATGAAATTAACGACTCCTGCCCTCAGTGCGGAGGACACAATATCGAACGCCTGCGTAGAGTCACTGGCTACATCACAGGCAATTACACTACTGCTTTCAATCTCGGTAAGCAGCAAGAGGTTGAACTGCGAGTTAAGCACAATCGCGTGATTCATTGATAGCTAACAGAAAGGCAGGTGATATCGCATGAATGATATTGCAAAATTCATTTCGGGTTTTCTTGGTTTTATTCTGTCGTGGTTCATTACGACTGTTGTGTTATATGGCGGTTGGAAGCTGCTTGGGCCAGATTTTAATCTATGGGCAGCAACTGGTATTTGGCTGGTGCTGCTTATCTTTGGCAGATCTGCGAACAGTAAGAAGCAGTAAATAAATCAAGTAAGGGTGGGAGTGGTGGCATGAGAGGATGTGAAACAAGTGAACTACATGAAAATAGTCCCGTGTGATATAGCGAACGGCGAAGGTGTGCGCGTAAGTATTTTCGTTTCGGGTTGCAGTCATCATTGTCCTGGCTGTCATAATCCACAGACATGGGATCAAAATGCAGGTGTTCCGTTCATTGAAGATACCATGCAACAGCTGCTTGATCTACTTCGCCCCGATTACATTCAAGGGCTAACATTCAGCGGAGGAGACCCCCTCTTTGTTCAGAATCGACTTATCGTTGGTTATATTTGCGAGAGAGTTCGCAAAGAATTCGGTGACACCAAGGATATTTGGATGTGGACTGGATACGAGTGGGACCAAATCAAAGACTGGGATCATTTGAATTATGTGGATGTTTTGGTGGATGGCCCATATATTGAATCTAAACGAGATATCTCTTTGCCGTATATGGGAAGTTCCAATCAGAGAGTAATTGACTGTTATGCAAGTCTTTGCTGTAAAAAACCAGTTCTTTGGTGGAATCCGAATAATAAAAAGGAGAATACATAATATGTCATCTAAAAAAGAATACGTTTATTGTATTTGGGCACACAGTAAAGTGAATGGCCCAAGTCCATACATTTATCGGATGGTTGCCACAAGTAAAGCAGATGTAAAAAGAAAATGGGCGGAGTCATTTTATTGGCATTTGACGATTGATCATATTGAAAAGGCCGATATTACTCCGGAATATTTGAATCGCCCATATGACTTTGATGATGATAATGATGATAGACTTATTGGTCAGTATATCACTGTTGATCCTAAGGAGTCCCCACGTCGTACAGAATTAAGAGATTACGATAAAATGCTTGTTGAAATGTATGAAGGTAGTATTAAATCAACATTTGATAATCCTAAAAGAACAGCTTTAGAAACAGCAAAGGCTTTTCATTATGGAGAACTTATAGATGAAATTTATGAGAGTTGCGGGTTGGAATATACTGGTAATTACGGCATTGACGATGAAATGTTGGATAAAATGTTAAAAGGAGAATAAAATTATGGATTTAAGTAATTATGAAATGTTCCAAAATAATAAAGCGATTACTACTGTTTGTCATCCGCAAGTAAAAGTAAACAAGATCTATCCTGACGCTCACATCCCTACTTATGGCACTGAGAAGGCCGCCTGTGCTGATGTTTACGCTTATATCCCAGCAGATCAGGCAGACCTGTATGACGAGCATGGTAACCCTATTATTTACATCCGTCCGCATGAGACCCGTATGATCGGTACCGGCCTGCGTTTTGCTCCTGCTGATGGTTGGGCTATCCTCGGATTTGCCCGCAGCGGTCTGGCATCTAAGAAGGGTCTGGCACCTGCGAACAAAGTTGGCGTGTTGGACGAGGATTATCGTGGCCAGGCTTTTATTCCTTTACACAATCACTCTGATATGCCTCAGGAAATCGTCCATGGTGACCGTATCGCACAGTTCATGTTCGTTCCGTATTATCAGGCGCAGTTTGACGTTGTTGATGAACTAGATGAAACCGAGCGTGGTGTTGGAGGATTTGGTTCTACGGGGGTACGTTGACGATGTTTTGGAGCTTTAAAAAGATAAAAGAGGTTGTTCCGAAATATATTCATGCAAAAGATCTTGGACTTACATATACCGAACGAACAGTTCGGATGAAGTTTATATTGCTTGATCGAGAATATACCATTGATAAAACATTCTGCCTTTCTGACTACCTTGATTGCAAGACTGTCAAAGAAGCGAAAGCGAGACTTGATAAAGATTTTGAGGATACAAGGAAATATGCAGAAAGCCTGATTGAAGATAATCTCGACATGAATAATGGGTGTATGACTTTCAACGGATTTACGATAAAAAATGAAAAATGTTCAGCAGCGAGTGTTGAAACATTTAACAATAGGCTTAGAGTTCTTTATGGCTGCGAACCAACACCGACTAACAATGGGTGGCCGTGGAAATCAGATGAGGAGTAACTAATGAACGATATTATCCAAATGCCGAAAGGCGATTATATTATGAAGGACGCGGTCCACGTCGATACTGGCGAAACTCGTACTGATGGATGGTATCCAGAATGGATCGGTATGACAATGCAGTTCCGTCCAATTCCTGTTGGCTGGATCGCTCAGTTCCGATATGTAAAAGACAATGAGGGCTATCCATATCCGGGAGGAATGCACACATCTCCCGTTACTTCTGTCTCGATTACAGAAGATGAAAAAACTGTCAAAATCGAAACCGCGCATACAATTTATACATTTGAAAAAGTCAAGGAGGACTAAATTATGGCAAAGTATTTTTATGTTTATCACGTTAATGATGGTACCACTGATCGCATCGTAAAGATGTTCAACACCGACTCTGTTGTCAACGGTAAGAGGTGTACTTATATCGCTGAGAAAAAGGTTGCATCCAGTGATCTGCAGGGTTTTACCAGTGGCATCAAGGCGGCAGGTTTTCAGCTGAATCAGGAGCTCGCAAATGCTGATACTGCCGAACAGGAAGCAAAGCGAATTCTGGCTGCTAAGATGGCCGATTATCATGCCGCACGCGACGCATATGCCGAGGCGGCGGACAATCTGAAAAAGGTAAACGCCAAGTTTGGTATCTGATACATAATCATAGTGGTGGGTGGGAGGAATAAAAATATGAATGTTGTAAAACACGGAACGAGTCAGACAAAAGATTCTGAGAAAATATATAAAGTAACTTGTGACTCTTGTGGCTGTGTATTTGAAGCTAAAAGATCTGAATTTCATGTATGGCCTTTGCCGGCACGACCTGTTAGTGAAACGGTAAGAAATTATGATAATACAGGGCGTCCGGCAGAGATCCAATGTCCTGAGTGCAAATGCACTTGTGGAATTAGAATGAGATTGCTTGCAAGAGAATCCGCCTTTTTACATGCATATTGTAGGTGATAGAAGGAGTAAAGAACATGACTTATACACTTATGTCTGTTCCAGAAGATAAAGAAGTCTGGTGCACTGGATTTCGATTTGATGATACGAAGGCCGGCATCAATTGCAAGCCGGTACAAGGATCTATTCATAATAAGGATTATTGGAACTCGAAGTTTAAAACAAAGAATCGCACAATCAGCGTGAATACAAATCAATCGTATTATGCATTTGCTGATACTTACGAAGAGGCTGCACATATTTATAATGAGATGATAAATACATTTCTTGTTGAGCTTGATAATAGATACCACAAAATTGCAAGCTCATTAGAGGGCTGCTATTTATCGAATGATCGCGGCGTGATGTTTTAAGAGGTACAGAATTATGATTGAAGAATTGCGATTTTAAAGAAAGGAGAATTTGATGCTTGTAAAAGATTACGGCGGTGAAATCGATTGGAACATTGGTGCGTTCTGTGGCCATGATGAAATGATGTTTGATATTGACAAAGCTTGTAAAATGGCTTGTGAGAAAAGTGGCATCAGATATGTGTTTGGCAGCATTTCCACAATCCTGCAGGGTGGTCGTATCCCACCACAGAAAAATCTGCCTATGTCAGAAGTTCTGTCCAGAGTAGATAAATATAATGAACTTGGTATTGGAGTTCGTTTGACATTCTCAAGCCCGTTTGTTACACGTGGCGATCTCGTTGATGAAACTTCAAATATTATGTTGCGGCACCTCGATCATAATAATCAGAATGATCTTACAAACCGTAACGGCGTTATTGTTATGTCCGATTTACTGGCTGATTATATTCGCTATATGTATCCCAATCTTGAGCTGATTTCTTCGCAAGTAAAACCGTCTGTCGAAGTCGGTCTTGGGAATGATTCTGTCGAATATTATAATCGTCTGCTTGACCATTTTGATATCGTCGTTGTAAATCCATTTAAGATCCATGACGAGCAGTTTATTAAGAATTTACATGACCATGATCGAGTAGAATTTATTGTCAATCACCGGTGTCTGCCGAATTGTCCCATGGCTGGCCGTCACTATCAGCTGAACACAAAGCTGGGTCAGGCTATCGTCAATGGTGATGATATTACGGAGCTGCAAAATCAGTTGGCGACAGTATATAACTATTGTGGCTCTACTCGAAACAGTAATCCTCTTCTGGGCACATCTATGAATGAAGATGAAATCAAAATGCTGGTTTCACAGGGATTTAAGCATTTCAAAATCGAAGGCCGCGAAAATAATATCATCTCGTTTGTGCGTGACCTTGGCGATTATGTTTTTAATCACGAGATGTTTGAGAGGGTCATTCATGCCATTGCCGGTATGATGCTATAAGGAGGTTCACAATGATTATTGATTGCAAATCTATCGCACAAGATATCAAAAATAAAATCAAGAATATTATCGCAGAAGATGACTATGCTCCTATTTTACATATTTATCAAGTAGGGGACAATCTTGCATCCAACGCTTATATTCGCGGTAAACTGCGTGACTGTGAAGAGGTTGGAGTCGAAGCGGAGCTTATCAAACTGCCGGAAGAGATAACCGAAGATGGTTTGAAAGATAAAATACAAGAAGATTATAATTATGATAACGCAGATGGTATTATTGTTCAGCTTCCGTTGCCAAAACATATCGATCCTAAAAATATTTGTATTCCAGACGAACTTGACGTTGATGGTTTTAATTCTACATCACCATTTCAGCCTTGCACTCCGCTTGGCGTTATGAAGATTTTTGATTCCATCGGTTACAATCTGGATGGCAAGAATGTGCTTGTGTGCGGGCAGTCTGATATCGTTGGTCGTCCGCTGGTTGATATGCTGATTAAGCGCCATTGCAATGTGATTTCTGTGAATAGCAGCGGAAGTTTTATGAAGTGCACGGCTCTTGCAATGGATATGGTCGATGTGATCATCTCTGCAGTCGGAAAACGTAATTTCATCACACCGCTTGGTATTGATCGAGTCGAGGTCTGTATTGATGTCGGCATCAATTACGACGATAACGGAAAGCAACATGGCGACTGTTCTGACGCTGTTTATAATATGGATGGTATCAAAGTTACACCTCGTATCGGCGGTGTCGGCCTGATGACCAGGGCGATGCTGCTTTACAATGTATGTGTGGCAAAGTATGGGGAAGAGAAGATGGAGATGGTGACTGAATGAAAGAACAGACTATTCCAATTGACCAACAGCTTGTATATAACGTAGAAGAAGTAGCGACACTCTTGAAAACCACGCGCCCTGTGGTATACTCTTTAATAGAAAAGGGCTATTTGCCAAGTATCGTGTTGGGTCGTCGTAAAGTAACCCGTAAAGCACTTCTTGAGTTTCTTGATAAGAATGCCAACACTGACTTTGGAGAACTTTTAAGAGCCGGTTGATTGGCTTGCCCACAAAATTGCCCACATTTGAATTCTCGTGGGCAAAACGTGGGCAAAATACGCATCTTTTTGCGTTAAGTAACGATGCTACGACAATTCACTATTGCAGTCCAAGGACGAGGCTCGCCATGGCCGCGGCTTCGAGGGCCTGCTGAAGCGCTACTTCAACGTGGAGCTGTAATTCCTGCTTTTTTCTGAACCTGTTATCATAAAGCTGCCGTGCGGTTCCAAAGCTGCACGGCAGCTTTTTTTGCTTGACGAGATCCATGGCAGGGCGTACAATAGAAAAAACATTCCGAAAAAGGGGAAGTCTTATGAAATCAACTTCCACACGCTGTGCGCTGCTGGACGAGCTGCGCGGACTGGACCTGATCAGCATGATGCTTTACCATGGCATGTGGGACCTGGTCTATCTGTTTGGTGTGCGTGCACCGTGGTATGGCAGCTGGCAGGGAGAACTGTGGCAGCAATCCATCTGCTGGGTGTTCATCTTGCTGTCCGGCTTCTGTCTGCCGCTGGGCCGCCACCCGGTCAAACGAGGCGCGGTGGTGTTTGGGTGCGGCGCACTTGTCACGGCGGTCACGCTGATCTTCATGCCTGCGGGTGCTGTCTGGTTCGGCGTGTTGACCCTGCTGGGCTCGGCTATGATCATCACAGGACTGCTGGAAAAGTGGATGGAAAAGGTGCCCCCGGTGGTCGGCCTTGCAGGGAGCATGTTTCTGTTTTACTTCACCCGCTATGCAGCCGATGGCTATCTGCAGCTGGGCCATTGGCTCATCACGCTGCCGGGTTTTCTCTACGCCAACTACTTCACGGCCTATCTGGGGTTTTATCCCTTTGGCTTCTTCTCTACGGATTACTTCCCACTGACCCCGTGGCTCTTCCTGTTCTGGGCTGGTTTTTACCTGCATCATCTGGCAGAGCGAACAGCACAGAGTCTCCGTCCGCTGCGTCGTTCGGTTTGCCCGCCGCTGGGGTGGCTGGGGCGAAACTCGCTGATGCTATATCTGCTCCACCAGCCGGTGATCTACGGCGTGCTGACGATGGTGTTCCTGTTGCTGCGCCGGGGTGGAGGAGCGCTCTGAAAAATTCTGCAAAAGGTTCTTGACAAGGAGCCCGCCCTGTGGTATTCTTTTGATGGTTAGAAAAGCCTAACCAAATTGCTCTGTCTTATGTCAGGCAGAGCAATTTCTTGAAGATAAAAGTTAGAATATACTAACCAAAATTGAAAGAGAGGTTCTTCTTTATGAGCAAAGTAGCAGTTGTATTCTGGAGTGCAACCGGCAACACGGAGACCATGGCAAACTGCGTGGCAGAGGGTGCAAACGGCACCATCGTTCCCTGTGGCGAAATGAACGCCGCAAAGCTGGCAGAGTTTGATGCAGTTGCATTTGGCTGCCCCGCAATGGGCGCAGAGCAGCTGGAAGAGAGCGAGTTTGAGCCGATGTTCTCCGATCTGGAAGGCTCCCTGAACGGCAAGAAGATCGCTCTGTTCGGCTCTTATGGCTGGGGCGACGGCCAGTGGATGCGCGACTGGGTCGAGCGTGCACAGGGTGATGGCGCACAGGTGCTCAACGGTGAGGGTCTGATCTGCAACGAGGCACCGGATGAGGATGTTCAGGCTGCCTGCCGCAAGCTGGGTGCAGATCTGGCAGCGTGGTGACCGGATTAGAAGCACATTGCAAAATTTGACAAATGGGGTTTGCTGTATTAACCTTTAGAGGTTGCGCAGCAGCCCATTTGCCGGACAAACGAACCTGAGAGCAGCAGGGGAACAACAGGGGCTGAACCCGGTCTCCTGCTGTTTTGCTTTTTAGGAAAGGTGGTGTGTATGGAAATGGCTGTTGCTGTTGGAATTACGGCCTGTTTCGCAGTTTTGCGTCACGCGGTGCGTTGCGCGGCTCTGCGGATGGCCCGCAAGGAAAAAATGCAGGAGGAACAGTCCCAATGTCCAAAACCACCCCGAAAGACCTGGCAAAGAAGCGTTCCGACGAAAAAATGCTTGTCAGTGAGATGATCGCGCTCTACTGCCGCAAGCAGCATCACACCCTCAGAGGCAGTCTCTGCCCGGAATGCCAGCAGCTGCATGATTATGCGCTGGCCCGCATTGAGCACTGCCCCTTTATGGAGACCAAGACCTTTTGCTCGGCCTGCAAGGTGCATTGCTATCAGCCGGAGATGCGGGAAAAGATCCGCACTGTCATGCGCTGGGCCGGACCCAGAATGCTGCCGGTGCATCCCGTTCTCTCCATCAAGCATGTGATCGTGACAATGAAGGCAAGGCGTGAAGCAAACGCAGGAAAATAAGCAGCCATGTATAATCGCCTGAAGCCGGGGCAACCTAGAGCCAAGGAGGCGATAGAAATGGAAAACACAGGTGTGACCTGCGATGTCTGCGAGTGCCGTCACAATGTGCAGAACTGCAAGTGTGATCTGCCCCAGATCAAAGTGACAGAGCACTGCTCCTGCACCACCCAGCAGGTGGAGACCCCGCACTTCTGCCAGAATTACGAAAAGAAATAATCTGTAATGGCAGAAAACTCCCCGCCCAGCGCCCCAGACAGGGCATTGAGCGGGGAGTTTTTGTGTGTTGTTCAGTGGATTGCCACACTGCAGGTAGCAAGGCTGCGCACCAGTGTGCCGACGCTGTCCTTCATCTGGATGCCGGCAAAGCCCAGACGGAAGGCAGCCTGAACATTCTCCAGCCGGTCATCAATGAAAACACTTTCCCCGGCCTTGAGCTGGTATTTGTCCAGCAGGGCCTTATAGATGCGCGGGTCAGGCTTGTTGATGTGCACCTCGCAGGAGGCCACGCCGCCGTCGAACAGGCCCTTGAGGTCGCGCTCGGTCAGAAAATCCAGCACATCCTCGGGGATATTGCTCAGGTAATAGACGCAGTAGCCACGGCTCTTGAGTTTCCGCACCAGCTCCTGCATCCGGCGGCGGGGGCGGAGGATATGCATCCAATCGTCCAGCACGCCCTGCACCTCAAACGCGCGGCCATATTCTTTTGCGCGGGCCAGCATCCGCAGGTTGGCCTCAGAGCGGGTGATAAGCCCTGCATCCAGCAGCTTCCACTCTTCGCTTTCAAAGGTCAGCTGGGATACCTGCTCCTCTACCTCGGCATTGCAGAAGCGGTCTACCAGATAGGTCTTGGGGTCGAAATCCACCATGACACCGCCCAGATCAAAGATGATATTTTTATACATCGCTGTTTCCTCAATTCTGTATGGATGTTTCTGCCAGAAAGATTCTGTCCACAGTATAGCACAACTGCCCGCTCTGCATCAAGCGCTGCGCTGCCGCATAGGATGAAACAGGCAAACTGCGGGGAGGGGAGCACGATGAAATTCCGGGAGCTGTGCGCAAAGGAGATCGTTCAGCTGAGCAACGGGGCCTGCCTTGGCCGCGCCGATGATCTGGAGCTCGATCCGGCAACGGCGCAGGTCAAAAGCCTGCTGCTGCTCGGGCAGCCTCATCTGTTTGGGCTGCTGGGCCGGGACGAGACTCTGGTCATCCCCTGGACGGACATCGAAACACTGGGAGTGGACGCGATCCTGGTTCGCACGGAGCTGCCGGAGCCGGAAGCCAAAAAGCAGGGTTTCTGGCAAAAACTGCGGCACTGGCTGGACGGCTGAAATTTTTCGTGAATTTTTCCTGCATCAGGGTTTGATTTTACAAAAAATCGGATTATAATAGAGAACCGTGAGCGGCAGAGCCTTGCCGCTCCGGCTTGAAATCTGATTTTCGGAAGTGAAAGGAACTTCTCTCTATGAACGCAAAAAAACATACGCCGCTTTCCCTGCATGGGCTGCGGCTGCTCTTCCCGCCACTGGCAACGCTGGGCATCCTGTTCCTGACGGAGTGGATCGCCCGCGGCAGCCTGACAGGGGAGACCTTTACCCAATACATTTTCCCCCATGCCGAAGCCTATCTGCTGGCGTGGGCCATGCTGTTTCTCAGCTGGCTGGCAGTGGACTGGCTGACCCGGTTTGCACCGTTGGCGACCCTGCTGGCGGCGGTGCTGGGCTGTGCCCCGGCGGCAGTCAATTTCTACACACTGCAGCTGCGCGGCGAGCCCTTCCTGCCCTGGGATCTGATGCAGGTGTCAGAGGCTGCGGGCGTGGCAGCTGCGGCCGGTATCCACATCCAGACCAGCATGGTGGTATCCATTGTTATTATCGTGCTGCTGGTCGTGGTGTCTTTCTTCCTTTATAGAGGGCGGCAGAAACTGAACTGGAAGCCCCGGGTGGCAGGCTTTCTTGCCAGTGCGGCAGCTACCTGCGGCCTGCTCTTTGGCGTGTTCCTGCAGCCTGCCGTGACACAGGCCATTGGCATTGTGCCGGATGCCTGGATGCAGGACCGCTATTACCGCTATTATGGTGTCATCACCAGCTTTCTGACCAATCTGACCAATCTGGAGATCTCCAAGCCGGAGGGGTATTCAGAGGAGGCTGTCAACGAGATCCTGGATGATACCGAAGCTGCACAGAAATATTCCACCGCTCCGTTCTACCCGGGATCTTACGGTGCCACCACCTCTGCGGACGAGACTGTGAAAAAGCCCACCATCATCTACGTGATGGACGAGTCCTACTGGGACGTGTCGGAGCTGGAACAGTACGGTTTCCAGTTTGATACCGATGTCTCCGCCAACCTCCACGCCCTGCAGCAGACCAGTGCTTCTGGCCGGGCGTACAGCCCCAGTTTCGGCGGCGGAACCTGCGATGTGGAGTTTGAAGCGCTGACAGGCTATTCGGCTTCCTTTCTGCCCAATGGCAGCAAGCCCTACCAGCAGCATGTGACCAAGCCCATGTTCTCGCTGCCCAATTATCTCAAGCTGATGCAGGGATACCAGACGGCGGCAGTTCATTGCTTCTGGGCCAAGTATTGGAGCCGGGACACGGCATACCCCAACCTGGGCTTTGACACCTTCCTGAGCCTGGAACAGATGACCCATGTCAACAAGGTGCGCAGGCATTACTGGACCAGCGGTCTGGTCACGGATGACTCCATGGCGGACCAGATCATCCAGCAGTACGAGAAGATGAAGACATCCTCGGATGCACCGGTTTTTCTGCACGCGGTCACGATGCAGAACCATACCAATTATAATAAAGACAACTACCCGGACGATGTGCGGGTGAAGGTGACAGAGCACCCGGCGGGCCTCAAGGCCAGCACCATCGGCGCGCTGGAAGATTTTGCGACCGGCATCCGGGATGCCGATGCCATGCTGGGCAAGCTGACCCAATACTTCTCGCAGGTGGACGAGCCGGTGATCCTGGTGTTCTGGGGCGACCATTACAACCCCATTGATTCCAATTATGATGTCTTTACCAGCAGCGGCTATGCCAGCGATTCCAGTGCGGACCCGCGCCTGCACCAGACCACCCTGTTGATGTGGTCGAACTACACCGACAAGCCCGTGGATCTGGGCACCATTGCCGCTTACGATATCTCGCCGGTGATGATGAACCTCTACGGTCTGGAGCAGCCGCTTTATTTCCAGCTGCTGAACCGCCAGCTGCAGGTGGCCGACCGCGCCAATACCCGGGGCACGGTGATGAATCTGGACGGCACCACCACCCAGACCCCGAGCTCTCTGCAGGAAAGCTGGAGCCAGAAGCACTGGCTGCTGCAATATGACCTGATGTTCGGCAAGGGCTATGCCCTCAGCCGGATGGGCATGGAGAGCCTGAACAGCACTCAGACGGACGAATAAACAAAAAATACGCGATTTTCTTGTAAAAAACAGAGAAAACCCCTTGCATCACACGCCTGTTTGTGCTATTATTATTTAGCATTACACACGCATCACTATGCCCTTTTGTGCTCTTTCGGGAGTGGAGGGCAGTCTAAGGCCATCCGATATGGCCGCGGATCACGGTGTGCGGAGGCAAAACAATATTGGAGGTATTTTTACTATGGCAGTCGTTTCTATGAAGCAGCTTCTCGAGGCAGGTGTGCACTTCGGTCACCAGACCCGCCGCTGGAACCCCAAGATGAAGAAGTATATCTTCACCGAGCGCAACGGCATCTATATCATCGATCTGCAGAAGACC
>OGCN01000056.1_pt1 | contig 165918 bp, 146 predicted proteins | sample 1570181 | NCBI WGS metagenome assembly OGCN01 (sample SAMEA4370584, study PRJEB24528) | human gut metagenome | reverse complement strand
CGGTATTTTACTATTATCAGAAGCTGATTCGTTTAAGAAAAGAAAATCCAGTATTCGTGAATGGAAAATTTGAACTTCTTCTGCCGGAAGATGAGAGAATTTTCGCCTATACGAGAACAGATGAGCATACAAAGATGCTGGTATGTACAAACTTTACGGATGAGGAAGTTAGCTGCCCATTGCTTGATGAGTGGAAAGCCGGGGAAGTCTGGATCCGGAATTATGAGGACGACAGAGAAGGAAATATATTGCGTCCTTATGAGGCGGTGATAATTGCATTTACTGGCAAATAGATTGAGTTTCTTTTTTGGCATCAAAATTCACTTACTATATTTCTTCCTGCCACGCTCATCAAGAAAGAACGCCCATTCTTCCTTGAGGTATTTCGGCATACAGGGCATAGAGGACACCTCCTTTGTGCTGCCGAATTGCCGATTTGCTCCCGAAACGCAGAAACGCTCAAAACCGTTTCCCGCTGTATAGTTCCGGGACGATTTTGGGCGTTTCCTTTCGATATGAGTGGCTTTGTTTTGACGGCGGTATCCTTTACCGCCAACCATTCAAAAGCCGCTGTTTGTCACTTCCGGGTAACAAAAAAGCGCCGTATTGCTACGACGCTTTTGTCTTGCTCGGCTTATTTTGTTGCTGGTGTCCTTGGCATACCACTCGTTCATTATGTTGAGGAACGGGGTGAAGTCGTTATCCTGTGGTTTGTCGCTGTCCACGCTGTTATTGATTGCGACAAAGCGTATCTGCTTCTTGGGGAACAGAATCTCGGTATAAAAGCCGACCTCAAGATAGTTTCTGCAGAAACGGCTCATATCCTTGACGATAATCGTGCCGATTTTCCCGGCTTCGGCTTCTGCAAGCATTGCCTGAAATCCGGGACGGTTGAAGTTACGCCCTGTGTAACCGTCATTTTTCAAAAGATTGTTTGTAAAAAATTTATAATTCTAAAAATTCATATAAACTGTAATCTATGTTATTCTATAGAAAAGTAAAAATACTGATGAAGAAAGCAGGAGGAAATTTATGAACATTGAATTAAATATTTTGGATTGGATCCAGACGTTGCATACGCCTTTTCTGGATAAAATCATGGTATTTATCACAAGACTTGGGGATGTAGGAATTATATGGATTGTGTTGAGCATAGTATTGCTTCTGATTCCTAAAACGAGAAAAAGCGGTGCGGTTATGGTGGCTGCTTTAGTAGTAGATGTATTACTTTGCAATATTGTCTTGAAAAATCTTGTAGCACGGACAAGACCATATGATGTGAATACAGGTGTACACCTTCTGGTAGCAAAGCTTCATGATTATTCTTTTCCGTCCGGACATACGGCAGCTTCGTTTGCTTCGGTAACAGCTTTGTACCTGGCAGGTGAAAAGAAGCTTTGGAAATTTGCGCTTGTGCTGGCATGTCTGATCGCAATATCGAGGTTATATCTGTATGTACACTATCCGACAGATGTTCTTGGAGGAATTCTGTTCGGTGTGATTTCAGGATATTTGGGATATCGCAAAGTATTGAAATGAAGATGACCAAAGATTACCGACCGGGAATTATATGGAAGTCAGTTGGTATAAGCATCATTTTACATGAATTTTACAAAAACAGTTCTTTAAGAAGGTAGATATGAAAGCGTATTCAGATGTATAATTAATTCTTAAGCGTAGCTATAAAATATTCAAATTAGCAAAAGGAGATAAGTGGACAAATGAAAAAGAAGCAGTTAAAACCAGAACCATATATGATGAACAGGGAACTGTCATGGTTAAAATTTAATGAGAGAGTATTAAATGAAGCAGGGAATCCGAGAGTACCTTTAGCAGAACGACTTACTTTTGCGTCTATTTATCAATCTAATCTGGATGAATTTTATATGGTGCGGGTAGGTACACTGATGGATCAGATGGAATCATCGGAAGTAGTCCGTGAGAATAAAACCAATATGACCAGCAAAGAGCAGGTAAAAGCGATCATTGATGCAACAAGAGAGCTTGATATAAAGAAAGCAGTTATTTACGAGCAGTTAATGGGAGAACTAGAGCCGCAGGGAATCCGGATTATCAATTTCAACAAGCTTTCAGGAAAAGAAGGGGAATTACTGGAAACTTACTTTGATAATGAAATTGCACCATATCTGTCTGCGAATATCATCAGCAAACAGCAGCCGTTTCCATTCTTACAGAATAAAGAGATCTATGCGGTTGCACTGCTTGCAACGAAGGGTGGAAAGACAAAAACTGCGATCATTCCGTGTAGCAATAATGTGTTTAAGCGTCTGATCGATATCCCGACCAGACCGGGAACCTTTATGCTTTCGGAAGAACTGATCCTTCATTTTCTGCCGAAATTATTTAAAAAATATGAAATCAAAGAAAAATCTCTCCTGAGAATTACGAGAAATGCGGATATTGATACAGAAACCATTTATGATGAAGATATGGATTACAGAGACGCCATGGAAAATCTGGTAAAGCAGAGAAAACGTATGAATCCTGTCCGCATGGAATTCTCCAGAAAGATCAACAAAAAGCTGATCGCAGAGATATGTAAATATATCCATATGGATAAAAACCACGTATTTATGTCGAGAGTACCACTTGATTTATCATTTGTATTTGCAATCCAGAATTATCTGAGAATGCAAGGAGCAGAAAAGGAAAAGCTGTTCTATCAGAAGAGGAGTCCGCGAATGACACCGCAGCTGAAAGAAAAAGAAAGTCTGATCGCACAGATTGAGCAGAAAGATGTTTTGTTATCTTATCCATTTGAAAATATTAAATCATTTACCAACCTGCTTTATGAAGCGGCAAGAGATGATTCTGTAGTGTCCATCAAGATGACCTTGTACCGTCTGGCAGTTCGAAGCCAGATCGTAGATGCTTTGGTTGAGGCAGCGGAAAATGGCAAAGAAGTGGTGGTACTGGTTGAACTCCGTGCAAGATTTGATGAAGAAAGTAACATTGAATATTCCAGAAAGCTGGAAGAAGCAGGCTGTCGTGTCATTTATGGACTGAGTGGTCTCAAAGTACATTCCAAACTTTGTCTTATAACAAGAAAGACAGAAAAAGGTCTTGAATATATCACGCAGATTGGAACGGGTAACTATAATGAAAAGACTTCAACATTATATACAGACTTGTCGCTGATCACTGCGAAGCAGGAAATCGGAAAAGAGGCGGCGGAAGTATTTGCATGTCTGCTGCGCGGTGAAACCATCGAAGAAACACATGTCCTTCTTGTGGCACCGAAGTGTCTTCAGAATAAAGTACTTGATATGATCGATGATGAGATCTGTCACGCGAAGAATAGGGAAGAGGCCTATATTGGAATCAAGATCAATTCCCTGACGGATAAAGTTATCATTGAAAAACTGGTAGAAGCGTCACAGGCTGGTGTGAAGATCGAGATGGTAGTACGTGGAATCTGTTGTCTGATTCCGGGAATTCCGGGATATACAGAAAATATCAAGATAATCAGCATCGTAGGAAGATTTCTGGAGCATTCCCGTATTTATCGTTTCGGAACCCCGGAGAGAGAAAAAATTTACATCGCATCCGCCGATTTCATGACAAGAAATACCATCAGACGTGTGGAGGTTGCAGCTCCGGTTCTGGATGATACACTGCGTGCACGACTGGATGAAATGTTTGATACGATGATGAAGGATGACGAAAAAGGAAAAGAGTTAACTTCGAACGGTACATATGTGGATCGAAGGGTTAATGCAGAGAAATTGGATTCCCAGGAGCTTTTCTATGAAATGGCATATAAAAATGCGGAAAAAAAGACAATTTAAAACACTCAGGTTTTACTTTGATTTTATACAGATATGATAGAAACAAGATAGTACCGTGATTACGAACATGCTACGATGAGTCTGTAAGAAGGACAATTGTCGGAAAAGGAGTGTTCGTATTTATGATAAAAACCTATGTAATAGACACCAATGTGTTGATTCAGGCCCCATATGCACTGGAGTGTTTTGAAGATAATCATCTGGTTCTTCCGTTAGTTGTATTGGAAGAGCTGGATGGTTTGAAAAAGGCAGAAGGAGAGAAAGGCGCCAATGCCAGAGCAGCTGTACGAAAGCTGGAAGAATACAGGCACAAAGGAGATCTGTTGCAGGGAGTAGAGCTTCCGGGCGGAGGATGGCTTCGTGTTGAAAAAAACTACGTGAATGTAGAGCTTCCACCGGATCTTCCGGATGATAAACCGGATAATAGAATTTTGAAGGTATGTAAAGGCCTGGCAGATGATAAAAAAGCAGATCAGGTCATACTTGTTACGAAGGATATTGTTTTGCGATTGAAAGCACAGATTTTAGGAATAAAGGCAGAAGATTTTGAAACGGAACAGATTTCTGCTGATGACGCGCAATATACCGGAAGGACAGAACTATACATACCGGAAGAGATGGTAAAAGAATTCAAAAAGAAAGGGATTTCCACTGAAAACCTGTATCAAAGTGATGAGGAGGGGAATCAGTTTCTTCCGGAGCTTCATGAAAATGAATTTGTGATATTAACACCGGATCAGTCTGCTAAAAAGACACTTCTTGGAAGAGTATCCGGAAATAAAGTTGTTCCGCTGGCTTTTAAAAAGAGTAAACCGTATGGTGTGTCTCCGAGAAATGTAGGACAGTATTTTATGCAGGAAGCACTGATGGCCGATGCAGATACGGCACCTTTGGTTATCATTAAGGGAATGGCAGGCACCGCAAAGACTTTTTACTCTCTTGCAGTAGGAATGGAAAAGGTTTATAACAATCCGACAAAGGAATACAGGAGAGTGATCGTATGCAGACCGAATGCCCAGTTTGACGATGACATTGGTTTTTTGCCAGGGGATGAGAATGAAAAAATAGCACCGCTTATGCGACCAATCATCGATAATCTGGAACAGATCCTGGATTCTGATGAGAGTAAACGGTATGAAGATGAGGACGAACTGACAGACAAGGTAGCGGAAGTATTTGAAAGAGGGATCATCCGTACAGAAGCACTCAATTTTATCCGCGGACGTTCCATTGCAAAGACATATCTGATCATTGATGAAGCACAGAATATGACACCAAATCAGGTAAAGGGAATCATCACAAGAGCCGGTCATGGAACGAAAATCATTCTGTTGGGAGATCCGCAGCAGATAGACAGACCATTTCTGGACGAAAGAACAAATGGATTAAGTTATGCGGCAAAACATATGATGAATAGTCCGCTTTGTTGGCAGATAACCTTGTCAGCGGATGAATGTGAGAGATCTATACTTGCAATGGATGCCGTAAAGCGACTTTAAAAAATGAAAGAGGCAATAGAATATTTGAAATACAAGGAAATAGTAAAAAATAAGGAAATCAATGCATATCTGGAAAAGGGAAATGCAAATCTTGGACAGCTTGGATTTACAGACCATTCGCAGGCGCATTGCGTGCAGGTAGCTCATCAGGCAGGAAAAATTCTGGAGCGATTTGGATATTCAGAACATGAAGTGGAACTTGTCAAAATTGCAGGGTATATGCATGATATCGGGAATGCCATTAACAGAACGCACCATGCAGAGTACGGGGCACTTCTCGCAAACGATCTGCTAAAGGATACAGATATGTCTCTGGAAGACCGGATTACGGTGATGTCGGCAATCGGGAACCATGATGAATCAACCGGGGATCCGGAAGATGTGATATCTGCGGCTCTCATCATAGCTGATAAAACAGATGTAAGAAGAAGCCGGGTGCGTCAAAAAGAGCAATCAGCTTTTGACATTCATGATCGTGTCAATTATGCGGTTACAGATTCAAAACTTAAGATCGCAAAAGATAGGTCGGTTATTGCACTTAATCTTCAGATTGATGAAAATATTTGTTCCATGTATGATTACTTTGAGATTTTTCTGGAGAGAATGATGCTTTGCAGAAAATCCGCGGAAGTGCTGGGAACAACTTTTAAGCTGACGGTGAATGGTCGAAAAGTTTTATAAATACAGTTGACAAAAAAAGATGTTTGTGATACTTTTATTAAGTCGCAAACGTCATATGGGGGATTAGCTCAGTTGGGAGAGCGCCTGCCTTGCAAGCAGGAGGTCACGAGTTCGAATCTCGTATTCTCCACTTTATAAGAAGTGCAGCAGAGAAATCTGCTGCATTTTTGTGTGCTAAAAAATATATCATCATTTCCATCTTGCAGAGAAAAGAAAAAAAGAGGAAAATAAAATCATAGTAAAACAAGATGGTATGATTACCAGAAAGGAAGATTTTATCATGAAAGAAAATTTAAAAGTACTTATGCTTAACGGAAGCCCGAAAGCAAATGGTAACACAGCCATTGCACTTCGCGAGATGGAAAATGTTTTCAAGGAAAATGGTGTAGAAGTAGAAACGGTTGTAATCGGAAATCAGGCGGTCCGTGGCTGTATCGCATGTGGTTCCTGCTACGAAAAAGGACAATGTGTTTTTGACGATGTAGTGAATGAGTTAGCTCCGAAGTTTGAAGAAGCAGATGGTCTTGTAATCGCAAGTCCGGTGTACTATGCGTCTGCAAATGCAACTCTGATCGCCTGTCTTGACAGACTGTTCTACAGCAGTCATTTTGATAAAACGATGAAAGTGGGAGCAAGCGTTGCCTGTGCAAGACGTGGCGGATGTTCTGCGACATTTGATGAGCTGAACAAATATTTTACCATTTCCGGAATGCCGGTTGCATCCAGCCAGTACTGGAACAGCATCCATGGGGCAGCACCGGGAGAGGCCGAAAAGGATGAGGAAGGAAGGCAGACGATGCGTACACTTGCAAGAAATATGACTTTCCTTATGAAGAGTATTGCACTTGGAAAAGAGCAGTTTGGACTTCCGGAAAAAGAAGCAAAGATTCCGACAAATTTTATTCGGTAGAACAAGTAAAAGGCAGGGATTTGTGAAATATCACGAATCCCTGCCTTTAGAGTTGACAGTCCAACTTTCTTGTTTTATAGTGGGAGTTGCAATTTGGTAGGAAGTATTTAAAAGAGAGGTTTTGGTCATGGCACTTATAAAATCAATCATTATTTTGATTATAGGGTTTGCTCTATTGATGAAAGGAGCAGATTATTTTGTAGAAGGAAGTTCTTCTGTTGCGAAGCAGCTTCATGTTCCATCGATGATCATCGGTATGACCATCGTTGCAATGGGAACCAGCCTTCCGGAATGTGCGGTCAGTGTAACGGCATCCCTGACAGGAAATAACTCACTTGCGGTAAGTAATGTTGTCGGATCGAATATTTTCAACTTGATGGTTGTTTGTGGAGCCTGTGCGTTATTTGCACCTCTTACGATAAAAAAAGATACATTGAAAAAAGAGTTTCCATTATCAATTATCTGTGCGGCCTTGCTGATGGTGCTTGGATATGTCGGGATGCTTTTAGGACATTTAGATGGCGGTGTATTTCTCCTTATTTTTGCAGCTTATCTGATCTGGATGATTGGCTCTGCCAAGAAAGCAAGAGCAGCACACAAGGAAAGTCAGATGATGCGCGAAGAGGGAGAATTAGTAGACGAAGAAATTCAGATCCTGCCACTTTGGAAATGTGCGTTATTTATTGTTGGCGGCATGATCGCAATCAAGTTTGGCGGTGATTTTGTTGTAGACAGTGCTTCGGCACTTGCAAGCGCATTCGGACTCAGTCAGACACTTATCGGACTTACCATCGTTGCGATGGGAACCAGTCTTCCGGAACTTGTAACATCGATTGTTGCGGCAAGAAAGAATGAAGTGGATATGGCACTCGGAAATGTGATCGGTTCTAATATTTTCAATATCCTGTTGGTACTTGGAGTTGCAGCTGCCATCAGTCCAGTGAAATTTCTTACCGATAATATCATTGATACGGTTGTACTGATTGCGATGAGTCTGGTTGTTCTGGTGTTTGCATGGACTTCAAAAATGATCGACCGAAGAGAAGGCGCTACGATGCTTGGAATGTATGCAGTGTATATGGCATATATTTGCATACGATAAAATAAAAGAATCATAAGGAAAAATGGCTGTGGATTGAACCTGCCCCAAAAGTTAGACCTAAATTCTAACGATTGGAAGTCGGTTCAATCCACAGCTATTTTTATTGGGTCAGTGTACATTCTATTTTATACTTCTATAGAAAAAACATTGACATGTCTAACAAAAAGAGGTATAAAAAACGAGAGAATTTTGCGACAAGGAGAAAGGCATAAGATGGGAAAATACAATTTTGATGAAGTAATTGACAGACATGGAACGGATTGTCTGAAATATGATTTTGGAATGAAACGAAAGGGAAGAGATGATCTGCTTCCGCTCTGGGTGGCAGACATGGATTTCCGTCTGCCGGATGAGATTTTGGATGAATTTCACAAGAGAATTGACCATGGAATCTTTGGTTATACGGATCCGCTGGATGAATATTTTGCAGCAATGAACCATTGGTTCTCCACACGTTATGGATATACGATCGAACCGGAGTGGGTAACACTTGGTGCTGGGATTGTCTATGCACTTGGAACCAGCGTAAGAGCATTTACGGAAGAGGGAGATGCCATGATGGTGATGCAGCCGGTATACTATCCGTTCAGCGAAGTCATCAAGAATGACGGAAGAAGACTGGTGAACTGCCAGCTTCGCTATGAGAATAACCATTATTCCATCGACTTTGAAAAGATGGAAAAAATGATTCGGGAGGAAGGCGTAAAAGCGCTGATCTTCTGTAATCCGCACAACCCGGTCGGCAGGGTCTGGACAAGAGAAGAACTGGAGAGAGTTGCAGAGATTTGCCTGAAATACAACGTGACCTGGATGGTGGACGAGATGCACTGTGATTTCATTTTCCCGGGACATACCTTCACAAGCTGTATGAATCTGGACGAAAAATACCGTCAGATCCTTGCGCTTTACAGCTCCCCTGGAAAGACATTCAATGTAGCAGGATTTCAGCCGGCAAATATCATCATTCCAAATGAAGAGCTGCGGAAAAAATACCAGTGGGCGAATACACAGGCAGCTTACAGCCAGGGAAGTTTGATGGGACAGCTTGCAGTCAAGGTATGTTACACCAAAGGTGCTGAGTGGGTAGATGAACTGGTGCAGTATATTTATGAAAATGTAAAATATATGAGCAAGTTCGTGAAAGAGAACTTCCCAAAGGCAACGATGGTTGAGCCGGAAGGAACCTATCTGGTATGGGTTGATTTCTCTGGTTATGGTTTTAGTAATGAAGAACTGGAACATCTGATGCTTGAAGAGGCAAAACTGTGGCTGGATTCGGGAATTATCTTCGGACCGGAGACAGCTCAGTTCGAAAGATTTAATGTTGCCTGTCCGCGTGTGACTGTAAAGCAGGCACTGACACAGCTGAAAGACGCACTGGATAAGCATCTGGCAGCAAAATAATATGAAAAAAGGATTGAGAGGAAAAAAGATGGACAGACAAAAGAAAAATATGGGGGCAGTGGCATTTCTCCCATTGATTGTATTTCTGGTATGTTATGTAGGGTGTGGGATTACATTTACCCTGCTTGGAGCAGACGAACCGTTCGGAAAGTTCCCGCGTCACGTCGCGCTTCTTGCAGGGTGTGCGGTAGTACTTCTCCTTAACCGTGGCATTGGTGTACAGGATAAGCTGAATATTATGACAACGAGCATGGGAAATTCAGGAGTTATGATGATCGTTCTGATCTACCTGATGGCTGGTGGATTCCAGGGAGCAGCAGCGGCAATGGGCGGAAAAGATTCGGTTGTGAATCTCTGTCTGCATTTTATTCCGGTGAAGCTTTTGGTCCCGGGTGTATTTTTGATGTGCTGCTTTATTTCTACATCGATCGGAACATCCATGGGAACGATTGCAGCGATGGCTCCGATTGCGATCAATGTGGCACAGGGAGCGCATTTAAATGTTGCGGTAGTCGGTGCGGCAGTGATCGGAGGATCTTATTTTGGAGATAACCTTTCCATGATTTCAGATACAACCATTTCTGCAGCAGAAGGATGTGGTTCTGAGATGAAAGACAAATTTAAAATGAACTTTTTCATTGCTCTTCCGGCGGCAATTGTGGCAATGATCCTGTACTCGATTTTTGGCGGAGTCGGAAGCGGAGCAATCGAAGCAGGAAGCTATAGTATCATCGAAGTCCTTCCTTATTTTATTGTTCTAATTGCGGCACTTATGGGAGTTAATGTTGCAGTAGTCCTTTTTGTAGGAATACTTGCATCCGGTATCATTGGACTTTGTGTTGGAAGCTGTGGATTTTTTGAATGGATCCAGGCAATTGGAAGTGGTATGAGTGATATGTTCAGCATCAGTATCGTTGCCATTCTTGTATCCGGTATCATCGGTCTTGTACGTGAATATGGCGGTGTTGAATGGCTGGTGGGCGCGATCAGCAGCAAGATCAAGAGCAGACGTGGTGCGGAATATGGAATCGGACTGATGTCAGGTATCCTTTCCGCAGCTATGGTAAATAATACGATCGCAATCATTGTTACCTGTCCGATCGCAAAAGAAATCGGGGAAAAATATAAGATCGCACCGAAGAGACTTGCCAGTCTGGTGGATATCTTTGCCTGCGCATTTATTGCACTGATGCCACATGATGGTGGTATGCTGATGATTACGGCACTTGCTGATGTATCACCGCTTAATGTACTGAAATATTCGTTCTATATGTTTGGACTGATCATTGCGACCTGCGTTACGATACAGTTCGGATTGATGGACAAGAAAAATTAGACAGGATGAAATTTAAAATATGAAAGATCTAACAAAAGGAAAACCATCCACACTGATATTGGCTTTTGCGCTGCCGATCTTTTTCGCAAATCTTCTGCAGCTTACATACAGTCTTGTGGATACCAGAATTGTCGGAACTTTCCTGGGAGAGGACGCGCTGGCGGCTGTCGGCGCGACCACAACCTTAAGTAATCTGATCATTGGATTCTTGCAGGGACTTTCGGGGGGATTCGCGATTATTATTGCACAGAAATTCGGTGCAAAGGATTATAAAAATGTGAAGAAATCATTCGCAATGTCGCTGACCATGGGTACAGGAATTGCAATATTTTTTACGGTGTTCGGATTGTTATTTTTACAGCCGATCTTAAATATACTGAATGTTCCGTCAGATCTGATGGCGACGGCAAAAAGCTATATTTTCGTGATCATTGCAGGGCTTGTGGCAACATTTCTTTATGATGCATGTGCGGCAGCACTCCGGTCACTCGGAGATACCGTGACGCCTCTTGTGATCCTGGCAATCTCAGTTGCACTGAATATTGTTGGGGATCTGCTTTTTGTCGTAGTGCTGAAAAGCGGAGTGCGGGGAGCTGCGATCGCAACGGTACTGGCACAGGCAATCGCGTTTGTTGTGTGCTGGATTTATATGGTAAAGAGATATGAACTGTTAAGACTTAGCCGGGAAGATTTCAAAGATCCGAATCCGGTTATGGTGAAAAATATGCTGGGTGCGGGAATGTCCATGGGATTCATGAGTTCTCTGATCAATATCGGTTCCCTGACGCTTCAGACAGCGATCAATAAACTTGGAAATGATTATATCGTAGCACAGACAGCGGCCCGGAAGCTGACTGAAATGTTCATGATCATGTTTACAGTATTTGGAAATACGATGGCGACCTACTGTGGACAGAACCTTGGAGCAGGAAAGATCGACCGGATCAAAAAAGGGATCTGGCTTGCGATTTTCTATACTTGTATCTGGTGTACACTTGTGATCGTGGCAAGCTACACGATTGGAGATAAACTGGTCTATCTGGTAACAGGTACACATAATGAAAATGTGATCTTAAATGCGACCAGATATCTGAAATTTGATACATTGTTTTATTATGTAACAGCAGTAATCTGCATTGTGCGAAATGCCATGCAGGGACTGGATGACCATATTACACCGATCGTATCAAGTACACTTGAGATGCTTGGAAAAATTGTGATCGCATTTACACTGGTTCCACATCTTGGATACACGGGGGTTATCATTGCGGAGCCGATTGTGTGGTTTGTTATGGTGATTCCGCTGATCGTGCAGATTTTCCGGATGCCGGTGCTGAAGCAGACAAGCCTTTCTTGACACTATTCATACGCCTGTGCTAGAATAGGCTTGTTTAGAAAAATAAATACAGATGCGTAAGGTGTCAATCAGACGGAATGTCTGGATTGGTGAAAAGGGAAACAGGTGCAAGTCCTGTATGAACTCGTCACCGTAATTTGCAAGCTTAGGCTGTCATACCACTGGGAGACCGGGAAGGAAAGCCACAAGCGTCTGAGCAATCAGTCGGGAGACCTGCCTTTCGCAGTACAGGAACGGAAAGTTCATGCCACGAGTAACTGGCAGTACGAAAGATAGAAACTTCAGACTGATTTTGCATAGGGCAAAATGTCAGTTTCTTTTTTGTACGCCCTCGTTAAATTTAGATACGGGGGATTTTTTTGCTTACAAAAAATATGCTGTAAAGTGTAATGAATATCATTCCGATTCCTGAAAGTATGACAAAAAAGTCAGGGAGGATCAAGATGAAGAAACGAGTATTAGTAGCATTACTGGCAACAGCACTTACGGTGTCTATGATGACTGGATGTGGAAGCAAGAAGACAGAGGACACTTCTTCTACAAAGACAGAAGAAACATCCGAAGACAGCGATCAGGAGGCAGCAGACAAAGTGGCAAAGCTGATCGATGACATTTATGTACAGGAAAGAACAGACAAGACAGATGAACAGTGTAAGGCTGCAAAAGAAGCCTGGGATAAGCTTACTGATGCACAGAAAGAACTGGTAGAAGGCGAGAACGCTGATCCGGATTATTTTGGAAGGGATACAGGCGATGCATCGAAAGATGATCCGCTGAACGAAGATAACATCGGAGAAAATGAAATTCTGGTTGTAAGCTTTGGTACATCTTTTAATGACAGCCGTGCAGAGGATATCGGTGGTGTGGAAAAAGCACTTCAGGCAGCATATCCGGACTGGTCTGTAAGAAGAGCATTTACAGCACAGATCATCATCAACCATGTACAGGCCCGTGATGATGAGAAGATCGACAATATGGATCAGGCACTGGAAAGAGCAGTCGACAACGGGGTTAAGAACCTGGTCGTACAGCCGACACATCTGATGCATGGTGCCGAGTATGATGAACTGACAGAAGCAGTTGAGAACTACAAAGATAAATTTGAATCTGTAAAAATTGCAGAACCACTTCTCGGTGAAGTCGGAGCGGATGAAACAGCGATCAATGAGGATAAAGCAGCTGTTGCAGAAGCAATTACAGCAGAAGCTGTAAAGACAGCTGGATTTGACAGCCTGGATGCGGCAAAAGAAGAGGGAACCGCATTTGTATTTATGGGACATGGAACTTCTCATACAGCAAAGATCAGCTATTCACAGATGCAGACACAGATGGAACAGCTTGGTTATGAGAATGTATTTATCGGAACCGTAGAAGGCGAACCGGAAGATACCGCTTGTGAAGCAGTAATTGAAAAGCTCAAAAATGCAGGATACAAGAAAGTAATCCTTCGTCCACTGATGGTTGTAGCAGGAGATCATGCAAACAACGATATGGCAGGCGATGATGACGATTCTTGGAAGAGCCAGTTTGAAGCATCCGGAGTATTTGACAGTATTGATACACAGATTGCAGGTCTTGGTGAGATCGATGCGATCCAGCAGCTTTATGTGGCACATACACAGGCTGCAATTGATGCAGAATAAATAAAAAAAGAGGGATTTATAAGATGAAAAAGAAACTGTTAGTATTGGTATTATCTGCTGTAATGGCAGTGGGAATGATGAGCGGATGTGGTGCAAAATCAGACACATCAGATACGAAAGCAAAGACAGCAGAAAGCTCTTCTGCTAAAGAAGAGGAAACAGAGGAACAGACAGAGTGTGAGCTTGAAGACGGAACCTACACAGCAGAGTTCAAGACTGACAGCGGAATGTTTCATGTAAATGAAGCGAATGACGGAAAAGGAACACTCACAGTAAAAGACGGGAAAATGACGATCCATGTCAGCCTGGTTTCTAAGAAGATCGTCAACCTGTTTGAAGGAACATCCGAAGATGCACAGAAAGATGGTGCAGAACTTCTGGAACCTACAACAGATACGGTAACCTATAGCGACGGTGCAACAGAAGAAGTTTATGGATTTGATATTCCGGTTCCTGAACTGGATAAAGAATTTGATGTGGCTCTGCTCGGAAAAAAAGGAGTCTGGTATGATCATAAGGTAAGTGTGACCAATCCGGTGAAAGTCGAAGAATAATTGAAGATAAGTGAAAGGACTGTTTCCCTGAGAAATGGGAAATGGTCCTTTTTTTTCTTGGGCATGAACTGGATAACACTATACTTTTATATGTCAGATAGTGTATACTAGGCAGTGGAAGATCATACAAAAGAGAGAATGTTTTGTATATAAAAACTAAAATGTGGAGAGGAAGTTAAAATACGATGTACTACGTACCAGATGGCACAAAAGAGTGTGGATTTTATGAATGTAAAAAATGTGGAAACCGTTTCTTATCCTTACAGACAATGAACCGGATCCCATGTCCGGAATGTGAGGCAGAGATCGACTATGAGATCGGACCAGACGAATCCATGGAAGATGCTCTGGACACGGCAGAATTACTGGAAAAGATCATCGGTGAAGAAGAAGTAGAGAAAATGGATGGACTTCTGAGTCTTGCAATTACCGGTGGAGACTGTAACTGGATTTAATTTTCGGTTAAAAGTGTTGAATGGGTGGTTAGGAAAAACAAACGAAGTGTGTTATAATAGAAATATGAGTAAAAGAGGGAGAAAATAGATGGATATTCATGATTTGAAAATATTTCTGATGATCGCACAGGCGTGCAGTGTTTCCGGAAACACGTACAGGAATGGCTGCAAAAGATACGCTCAGGAGAGATTACACGATAAGAAAAAAGTTGATAAGTAGTAACGAAAAGTTGCGGGTAAGTCACAAATTATACAGAATGCATGAAAAAGCGGAGTATAGTTTGTGCCTTTTGGTCTACAATTCCATGGAAATAGATGATGACTATAATAATGGAATATTTATAGAAAAATTGAATTTGAATAAAATGTATAAAAGAATATAATGGTAATACATGGATGCTGGCAAAATATACAAATAATCGTGCTGGCACAAATATATTTTTTACAGGAGGATTTGAAAATGAATATTGGGGTAACAGAAATCAGTCCAAGAGAGGTGCAGAGAAAGGCAGAGAAATGTTTTAAAGATGGATATTACTGCTGTGAAGCTCTGGTCAGCACGATCCGCGATGAATTCAAACTGGATGTGCCGAAAGAGGTTGTAGCTATGGCATCCGGAATGGCAGTAGGAGCAGGAAAATCAGGATGTGTCTGCGGTGCATTTAACGGAGGAATTCTTGCACTTGGAATGTTCTTCGGCCGTACCGAACAGGATGGACCGACCAACCCGAAGAGTATCAAATGTATGGAGCTTACGCACGAGCTTCATGACTGGTTCAAGAAGGCAAATGGTAAAAATGCAATCTGCTGCAGAGTTCTTACAAAGGAATTCAATATGGGACAGGGTGAACACAAAGAACAGTGTATCTATTTTACAGGACTTTGTGCATGGAAGGTAGCGCAGATCGTCTGTCGTGAGCTTGGTATCAAGAATCTGGATGAAATTGATGAACCGTGCGAAAGAAGAAAAATTGCAGATATCTAAATAAAGTGGTAACGACAGCCGCTTGATGAGAGAAAGGGAAAGAAACAATGAAAGACGTAATTAAGAAAGTACCGATTCCGCTTTGCGGAGTCATGCTTGGCGCGGCAGCACTTGGAAATCTACTTCAGAGCTATTCAGAAGGAATCCGTTATGTATGCGGTATATTCGCAGCATTTCTTCTGATACTGGTGCTTTTGAAGCTGATCATGTTCCCAGGAGCAGTGAAAGAAGATATGGGAAATCCGATCATGGCAAGCGTATCAGGAACGTTTCCGATGGCACTTATGATTCTCAGCACTTATGTAAAACCGTTTATCGGAAAGGCAGCTTATTACATATGGCTTCTGGCAATCATTCTTCACATCATTCTGATCATATACTTTACGGTGAAGTTTGTTCTGAAACTTCAGATGCCAAAAGTATTTGCAAGCTATTATATTGTATATGTAGGAATTGCTGTAGCGGCTGTTACAGCACCGGCTTATGAGCAACTTGGAATCGGAACCGCAGCATTCTGGTTTGGATTTGTAACACTGATCGTACTTCTTGTACTTGTAACCTATCGTTATGTGAAGTTTAAAGAAGTGCCGGATCCGGCAAAACCGCTGATCTGTATCTACGCAGCACCGACCAGCCTGTGTATTGCAGGTTATGTACAGTCCGTAACACCGAAATCATACGGTTTCCTGATGGCAATGTTTGTAGTTGCAACGGTTATTTATATTTTTGCCCTGGTAAAAGCAGTGGGATATCTGAAGATGCCATTCTTCCCAAGCTATGCAGCCTTCACATTCCCATTTGTTATCAGTGCGATCGCAACTAAACAAACTATGGCATGTGCAGCAAATATGGGACATCCAATGCCATTTCTTCAGTATGTAGTTCTGGTCGAGACAATTATTGCAGCAGCACTTGTTGTTTATACTTATGTTCGTTTTATGGGGGCTATTTTCGGAGGAAAGAAATAAAAGATTTGACCGGACAGATAAAAAAGGGTAAACTTAAATTTATCAAGAATATGTCGGATGAGGGACGTCCTAGACACCGCAAGGGGCCGAAGAAGCAAAGCGTAAGGTAACATCTTCCTTTCGTGGAAACTGACAGGCAAAAAGGAAGGCGACCTGACGAATCTTTGGAGAGTGTGCAAAGAAAGCACCACCTACGAGGCTAGAACCAACTGGTAAAAGGACAGAGAAAACAGATGAACGATTTTTTTCGTGTATCTGTTTTTTTCTGCCCTTTTTATATGGGCACTAATATGAGATGAGACTGTTAGCAGGCAGTACGTGGTGGCATACAGAAGTATTATCCGAGGAAGAAGGGAAAGGGCATTTTTTGAATAAAATTTGACAGAAGAAAAAGAAAAGCTGGAGGAAAAAAAGATGAGAATGATGCTTGTAGGAGCCGGTGCTGTCGGTGAAAGTATTTTAAAAGTAATGCAGTGGAGAGACCAAAAGGGAGAATGGCTGAAATATGTGCTGGTCTGCGACTATGATCTGAAAAGGGCAGAGGAAGTTGTCGGTATGATGAAGGGGGATTCCCGTTTTGAAGCTTCTAAGATTGATGCGACAAATACAGAGAAAATGGCAGAACTGATCCGGGAGCATAAGATTGATTTTGTGATGGATGCAGCACCACCTTTTGCAAGTAATATGATTTTTGACGCTGCATTTAAAACGGGTGCAGATTACGGAAGCATGGGAACCTGGTCGGTTCCGATGGAAAATCCGGCTTACGGACTTGGTATTGAGAACAGCTATACTGAACCGATGACAAAATACAATTTTGACCGTCATGAAGCCTGGAAGAAGCAGGGGAATATGGCTGTGATCTGTATGGGAATCGATCCGGGTGTTGTAAATGTATTTGCAAAATACGCGGCGACAGAGCTTTTGGATGAAATAACAGAAGTTCATGTAAAAGACGGCGGAAATCTGTCTGTTCCGGGTGCAGATCCGGATGACATTATGTTTGGATTCAACGTGTGGACCGTGCTGGATGAGGTAATGAACCCGAATGTTGAGTATGATAAGGAGAAGGGCGGATTTATCGTAGAAAAAGCATTTGCAGGGCAGGAAGTCTATGAGATGCCGGAAGGAGTAGGAAAAAATACCCTGGTAAAGGTAGAGCATGAGGAAGTTGTGACGATGGCACGCTACTTAAGCCAGTATGGATTGAAAAAGGCAACCTTCAAGATCAGTCTTGATGAGAATCTGATCACGGCACTTAAGGTGCTGGATAAGCTGGGACTTCGCAGTATCAAGCCGGTGCAGGTAGGGGATGTGAAGGTAGTTCCAAGAGATGTGGTTGCAGCCTGTGCACCGCAGCCAAAAGATATCGGAGATGAGATGACCGGAAAAATGCTGGTCGGAGTACAGTGTATCGGAAAGAAAGACGGAAAGGAAAAAGAATACTTCCTGTATCAGCCATTTGATAATCAGGAGTCTATCGAAAGATGGGGAACCCAGGCTGTTACCGCCCAGACAGGATTTGGAGCAGCACTTGCACTGGAGCTGATCGGAAGAGGAATCTGGAAAGAAGCTGGGGTCTATGCACCGGAATATTTTGATCCGAAACCATACCTTGAATTAATGAAAGAAAGTGGTTATAAATACGGAATTATAGAGAAATAATCTGGATGCGCTCAGAGATGGTCTGAGAAAATAAACAAAATAAAGTTACGCGCAAAACGGTACAAAGTCATAGAAGAACTTTGTACCGTTTTGTGTGTGACAGGAAATCAGATCAACTTACACTCTTTGGCCCATTTGGTGACAAAGGTAAGAAACTTATCAAGTGCAGGAGAGAGTTCAGGTGTATCCAGATAGGCTACGGACAGATTCCTGCGGAAGTGTTCGGTAAAGGAACGGACACAGACGTTGAATGGAATATTATGAAGCAGAAGTTTGGGAAGTACAGTGATGCCAAAGCCCTGTTCCACCATTTTAATCGCGGTATAGTCTTCATTGATCCGAAATCTTACGTTAGGCGTGATATGGTTTAATCGGAATAATTTTCCGGTTTCATAATCAAAATCATCGGCGGAGAGAACAAAATCCTGTCCGTCAATATCGGCAAAAGATACCGTCAGCTGATCGGCAAGAGGATGGTCCAGGGAAGTAACCAGAACCAGTTCGTCGGTGCCGACAGGCAGATTTGGGAAATCCTTTGCGACATATTGCGAAACAAAGATACAGTCCAGTTCTTTTTTGTGAAGCTTTTCCGTCAGGTTCTGAAATCCGTCAACATAGAGCCGAAAGGTGATATTCGGGTATTCGGCAGAAAAATTTTTCAGTACTCCGGGGAGCCAGTTATAGGCAATGCTCTGCACCGTTCCGATGCGGATAAAACCACTGTCCAGATTGTTGATATTTGAGACGATCTGATCGATCCGTGTATTGGCGGAGCGGATATGCATAAGTTCTTCAAAGATGGGTTCTGTTCCGGGAAGTGCTTCCATTCCGTTTTTTGAACGCTTGAACAGCTTAAGACCAATCTCTTTTTCATAATTGCGGATAGTCTGGCTGACAGCTGACTGTGTGTAGTTGTGTTTTTGAGCAGCTTTTGAGATGCTCTGATTCTCATAGACATCAAGAATCACATCGTATTTAGACATGATGAAACCTCCCGTGGTGTTGATAAACAATGCTCTTTTACTATCTTACTTAATATAAGGAAGATAATCAATATCTGTGGGATTTTATTATAAATTTTTTTAAAATCAAACATAAGAAAAAGTGAAAATATAAGCGCAAATCAAAGAGTTAACAATGTATTAAGAAAAAGTGAAGTCTGATATCAGTTTTACAGACTTTTCAATGACCGGAAACTGGAATAGCATAGAACAGGGGAATGAAATTCAAAGGAGTTTAAGTGTATCATGAATTAAAGGAGAAGAATAATGGGATACAATTACTGGAACGGAACAGAAGCGGCACACCGCCGTGTTATGATGAAGGCGGCAGGATATTCGGATGAAGATATCCGTCAGAAACCGCATATCGGAATACCGAATTCTTACATGGCAGGTTCTCCCGGAACTGCGCATCTTCGCCAGGTGACAGAAGCTGTAAAAGAGGGAATCTGGGCAGCAGGAGGAATCCCGGTAGAATTCGGAATCCCGGCTACTTGCGGAAATGTGGCAAATGGTGCGGATGAGATGAAGTATGAGCAGGTAGGAAGAGATATCGTGGCAATGTCCATCGAATTTGTATCCAGAATACATAATTTCGATGCGATCTGCTGTGTGGCATCCTGCGATCTGATCATTGCCGGATGTTATCTGGCAGCGTGCAGACTGGATATTCCGGCTCTGGTAGTGACCGGGGGATCAATGCAGGCCGGAAATTACTGTGGTAAGACAGTTGTAGAGGCAGATCTGGATGCGGCAAGATTCTCAGGTGCTTCCGAAGCTGAGTTATTTGAAATGGAAGAAAGCGTCTGCCCGTCATTCGGTGCCTGCCCGTCCATGGGAACAGCCAACACGATGCAGATGTTAGGTGAGGTATTGAACCTTGTTATGCCGGGAACATCTACGATTCCTGCATCAGATAATGCAAGACTTCGTGCTGCAAGAACAGCAGGAAAATACATGGTACAGCTTGCCAGGTCCGGAAAGACACCAAAAGATCTGATCACCAAAGATGTTCTGGAAAATGCGATCATGTTTGATATGGCAGTTGCAGGATCAACCAATGCGGTACTGCATATCCTGGCATACGCATATGAACTTGGTATCAAGCTTACACTGGCAGATTTTGAAAAGTATGCGAAGGAAATTTACTGCATCAATGCAGTGATTCCAAGCGGACCGTATACAGTTGTAGATTTTCATTATGCCGGCGGTGTAAAGCAGGTCATGAAGCAGCTTGCCGGTAAAATCCATACCGATGCGCCGACGATTTACGGGGATACAACTTGGGGTGAACTCCTCGATTCTGTGAAAAGCGCGCCAAATAAAGTCATTCATTCGCTGGAAGATCCTGTAGCAAAAGAACCGGGACTTAAAATCATGCGGGGAAATATTTCTCCGGCAGGGGCGATCGTACGTCCGACAGCAGTATATGAAGAAGTAAAATACATCAAAGGTGCGGCAAAAGTGTATGAATGCGATCAGGATGCATATAGAGCCATTATGGCAGGCGAGATTGTTGCGGGGGACATTCTTGTTATCCGCTATGAAGGCTGTAAAGGAGCACCGGGTATGAAAGAGCTGATGCTTAGTATCGATGCGCTGATCGGACTTGGACTTGATAAAAAGGTCGGGCTTATCACAGACGCGCGTTTCTCCGGATTCAACTACGGAGCAATTGTCGGACATGTTTCTCCGGAAGCTTATGACGGCGGTGTGATCGCTTTGATCGAAAATGGTGATGAAATTGAGATGGACATTGCAGGGGGAACCGTCAATCTTCTCGTATCTGATGAGATTTTAGCAGAAAGAAGAAAATCCTGGGTACGTCCGCCGCTTAAGCAGCAGAAGGGTGTTTTAAATATTTACGCACAGAACTGCAGACCGGCAGAAGAAGGCGGTGCAATGCAGCCATGGGCACTGGATGCAGACTACGGATATCATCACGAATAAAAGTATTGGTATGGATAAGGAGAGAACGGGTATGTTATTGCTTTCAAAAGAGGATATTAAAAGTGTAATTACAATGAAAGATATGATCGAAGCGGATAAGCAGGCATTTAAGATGGTTGTCGATGGTACGGTAGATACACCACTTCGTACAGTCATCAATGGAAAATATGACGGCGCATTTCTGTTTATGCCGGCCTATGCTCCGGAATTAGATGCAGCAGCCATGAAGGTGATCAACATTTTTCCACACAATATCGATAACAATCTGATGACATCACCGGCGCAGACTATGCTGATCGACGGAAAGACAGGATATGTGATCGCGATGCTGGATGGAACTTATGTGACACAGCTTCGTACGGGGGCCTCTTCCGGTGCAGCATTCGATCTGCTTGGAAAAAAGGAATGTAAAAAAGGTGCAATGATCGGTACAGGGGGACAGGCAGCAGCTCAGCTTGAAGCAATGCTTGCAGCCAGAAAATTGGAAGAAGTAAAGATCTTTGACCTGAATGAAGAAAGATGCAAAGCATTTGCCGAAGAAATGCAGAAGGGACTGGCTAAATACGGTGCAAAAATCATACCGGCCAAGGATTCAGATGACTGTATCGAAGATGCAGATCTTATTATCACAGTGACTCCTTCCGCAAAACCGGTATTTGACGGAACAAAGGTAAAAGCCGGTGCAACCATCAGCTGCGTAGGTACTTATGAGCCCCATAAGCATGAGCTGGATCCGGCAGTTTTACCGAGAGCATCTAAGATCATCTGTGATTCAAAAGAGGCGGCACTTTCAGAAACGGGGGATCTTCTGATTCCGATCGCAGACGGAATCATTACAGAAGAGGATGTGCTTGGAAGTCTTGGAGATGTGATCAATGGAAAGATCAAAGGACGTGAAAATGACGAAGAAATTATCGTATATGAAACTGTAGGAGTTGCTGCGCAGGATCTGGTGGCAGCAAAGGTGATTTATGATAAGGCAGTAGAAGCCGGAAAAGGACTTCGCTGGGGAGAATAATCTAAAAAGAGGATGTAAATACAAAAAACACGGAATATTTCCGTGTTTTTTGTATTTTAAAGAATAGCTTTGTGATAAGATAAATGAGAACAATAATTTAAAGAAAAGGAAACAAGAGAAATGCTAACTACATGGATTCAGGCAGTATACCAATTTTTATGGGGAGATCTTTTAAGGATACCACTTCCGGGAGGCTCCTCTTTTGGTGTGTCACTGCTTATTATTTTGCTGATTCCCACAGGAATCTATTTTACGATTAGAACAAGATTTTTGCCGGTTCGTCTTTTTGGCGATATGGTTCGCGCACTTACCGGGAAAAAGAAGGAAGATGGCAGTCTGTCGACCTTTCAGACACTGATCGTCTCAACTGCAACGAGAGTCGGAATGGGAAATCTGGTTGGAGTAGTCGCTGCCGTTTCCGCAGGTGGTGCCGGTGCGGTATTCTGGATGTGGATCACAGCGATCATCGGTTCTTCAACTGCGTTTATCGAGGCAACACTTGCACAGCTTTATAAAGAAAAAGATCCGCTTTACGGAGGCTACCGCGGAGGTCCGGCATATTATATGCATCATTATGTAGAGAGACGGACAGGAAAGACAAAGAAACATGTCTGTATTGCGGTGCTCTTTGCAATCTCAGGGCTTATCTGCTGGGCCGGGATCAGTCAGGTGATCAGTAATTCGGTTGCATCTTCTTTTGAAAATGCATTTGGGATTCCGCCAATTTTTACGACGGTGATTCTGGTAGCCGTTGCGGCAGTGATTGTACTGCGAAAAAATGCCACAGTAAAGGTGTTGGATATTCTGGTTCCAATCATGGCAGTCTGCTATTTTGTGATTACGATAGTCATTATCTTATTGAATATCCGAAGCCTTCCGGGTGTATTTGAGCGGATTATCCAGGAAGCGTTTGGAATCCGTCAGGCAGCAGCCGGAGGGTTCGGAGCAGTTCTTATGAATGGTGTAAAAAGAGGGTTATTTTCCAACGAAGCGGGTTCGGGATCAGCACCATGCGCAGCTGCGGCTGCAGAATGTGATACGCCTGTAAAAGCAGGATTTATACAGGCATTGGGTGTATTTATAGATACAATTGTGATCTGCAGCTGTACGGCGATGATCATGCTTCTTGTGCCGGAAAAGATGATAGCAGGACTGGAAGGAATGGAGCTTTTGCAGACAGCAATGAATTATCATCTCGGTAAATTTGGCGTGATCTTTATTGCGGTTACGTTGTTCCTTTTCAGCTTTTCAACGTTTCTTGGAATCCTGTTTTATGCAAGAGGAAATGTGGCATATCTTTTAGGGGATAAGTGGTGCTGGCAGACAGCATATAAAATCCTCGCACTTGTGATGCTCTTTATCGGAGGAATTGCGGCTTATCATATTGTATGGGATCTTGGTGATGTGGGAATCGGACTTATGACGATTTTTAATATTGTGACTTTGTATCCTATGGGTGGAGAGGCACTGGAGGAATTGAGGAAGTACGAAAAAAATAAACAGTAGGAGAAACTGGAGAATGTCAAAAGATGAATATTTAATTACAGATGCGCCTCTTAAAGCATTAACTGTTTTTGCAATGCCTATGATTTTAGGCAGCTTTTTTCAACAAGTATATAATATGGCTGATTCTATTATCGTAGGTCAGTTTGTTGGTTCGTCTGCACTGGCGGCAGTCGGTGCCTGCGCTGCACTTACGAATGTCTTCATTTGTATAGCATTGGGTGCCGGTGTAGGTGCAGGAGTGCTCGTGAGCCGCTATTTTGGAGCCAGAGATTATAGTAAAATGAAAACAATCGTGTCAACATCATTGATCAGCTTCCTGATTCTAAGCGTACTTCTGGGTATATTTGGCTTTTGTTTTTCCCATTCGATGATGAGTTTATTACAGACACCTGCTGATATACTGGATGAAGCAGTACTGTACCTTCGTGTTTATTTTGTGGGATTTCCGTTTCTGTTTATGTATAACATCCTTTCAACGATGTTTACCTCGATCGGTGAATCAAAGATTCCATTGGGACTGTTGATATTTTCTTCTATTTTGAATATTTTTATGGATCTCTGGATGGTGGCCGGACTTGGTTTGGGGGTATTTGGTGCAGCTCTTGCAACCCTCATTGCGCAGGGGATTTCGGCAGTGTTTTCACTTTTGATTTTCTTTAGCCGGATGCGTCGATATAAAAGTCATTTTGACTGGTTTGATGGGAAGGAATTGCATTCCATGCTTCGGATCGCTGTGCCATCTGTTCTTCAGCAGTCTACAGTGTCAATTGGCATGATGATCGTACAGGCAGTTGTAAATCCATTCGGTACACAGGCACTTGCCGGTTATTCGGCAACGATGCGGGTAGAGAACGTTTTTTCACTGATCTTTGTATCCATTGGAAATGCAGTTTCACCGTATGTTTCCCAGAATTTTGGCGCAAAGAAAATGGAACGTATCAAAAAAGGATATCATGCGGCACTGGTGTTGGATTTATGTTTTGCAGTTCTTGCTTTTATAGTCATTGAAACGCTGCATACCCAGAGTTCCTCGTTATTCCTGGGGAAAGACGGAACTGCCCTGGCATATCAGGTGTCCGGGGATTATATGAGATGGCTTGGTTACTTTTTCATTTTTATGGGTATCAAGATGGCAACAGATGGAGTACTCCGTGGACTTGGTGTTATGCGCCCGTTTCTCGTCGCCAATATGGTAAACCTTGCAATCCGCCTGACAGTTGCTTTGATTTTTGCACCTCGTTTTGGTATCGAATTTGTCTGGCTTGCTGTACCGGCTGGCTGGTTTGCCAATTTTGCGATTTCCTATGTGGCACTTAGAAAATCGTGGCCAACTGATAAAGCAGCTTCAGTTTGCTAACTGTCTGTTTATTCCGGAAATAGAATTACCCGCACCAACGGTGCGGGTAATAGCATAAGTCAGCAAGAATATGAAATCAGAAATATAATGCCGAAAATCCTTATGGAAGCGGATGACCTGCAGCCAGGTACAGCTCATACCATTCTTCGCGAGTCAGTGTTATCTCACATGCTGCGATAATTTCTTTCAGGCGGCTTTCGCTTGCAGTTCCGGTAATGATTTGCATATTTGCCGGGTGGCGTAAAAGCCACGCAGCCGCAATGGTAGTGTCGCTGACATTATATTTTTCAGCCAGTACATGAAGCTTTTGATTCAGCTCCGGGTATTCGTCACTTCCGAGAAAGCATCCTTTCCATGCCGGCATCTGAAATGGTGACCAGGCCTGGAGAGTGATATCGTGGAGGCGGCAGTAGTCGAGCAGACTTCCGTCGTGGTCAATTGAACCGGGGGTTTCCATATTGACTTCCATGCCATTTGCAACAAGATTGGAAACAGGAATGCTGAATTGAACCTGGTTGACAACGAGCGGTTGGCAGACATACTTCTGCAGCAGTGCAATCTGCATCGGTTTGTGGTTTGAAACACCAAAATGGCGGACCTTTCCGCTCTCAAACAGAACATCAAATGCGGCAGCAACCTCTTCCGGTTCTACGAGTGCATCCGGACGGTGAAGCAGCAGAAGATCGAGATAATCTGTCTGAAGCCGTTTTAAAATACCATCGACGGATTTCAAAATGTGCTCTTTTGAGAGATCATAACAACCTTGCCGGATGCCGCATTTTGACTGCAGGTAAATATCTTCCCGTTTCAGGGATGGATCGCCGGCAAAGGCTTCGCCGAACACAGTCTCGCTCATACCGCCGCCGTAGATATCCGCGTGATCGAAGAAATATGCGCCCTGTTCCAATGCAGAGTGAATGAAATGGTTCATTTCCTCCTTCGATTTTTCAGAAAGTCGCATGCATCCGACTGCAATGGAAGGAATTTTTTGCAAATGATTGCCTAAAATAGTTTCTCTCATGATAAAAATCTCCTTTGTAATGATTTGATATTCGCGGAATTTTTCCGTAAAGCAAGTATGGAAGAAGTCCGGAAGTACAGAAATAATAATTGCTATACTTTTGACCATAGTATCATCATATCATAGAAGCGCACTCGAGAGTCAATGAAAAAAAGATAAAAGACGAAATTCCTACGAACTGTGAAATTAAGCAGTTTGTAGGAATTTTTTTGGAAAAATTTACAACCCAAAAATCAATGTAAATACAACCTTATAATGTTAAAATAAATATGCATATTCAACATATTTGTTGAAAAATAATGGTGCTTGAATAAAGGAGGGACAGCCGGAATGAATTTAAAAGAAGTTTATGAGATTTTTTATCCGGGCAAATGTAAAGAAAATCCATCTGTGTGGAATGTTCCCCCAAAATACCGTTCGAAAAAAGATTTTTTTGAAGAACTTCTTCCAATGGAAATACGATGGATCAATTTTAAAATCTGGAATGATAAAGCACGAAGAAGCAGATTTTTTTCGAATTGTAAAGGAGAAACCCGATATATTGCATCATTACGCACATTTTTATTTGAACAACCATGGACTATCTCGAGGATAGAAGGAAAAGCGAATGAGCTTTTGAGTGGTCAGATTTCCGAAAAGGTTATGAATGAAAGATTTTTACGGATTGTAGAGAAAGAAGGAATCGAGATTTCGAGGAAGCTTAGATCATATTTGTTTGATGACGAGACAAATCAGTTGAAAACAAAATGGGGGAACGTACTGACGTTTTATGTTCTACTGGCTATTTTACCGGAAGAAATTAATCAGATTTACGTACAGTATTTGTATAATCAAGAACAGAGTGCGCAACTTAAGGGAGAAGAGGAGAGTAATGGTGTAGCAATAAAAGATGCTGCATTATTTCAATATGAATATCCACCGGATATGAGCATTGTATCGCCGGGAGAAAAAATAAATCATACATGGGTAATCAAAAATGTAGGGGATACTCTATGGGAGAATCGATATTATGAATGTAATCAGTCTATGATGGAATTAGATGAAAAAAACAGAATTCTTCGGATTCCGAAATTTGTTTACCCGGGAGATAAAGTGTCTCCAAGTGTATCATTTTATGCACCGGACAAACCGGGAACTTATGTCATGAACTGGAAAATGAAGGATAGCAAAGGAAAGATTGTTTTCCCGGATAAATTGGGAATAGGATTGCATTTCATGGTAATGGATTTTGAAGAGGATAAAGCAATCCGGGGTGAAAATTATAATGTAATAGAAGAAATACCTCGACTTTCTGCCCCGATTATTGCAGGGAATTTGTATTCTCACACCTGGATTATTCAAAATACAGGAATGACTATTTGGAATGAGTATTATTTGGAGTGTATCAACGGAGATAACTTTTCTTACGTGAAAAAGGAATTATGCGTACCACTTAAAGCGCATGTTATGCCGGGGGAAAAAATCTCTGTCAAAGTGGAATTCGCAACGCCACCGATAGAAGGTATCTATACCATGGTCTGGCAAATTATGAAGAAAGACGGAACACCGGCGTTTGCAAAAAACAGGAGGCTGGAGGTTCTGTTGAATCTGATATAAAAGATGTCGGAAACCATTTGTTTAGAGGAAGGAATCAGAGGAACAGTATGAGTTATGTAGTTACAATTTTCACTGAAAAGCATTTATATCGGGTGAATATTGAAGAAGGAACAAAATATACCATTGGATCTGGTGAAAAAGATGCATTTCCGATGTCAGAGCTTGGCGTAGACGGGCAACTTGGGATCTGTTTTCATGCAAAAAAACAAATCCTGAAGTTGAATGCAAAAAAAATCCCTTTGTCAGTAAAGGAAATGAAAGAAGAAGCTAAGTTAGTTAATATTTGTGAATTTCCGAAAATAGAAGTAAGGTTTACCAGGGATACTGGAGAATATTCAGAATCATATCCTATTCCTTATGAGTGTCAGATTCATATCGGAAGATCTAAAAAAAATGATATTGTGTTAAATGATTCTTATGTGAGCAGAAATCACCTGCTCATTACATCTGAAAGAGGAAAAATACGAATAGAGGATTTAGGAAGTAAATATGGCACTTATCTGAATGGAAGTCCCCTTAAAAAGGCAATGCTGAAATCCGGTGATGAAATTGATATTTGTGATTTGCGTATTATTTGCAAAGAGAACACTTTATATTTTTATAATCTTCATGAAACACCGGAACTCAAATATCAGAAAGAGATAAATCATCCGGGGATGGCGACGAATATTGTTTCTATGCAGAAAGGGTATCCGTTATACCATCGTTCGCCGAGAATCAGAGAATCCTTGCCTGTGGATGAGGTGAGATTGTCGCATTTACCTAATAAACCACAAAGATTTTCTATCAGGAAAGCCAACTTTTTGCCACTTTTAAGTAGTGGCGCCATGGCGGGAGCTTCGCTTGCAATGTCGAGTTTTTCTCCTGCTATGCTTGCTATGCGTGCAGCAATGATGATTTCCCCTGTTGGAAGCCTGATTGGAAATAGCAATAAAAAAGCACGTAAGATGCTTATGGTCGAAGAGGAAGAACGTTTCCAGAAATATGCGGACTATATTGCAGGAGAAAAAGCGCATATTCATGCTATCGGAAAAAAACAAAAGGAAATCATAAACCAGGAGAATCCTTCGCCGGAAATATGCGAAACAATTCTGAATAAGATGTCGACTTCTTTATGGGAGAGAACAGCGACAGACTCTGATTTTCTGCAGGTCAGAATGGGGGCCGGGTATGCCCCTCTTTGTGTAGATGTAAAGCCGCCTACAGATGTCAACGATTTCCATATGGAAAGGGATGAACTGGAGGAGCTGACAGACCGTATTATACAGGAGACTCATTTGGTAGATGATGTCCCTGCCAGACTGGATCTTTTAAAGTATAGTTCTGTTGGTGTGATCGGAAACAGGGGCAAGGTGACAGACTTATTAAAGAATATACTGGTTTCGCTTTCTACATTGCATTTTTTCAGAGATGTTCGTATTGTAGGCGTTTTTGATCCGGAAGAAGAGGAAGAATGGAAATCTTTGCGCTGGCTTCCTCATATCTGGGACGATGAATTGCAGACCAGATATTTGAATTTTGATCCGCTTACAGAAGAATCTCTTGCAAGTCTTTCGCTGAATAGTGAAAAAGGATATGTAGATTCTTATGCTAAATTCCGTGAGAAAGTAAACAGTATCATTGCGGAACGAAAGGATCCGGATTTTCAGGCGAAGTGGAAAAATGGGACGAGTCCGATTCCGCATTATATTTTTCTTTTCGCTTCCAGAAAAAAAACGGAGTGCTTTTTATCAATGCTTTCCGAAAATGATCCTGCTATGGGAATATCAACAATCTTTTTATATGATGAACAGTATTATCTGCCGAATTTCTGCCAGTATATTGTAAATGTGGATGATCCGTATGATGACAGAACGGCCACCGCTTTTTATAAATACAGAGCAGATGAGAAAATGTGGTTTACCATGGATCAGCCGATTCCACAGAGAAAGTTTGATGCGTTTTGCAGACAGATGTCGGCTATCGAGGTTGAAGATGCTGTCAAGGGACAGATCCCGGTTTCGCTTACCTTCCTGCAATGTATGGATACAAACAAGGTACGCGACCTGAACGTGCTGGAAAGATGGAAAAAGAATGATAGCGCTGTGAATATCACTGCGCCGTTAGGGGAAGGTGAAGGCGGCAAGCTGTTTTCATTATCTCTTCACAGACACTGTTCTCATGGCCTTGTCGCAGGTATGACAGGATCGGGAAAGAGTGAACTGCTTATTTCATGGCTTTTATCTATTGCATGTAATTATCATCCGGAGGATGTTTCATTTGTAGTTATTGATTATAAAGGCGGAAGTACGGCAACATCGCTTGAAAAGCTTCCACATGTCTGTGGAATTATTACGGATGTTGGCAGTGGGATTGACAGATGTTTTCAATCGCTGGAGCATGAGCTGAGGCGAAGAGAAGCCATTTTTGCTTCGGTAGGTGCAAAGGATATCAAGGAGTACATAAAAGGATATCACAAGGGTGAGTTTAAAGAAGCGGTGCCAAGACTTCTGATCGTATTTGATGAATTTAAAGAGCTGATCAAGGAAAGACCGGTTGTCAAAAAAATGGTTGACTCCATAGCTGCAAAAGGAAGTTCTCTGGGCGTACATCTGATTCTGGCTACCCAAAGTCCGGCAGATGCAGTAGATGAGGGAACCTGGAATAATACCCAATATCAGATTTGTATGAAGGTGCAAAATGCTGCCGCCAGCAAGGTGATGATTCATGAACCGGATGCGGCGATGATTACACAGGCAGGAAGAGCTTATGTAAGAGTCGGAACCTCCGAAAAGGCAGAAATTTTCGCGTTGATCCAATCCGCCTGGTCCGGAGCTCCTTATCAGGAAAATAAAGAGCAGGGTGCTTTGGAAGTGCGCTATGTAGAAGTAGATGGATCGCGTATCAAAACAGTAGAAGAAAACCACACCCGATTTGTTTCGGATAAGAAAGAAATTGAGGCAGTGATAGCTTATATAGCAAGAACAGCAGAAGCGGCAGGTATAGAGAAGCAGCCATCGCCGTGGAAAACAGAACTTCCAGATCTCTTTAGCTGGAAGAAACTGCCGGTTGAGGGTGGCTTTGACGGAGAAAAATGGGAGATGACAGATGCTCCTTGGTTATCAGTGCCGATAGGTATTTTTGACAGACCGGAGCTTCAGGTGCAGGGAGTACAGTATATGGATTTCCTGAAGGAAGGCAATTTCGGTGTCTTTGGAAGCTCGCAGACAGGAAAGACATCATTGCTCCGGACGATTGCAACATCTTTATGCCGTATGTATTCTCCGCGGGATATGCATCTTTATATCATTGCGGATATGGCAGGTATGGAGGCCTTCCCGCAGGTGGGAGGCGTTGTGGGATCCGGACAGGAAGAGAAGCTGGGTAAGCTTATAAATATGCTGATCAGTTTCCTGAATGAGAGAAGAAAAATCTTCAATCAGGAGAGAGTGGATTCTCTGAAAGCTTACCGGGAACTGGTTAGTGAAGAGATGCCGGCTGTTTTTGTTTTGATTGATCGCTTCAGTGGTATTCTGGAATCGAACCAGGATTATAAAGACATATTTGTCCGTCTTTTTAGCGAGGGTCCATCAAAAGGAATCTATTTTGTTTATACAGGTGTGAACAATACAGGCGTGCCTTATAAGCTGACGGCAAATGTTTCCGGGGTTATTTCTTTCATGCAGTCTGACCGAAGTGAATACAGCACTTTAATAGGACAGGTGAGAGAAGCAAGATTGCCGGACAGAGTAGGTAATGCTCTGATTAAAGTAAATCAGGAACTGATCAATTTCCAGAAGGCAATGTATGAACCTGGAGAAAATGATAAAGAGCGTGAAATGGCTTTGAAAGCAGAAGCAGAGGGCATGACAAGAGCTTGGAAAGGAAAACCTGCTTTGAGAATACCGGTTCTTCCGGAAAGCATTTCTGTGAAAAGTATGGCAGATCTCAGCAACAACGAGCAGGGAATTGCCGTTGGACTGGATGCAGAAAGCATAGAAGCGGTTCATGTAATGCCCGGAGAAACGACGGCAATGGCAGTTACCGGAAGAGTTGGATGTGGAAAGAGCGCAATGCTTCGCAGAATAGGAAAGATGGTACTGGAAGTGAATGGAAATACACTTTTATATTGCCTGGACTCAGAAAGAAAATCTCTGGCGGACTTGCAGGAGAAGGGAACTGCTTATGCGCAGCTTTCAGAAACTGAGAAAGTACAGGATTTATTTTCCCAGATCTTCAAAGAACTGACAGATCGCATGCGAAAAAGAAAAGAAGCTGCGGTCGAAATCACGGAAGAACCTTGGATGATCCTGCTTATCGATGACATAAAAGAATGTAGCAAGTTACCGGATGATATACAGCTGCAGTTACACAGGATTATGACAAAGACAAAAGGTTATGGCGTGCTGGTCCTCTGTGGAATCCGTCAGGGTGATCTTTTCAATTTTTATACGCAGGATCAGCTTGGTGTGGACCTCAAATCTTCCGGTGTTGCTCTTGCTTTGTCAGATACGGCAGTGCATTATGAAGGCTTTTATAAGAATAATTTTACGCAAAGCCAAAGAAATGCAGAGCTGGAAAAAGGCTTTGGAATCTTTTTTGCAGGCAATGGCAGCAAGAAGATCAAGTGCATAGATAGTTAGGAGGATGGGAAGATGAATCGAATCATAGTCACAATAAGAATAAAGCAAAAAAAAGAATATGATTTGGAACTTCCTGTAAATCAGAAGATCAAAGACTTGATGCAGGATATTTCAGATTCTCTGGAAGGACTGGATCCTTTGGCATCGTTTGACCCGGAACAGGTCAGTCTTGTGGATCAGAGGAATGGAAGAAGATTAAACGCAGAGAATTCCTTGTCGGAAGAGTGTGTATGGAACGGAGATATCCTGGAAATACAGGGATATAGATAGAAGAATGTATCTAAAATAAAGAGATTACGAAATAAAACGATCTTAAAAACGATGTATGTTTTTAAAGATAAAAAAGTCAGAAATGATGTATTAAGGAAAGGTGGAAATCAAATGAAAATTATTGTAACTCCAGAGGAAATGAGAAGTAACGCAACAAATATCCGCACTGAAAAGGCTAATTTTGAACAGTGTATCAGCAGCATGCGCACAATTGTAAACAGCATGAGTGGCGTATTCGAAGGTGAGGCTGCAACAGCTTTTGTATCAAATTTCGAAAGCTACAATGCCCAGTTTACATCTTTTGGAGAACTTCTGGAAAGCTTTGCACAGAAGCTGGATACAGCTGCCAATACTATGGAAGAAACTGACGGGGGACTTGCTGCATCTATGGGACAGTAAGAAAAGGCAATTTGTGCGGGGATACGTCCTCGCACAAAGATGTGCTGAGACAGAAATGAGTGATGAAAAGAATGAAAGAACTAATACTATCTCCGGAAGAAATCTATTATATCGGAAAAGTAAGTGGCGGAAAATATCTGGATTATGATTATATTGCCGCTATGCAGGATATTGGAAAGCGGGGGAAAATAAAAGCGCAGGAAATTCTGGATGGTCTTGAAAGGAAGGGATATGCCGAGGAGGATTTCTTAGGCAATCTGGAAGTAGAGCCGGCATGTACAGAAATGCTGCAGCCGGTTTATCAGGGGATGTATGAATCTGAGCTGATTTTACGGGAAGAGTCAGGAGCATCTGTACATTATAAATTTCATCATATGGAGAATAGAATTACATCTGTAGAGTGCCGTGCGCAGGAGTACCGTGTCAGGGCGCAGGACAAAAAAGAAATAGAAAAGATGCTTTATTCTCTTTTGGAGGAAGATGTGCATACAGAGGAAAGAGAAGCATACATTGCGATTGACCAGGCAGAAAGGAGCATCATTCTGAAAGGTACTCATATCGGAAAGGATACCTGTCTCTATTTCTATGCAGAAAAAGGTGGTTCTTTCTATGAGATAGCTCCGGAACAAAAAGAAGAAACGATACTTCGCCTGGTTGAAAAGAATGTCGTTTGTGAGCAGGCAAAAAAGATTCTGATGGGAGACTGAGAAAATGGCATACAAAGATGAAAATGGAAAAATAACAATTGATGATGTCGCTGCCGGAGAGGATATCAGGAAAATCGAGCGGGCACAGTCTATCCTGCAAAATGCATTGCAGAGTCTGAGAGCAGCTCAGACAGAAGGGGCAAATTCAAAAGGTGAGACAGCCCAGGCTATTTATGATAAATCCCAGGAACTGATTAACCAGATTCAAAGGCTTGATAGTAATTTGGAGGAAACGACAAATTATATTCGTCATGTGCTTGCTGTTTATAAGGCGAAGGATGAAATGCTCAAGGAGATTATGGCAGCAGCACAAAACATGAATTAAAGTGGAGGTATCCAACATGGCTAATATTAGAATTGATGCAGATGGATTGCAGAACAATATTTCATCTATGCGAGCCTATATAAATGAACTGGATTCTTTGAATGCACGGACACAGACGCTTATGACACAGATTGCTTCTTCCTGGGAGGGAGAGGCAAGCACGGCTTATATTAATATTATGACAGAGAGAATTCAAAAAGCAGGGCAGATGAAAGAGCTTTTACAGGAATTTATATCCTATATGGAATCTACCAGAACAAAATTTGTGTCAAGAGATCAGGAAAGTTCGTACTCTATCAGGGGATGCTAGGAGATGAGAAGATGATTATAGATGTGAATCCACAGACAATTACGGGAATCGCCCAGACGATTGCAAATGCTTATGGAGAAGTGGAAGAGGCAGCAAGAATTTTGACATCCATCATGGAACATAACAACTGGAATTGCAAAGAGAGGGATGCTATCAATGACTATACCCGTTCAAATGCCCAGGAGATTTTGAAAATCAGTGAAAAATCCGGAAATTTTGCAAATGTCATGAAGGTGGTTGCAGAGAATTTTACGACAGATGAGAAAAATATATCAGAAATGTTTACCAGCGTAGAGAGCATCATTGCCTCCATGCTTACGATCCAGCCGATCGGAAGTGGGACTACGACAAGCAATATCCCGGAGGGTGTAATGCCAATTAGTAAATCAATCGGAGCAGGAGATATCAATCTTTCTTCTGTGATCGATCTGGCAAGTATGAAATTGTAGGGACAGGAGGAGAAGAATGGCATCCAGAATTATATTAGATCCAGAAACCCTGTTGGCGCAGGCTGGTGAAATGCAGAGCCTGACAGCAGAATATGAATCCCTGTTTTCGAAGGTTACGGGTACTCTGAATGACACCAACAATAATTGGAGTGAACTGTTAGCACATAATTTTGCAGGGAAAATAAGCAGCGCCCAGCAAAGCTTTGCAAGTATTACAGAGCTTCTTGCCAGTGGGGCGGCAGCAGCGAAAAACAGTGCTACAACCATGCAGTCGGTAGACCAGTCTCTTTTTAAGGTGTTCGGAGGAGAAGCTGGTGAGGGGATTATTTCCGGACAGGTACAGGGGATGACTGATGTCATAGAGGATTACAGGAAATGGGAAAAGAAATCTAAAAAAGTAAAAGCAAAAAGTAAAAAGAAAAAAGACGGTTTTTTGGATTCTTTGAAAGCAGATATGGCAGGAGTGTCGAAAGCAATTGTAAAAAAAGGAAAGAAGACTGTTGCAAAAATAAAAAAATCCTATGATGAAAAAGGATTTGTTTATAAGGCACTTCAATATGGAAAATCTGCTGTAAAAGTTGGTGCAGGTGTTGTCAAAATTGCCGGTGCGGTAGCTCTGGTAGCAGGCTCCGGTGGTGCAGCACTTCCTGTAGCTGCTTGTATTACTTTAAGTGCCTGCAATGATATTTATAATGGCATGATGGATGCAACATACACCTATACCGGTGACTATAACAAGGTTGGTAATACAAATGCATTAAAGGATTTTCTTGTAAAAAAAGGTGGAGAGACAGGAGAAATCCTCTTTGGAGATGAGAAGCTGGGAGAAAAAATGGGCAGTTGGGCTTACACAGGATTGGACGTTGTTTCTTTCTTAAATGGTGTAGATAAACTTGGAAAATCTTTTGGTAAGCTTCAAACTATAACAAGCGGCACCGCAGAAACGTCAAAGGTATGGGGAGAAATTCACATGGATGACGTTATCGACAATGATCTTAAATATCTCAGCAAAGATGGAATTATTAAGACTATACTTCATATAGACCCCAACTCTGTAGCTAATTTTGGATATGACGTCGTCACAGGTACGATTAAATCTATAAAGTCAGCAGGAAAACTTGGCAATACTATAGCAGATCTGGCCGTTGGTTAGGACGAGAAAGGAAAATAAAATGGCAAAGCAATTACTACCAAATGGAAGCGTTGTAACCTTAAAAGGTGCAACAAAGAAGTTAATGACAATTGGCATTGAGGTTGAAATGGAGGGAGATGAAAAAACCTACGATTATATCGCAATTCCCTATCCGGAGGGTTATATCGATTCGGAAACCATGTTTCTCTTTATGCAGGAGGATATCGAAAATGTATCTTTCGTAGGTTTTGTAGATGCAGAAATGCAGGTTTTTCGAACTGCATTAGAAGAAACAGATGAAAACGATGCTGAGAAAGAAAGTGATTCATAGTATGATCAGCGACATTTATTTGGCACGTAATCGGAGCATAATGAGAATCTCCGCTGCCTGTAGCTGTCATATAGGAAAGCGAAGAAAAAATAACGAGGACAATTTTTTCTTTGCGGGACGCTATATGGCAAGCTGTAACAATGGACTCGGAAGTATTTTAGAGAAAAATTTTCCGCTAAAAAAGGACAGATTCTTTGCTGTTTTTGATGGCATGGGAGGCGGAGAATATGGCGAGATTGCTTCCTATATGGGTGCAAAGGCAACAGAGGAATACTTGAATGCAGAAGAAGCAGATGATATTGCAGGTAAAAAAGGCTATCTGGAAAAAATGTGTACGCATGTAAATGACAGGATATTTAAGGAAACCCTTCGTTTGGATGCGGAGATGATGGGAGCTACTTTGGCAGGACTTTATTTTACAGGAAACCAGGTTTGGACTGTAAATGTGGGGGATAGCAGATGTTTTCTCCTGCGAGATGGGAAGCTTCGGCAGATTTCCGAAGATCAGACAGACGAAGCCTATATGAAAGAAAACGGTATTCAGGGACGAAAGCCTTATTTGACCCAGTATATGGGAATGAATCCGGAGGAAGTGCGCGTACTTCCCTATATGGATTGCCTGCAGACGAAAAGGGGAGATCGTTTTCTTATCTGTAGCGATGGCGTGAGTGACATGGTGCCGGTAGATTTTCTGGAAACCATGATGCAGCAAACGCAAAGTACGGCGAAGTGTGTCGATGCAATTCTCACAGCAGCGTTAGATGCAGGCGGTAAGGACAATATTACAGCAATTGTTTTGGAAATAAACAGATAGAATTACAGGAGATGTAAATGGATGAGGAGAGATATCCAGCTCTGCCCTGGCAGGGATGGAAGATTGTAAAAAGGCTGGGACGAGGCGGTTATGGCAGTGTGTATCTGGCACAGCGGAATTCGGCGGGTGTCATGGAAGATGCTGCTGTAAAGGTGATTTCTTTCCCAAAAAATGAAGAAGACATTGAAGCTGATTTTACAGATGGATATGATCTTGTCAGTGTAAGAAATAAGTATAAAAATATGCTTCACAGATACGTAGATGAGTATCAGATCATGCTGGCATTTAAAGGGCAGACCAATATTGTCAGCTGCGATGATTTTGAAGCAAAACCGCATAAAGACGGAATTGGATGGGATGTTTTTATCCGTATGGAACTGCTGACCCCATTGACTACATTGATCAAACAGTATGCAGGAATTATTCCTGAGGAAATGGTTATAAAAGTCGGAAAAGATATCTGTTCGGCGCTGATGCTTTGTGATTCTAAAAATATCGTACATAGAGATATTAAGCCGGAAAATATTATGGTATCGGAATTTGGCGATTATAAATTAGGTGATTTCGGAATTGCCAGAACTATGGATCATACAACCCAGGCAACGACAGTAGGATCAGAGCGTTATATGGCGCCGGAAGTGATTAAAAGAGAAGAATACGGAAAAGAGGTAGATATTTACAGTCTTGGACTGGTGCTTTACTGGATGCTGAATAACCGTAAGCGTCCGTTTATCGATGCGGATCATTTACCAACTCATGATGAAATTGAACTGGCACAGGCAAGGAGAGAAAAAGGGGATCCTTTGCCACGACCTAAATATGGAAGCAGGGATTTACAGAATATCGTTTTGAAAGCTTGTGCATATGCACCAAAAGACAGATTCTCTTCTGCCAGAGAAATGTACCAGGCGTTGGAGGTATTACAATCAGGTGGAAGTATACCAGAACTGCCGAAGCCTGAACCACCCGGAAAACCGAAACTGCCGGATGATGAAGGCGGGCTGCTGGGAGGATGGATTTCAGCAGAAGATGGTAAGGAGAATGGAAAGAATTTAGATGATGAGGATGAGTGGAGTTCTGTACATGTCACTGAAGAGAAAAGGAATATAGAAGAAGGACCTGCTGTTTTAGAAGGAGCTTATCCGGATGAGCAAGAACTTAAAACGATAAAGAAGGTTTTAAATATCTGCACAGTTATAATGGGAATCTGTACGTTTGGAATTGCTTTGTTATGGTGTATTCCTATCAGAAAGAAAATTCTAAACAGAATAGACAGACGAGAGCCAATCAGCGACGGATTAAAGATAGCGGCTACTATGATCGGACTTATACCGGGGCTGTTACTTCTTGTAAATGAAGATATTTAATTAAAGTGGCTGGAAAGTTGTCCAATCATAAGAGAAACAGGAAAAGAAAGGAAGAGAGAGTATGAGGAATCGAAAAGTTAAAATTTTTGCACTTGTTATGGCAGGTTGTCTGTGTTTATCTGGATTAACAGGATGCGGCGGTGGAATTAAGATGACAACTGACGATACATCGTCCAAATCAGATAGCGGATTGATGGGATCTGCAAAAAAAGAAGCAGATAAAAGTGATGAATCAGAAGCAGATTCTGCCGATGAAAAGGATAAAATAAGTGATGATATGATTGGGCGCTATGTATCCCAGGGATATGAAAATCCTTCCTTTGGATTTGCAATTAATCTCCCGGATACTTATACATTGGAAAATAGAAACAATGTCGCACTAAACGATGCGGACATTGTAGAATCTTCTAATTCAGAAGGCACTTATGATTATTTAAAATCTTTAATTTCGTTGGGAAGTGCGGTAGTTTTTTCGGCAGAGGATGGGAATACATATATTGAATTGAACATTCAAAATGCAGCGGTTTTAGATAAAACAGCTAAATGGGATGAAGAAAAGAATATAGCGGAAAATTCAGTGATGACTGAGGAGGATGCTAAAAAATTGATGGGAGAAGATGCACAGGTTACTGAATTTCAAAATAATGTGGAAGAAATCACATTTTTGGGTGAGAAACATTATGCGGCACAATATACATTTAAGAACTATGATGTTTCGTATTATGGTGTGACTGTGTTTTTGGTGAATGAGCAGGATTCACAGTATATGTTAGCTGTCAATATAATTGGAGTAGATCTGAATGTAGTAGATCAGGCGGATCAGTTCTTTAGTGTATATACGGAGTAAGGTGAAGGGGAAAAAAGAAAGGTATGAAAAAGTTTTGTGTATTGTTTAGCCTTTTGATGTCTACAATGGTGTTTACAGCATGTGGAGCTGGCATTAAGTATAGTAGTGACAGTAATAGTAGTAATAGTAGTGGTAGTAAGCAAACTAAAAATGCAGAGCTGGTGGATTTAGGATCAGATCCGCAGGCTTATATGCTTTACGGGACCTATCGGAATGAAGAAAATTATAAAGATGAAGATGGTTCCTATGCGAATGAGCATGCGGATGATTATGACTATATGACTCTGCAGCTTGAGGATTCGGAAAAATATGAGGTGCAGATTCTTCCGATACAGATATATGCAGACACTGATTTCCTGATTTATGACCTGTCTGGAAAAACAGACAAAGAACTGAAAGAAGAGGAAGGTCTGACAGACCAGCAGATTGGCGCATTGCATGAATATTGGCAATATAATCACATTCGTGCCTCTTTTGTCGAAAGAAAAAAATATAGTGAGGATGGAGAATATTCTTATTCGGTAAATACTCTCTTCACATTTGCCTACGAAGTAGTAGGAGACAAACTCTATATGGGATTAGAAGCTTTGATTATGGATGATGAGGATGAAACTAATCTGGGATATCATGTACAAGATCGCAAGGATTGGGTTGAATACTCTTATGGCTTCGACGGTTTGAATTTAATTTTGTCTAAGGACGGAAAAAGTACAAGACTTAGATCTGCGGATATACTTTATGCAGAAAAAAAGAATGAAGGACTTTATGAATGGGGATATGCCAAAAATTCTAGTTCCGGATATGATGGGATAGTTCATTTGTCTTTGAACACGGAAGACGGTGATGATTCTTATATTGAGTGGGCAGATGGAAGAACAGGTGAGAATGTAAAAACACAGATTGATGGCAATCAGTTTACTCTTACCTGGGACAGCACCTATCGTTACGATTATGATCTTGGAGAATCGGAGGAAGGAGAAGGTGGAAAAATCACAGGGATTTTCCTGATTACTAACCGACCAAATGGAGGAATGGATGGAGGCTTGTCCATCTGTGTTGATGGAAAATGGTATCCTTATGTTTATGATTCCACTGCATATTGGAATGGTGAATTAAGTGATAATTTAGAGACAGATGCTGATGTGAGCAGTATGAGTGAAGATGAGCTGGGAGAGTTAAAAGAAAACCAGACAGCAGTCTCAAGCGGACTTATGGGAGCCTTCAAAGAGCAGGGACTTGATTCCACGAAGATAGACGAGTCGACGGGAACGGTACAGATGGATAATAATGTGCTTTTTGCATGGGATAAGGCAGATTTGTCAGAAGAGGGAAAAGCTTATCTGGATCAATTCCTTGCAGCCTATGTACCGGTAATATCCAGTGCGATAGAAGATGGAAAAGTATCGACAATCGTGGTGGAGGGGTATACCGATTCAGCAGGAGACGAGGCTTACAATTTAAAACTCTCTGAGGAAAGAGCAAAGACTGTTGCAGATTATATTAAAGCAGGTTATCCGGAACTTACGAATGCTATCGAGGTTGTCGGTAATGGAGCAAATAATCTGATTCTGGATGGAGAAGGAAAAGAAGACGCTGCAGCATCAAGACGTGTAGAAGTCAGATATGTCCTGAAGACAGAGTAGTGATAAAAATCAAACATAAAATAATATAATAGAAAATAAAAGCAGACACATAAGGAGAAGATAAGAATGGCGGAAAAAATTGATCTTAATACACTTCCGAAGGGACTTACAAAGGAAGAATTTACAGCTTTGCCTAATTTTAAAAAGATACGTTCTTTTTTTACCTGGTCTGGTGTGGTATCTATTGGATCAGGGATATTGATTTGTTCAGAGTATGGAAAGGTATGTCAAAGTGTACTTCGGGCTGGAGGAAGCCTTGAGGAGGTGAACCAGCTATGGGCAGTAAAGCTTAATATACTGTTTATGATTTTTGATATTGTTATGGGAATACTCCTGATAAAAAAGAAAACAACAAAAATGGCGTATATTCTTGCTATAACAGAATTGGTCTATATAGTTCTGGTACTTGTATTAGGCGGGACGATAGGTACTGGGGCTATAGCCTTTTTACTTGCTTTAGCCGGTGCGATCCGGATTGATAAAAAATGGAAACAGTATCAGGAAATATCAGGTGGAAGCAATCAGTTAAACCATACAGGGAATAGTACAGCCAGAACAACACAGAACAACACATATACAGAAATTCACACATCCGAAACTGCTAATAATGGAAGCACCTGGCAGCAGGCGGAAAAAAATAATGATTTTGTATCAGCTGACAGCCCTAAAAGTCTGGAGGAAACACTGAACATTTATAAAAAAGAAAAAAGCTGGTCTGCAGAAAATGATATGATAGAGACTTTGAAGAACAGCAAAGTATGGGTTCCATACATTAGTGAAAAAAATCAGCTGGATATTCTGAAAAATGGAGAAAGATATTATCTTCCAGTGTTTACAAGTAGAGCAGAAATGAAAGAATATGGAAAGAAATTTTCTCAAAGAGAGTTACGCTTTTCTGATGTGATGGATATGGCAAAGAGATCACAATATGCATTAACAGGTCTTGTCATCAATGCGTTTACTGATTCTGTTATTTTGGACTGGAATCAGCTCGGCACGATAAATCCTGGTGGCGATGACGAAGAAGAAGAAACTATGTATACGAGATAGTTGCAAAGAAACCTTACTGATATTCAGAAGTAAAAAACTGAAGATCGGTAAGGTTTTTTACTTCTGAAATTTGGAAGTGATTTTTGCGGAATATTTGAAATAAGAACAACAAATACCCATATGAAAAAATAGGTCTTACTGAATGAAATGGTTCAATTTAGTAAGACCTATTTTGAATTAGTATTTGTAAAATAAGTCAGTTTGTATACTTCTTGCATTATATTTATAAACCTATTTTTCACTATCTGGAGCGGCATTTGATAATGCTTTTGCATAATCTGTAAGTCGTGTTAATTGAGATGCGTTTAGGTTTTTGCATGTTTCGATGAGAAAAAACAGAGAAGGGGATTCATTTTGCACAACTACTATTCTATTTGGAGTCGGATCAGCAGATTTCCCAACGAGGTAATCTGTAGATGTTGAAAAAACTTCAGCCATTTTAGCAATAGTTTGTATAGAAGGATTACGTGAGCCTGCTTCATATCGCAGATATGCGGGCTGAGAAATTTGTACCCTTTTAGCAGCTTCTTGTTTGGTTATTCCCAGTTTTAGTCTACATTCTTTTAATCGTTCTTTATCTAAAATATCCATTACGTTTACTAATACTCCTGTTATTGTTGGAATAATGATATTTATATTTTATCATAAATAACTTGACAATACCATTAGTATATGGTTAATATAAAATATACCAATGGTATATTTGGGGGGGGCGAAGAATGGGAAAAGAAGAGATTGGAAAACAGATTGACAGTAAGAAATTTAGTAAAACGATGCGGTGCTACGGAGATGACAAACTTGGAAATATTATTAAAGAAATATACTATGACGGTATGAGAGAAGGCTATAATTTAGCCAAATTTCGATTAGAGTTGCTTAATGGTGTGCCACCAGGAGTAGCAGAAAAATATTGGGATGATAATATGGAAAATATTAGAAATGTTTTGAGTTTATGTGAACAGTACGAGGAGTGTGAATGATGATGAATAAAATGCGTGAAATATACGGTGTTGTAAATATGATATTGTTTCCTGAAGATGAGGATCCTGAGATGTTATCATTAGAACTTTTTTCTTCTTTTGCGAAGGCTAAAGAAAGAAGCGAAGAAATAATAAAAGAATTTATTGATGATTATGGTGAAGATTATATTGAGCATGTTACAAAGAAAAATCCAGTAGCAGTCATGGGAAATGGTGATGTGACAGGATATGTTTACATTGTAAAAACACATGCATTATAGCTATTAAATTTGAGTAAGAGATAGAAGAGCAGCTATTATATCTTGAAAAAAGTAATTTACGTAGCAATCAATAAAGAAAATTAAACCTTGAAATATGAACTTGTGGGTTCTGTTTTCCAGAATCCCAAGACACAGCTGGTTTTCTGGATGCTAGAAAAATCAAATTGTGGAGGTTTAAAATTTAGTTGTAGAGAAGAAAAATACTGGCTATAATATAAAAAAAGAAGAGAAATTTTCCCGAAACTTTGTGAAAACAAAGAAGTAAATAAGATAGTATAAAAGGATGTGACATTATGGTAAAAAAGGAATCTGTAACTATTAATGTTCCAACAGGAATGGCAAAATATTTGGTGACGTTGAATCCAGAAGCTGAGCTTACTAGAAATGCGTTATTGTTGTACCCATATATCTTGAATCAAACAATTTCGCATGGGTGCGCAGCGGAAATTCTTGGTATAAGAAAATCAGAGTTGATAGATTTATATGATAAGCTGGGTTATTCTTATTTTGATATGACAATGGATGAACTGGATACTTTCAGGCGGATGAAGGAGAAGGAGGTTTCTGTATGATTGTTGTATCAGATACAACACCACTTATATCGCTTCTTAAAATCAAGCGTGTGGATTTGCTGAAAGAATTATTTGGAGAAGTATTGATTCCACAGGCAGTATTTGATGAATTGACAAGTGATAAGCGTTTTCAAGTGGAAGCAGATCAAATTTGTCAAAAGGAATTCATTTTTGTGAAGCGAGTAAATGTTCCAGAATCCGTTAATATCTTAAAAAGAGCAACTGGACTTGATCAAGGCGAGAGTGAGGCAATTGTTTTGACAGACGAATTGAAAGCAGATATCTTGTTGATGGATGAGGCAAGGGGGAGAAATGTATCTGCTCAAATGGGACTTAGTATAATGGAAACAATTGGAAAATGAAAGCCAGTAGATAGTATTACATTCCGTTGAAGTCAATAGATTCCTCTTTACTTTCCCGACACAACTGCTATAATATATCAGACAGCAAGTAAAGGCAAAACAGAGAGGAATTCTATAATGGACATTATACAAAAATTTGGTAACGCAGTGAGCAGTATGTCTCTGGAGGATCCCGGGAAGGCGCGCAGGCTTCTTCTTACAGGATACCGACTTCAGGAGAAACGACTGCTCTTTTTTTCAGATAAAAAGCTGCCAAAATCGGGACAGTATGTAGCAAGAATTGTTATGAAAAATATCATCCAGGCACTTTCAAAGCCTGAAAATTCAGCGATGGTCAGCATCTTTGTTCCGGGAGAGCTTTTGACGGCGGCAGGGCTGACTCCGTATTCGGTAGAAGCAATGTCCTGCTTTATCGCAGGAACAAGATGTGAGCAGACATTTTTGAGAAAAACAGAAGAAGAGGGATTTCCGGAAACGATGTGCTCCTATCACAGAGTTTTCCTTGGAGCGGCGCTATCCGGACTTGTGCCAAAGCCAAAATGTATGATCTACACAAATCTGGCATGTGACAGCAATATGATGACCTTCCCGTATCTGAAGCAGAAAAATATGCTTCCGGGATTTTTTATAGATGTACCATATGACAAGAACGAAGATTCTGTAAAATATGTGGCAGATCAGCTCCGGGAGTTGAAAGCATTTTTAGAAGATGTTACTGGAAAGAAGATTTCCGAAGAGGCAGTACGGCAGGCGGTCAATAACAGCAACCAGGCAGCCGCATATTATCATGAACAGCTGGCACTGCGCAAAGAACATGATCCGGTCACGAGCCTGACCAATGAGCTGTACGCGATTTTCATGTGCCACCTCATGGCGGGTTCGCAGGAGGCAGTCAAGTACACGAAATTGCTTCTGGAAGATGTGAAAAAGGCACCGAAGAGCGAAGGTCTGCATATTCTCTGGATGCATATGATGCCATTTTTGCAGGAACCGGTAAAGGATATTTTCAATTACAGTGACCAGATTCATATCAGTGCCTGTGACTTTGTGGCAGACGGATTTCAGAAGACACATTATGAAGATCCGTATGAGTCCATGGCAGAAAAGATGGTGAACTGCATTTACAATGGAAGCGTCAGGCAGAGAATCCAGAAGGCAAAAGAGCTTGCGGCGCAGACAAATGTGGATGGAGGAATCCTTTTTACACATTGGGGATGCAAAGGTACGATCGGAGCTTCCAGTCTGATCAAAGGATCGCTTGAGGAAGCAGGAATCCCGACCATGATCCTTGATGGAGATGGATGTAATCCGGCAAACAGCAGTGATGGACAGATTTCTACAAGACTTCAGGCTTATATGGAGATGCTGAAGGTAAATAAAGCAGAAAAATATGCCGCAAATCACGGAAAGGGGGCTGGGTCAGATGATACATTATGTCTGTAAATATACGCCGGTAGAGTTATTGAATGCATTTGGAGAAGAGTGTGCTGTACTGGAGGAAATGCCGGAGAACTTTGAAATGTCGGATCAGATCGCACACGCAAATCTGTGCGGCTTTGGGAAATCTGTGATTCAGGCAGTTCTGGAAGGAAAGGTCAAGCAGCTTGTACTTGTGAACTGCTGTGATTCTGCCCGGAGAGTTTATGATATTGTAGAGAGCACCGGAAAATGCAAATTTTTATATATGCTGGATCTTCCGCATGAAGATAATGAATGTGAGAAGGTAAAGTATGCACAGGCAATCATGCGTCTGAAAAAAGCATACGAAAAATTTTCCGGAAAAACATTTGATAAGGAAGCATTTTTAAATTCATTTACAGAAAATGAGACAGAAATGAAGCCATACATTGGTCTGATGGGTGTGCGTGTAACGGGTATTCTTGAAAAAATGATCCGGGATAATATTCAGATGGACGTGGACAATCTTACCTGCACCGGCGGAAGACAGCTTGCAGTTGTTCCGGAGCAGATGAGACAGATGGATGAAGAAAAAATGTTTCTGGCTTATGCGGATGCCCTGCTTTGCCAGATCCCATGTTTCCGAATGAATAACAACACTCGGAGAAATCAGCTGTATCTGGATCCAAACCTGAAGGGAATTATTTATCATACGATCAAATTCTGTGATTATTATGGATTTGAATATGCGAGCATTAAAAAGAATATCAAAGTACCGCTTCTGAAAATCGAGACGGATTTTACAAGTCAGAGCGCTGGACAGTTACTGACGAGAATCCAAGCATTTGCAGAAACGATTGAAGGATCGGAAGACATGGATCCGGGAAAAGGAATCAGTGAGGAGGCAAGAAAAAAGATGGAGTCAGGAATATATTATGTAGCAGGGATCGACAGTGGCTCTACAAGTACAGACGTTGTGATTCTGGATCAGGACGGAAAAATTAAATCTACGATGATCATTCCGACAGGCGGCGGAGCGATGATGAGTGCGGAGAAAAGTCTGGATCTTGCTGTAGAGAAGGCAGGAATTAAGGAAGAAGAAATCGTTAGAATTGTCACGACGGGATATGGACGTGCTTATATTGAAAGCGGGGATGACAGTATTACAGAGATCACCTGTCATGCCAAAGGTGCGCATTACCTGAACCCGAATGTGCGGACGGTGATCGATATCGGCGGACAGGATATCAAGGCAATCAGCATCGATGAAAATGGCGCAGTAAAGAATTTCCTGATGAATGACAAATGTGCGGCAGGAACCGGAAGGTTTCTGGAAATGATGGCACGGACTTTGGGACTTTCTCTTGAAGAGATGAGTACAAAAGGATTGGAATGGAAGGAAAATATTGTGATTTCCAGTATGTGTACGGTGTTCGCTGAGTCAGAGGTGGTATCACTTGTGGCTCAGAATAAAGATGTGGCAGATATCATCCATGGTCTGAATGTGTCGGTTGCTTCGAAAGTAGGAGCACTGGCGGCACGTCTTGGGAAAAAGAATCCGGGAGAATATATGATGACAGGCGGAGTGGCAAAGAATCCTGGAATCATCAAAGCACTGGAAGAAAAGCTGGATGCGAAATTGTATATTTGCGACGAGGCACAGCTTTGTGGTGCACTTGGAGCTGCATTGTTTGCATATGAGAAGTGCAGTGTGTAGAGGCTGTGTTTGTAATCACCGGACATTATTTTATATTGCATAAAAAAGAGAAACCTTACCAATTTTCAGACGTAAAAATTGAAAACCGGTAAGGTTTTTTACGCATATCGCCATGCAATATGCAATTATCTTTTATTTCATTGCATCTTTAATTGCGCCAAGCAGCTCTTCATAGGTTTCATATGCCGGGATCTGCGGATAATCCGCTTTGATCTTGTCTGTTGAACGGAATAAAAATCCTGCCTTACTTGCCTGGATCATACCCAGATCGTTGTAAGAATCCCCACTTGCAATCGTTTCAAATCCGATGGATTGCAGTGCCTTTACGGTTGTTAGTTTGGAATTTTCCACACGCATCTTGAAGTCTGTGATCTCGCCGTTTTCTGCAATTTCCAGACTGTTGCAGAAAAGCGTCGGATGACCAAGCTTTTCCATGAGCGGCATTGCAAATTCGGTGAAGGTATCACTAAGAAGGATTACCTGGGTGAAGGAACGTAGCTCATCCAGGAAGTCTTTTGCGCCCGGAAGCGGATCAATCTTGGAAATTGTTTCCTGAATTTCTTTGATCCCGAGACCATGCGCTTTTAAAGTATCCAGTCTCCAACGCATCAGTTTGTTATAATCAGGTTCATCTCTTGTGGTTCTTTTCAGTTCCGGAATTCCACTTGCTTCTGCAAATGCAACCCAGATTTCCGGTACAAGTACTCCTTCGACATCCAGACAAGTAATATACATATGTTAACCCTCCTGTACTTTCTGTTTTTTGCTTTCTATCATACCATATATCTGTTTATTTTGCATTCTTTTTTGTAATTGATTAAAAATTGTGGTAGAGAAACCGGTATAAACTACATGATGGTATGGAAAACCATGTAAAGAAGTCAGTCGGGAAAATTGCGGGTTCCATTTTGGAATGTGTGCAAACTGGAAAGATATTGACGATAAATTTTTTCAAGGACTATAATATAAGTATCTGTGGCAAAAGAAGGATGTTTCGGAATGGATCATTGAAAAAAGAAAATCTGCCGAAACATATTTTGCTTAAATTGCATAAAGGAGAAAAAGGATGAATAACTTTATTTTTGAAAATAAAACGAAAGTATATTTCGGGAAAGGATGTGTCGGCGAGTATCTGCCGAAAATCGCTGCGGTGCATGGGGATAAAGTTCTGCTTGCCTATGGCGGCGGCTCGATCAAGAAAAATGGAGTTTATGAGGAAGTCATAGCGGCACTTGAAAAAGCCGGGAAAACGATCATTGAATTTCCGGGGATCATGGAAAATCCGACTTATAAGAAGGTGCTTGAAGGCACAAAGCTGGTAAAGGAAAAACAGGTGGACTGGATCCTTGCAGTCGGCGGCGGTTCGGTTATGGATTGTAGCAAGGCAATTTCCATGGCAGCGGTCAGCGAGAAAGATGTGTGGGATGAGTACTGGGCGAAGAAGGGTGTTGTGGATTTTGAACCGATGCCACTTGGCGTGATCGTAACAGCGTCCGGAACAGGCAGCGAGTGCAACGGGGGAGCAGTTATTACCAATGAAGAGGTCATGATCAAGACAGATCGGGATTATCCGAAATGCAATCCGGAATTTGCATTAATGGATCCGACTTACACTTATACTGTTCCGACAAAACAGATGGTGGCAGGAAGCTTTGATATCCTGTCTCACGTTATGGAGACTTATTTCAGTGAGCCAGACGAGGATAACGTATCAGATGATATTTCGGAAGCTCTGATGCGCGGCGTGATAACAAGTCTTCGTGCGGCATTGGTAAATCCGGAGGATTATACAGCAAGAAGTAATCTGATGTGGCTGTCTACCATGGCGGAGAACCGGATCATCAAGCTCGGCAAAAAATGTGATTTTGAATGCCATCAGATGGAGCATCAGATCAGTGCTTATACCAACTGCAGTCATGGATGTGGACTTGCTGTGCTGCATCCGGTTTATTATCGGCATATCTGTCAGGCAGGCGCAAAGAAATTTACCCGGTTTGCGGAAAATGTATGGAAAATTCCGAGAAATGGACGTACCGATGAAGAGATGGCTGAAGCTGGCGTAGAGGCATTGGCTAATTTTATCAGAGAGATCGGACTTCCGACAACACTTCGGGAAGTAGGCGTGGAGAAAAAAGAGGATCTGAAAGAAATTGCGAATTCTTGTTATCTGGTGGATGGAAGTTATAAGAAGATGACACATGAGGAGATTCTGGAAATATTTCTGGAGTGCTTCTAAGGACAATAGCTAAAAGGTGATATTGATTCACTGGGGCTTCAGAAGCCGTGCTATGTGGATGAACAGACGCACTACCGCTATTATGACATCAAGCAGAATGCCTGTCTGGACATGATTCAGTATATGAAAGAGCTTGGAATGGAACTGAAAGAGATTAAAGAGATCCCTGTGCCGGAAAGGGTACAGGGATCTCTTGTCTCAGGTAGTAAAATTTCTATACTGGATGGATCTCTTGGTTAAGGTGATCTGAAGTGTTTTGAGGATTTGTTTCCTCCGAGTGTTCATTCACCGGAAGATATTCATACTTCGGAATGAAATCCCGTTTATCGTACAGTTTATAATACTGAATGAAAATACGGTCCATAACTTTTGGAATCTGACTTTCATCTGATTCAAATAAAATGATCAGATACTGCAGGGCACTATACCGTGTACACACGTCAATCCTACGGATCTTGTGACGGATCGCTTCCTCCATGTATTCCAGTGCCTGTTCAATATTTTCAATATACATCATAGAATCCGGAGCGGTTTCCATTGTGACCATGACCAGGAAACAATGGTATTTATGTCGTTCTCCAAGTTGGTTGATGTACTCATAAATCTTAGAAAATTCACGGTAATTAAGATTAAGTGCTCCGGAATAGTTTCCGCTGTTGCGAAGTACTTTTGCCACAAGGGAAAGATCTTTTGCTACGCTGGAAACCGGGAATACGGTATTGCCCATCTGTTGATAGAAAAAGAAGTTGTGTTTTCCGTTTTGTTTGACATAATAGAGTGCTTTATCTGCTTTGGAAGAACACTCGTCAAAGGAATCTCCCTTGGTACACATGCAAAGTCCGGCAGAAATGGATGCAACACGGATCTCAAAATCTTTTTTCTTCTCAGAATCAAAGCGGGAAAACAGAGTTTCCATAAGCTCGGATATTTCATTTTTACCGGCATCCGGTACAAAAAGAAGGAATTCATCGCCACCAAACCTGCAGCCAACCGAATTTCCGATATGCTCGGAGAGGAGAGCTCCAAGTGCTTTCAGTGCACGGTCGCCGGCTTTATGACCGTAGATATCATTTATCTTTTTCAGATTATCCATATCCATAAAGATCAGACAGCCATTGTGTTCCTGCATCAGCTGTGCGATCATTTTCTGACCGGTATTTCGCATAGGGAGTCCGGTAAGAAGATCAAAATTTTCTGATTCCTCCTGACTCTTCATCGTATTCATAACATTGGAAATGAAGTTGCTGATTTCAAATTCCATGCCAGGAAGAGCTGGCTCGTCATCAATTTCCAGATAAGTATCTGTGATCGTCAGACGATTCTCATCCATCAGTCTGAGAAAAATATCTGCGATTTCCGGATCGAACTGAGTTCCTCTGTTTTTGCGTATTTCTTCATAAATTGTTTCTTTTGGAAGAGAATTACGGTAAATACGGCGGGAATTCATTGCGTCATAGCTGTCAGCAACAGCAACGATTCGCGCATGAATCGGAATTTCTTCACCTTTTAGACCGTCCGGATAACCATGGCCATCATAACGCTCATGATGAGATCGGGCAACTTCGGTTACATGATTGATGATCGAAACATTTTTCAAAATCTCAGCACCAATAACCGTATGTTCCTTAATAACAGCGTACTCTTCGTTTGTCAGTTTGGATGGCTTGTTTAAAATAATATCAGGGATGCCGACTTTTCCGATATCATGCAGATGAGCTGCATGTCGGAGATTGACGATTTCAGAGCGATTCCAATCCATTTCCTGCGCAATCAGTGCAGAGTATTCCGCAACACGATGGGAGTGCCCTCTGGTGTATTCGTCCTTGGCCTCGATGGTTGTAGAGAGAGTCTGCATCATCTGTAAGGAAATTTTTTCCATCTGCCGTTTACGTTTCAAAAGCTCCTCTTTTTGACGATGCATTTCAATGGTATGCACATTCTTTATTGTACGGATAATGTTAATGAAAAGAAGGATCAACATGCTGACACCAATAAAAAGACCGGAAATCAAAACTACAAAATATGTAGAAATGGATTCGATGGCGATGGCAAGCATTGCAATGATCAGGCCAATCAGCACCAATTTGTTTTTCCGGTATTCTTTCTTTCGCATATCCAGACAGAAAGTCAGGAAAACCAGAAAGAAGGTGACTGCAAGAATCACGTGGGCGCCCGGCAGAGTTTCAATAAAATCAGCAGTGCCAGTCAGATGAAGAACCAGACAGATCAAAAAGTTACCAAATGCCGCACAGCCGAGGTAAAAGTAAGGCTTTTTATAACGCCCCTGCTGAATGAGATCTGCATAAAAAAGTACCGGGATCGGAACGAGCATGATCATCACAAAGCATAAAGTCCCCAGTGCAGATGGATTCGGAACTATAAGCTGTCTGAGCTTGGATTCGCCGAGCATCCATGTAGCTCCCATGGTCATGCACCATCCAAGATATTCCATATCGAATTTTCTGTCATAGACAATTCCGAGTGCGATACTGAAAAGGATGGTAATGATACCGGCGAACAAGATAAAGAAAGCAATAATAGTCTCAAGCCCGTAAGATTCAAAAATATATTCCCAGATATCACTCTTGTCTCCGGAATAGATCTCATTGACTACACCGGAATAGTTAGAGGTATTAGTAGTCAGCTCAATACGGAGTTCTTTTCCTGCATCTGCTGCTGAAGTAGGACAGAAAACATAACAGCTGGCAGAATTTTTCCCAGTCAGTCGATGGTCTTTGGTTGAGTATTCAGTGCGAAGCACTCCGTCAATATAGAAACGGATATCCTGCAGAGAGGAACGTATAGCAAGTGAACTTTGCGTATAATTTTCAGGAAGTGTTGTGGTAATGACCATAGTCTCTTTTGCAGGAACATTGTAATGTCCGGGGACGGCAATCTGTTCTTTGCTTCCATCGGAGTGAATCCAGGTAAAAGTACCACGATATGTGATGTCGCTGGATTGGATTTTGGCATTGTGATTGTTAATTCCTGTGAATTGTATTACCAGAAACCAGATAAGTATCAGGAACATCAGAAGATAGTAAAATCCGATCTGGATTTTGCTTATTTTATAGTTTTCTTTTGTCAAAACAGAGACTCCTTATCTACAATTTTGGTCTATTTGAAGATATTATACGATGTGAGTGTCAAAAGTGAATTTTGCCACTTACTGATGTAACCGGATTGCTCCATTGCTACGCAATTCCCGCAATCCTTAAACATCATTATACTATTTGCGGACAATATTTGCAATTAAAGAGAAGGAGGAATGGTGGAAAAAGACAGGTCATGGCAGTTGAGAAATACCAGAAGATAGATTATAATTTTCATAAAATATTGATACCAGGGTCAAAAGGTCAGAAAGCCGATGCAAGCTTGCTCGCAAGAGGTTTTTTGACCTCTTGACCCGCCAAAAATATGAGTAAGTAGCCATTTTTTAAAGAAAAATGAGCGGATTACGAATGTTTTTGAGGATTGCGAGAGTGCAAAGCACGTAGCAATCTGGTATCAAAGGGGTCAAAATACCTTTTGACCCAAACATCAAAATATTTTGTGTATGAAAGGGAACGTAAAATGGTAAAATTAAGCACACTTTGTTATATTGAACAGGATGGAAAATATCTGATGCTTCACCGGACTGTCAAAGAAAATGATATCAATAAAGACAAGTGGATCGGAGTAGGCGGTCATTTTGAAAAAGGGGAAAGTCCGGAGGAATGTCTTCTTCGTGAGGTATGGGAAGAGACAGGATACACGCTGACATCCTGGAGATATCGTGGGATTGTAACCTTTGTATATGGCGAAGATGTAGTAGAATATATGTCGCTTTATACGGCAGATGGTTTTACAGGAACGCCGATTGCGTGTGATGAAGGAGAACTGGAATGGGTAGAAAAGTCTAAGATCGGAGAACTGGAATTGTGGGAAGGGGATCGGATCTTTTTTGAACTCCTCGAAAATGAGCAGCCGTTTTTCTCATTAAAGCTTGTATATAACACAGATGATGTTCTGGAATATGCAGCGTTAGATGGAAAAGAGATGAAAGATTTCAGAAGAAGAGAGTGTTAAAGTGGAATGTCGAATAGTGTGAAAAAGTTACGAAAGTAATGTTTTGGCATGGAATGTTGAGTCTGCTCATTTGGATAGTGTATGATGATAAAGATTCTCATTAAATGAAGGGGGAAAAGAGAATGTACAGTGAGTTGACAAAGATGGAAGGGAAAAGGATTGTAATCCGCACATTCGGTTATTTTGATATTTTTGTGGATGGGGAAACGATTCCTTTTTCATGTAAGAAAGCCAAAGAACTGTTGGCACTTCTGGTTGACAGAAGAGGAGGATTTGTGACGACGGGGGATGCGATCAGTTATTTATGGGAGGATGAATGTACAGAAAAAAGAATAAAAGATAAATTCCGCAAAGTGGTAAAAGAACTTCGGAGAACGTTAAATGCATACGGAATCGAAAGAGTCCTGCACCGGGTAAATCAGGAGAGCCGTATCCGCACAGAGCATGTGGAGTGTGATCTGTATGACTACCTGGAGGATGAGGAAAAACATAAAAAGCTGTTCAAAGGAGTGTATATGACGAATTACAGCTGGGCGGAAAACACTTTGGGAACGTTGTTGAATCAAAAAGAATAATGGGAAATATAGCAAAAATCGGGAGACTGTTATCAGACAGCCTCCCGATTTTTTTGAAGAGATTTTATTGGACTACACATTCTTTGTACAGTTTTTTGATTGTGAATGTCTGCTGTAAAAGGAATAAAAAATGAATGGTTCAAAAGATTTTGTAAAAGAAACGAAAAAAGGATGAAAAAGAAACGGTTTTTGGACGGAAAAGAAACGGAAATCGGTTGTATGGATGTGTAAAATGAGGAAAGGATCCGAAAATAAAAAGAAAGAGAGGAAAAAGAATGAGACAATTGAGACGGCTGTTATCCGTTTTGGTAATGGCAGTAACGATCGTGGGGATGTCGATGACGGTATTTGCACAGGAAGATGTGGTGAAAGGAGGTAGTGGAAGCCTGACGATAGCGAATGCATCAAAAGGAGTGGTGTATTCTGTTTACAAGGTGTTTGATGCGAAAGTAAATGCTGATGGAACTTCAGTGGCGTATACCAAAAAGAATCTTGCTGATAATCCATATTTTGAGAAAGATTCAGCAGGGAATGTATTTACAAAAGAGGAAGCTTATCGACCAGAGTCAAAAGAACAATTATCCGAAGGTGCAATTGAATGGATTAAGAAGAACAGTACAGAAATATCGAGTGTGACATCCGATGGCTCTATATTAAAATTTACCGGTCTTCCATACGGCTACTATTATGTCACCAGCACTTTAAAAGATGGCGGTATGATCATGGTAACGAGTGTTGCAAAAGACGCGCAGATCGTGGACAAAAACAGTAAGGAGCCGCAGTGGACTCCGGGGGATGACGGGAATGCCGGAGGGAAAAGTATTGTACTTGACGATGGTAAACAGGTAAAGGAAAATAATGTCAGTATCGGTGAAACGGTTCATTTCCGTTTACAGATCAACACCTCGAATTATGTTGCAGACAAGCAGATCAAGGAATTCATTATTGAAGATACTCTTCCGACCGGATTTGATGCAGCAAAGATCACATCTGTGATGATTGAAGAAGAACCGTTGGAACAGTTTGAAAATACAACTTTCCCGGTTACGATTCCTTGGGCAGCGGATGAAGGAGAAAATGGCTGGAAAAATCTTTATGATACCGGGGCAAAAATTACCATTGATTATACGGCTGTGTTAAACGATAAAGCAGTGATCGACGGTGAAGGAAATAAGAACAGTGCCAGATTTTCATGGAATTATACGACAGAGGAACCGGGAAAAAGCTCGATAGAGGACTCTACAACAACAGATACCTATGCGGTTGTGATCCAGAAGGTCAATGAAAAAGGAGAGGCACTTACCGGAGTGGAATTTGAAGTGCCGTTCCCGGTTCAGGCAGAAGAAGAAAGCGGTGTGTATACTGTAAAAGGCGGACAGACCGGAACCGGAAAGGTGAAAGCCGGAAATGACGGAGCTGTGGTGATCAAAGGTCTGAAGATGGGTGATTACAGAGTTACAGAAACAAAAGCACCAGAAGGATATAACAAGCTGACGGAGTCATTTCTGGTAAGTGCCGAAAAGATTAGGGCGACAAGGACGGACGCCAGTACATATCTTGATGAAAACGGAAATGTTACAGAAAGTGAGACTGAGACAAAGGTAACTTATACAAATGCAGATTTTGCAGCAAAGGTAAAAGTTGTTGTAAATAAATCAGGAAAACTTCTTCCGGGGACAGGTGGAACAGGTGAAATGATCTTTACGGTCAGTGGAGTACTGATTGCAATTGTTGCAGGAGCTGTCCTGTTGAATACAAAAAGACGAAAACGAATTGTATGATAGTGAATAAGCCGGAACGAAGGGGAAGACTTTTCTTTTTTATATGGACAGGAATCCTTCTTGTGGGAATCGCGGTCATGCTCTATCCAAAAATCGGAAAGATCTGGAATGCCGGTCGGCAAAGCAGGGTGGTAGATGGATATGAAAGGTCAGTGGAGAAGCTGGATGCCAGGAAGGAAGAGGAAATGATCGCACAGACAAGAGCGTATAATGTGATGCTTCTGGAACAGAATAACCCAGTGCCGAATGACAAAAATGCTGATAGTTATGGAGCACTTTTGAATATGACATCTGACGGTGTGATGGGATATCTGGAAATTCCGGAAATCCGGGTGAAACTTCCGATTTACCATGGAACGGGTGATTTTGCAATCTGCAATGGCGCAGGACATGTGGAAGGAAGCAGTTTCCCGATAGGCGGAAAGGGAACACATGCGGTGCTTTCTTCCCACAGAGGACTACCGGGGGCGAAACTTTTCTCGGATCTGGACAAGCTGAAGGTGGGAGACTATTTTACAATTACAGTGCTCCGGCAGACGATTTTCTATCAAATCAATCGGATCGATATTGTAGAACCGGAGGAAACGGGACTGCTTGCCCTGGATAAGGAGAAGGATTACTGCACATTACTGACATGTACGCCTTACGGTATCAATACCAAACGGCTTCTGGTGCGGGGCGTACGCTGTGAGGTGACGGAGAGAGCGGAGCCGATCCGGACAGGCGAGAAGACGTATCGGAGATGGTATGCTGCAATCGGTCTTAATGTATTCGTGGCAGGCGTGATCTTGTGCTGGAAAAGGAAGAAAAAAGAAGAGGATAAATATAAATGAGGGGGATAAAAATGCAGACAGTATTTGCTGAAAAAACAGAAGACCGGTCGCTGGATGATAACAGACATATCGGGGAGCTTTTCTTTATCCGGATGTACTGGGAAAAAGGGAGGATTCCGTCTGGAAATATTCTGTACTGGAAGGATGCCAAAAGAGAGGATGCACAGATCAATTTCACAGGATTTGACGGGCTTTTGCTGTATCTGGATGAAACTTGCGAGCAGAATGGCGTGCTTCTGAGAAAAGCGCAGGTCAGACGATGCCAGAAAAGAAGACGTTATCTGGAGACTGGGAACGTGCCGGACATGGAACAGATGAAAAAATCGGGGCACGCAGCAATCTTCTGGTTAAAGGTGATGGGAAGAGAGTTTGCCTCGTTTCAGGGAATCGTCCACATCTGGGGAAGGGATTATCCGTACCGGAGCGGATTTGAACTGATTATTCTGCTGAAAGATATTGTAGGATTTACAGAGAGACGGGGGACAAGAAGAAACTGGATGGCGGAGAGAAGCTGTTGATGAATATTGCAAATAAGATTTTGCAAAATGATTTTTTCGTCTGCAAAGGATTGTGAAGTCTTAAAAGACATATTATAATGACATAAGAAACTACAGACAAGACGGACAGGAGATGCAGACAATGGAATTATGGGATATTTATGATGCAGATAAGAAACCAACAGGAAGAACGATGAAGCGCAATGACTGGTGTCTGAAGAACGGGGAGTATCACCTTACTGTTCTTGGCGTTGTAGCAAGACCGGACGGGAAATTTCTGATCACTAAAAGGGTAATGACGAAAGCCTGGGCACCGGGCTGGTGGGAGGTATCCGGCGGTGCTGCGCAGGCGGGAGAAGCGTCTTACGATGCTGTATTAAGAGAAGTCAGAGAAGAAACAGGACTGGATGTAAGCCAGGCAGACGGAGGTTATCTTTTCACTTACAAGAGAGAGAATCCGGGGGAAGGAGATAATTATTTCGTAGACGTGTATCGTTTTGTGATGGATATTGATGAAAAAGATCTCCATCTTCAGGAGGCAGAGACAGATGGTTATATGTTTGCAACATTAGATGAAATTAAGGCATTTGCGGCAGAAGGAAAGTTTCTGCATTATGACAGTATAAAGAAAGCATTTGAGATGTAAGTAAAATAAAAATCGGATTATCGGGGAAATGACAGATCGCCTGATAATCCGATTTTTTATAAAACAGAAACTCTGAAAAAATATGCAATACATAGCGAGTATCTGTTTCTTTCTGCTACTTGCAATATGATGCAATCACTTTCAACACCTTATCCATTTCCAGTGGCTTTGCGAGATGCTCATTGATTCCGGCATTCTTTGACTTCTGGATATCTTCCGCAAAAGCATTGGCGCTGAGGGCAATGATTGGAACCGTTGGGGCATCAGGGCGGGAAAGTTCGCGGATCGCCTTTGCGGCATCCAGACCATTCATAACCGGCATCATAATATCCATAAGAATGATGTCGTATTCATATGGCTTTGATTTTTCAAAAAGCTGGACGGCTTCCAGTCCGTTGATGGCTGTGGATACATTAAGTCCTGCGGCTTCCAGAGAGAAAACAGCAATCTCAAGGTTCAGTTCATTATCCTCTACAACAAGAATATGAAGATCCGTAAGATCTGCGGGGTGACTCCTGCGGCGCACCACTCATAAGTATTGGTAGAAGTATGATTTTCACTGGTTTCAAATACATAAGCACGGTCGGCGTCTGTAAATTCTCCGATCGATTTGAGCATAAAATTGATACCGTCAGCCAGATCCTCTGCTTCATGAAGCAGGGAAATCTGATCTGTCATAAAACGTTCGGCTTTCAGCTCAGCATATAAAGTTGCATTATCCTTGTCATTATTCATAAGGAAGTCCCTCTCAAGTAAAGTGTAAAGTTTATAAAATTACTTTACCTTGTTTTTGCGAATTCGTCCACGAAAAATTAAAAATACAAACAAATTGTCTGGTGGTTGAAAAAAAGAAGGAATGATTCTATAATTTCAATTAGACGAAAAAGATTTTGTCAGGAGATAACAGGAGGAAAATGAAATGGCTTGTACAACAATACTGGTTGGAAAAAAGGCATCGTATGACGGTTCTACGATGATCGCAAGGAATGATGATTCACCGTCAGGCGCTTATATGCCGAAAAAATTTGTGGTGATTCATCCGGAAGATCAGCCGAAGGTATATGAATCAGTGATTTCGCATGTGAAAATAGAATTACCGGAGAATCCGATGCGTTATACTGCCATGCCGAACGCAGTCAAGGGGGAAGGAATCTGGGCGGCAAGCGGGGTAAATGAAGCGCAGGTAGGAATGACGGCAACCGAAACGATCACATCCAATCCACGTGTGCTTGGGGCAGATCCGCTGGTTACATATCAGCCGAAGTCGGACGACCAGGAAGAAATTGCAGGTGGAATCGGGGAAGAGGACATTGTATATATCGTGCTTCCTTATATCCACAGCGCAAGAGAAGGCGTGCAGAGACTTGGAAGTATTCTCGAGAAATACGGTACTTATGAGATGAATGGAATTGCATTCGAGGATGTAAATGAGATCTGGTGGCTGGAAACAATCGGCGGACATCACTGGATTGCCAGAAAAGTGCCGGATGAGGTTTATGTGGTGATGCCGAACCAGCTTGGAATGGATGAATTTGATCTGGAAGATGCACTTGGTGAGCAGAAAAATTATATGTGTTCTCCGGATATGAAGGAATTCATTGAGAAATATCATCTGAACCCGTCCATGGATGGAACCTTAAATCCAAGAGATGCTTTTGGAAGCCATGATGACTCGGATCATGTATACAATACACCGAGAGCCTGGTTTATGGAACGTTACCTGAATCCAAATTCATACAGCTGGGACGGACCGGATGCAGATTATACACCAGTATCCGATGATATTCCGTGGTGTATGGTTCCGGAAAAGAAGGTTACAGTAGAAGATGTAAAATATGTTCTGTCTTCACATTATCAGGGAACACCTTATGATCCGTATGGAGCTTACGGGGACAAATCAATGAATGGTGCTTATCGTTCCATTGGTATCAATCGAAATGATTTTATGTCTTTGATCCAGATGAGACCGGATCAGCCGGAAGATTCCCGTGCAATTGAATGGGTGGCATTTGCATCAAATGCATTTAATGTAATGGCTCCATTCTATGCAGATATTGATGAAACACCGGAATATTTTGCAAATACGACAGGGGAAGTTTCAACAGAGAACTTCTACTGGTCAAGCAGAATGATCGCTGCGATGGCAGATGCTTCTTATAAAAAGTCTATTTTCCATATTGAGCGTTACCAGGAACATGTGATGGCAAAGGCACATCAGATTATAAACCGGTATGATGACGATCTTACGAAAGAAAGTGATATAGCAAAGCGTATGCAGATCAAACGGGAAGCGAACCGGGAGATTGCGAAGATGGTGAAGAAGGAAACTTTGGATACACTGTCTAAGGTTTTGTACGAACTGAGCAATCAGATGAAGAACTCTTATGCGAGATCGGATGCATAAATAAAATGCGAGTGGGGAAAGAAGCAGAAAAATAACTGGAACGGAATAGAAAATATGGGAATTACAATTAAAGATATTGCAAAAGAGTGCGGTGTATCGGTGGCAACGGTATCTATGGCATTGTCAGATAAGCCGTCACGGGTTTCGGAAAATACAAAAAAGAAAGTGCGGGAAATCGCCAAAAAACATAATTATCGTCCGAATAATGCAGCGGTCAGTCTTGCAAATAAGAAAAGCCGTCTGATAGGCATTGTTTTCAATGATTTGAGAAATACGCATATTTCTTCGCTTTTCATGGCGATTAACGGAGTGCTTGAAAAAAACGGATATTCTCTGGTATGTCACATTATAGAAGACGGTCAGACTATCGATACAGATATTATCCGTGATATTGCTGCGGATAATATCGGAGCACTAATCTGGTCAAAATCAATGGAAATGAATGATATGGAAAAACCTGATTTTTTGAAAAATGCGATGAGAAATCTTAGTATTCCGGTCATTACAATGGAAAAATATGGGTTTGACTGTCCAGGGGTAGATATTTTATTCGATTATGAAAAGGGCGGTTATATGGCAACCAGACATCTGATAGAATGCGGACACAGAAGAATTGGATGCGTGGCTGGAAAACAAAGTTTTCATGTTACGATGCAGCGCCTGAATGGATATAAAAAGGCACTGGAGGAAAGTGGAATTTCATATGATCCGGACTTAGTGTACTTTGGAGATTACACGATGGAAAGCGGTTATGAGGCGTTTTCGTATATACTGGGACAGAAAGTAACAGCGATTTTTTCGATGAATGATGAAATGGCATTTGGAATTTATCGAGCTGCAAGACTGTATGGTGTTTCAATTCCGGAAGATATTTCAATTATTGGATTTGATAATGTTCCGTTTGCGGATGTGATGCAGGTTCCGCTGACAACAATAGGGGTTCCTGTTATTGAAATGGGGAAAAAACTGGGCGAAAAAGTAGTTGATCTGATTGATAATAAAGAAAAACTGAAAGAAAGAGAAGAAATTTTGTATACACCAAGGCTGTTGGTAAGAGGAAGTACAAAGTCGATTCCGCCGGTTACAGTTATTTAAAAATTTAAACCATATAAAACTATCTAAATTAAAACGCTTCAACATTTTGCTGAAGCGTTTTAATTTGTGCATTAACAACGAAAATGCATAAAATAGCAATGGAATATTGATATTTGTTTGTGAAAATGGTATGATAACCATGTCGAAAACGATAGGCAAGAATAAAAACAAGTTAAACGATTTAACACGAAGGAGGAGGAAAAGTGGAGAAGGAAACAATTATCGAACTCAAGAATATTCGGAAAGAGTTTCCTGGTGTAGTTGCTCTGGATAATGTAAATATGAAGATACGGGCTTCTGAAGTTCATGCACTTGTAGGAGAAAATGGAGCTGGAAAATCGACCTTAATGAAGATACTGTCCGGTACTTATTCAAACTACGGTGGATCCGTAATCTGCAAAGGTGAAGAGATTCATATGAAATGTGAAAAGGATGCATTTAAATATGGAATTTCTATTGTAGCGCAGGAATTGAACTATGTTTCAGAATTAAGCATTGCAGAAAATCTGTTTCTGGGACGTGAGCCGAAAAAAGGAAAAGTCTTTGTGAATAAAGCAGAACGACTAAAGGAAACCCAGAGATTACTTGATGAAATGGGACTTGATTATAATCCGAGGGAAAAGATGGGAAATCTAAATGTGGCACAGCGTCAGATGATAGAAATCCTGAAATCTTTATCGCGGGACAGCAGAGTGATCATCATGGATGAACCTACATCTGCACTTACCTCAAAAGAGTCAGAGATTCTTTTTAGTAAGGTAAATGAATTAAAGCAAAAAGGAATTGCGTTTATTTTCATATCACACCGACTGGAAGAGGTCTTTGAACTGTGTGACAGCTATACTGTATTAAGAGATGGAAAATGGATTGCATCTGGAGATATCAAAGATGTAGATACAGATAAACTGATTGCAATGATGGTGGGACGTGATATCAAGGATATTTACCCTCCGATACCGCAAATCGGAAAAGACATTCGCCTTGAAGTAAAGAATTTAGGAAGAAAGGATGTGTTTCAGAAAGTATCTTTTCAGGTCCATAAAGGAGAAATCTTTGGTTTGGCAGGAATGGTAGGTGCAGGACGAAGCGAGATTGTTGAAACTCTTTTTGGGCTTGCAAGGGCAAATGAAGGGGAAATCATCCTGGATGGAAAGCCGATAAAAATTCGATCTGTAAAAGATGCAATCCAAAATGGAATCGCAATGGTAACAGAGGACAGACGAACTTATGGATTTGTCGGTGTCAGATCAATCAGTGATAATATCATTCTTCCAAATGGAGATTTATTTGCAAAAGGTGGCATTTGGGATAAGAAAAAAGTACAGCAGGAAGTTGCAAAAATCTGTAAAAGATTATCTGTAAAAGCACCAGATGCAAATACATTGGTTGGAAATTTAAGTGGTGGAAACCAGCAGAAAGTAGTACTTGCAAAATGGCTGGTAAGAAATATCAAACTTCTGATCCTGGATGAACCTACCAGAGGAATTGATGTAGGTGCAAAGCAGGAAATATATTCTCTGATAACAGAATTTGCAGAACAGGGATTGGCAATCATCCTGATTTCATCTGATATGCCGGAAGTACTGTCAATGAGTCACAGAGTTGGTGTTGTCGGCGGAGGAAAAATGCTTGGAATTCTGGATCGGAATGAAATTTCACAAAATAAGATTATGAAGATGATAGTGGAGGCAAAAGGCGATGAATAAGAAAAAAGCATTATCTTCAGGTGAGCTTTACAGAAAGTACGGAATCGTAATTATTATGATCATTCTGTTTGTTGCATCGGCAGTGATCAATCACAACTTTCTGAAACCTCAGAACCTGCTCAATATTTTAAAACAGATTTCAGTTGTAACAATTATAGCATGTGGTGAAACAATGCTGATCGTATCAGGAATGATTGATTTGTCAGCAGGTTTCCTGTGTACGACATCAGCCTGTGTATCGGCCGGAGTTCTTGCATCAACAGGACATTTATCACTGGCTCTTCTAGTAGGAATTGTAATTGGATGCGTATGTGGATGGATTAATGGTTTTCTGATCACCTATTATAAGCTTCAGCCATTTATTGCAACACTGGCAATGACTTATGTATTAAAGGGTATTGTTCAGATATACACCAACGGTCAGACAATTGGGGGTGTGAACAAAGCGAGATTTTTAGGACATGGCTCTATTTTGGGGATTCCGGTTCCGGTTCTCATTATGCTCCTTTCTGTAATTGTGATCGCTGTTCTGATGAAATCAACAAAGTTTGGAACTTATATTTATGCGATCGGTGGAAATGAGCAGGCAACAATTGCATCCGGAATCAATACAAACAGAACGAAACGTCTGATCTTTACACTTAGTGGTGCACTTACAGGACTTGCGGGTGTAGTACTGATGGCAAGACTGATGGCAGGTATGCCGTCTGTTGGTGAGGGATATGAATTTGATGCGATCACTGCAGTTATTGTTGGTGGAACCAGTTTCCTTGGTGGAATCGGAACGGTTACAGGAGCGCTGATAGGTTCAATTATTGTAGGTCTTATCAACAACATTCTGAACCTGCTTCATGTATCAACACAGTATCAGTTAATTGTAAAAGGTCTTTTAATTGCAATCGCAGTTATTATCGATATTAAGACAAAAGAAAACAAAAAGAGTAAATAAGTAAAAGGAGAAGGAAAATGAAAAAGAGATTACTTTCAATTTTAATGGTAACAGCAATGTGTGCAACAATGGCGGTCGGCTGTGGAACAGCAGATGATACAAAGGACAGCAGTAGTTCTTCAAAAGGGAAAAGCGATTATCTGGTAGGATTTGCAAATAACAGTGATACATATAACTATTGTGCAAAGTTCAGATCTTATCTGAAAGATGCCACAGAAGCAAAAGGAATTTCAATCACAGTAACAGATGCAGGCGGTGATACAAATGTTCAGAACGGACAGATCGATGATTTTATTGTGCAGAATGCAAATGTTGTATCTGCAATCAGTAATGACCTTGACGGTTCAATTCCGGCACTTGAGGCAGCAAAAGATGCAGGACTTCCGTATGTATCATTCCTTACTTCTGTATCTGGTGGAGACGACTATGACGGATATATTTATGTGGGTTCGCCAAATGAAGATGCAGGAAAAGCACAGGGTGAGTATCTGTGTGATGCATTCCCGGATGGAGCTTCAATCTTGTATTTTACCGGTGCACCAAATGATCAGCAGTATGTCGATCGTAAAAAAGGACTGGAAGAAGCACTTAAGAAAAATCCAAATATCAAAATCCTTGATGAATATAACGTAGAAAATTCAAAAGACCTTGGTATGAGTACTGCAGAAGACAGTCTTCTTTCTTATGACAAGATTGATGCAATTGTATGCCAAAACGATGATGGAGCACTTGGTGTTGTAGAGGCGCTTAAATCAGCAGGAAAACTTGACAGTATTCAGGTACTTGGAATTGACGGAAGTGATGATGCTCTGCAGTCAATTCAGGATGGAGAAATGACAATGACTGCACTTCAGGATGCAAAGGCACAGGCAGAAGCAGGAGCAGATATTTTTGAAAAACTGAAAAAAGGAACAGATCCGGCAGATATCGAAGATGTCAATATTCCATTTAAAATTGTAACAAAAGATAATGTAGCAGATTATTTAAGTAAATAATAAAGAATGAAATTCTCCCCTTGTTAGATGTGATGGCACAAAAGGCAAGGGGAGTGCTGTAAAGGGGACTACTATGGAAAAATACAGGAATAAAGATCTTCCCGTAGAAGAGAGAGTGGAGGATCTGCTGGACAGAATGACTTTTGAAGAGAAAATTGACCAGATTACATGTCTGGTAACTATTGCTGATGATATTCCGGAGTTTGAAAATTATATACCGAATGGCATTGGAAATGTAGGTGCATTTACAGTAGCAGATACGGTAGAGCCAATTGTGGAATATGCGGATAAGTTGCAGAAATATCTGGTAAATCATACACGTCTTGGAATACCGGCACTGATTCACTGTGAGGCGAGTGCTGGGGCACAGTTTACGGAGGCGGATGTATTTCCGAGTGCAATAGCGCAGGCGTCAACGTTTGATACGGAAGTGGTTGGCGAAATGACAGATATTATTCGCAAACAAATGTATTATGTTGGGTTCAGACAGGCACTTTCACCGGTAGTAGATATTACAAGAGATCCGAGATGGGGACGTATTACTGAGACATACGGGGAAGATGCAGCACTTACATCAGCCATGGCATCTGCCTTTGTAAAAGGAATTCAGGGAGATGAGCTGAAAGAAGGGGTTTTGGCGACTGCAAAACATTTTGCAGGTCACGGTATCACAGAGGGCGGTCTTAATATGGGGCGTAATATTGTTTCAGAAAGAGATATGCGGGAGATACACTGTAAGCCGTTTCAATGCGCGATCACGGAAGCAGGACTGAAAAGTGTAATGAATTCCTATTGCTCAGTGAATGGAGAACCGGTTGTAGGATCAAAGAAGATGTTGACAGATATTCTGCGTGGAGAAATGGGATTTCAGGGTTTTGTGGTTTCTGACTATTTGTCACTTGACCGCCTGGTGGATCCGTTTGCTGTCGCTGAGAATTTTGAAGAGGCCGGAATCCGTGCAATCCAGGCTGGATTAGATGTAGAGTATCCAAGATCAAAAGGATTCAGCTATAAAATGAAAGAGTCGATTGAAAGCGGCAGACTCTCTATGGATATAATAGATCAGGCAGTACGGCGTGTTTTGACACAGAAATTTGAACTTGGTTTATTTGAGAATCCTTATCCGGATCTTGAAAAGCTGAAAAAATATCTTCATCTTAAATCAGCAGATGAACTGAATGAAAAAATTGCAGCAGAAAGTTTTACACTGCTTAAAAATGAAAATAAAACACTTCCACTTTCTAAGAAAATTAAGAAAATCGCGGTAATAGGGCCTCATGCGGATAATATTCGAAGTCTTTTTGGTACATTTTCTTATCCGGCTGTACTTGATATGACCATGTCGAGAGAAGAAGATGGGCAGGAATTTGAAGAGCCAGGACTGATTATTTATGATGTTGAACAGAAATATAAAGGTGAGATTCGAGAAGTATCACCACGGGTAAATCGTAAGATTCAAAAGGAATTTCCAAACTCGAGAACATTATGTGCAGCATTGAAGGAATATCTTCCAGAAGCGGAAGTGGTTTATGCACAGGGAATTAACTGCTCTGGAGACAATACAGGTGGCATGGAAGAAGCACTACAGGTGGCAGCAGGGGCGGATGTGATTCTTTTGACTATTGGTGGAAAAAATGGATGGGGCGTAACTTCAACGGTTGGAGAAGGTATAGATTCTACGGATATTGATCTGCCGGGACGACAGGAAGAATTTGCAAGAAGGGTTTATGATCTGCATAAAAAGACAGTGGTTCTTCATTATGATGGCAGACCGCTTTCAAATGAATTTGTGGCATCACATTTTGATGCGATTATGGAAGTATGGCAGCCGGGAGAATATGGCAGTCAGGCACTGTGCAAGGTATTGTTTGGTGAACAGTCACCATCAGGACACCTTCCGGTTACAGTAGCAAGAAATGTAGGACAGCTTCCAGTATACTATGGTCTTCCAAGAGGAAGCGGATATGTATCAGCCGGACATACAGGGATGATTCGCAATAAAAATGGTTATATCAATGATACGGCAGAACCGCTGTATTATTTTGGACACGGTCTAAGTTATACAGAATTTACCTATTCAGATTTGCAGACGGATAAGAAAAACATAAATCCGGATGATACAGTGAAAGTTACTTTTACAGTGAAAAACACAGGAGAATATGATGGCGCGGAAGTCGCACAATTATATTTTTCAGACAAGGTTGCATCAATGGTAAGACCAACAAAGGAACTGGCAGGCTTTGTAAGAATATTCCTGAAAAAAGGGGAAAAGAAGAAAGTTGTATTTGAAATAAAGGTGTCACAATTCGCCTTCCTTGACGAAGAAATGAAGTGGAAAGTAGAAAAAGGTGAAATTGAACTTCTGGCAGGATCTTCTTGCGAAGATATTCGACTTTCTGATATAGTCAGCATTTCAGAAGATGATTATATTGATGGAAAAACACGGGGATTTTACGCAAAAGCAGTTGTTTGTTAAGAAAGGCTGTGAGTATGAAATTTACAGAAGGATATTGGGAAAAAAATGAAAGAGCCAATGCTTTGTATGCTGTGCAGGCCGGTTATGCAGAAAAAATAGCGGCTGGTATGCGTGTGATTGCAACGTTTAAACCAATCCTGGGAAGAGCGGATGAACTGGATGTCGGTACAATGGTAATGGAATTTACTGCAGCCGGAAAAGATCGGATTCAGGTGACGTACACACATTTTCTAGGGTATGAAAACAGAGAGCCACGATTTGAACTTTTTCTGGAACATCAGGAAGCGGAAGTTATAATTTCTGAGGAGGAAGCTGTATTAAAAAGTGGAAAAATGACGGTTCGGGTAGGACTGAAAGAATTTTATATCCGATTTGAGAGAAACGGGAAACTTCTTACCGGTGCAGCTTTTAAAAATGTCGGTTATATGCGCTACAACAGAGGGTATGCAACAAAATATCCAGAAGAAGAGTATATGGCAGAAACCGGGGAACCGTATATGTTAAATGAGTTGCTTTTAACAGCAGGAACGAACGTATATGGATTGGGAGAACGTTTTACAGCATTTGTTAAGAACGGACAGCAGATTGACTGCTGGAATGAAGATGGAGGAACAGCTTCGCAGATCAGCTATAAAAATATTCCATTTTATATCACCAACAGAGGTTATGGCGTTTTTGTTGATCATACTTCCAATGTTTCATTTGAAGTTGCCAGTGAGAAAGTAGAATATGTAGGGTTTTCGGTAAAAGGAGAAGAACTTCGCTATTATGTAATCGGCGGGGATGATATGAAAGAAATTATTCGGAATTATACGGATATGACAGGAAAACCGGCACTTCTTCCAGCGTGGTCTTTCGGTTTGTGGCTGAGTACTTCATTTACAACAGACTATGATGAAAAGACAGCAACAGAGTTTATTGAAGGAATGGAAAAAAGAAATCTTCCGCTGGAAGTGTTTCATTTTGACTGTTTCTGGATGAAAGCATTACACTGGTGCGATTTTGAATGGAACAATAAAATTTTTCCGGAACCGGCAGAAATGCTGAAACGTTATAAAGAAAGAGGACTGAAAATCTGTGTATGGATCAATCCGTATATTGCTCAGAATTCTACACTATTTGCAGAGGGAAAAGAAAAAGGATATTTTCTTTTAAGAAAAGATGGGTTCGGAATCAAGCAGGTAGACAACTGGCAGCCGGGAATGGCAATCGTGGATTTTACGAATCCGGAAGCTGTAAAATGGTATCAAAGTAAATTAAAAATATTACTTGATATGGGAGTAGACTGCTTTAAAACAGATTTTGGAGAACGAATTCCGATAGACGTAGAGTATCATGATGAAAGCAATCCATGGGGAATGCATAATTATTATACATTTTTGTATAATCGGGCAGTATTTGAGCTTTTAAAAAGAGAACGTGGCGAGAAAGATGCAGTTGTGTTTGCGAGAAGTGCGACAGCAGGCGGACAGCAATTCCCGGTTCACTGGGGTGGTGACTGCACAGGTACATTTGAGTCAATGGCAGAATCTTTAAGAGGAGGCCTTTCTCTTACTCTTTCGGGATTTTCTTATTGGAGTCACGATATTGGGGGATTTGAAGAAGCTGCCAATCCTACGGTATATAAAAGATGGCTGCAGTTTGGAATTTTATCTACTCACAGCAGACTGCATGGTTCCAAGAGTTACCGGGTTCCGTGGACGTTCGATGAAGAGGCAGTTGAGGTGTGTCGGAAGTTTACAAAATTAAAACTTCGTCTGATGCCGTATATCTACGAAGCGGCTGTACGGTCAAATAAACTTGGAATACCTGTTATGAGACCAATGATCATGGAATTTGAAAAAGACCCTGCAGTGCGATATCTGGATCAACAGTATATGCTTGGGGAGCAGATTCTGGTTGCACCGATTTTCAATGAAGAGGGTATTGGTGAGTATTACCTTCCGAAGGGAAGATGGACACATTTGCTCAGCGGAGAAGAAAAAGAAGGTGGACGCTGGTATACAGAAGTGTATGGATTTGATTCTCTGCCGTTGTTTGTCCGTGAGAACACGCTTCTTCCAATTGGTAATAATGAAAAAACGGCAACATATCATTACCCGGAGCAGTTACAGATTCTGGTATATCCACTAGAAGAAGACAAGATTGCGGAATGTATTGTTCCAGATGAAAAAGGAAATGAGGTTCTGGATATTACTGCCAGATATAAGGATGAAAAAATTGTTCTGTGCAGTTCAGGGGAAAATGAAGAAATTACATATCTTTTGGTAAATGTTCATGATGTAAAAGAGGTTTGCGGAGCAGAATGGAAAAACACAGAACGCGGAACAGTGATATATCCGAAATGTGATATTGTTGAAATTGTTTTTAGAAAATAAAGAGCAACATGAAAAGGCAGAGATTTTAACAGAATGAAATCTCTGCCTTTTTTGATAGAAAATAATAAATAATATTCATGTTTTCTTCAAAATCGCATATAATGTAATGATAATAAAGCAGAAGGATAGTTGTAAAAAGATGGAACAGTATACGGTCCAGATTTATCTGGTTATATTAGCGATGTTGGTCATGAGCGTTAGGATTGAAAGAAATGACCTGATTGAAAGACAGAAGAAAAGAGAATTTTTGTGTTTCTGGTAGGTGGACATGCACTGATTGAAATTTTATCCGTATATTTCGGATAGATTTATTATATTGATGCGCAGAACAATTATCATCATGAAAGATTTTATTGGGCATATATTGCTTTTTATCTCGGCTGTAGTTTATATTTTGTTGTTCAGGCATGGAAGTTCGGAGGGAGATATCAGAACAGTAATCGTATTGTATTGGGAACGATACTCTTTTCTTAATCTCTGGTGTTATGTTTGGGATGATAAGCAGTAAGGTACGGACGGATTATATTTGCCTGGCGATGGTTATATTTATTATAGCAGTATTATCGTGAAGACAGATGTAATAACAGGACTTATGAACAGACAGAGCTATGAGGGAAGGATTCCGTATGTATCTGTCGGCTACAGCAGATTTGATCCGGATAAGAATGATTGTGAAAGCTGTGTAAAAGAAGCGGATTTACAGATGTATGAGTGGAAGCAGAGGAGTAAAGAGGAGCGAAAAAACAGTTGATTTTTATTTCATGTTAAAAATAAGAAAAAAGTTGATAAAAAAATAATTTTATAAACAGAAAGGTTTGAATTTTGTAGACTAAGGTATTATAATAGCGTAGGAAGTTGAAAACTTCTTAATCAAATTCAAACAAAAGGCAGGTGAACAGAATGGACAGTTGTGATAGTCATGGGCGAAGTATATACGCAGGATGGGAAAATGGCAGCAGTTCATTCTGTTTGTTCGTATAGCATTTCTTATCCTGTTTTCCCGTATTGACATTCATAATTGAATATTGGATGAAAGACAGAAATGTGGAGAATTTTAGACTTTGATTCTGCATGTTTTTGTGCTGGAAAAAGGATAAGGAGGGCGAAAGTTATGGAAAATACACAGGATTATCAGGACTACCAGGACTACAGAGCTGAGATCCTGGGCATTGTAAGAAGCAATGCCTCTCCGGGAATTATGAGAAACAAACTGGAAGACTACCATGAGAATGACCTTGCAGATGTATTCCCGGATCTCTCCGTTGCAGAGCGGCGGAAATTGTGCCGGATTCTGAATCTGGACATGCTTGCGGATATCTTCGAGTATATCGATGAAAAGCAGGCTGCTGAATATCTGGATGAGATGGATGTGCGGAAAGCAGCAGCAATTCTTTCCAGAATGGAAACAGATGCGGTTGTAGATGTACTGCGGATGATTCCAAAAGAAAAGAGAGCTCTTTTGCTAGAGCTGATGGATGATGAAGCCAGAAAGGATATGGCAGTTATTGCTGCATTCGATGATGAAGAAATCGGTTCAAGAATGACCACGAATTACATTGAGATCAGAGAGAATCTTACTGTAAAGCAGGCGATGACCGAACTTGTCAGTCAGGCAGCAAAAAATGACAATATTTCTACAATTTTTATGGTGACAGCGGATCACACCTTCTACGGTGCGATGGATCTGAAGGATTTGATCACGGCAAGACAGGATACACGTCTTGAGGATCTGATCGTGACATCATATCCATATGTATACGGTCATGAGCTGATTGATGACTGTATCGAAAAATTGAAAGATTATTCGGAAAATTCTATTCCGATCCTGGATAACGATAATAAACTTCTCGGTGTTATCACATCCCAGAGCATTGTAGATCTGGTCGATGATGAGATGGGTGAAGATTATGCGATGTTCGCTGGTCTGACTGCAGAAGAAGATTTGAAAGAGCCACTCAAAGAGAGCATGAAAAAACGTCTCCCTTGGCTGCTTGTTCTGCTGGCACTGGGAACAGTTGTATCTTCTGTTGTAGGTGTATTTGAGCAGGTAGTAAGCCAGCTGACGATCATTATGTGTTTCCAGTCACTGATCCTGGACATGGCAGGTAACGTCGGTACCCAGTCACTGGCGGTAACGATCCGTGTTCTGATGGATGAATCACTGACAGGAAAGCAGAAAGTAGAACTGGTATTCAAAGAGATGCGGATCGCATTTTCAAATGGTGCGATTCTTGGAATTTTGTCATTCCTCGTATTAGGACTTTATATTGCACTTTTCAAAGGAAAGACCTGGACATTCGCGTATGCGGTATCCGGCTGTATCGGTCTGTCTCTGATGGTGGCAATGGTAATTTCCGGTGCGGTGGGTACACTGATTCCTCTGTTCTTCAAGAAGATCAATATCGACCCGGCGGTAGCATCCGGACCACTTATTACGACCATCAACGACCTTGTTGCGGTTGTAGCTTACTATGGACTGTGTGGTATTCTGCTGATCGGAGTGCTTCATCTGGCGGGATAATTATAAAAGAGAGTAAAACGAAGTGCGTGTAGGATATAAATGCTTTTACTGAATAAAACGGTAAAGACAGTACAGTATCCCACATGCATTTCTTTTATAGAAAATAAAAATAAAAAAATAGATAGAAACTATAGGAATGATTATCTATAGAGAAAAACAATTTGAAAATTAAAACATCTGGTGCTAGAATGTAAAAAGCATGTCGGAATAATATCAGAGATATGTTAAAGGGAGGAACATTATGAAAAAAATGAAAAAATTTGCAGCTCTTCTCCTTGCAGTATCAATGGCAGCAGGTATGGTAGCCTGTGGAAGCTCAGATAAAAAGGAAGAGACTACAAAAAAAGAAGAAACCAAGAAAGATGACAAAGAGACAAAGAAACTGGAAGGAACTCTGAAGGTTGTTACAACAGGGGATGCTTATCAGCCTTTATTTGATAAGTTTACAGAAGAAGTAGGACCGAAGGTAGAATTCATTTCCATGTCTTCAGGAGAAGTTTTATCAAAGCTTAAAGCAGAAGGCGGAACACCTGCAGCTGACCTGTGGTTCGGGGGCGGAATCGATGCATTTATGGATGCAAAAGATAATGACCTTCTTGAAAAAGTAGATTTTGATGCAGCTGATGAACTTGCACCGGAATTCAAAGACAGTGATAATTACTGGTTCTCAAAAGGTGTTACTGTTGTAGGATTTATTGTTAACAATGATATTTTAAAAGAAAAAGGACTTGAAGCTCCTAAATCATGGGATGACCTTACAAAAGAAGAATATCAGGGAGAAGTCCTGATGTCTAACCCGGCTATTTCAGGAACAAACTACGCAGTAGTAAACGCTCTTCTTCAGACAAAGGGAGACGAAGAAGGTTGGAAGTATTTTGAAGCTCTTAACAAGAACGTAGATTACTATTCAAAACGTGGTTCAGATCCAAGTACGAAGACAGCAGCTGGTGAAGTTGGTATTGGTATCACATATATCAATGGTACACTGGATGAACTGAAAGAACAGGCAGATGTTGATGTAATCTATCCTTCAGACGGAATGCCATACGTTCCGGAAGGCGTTGCAGCATTTGCAAATGCAGACAATACAGAAGCTGCAAAAGCATTTATCAAATGGTTCTTCTCTGATGATGAGAACATGAAGATGATGGCTGAAATTGACAAGAACAATACCTGTCTTTTGGTAAAACCAAGTCTGAAAGGACTTGAACTGAACTTTGACAAGGATCAGCTTATGAAAGAAGATCTTTCTCTGTTCGGATCAAAGAGAACAGAGATCCTTGACAAATGGAGCACTCTGATGGGAGATAAAGGTGAAGAATAGAAAACCTAGAGAAAAACGGGCATCATTTTATGATGCCCATTTTTATAATATATTGGATTATTTTATATTAGCAGTGCTGGTAGCAGGTGTGTTGATCTTTATTCTGTATCCGCTTCTTTGCATGATCAGACAAAGTTTTGTGGGAGAAGAGGGATTTTCGACAGAAGTTTACAAGAGCATCTTCAGTGCCAATCTGCAGCTTGTAAAAAACAGTGTTTTTGTAGGTGTTTTATCCGCATTCTTTTCAACAATTCTGGGGCTGCTTGTATCAATCTGTGTATGGACAGCAGGGAAGAAACTGGACAAATTTCTGGAAGCGATTTTGCTGATCAGCATGGTTTCGCCGCCGTTTATTGCTTCGCTCGCTTATATCCAGCTTTTCGGAAGAAACGGTCTGATCACAAAAGGAGTGTTCGGACTTTCGCTGAACCCGTATGGATGGCTTGGTGTTGTTGTAATGCAGACGTTATTCTTTTCTTCATTAAATGCACTGATGATTATCGGAATGCTGAGGAAAATGGATATGTCGCTCGTAAGGGCATCTTTTGACCTTGGAGCATCCTCCGGGTATACATTGTGGAGAATTGTTGTACCACTGTTAAAACCGGTACTACTCAGCTGCTTTTTGCTTTCGTTTATCCGGTCGATCGCTGATTTTGGAACGCCTGTTGTGATAGGTGGACGTTTTGAAACAGTTTCGACGGAAATTTATATGCAGGTAATCGGATATTCCAGACTGGATAAGAGTGCGGCACTTAATGTACTGCTTCTGATCCCGACGATTCTTGTTTTTATCCTGTACCGCTATCTAATGCAGAAAAATGAAAAAGTCATCAGCGGAAACAGTAATAAGACGGTAGAAGCGGGAGATACATTCCGGGTTCGTGGGCTGTCAGCAGTGATTGTATGGCTGGGCGCAGGTATCTTTTTTGTAATGATGGCGCTTGAATACGGATCCATTTTTCTAAACAGTTTCAGTAGAAACTTACGTGGGAAAATCACATTTACAACGATGTATCTGGACGCACTTCTGGAACGGAATATGGATACATTTATCCGGAGTGTGGAATATGCGCTTATTGTGGCAATAGTCGGCAGTCTGATCGGTATTTTACTTTCGTATTATATTGAAAGACGAAAGATAAAATTTGGCGGAGTACTGGACTTTATTATTACACTTCCGTATATGCTTCCGGGAAGTTGTTTTGGAATCGGATATATTCTGGCATTTAATCATGAACCGTTAAAACTTACCGGAACAGCGGTCATTGTTATCTTGAATATGATCTATAAACAGATGTCAATTACAACGAAGGCTTCGGCATCCTCCCTTTTGCAGATCAGTACAGAGCTTGATGCAGCAGCGCGGGATCTTGGAGCGAATAAATTTCTGGTAATGAAAGATGTCATTCTTCCGAATGTAAAGCAGGCATTTGCAACGGGATTTATCAATAATTTTACAAGTGCGATGGTTACGGCAGGAGCAGTTATTTTCCTGGTGACACCGGGACAGAAGATTGCAGTATTTACATTATTTGATTGCATTAACACAGGTCGGTATGGAGAAGCATCTATGATTGCGACATTTATTATTGCGATCACAATTTCAGTAAATGTGCTGTTTTCGATAATTGTTGCATGGAAAGGGAAAAAGAAACGTGTATTTAGAACTGAAAAACATAAGTAAAAGTTTTGGTGAAAAAGAAGTAGTAAAAGATTTATCACTCTCCCTTCCAAAGGGAGAACTGTTGTGTCTTCTGGGAGCATCCGGCTGTGGAAAAACGACAACACTCAAAATGATAAGTGGATTTTTAAAAACAGATAAAGGGCAAATCCTGGTTGATGGCCAGGATATCACCACACTGGCTCCGGAGAAGCGTCCGGTATCGACTGTTTTTCAGTCTTATGCATTATTTCCACATATGAGTGTTCTGGAAAATGTGATCTATGGTCTGAAGTTCCGTGGCATCCGAAAAAAAGAAGCCAGAGAAATGGGTATGGAATATCTGAAAATCGTAGATATGGAAGAATATGCCGGGGCATCGATCGGGGAAATTTCCGGAGGACAGCAGCAGAGAGTAGCACTGGTCAGATCTCTGATCACAAAACCGAAGGTGCTTCTTCTGGATGAACCGCTTAGTAATCTGGATGCGAAACTCCGGGTAAAAATGAGAGAAGAAATCCGTGAAATCCAGAAGAAATATGAAATTACAATGGTTTTTGTAACGCATGACCAGGAAGAGGCAATGGTACTTGGAGATCAGATCGCTATTATGGATCAGGGAAAGTTGGTTCAGATTGGAAAGCCGGAAGAGGTGTATCTGCATCCACAGAATGATTTTGCAAGAGATTTCCTTGGAATATCCAACCGTTTTACTGATATCCATGGAAATACAATATGCTGCAGACCGGAGGAACTGGAATTTGCAGCAGAAGGTTCTGTGAAAGGAATTGTAAGACAGGAAGAATTTCTTGGGTTTTACAGACAGTATTATGTTGAAACAATGAATCATGAACATATTATTGTACGGACAGACAGAAATATAAAAGTAGAAGCTGGCAAAGAAGTGCAACTTCGGGTGAAATAAAAAAGACACTGTGCAAGGTGACAATATCAGTTTGATATGCTACCCTGCATAGTGCCTTTTTTATTTTGAGGAATGACCGGTCAGACGTGCATCATCCCTGACATCACACAACCTCCTGCAGCACCGGCATTTTTCAGTTCGTGCAGTTGTGCTTCATCAATTTTGATTCCGCCAATGCCATAAACCGGAATCTGCACAGCTTGGCATACATTCTGCAGAAATGGAAGTCCCCGTGGCGGGAGCCCTTTTTTGCAGTCGGTAACATAAATATGTCCTGCTGTGAGATAGGAAGCTCCCAGCTTTTCCGCTTCGACTGCTTCAGAAACAGAATGGATGGAAGTTCCAACTGTATGAAAATCGGAAACCACTTTCGGATTTTCAAGCAAAAGTGGAAGTGGTAAATGTAGCCTGTCGCAGCCGAGTTCTCTCGCAACGGCTGGATAAAAATGCGGAATAAACGGAACTTTAAACTGTTCACAGATTTCCTTCACCTGCCGGGCAAGAGAAAAATATTCCTCTTCCGGCAGATCTTTTTCACGCAGGATCAGAGCTTTCGGATGCAGCTTGCAGACACGGGTAATCTGTTCTGTAAAAGGACGGGAACAGAGATGGCGGTTTGTTACGGCAATAAGATCTCTATACATAGATATAATCACTCATAACCGGCTGCATATTGTTGGAAAGAAGCGCCTGATAAACCTCATCTACGGAACGTCCGTCAGAAATCTCGAACTGGTCATCTCCCTTATCCTCAATATCATCCACATGGCTTCCGATTCCGGTGCTGACTCCGGCAGAGATTTTTGTTGCAGAAATCTGTACCAGATTGTCTCTTACACGCGCACATTCTCTTGTGGATACCGTAATGCTTGCAAATGGCATAAACAGACGATAAGCGCAGACTACCTGAAGGAGCTGTGGCTCATGGACGTCCATCGGATTGATCCGGTCGTTGTTGATGATCGGACGAAGTCTCGGACAGGAGAAGGCGATTTCGGCATGTGGGTATTTTCTCTGCAGGAGATAGGCATGGTATCCGGTTGCAAAGGCATCCTTGCGGAAATCATCAAGTCCGAGAAGTGCTCCGAATCCGACACCGCGCATGCCGCCCATCAGTGCACGTTCCTGGGCATTGACACGGTATGGGAAGATCCGTTTGTGTCCGGCAAGATGCAGGGTTTCATATTTGTCAGAATTGTAAGTCTCCTGGAATACGGTTACATAATCGGCACCGCACTCGTGGAGGAATGCGTATTCGTCCGAGTTGACCGGATAAATCTCAAGTCCGATGACTTTAAAATATTTACGGGCGATCTTGCAGGCATTTCCGATATATTCCACCGTGGATTTGCTACGGCTTTCACCGGTCAGGATCAGGATCTCCTGAAGACCTGTTTTGGCGATGGCTGCCATTTCTTTTTCAATTTCTTCCTCATTTAACTGTGCACGGTTGATCTTGTTGTGGCAGTTGAAACCACAGTAAATACAATAGTTTTCGCAGTAGTTTGCAATGTAGATCGGAGTAAACATGTAGATGCTGTTTCCGAAATGTTTTCGTGTCTCTGCCTGTGCAGCCTGTGCGATCTCCTCAAGAAGAGGAAGTGCGGCAGGTGAGAGAAGTGCAGCGAAATCCTCCGGTGTACGGATGTCATGCGCAATGGCGCGTCTTACGTCAGCTTCGGTATATTTTTCATAATCATAAGCGTTCATGGCACTTATGACCTGATCCATTACGTCAGATCCGATATCTTCCATTCCCGGAAGGTAAGTCATATGATCAATGCGGTTTTTCTTCTGGTCCTCCAGAATTTCCTCACTTAAAATACTTTCGTTGATATGTGAATTTTCCATTTTGACTGCCTCCTAATTCTCTAAGAATCCTGTCAGAGGTGAGGATGCGCTTGCGCCTCTTTCGATGGTGCGTCCCAGTCCGGAAAGATAAGCACTGCGTCCGGCTTCAATGGCTTTTTTGAAAGCTTCTGCCATGGCAGGAACATTTCCTGCAGTTGCGATAGCAGTATTTGCCATGACAGCGGAAGCACCCATTTCCATGGCTTCACAAGCCTGGGAAGGGCGACCGATTCCGGCATCAACGATGATCGGCAGATCGATCTCATCAATCAGGATCTGGATGAAATCCTTTGTGCTGAGCCCTTTGTTGGAACCGATTGGAGAGCCGAGCGGCATAATGCAGGCAGCTCCGGCATCAGCAAGTGCTCTTGCAGCATTCAGATCCGGGTACATATACGGCATGACAACAAAGCCTTCTTTTGCAAGGATTTCTGTTGCTTTGATGGTTTCGTAGTTGTCCGGAAGCAGGTATTTGGAATCATGAACGACTTCGATCTTTACAAAGTCGCCGCATCCGACTTCACGGGAAAGTCTGGCGATACGGACTGCCTCCTCAGCATTACGTGCACCGGATGTATTTGGAAGCAGGGTTACATTGTCCGGAATATAGTCCAGGATATTTGCAAGACCGCCTTCATTTGCGCGACGCAGGGCAAGTGTTATGATCTGAGCTTCTGCTTTTTCGATACAGGCTTTTACAAGATCCAGAGAAAATTTACCGGATCCGAGAATAAAACGGGAAGTGAATTCATGACCTCCCAGGATAAATTTATCTTCATTTGTACTCATAATAAAGTTCCTTCTTTCTTATATTTTTAAATTTCTTCTTCACCGAGGATCAGCCGCGTGATCATGTTGGCTTCATGTGCGGCACAGATGGCAACACGCGGCGCCATTAGTCCATGACCGTAAGTTGGTGCTGTCACGCCATCACCACACAGATAAAAGTTTTTCATGATCCGTTTTGTGATAATGGTATTGCTGCTTCCATAGCCAGCCATTCCGGTTGCGGATACGAGTTTTTTCTCTGGGAAATGTTCCAGAATTCCATTGACCAGCATTGCTTTGGCTTCCGGATTATCAAAAGCTTCGCAGACAATTGTGGCATCTGCAAATAATTCCTGCAGATTATCGTCCGTAACTTTTACACAGTCCGTGCGGATATCCAGATACGGATTGATCTTCAGAAGCAGGGATTTCAGGGCATCGGTCTTGTACATTCCGATATGCTCCATGAAATATTGCTGGCGGTTCAGATTGGTAATGTCAACTACGTCAAAATCAATCAGGTGAAGATGACCGACACCAATCCGTGCAAGCGCATAAGCAACATTAGAGCCAAGACCGCCAAGCCCTGCGATCGCTACATTTCCTGCCGAGAGAAGCTTCTGCGTCTCCGGTGAATGTCGCTCGTCAAGGGCGGTGTAGATTTCTTCTTTTGTAAGTGTATGATACATGATTTCTTAGCCTCCTCCTACAAAACTTACAACCTCCAGACGGTCCCCGTCTTTGAGCATGGTGTCAGAATAGCTGTATTTTGGTAAAATATCACCATTCATTTCAACGGCGATCCGTTTGATCTGATAATTGTTTTGTTCCAGATAATCCGCAACACTGAGCGGTCCGGTCAGAGTAACTTCTTTACCATTAACTGTAATCATGGAAAAACCTCCTTTCAAAACGGAAAAGTTCTTAAAAATGAAAAAAGAGTACACAAAGAATTACACCCGTGGTGGTGTACCCCTTCATGAACTCTCGCCCAATCTCAACTTTACCTTATTCATTTTCGTGTAAACCCTGGTTGAATGTGGAATTTCATGATGTTGGGGTCAAAAGGTATTTTGCCCCCTTTGATACCAGATTGCTACGTGCTTTGCACTCTCGCAATCCTCAAAAACATTCGTAATCCGCTCATTTTTCTTTGAAAAATGGCTACTTACTCATGTTTTTGGCGGGTCAAGAGGTCAAAAATCCTCTTGCAAGCAAGCTTGCATCAGCTTTCTGACCTTTTGACCCTGGTATCATTTCATATTATTATAAGAAATCCTGTTTCTCAAATATCATCAGAGTATGCTGATGGTATTTGACGCCGTATATCAAAAAAAGAGAGATACCAATGTATCTCCCGTTATCATCAAAATATACGTTCCTACGTTGGCATTATCCAAATCAGGTATATGGGTCGAAGTTCTGAACTTCCTCTCAGCCTGTCAAACAAGCTCCCCGTTTCATTTACAAAATTCAGTATAGTTCGGTTGGGAAAAAATGTCAATATCAATATAAAAATATATCCGGTCATATTCTGGAGTCTCATATTCTGGAGTCAGATGCAGGTGTCACGGACAAATTGTATATTACAGGAATGCTTTCGAGAAGCGGTCATATGTTTTTGTAACGCGGAGTATGGAAAAATGCACAAAAAACAGAGCATACTCTAAAAAAATAGTGTAAACGTGCCGAAAATGCCGAAAATCCATTGACAAACGCCCTTTAAAGGGGTAAAACACCACTATGGCAATTTGATAAAAGCTTATCAAATTAAAATACTATATAAAACAATTTTTACTGGAAGAGAGAAAGAGAGGGATAAGTATGAATACATTAGTTATTGTACTGATCGCAGCCGTTTTACTTTGCTGTGCATATGTATTCTACGGACGCTGGCTTGCTAACAAATGGGGAATCGATCCAAAGGCAGAGACACCAGCAAAGAAATTCGCAGATGGAAAGGATTACGTTCCGACAGACGGCTGGACAGTATTCAGTCATCAGTTTTCGTCAATCGCAGGTGCAGGTCCTGTTACCGGCGCCATTCAGGCAGCTGTATTTGGATGGCTTCCTGTTTTACTGTGGGTACTGATCGGAGGCATTTTCTTCGGTGCGGTAACAGATTTCGGAGCTTTATATGCGAGTGTAAAAAATGACGGAAAGTCTATGGGACTTCTGATCGAGAAATACATTGGTAAATTCGGTAGAAAATTATTCTTGTTGTTCTGTTGGCTGTTCACACTTCTTGTTATCGCAGCATTTGCAGATATGGTTGCAGGTACATTCAATGCGTATACAGAAGTCGACGGAGCTTTAAAACTTGCAGATGCAGCAAAGACAAACGGAGCTGCAGGAACTATTTCCCTTTTATTCATTGCATTTGCAATGGTATTTGGTCTGGTGCAGAAAAAATTCCAGTTCCGCGGATGGAAAGAAACAGTTCTTGGTCTTGTACTTACAGTAGCAGCGCTTGCTCTTGGTATGCTTGCACCGATCACAGCAGGTAAAGATACTTGGACTTATATCACATTTGTATATATCTTCTTTGCAGCAGTACTTCCGATGTGGCTTTTAAAACAGCCTCGTGATGCAATGACGACTTATATGTTCATCGGAATGATCGCCGGAGCAGCACTTGGACTTTTAGTTGCACATCCGACAATGAACCTTCCTGTATTTACAGGATTCCACAACGACACATTAGGAGATATGTTCCCAATCCTGTTCGTTACGGTAGCTTGTGGTGCCGTTTCCGGATTCCACAGCCTGGTTTCATCCGGTACTTCCTCAAAGACAGTATCCAATGAAAAAGATATGCTGAAGGTTGGATATGGAGCCATGGTTCTGGAGAGTCTTCTTGCAGTCCTCGCACTTTGTGTAGCTGGTGCAGCTGCAGCAGCAGACGGAACACCGGCAGCAGGAACACCATTCCAGGTATTCTCAAGCGGTGTTGCAGGATTCTTTGAAATGTTCGGAGTTCCGGTTTATGTAGCACAGTGCTTCATGACCATGTGCGTATCTGCACTTGCACTCACCAGTCTGGATGCAGTAGCACGTATCGGACGTATGAGTTTCCAGGAACTTTTCAGTGTAGATGATATGGAACATGCAGAAGGATGGAGAAAATTCCTTTGCAATACCTACTTCTCAACAATCCTTACACTTGTATGTGCCTATGTTCTGACACGAATTGGATATGCAAATATCTGGCCATTGTTCGGATCAGCCAACCAGCTGCTTTCCGCTCTGGTACTTGTAACACTTTGCGTATTCCTGAAAGTGACAGGAAGAAGCAACAAAATGCTTTTCCCACCGCTTATTATCATGCTTTGCGTAACAGGAACCGCACTGGTAGAAAGAACAATCGGTCTTGTAAAAGCTTACCAGGCCGGCTCAGCAGTATTCCTTGTAGAAGGACTTCAGCTGATCATCGCAGTTCTGCTGATGGCACTCGGACTTGTTATTGTGATCAATTCTCTGAAGGCTTACTTTGGAGCTAAGAAAGAGTCTGAAGCTTAGGATTTATAAAATATGACGAAAAGGGATGGCTTGTCAAAATGATGGGCTGTCTCTTTTTTTGATTGACTTTTTTTAAAATTTGCCCTGAAATACTTAGGAAACAATCGGGATCAGCGGTGCACAGGGGAATATTTTAAATTATATTTTAGTAGAATCTCAGAACAGATCTGTCTATCAGAAGGATATTGAACAGGAATTCGGACTTCGTCCTTCCACGGCAACCGAAGCACTGAAATCGCTGAAGAAAAATGAACTGATGGGAAGTATGAAGGTGTCAAACTTCATTGCGAAGATGGCAATACCAAGCGTGATCAGCAGTCCGGTCAAGTACGGAGATGCACTTCCTGCAAATATAACGTGCAAAGTGGAAAGAATCATTGCGGACACGCATATAATAGTCAGGTACAGGAAATAATTCATCTGAATAAATGTAAGAAAGAGAGGCTGTTTATGGAAGAGCGAGATGATCTGGAACAGATGGCATTTATACAGAAGTGGAATGACGGAAAGACAGAACGGGAGAAAAAGCGAGAGCAGATGTGGAACGGGATTCTGGAGAAGGCTGGGATAAAGAAAGAAGAAAAGTAAAAAGGAAAATGATTTTTTAGAAAAAATGAAAAGAACTCAAATAGGAGCTCAAAATTTAAGTTTCTGTTTGAGTTCTTTATTTGAGTTCCTTTAAGAAACTAAAAAAATATGCTATTATCTTAAAAGTAGAGAGAAGGAAGTAAAATTACAGCAGAAAATTTTTGAAGAACTAAAAAATCAAAGGGGAAGATTAGCGATGGTAAAAATAGATTTAATCACCGGTTTCTTAGGCTCCGGCAAGACAACGTTTATTAAAAAATATGCAAAATATCTTCTGGATAAAGGAATGAACATTGGTATCCTTGAGAATGATTTTGGTGCGGTAAATGTAGATATGCTTCTTTTGCAGGACCTGATGGGAGATAACTGTGAGCTTGAAATGATTTCCGGTGGGTGCGACAAAGAGACGCACAGGCGGCGTTTCCGGACGAAACTGATCGCAATGGGAATGTGCGGATATGACAGAGTAATTGTTGAACCGTCCGGGATTTATGATGTAGACGAATTTTTTGACGTTCTTCACGATGAACCACTGGATAAGTGGTATGAGATTGGCAATGTGATTACGATCGTTGACGCAAAACTGGAGCCGGAATTGTCAGAAGAAGCAGACTATCTGCTTGCGTCCGAGGCTGCAAATGCAGGAAGCATCATCCTCAGCAGGGCAGAAGAAGCAACAAAAGAACAGATTGAAAATACAATTGAACATTTGAACAGAGCGCTTGAACAGGTTCAGTGCAAGCGAAGGCTGGATCGGGAAATCATGAGAAAAGATGGAGCAGAGCTTTCGAAAGAGGATTTTGATAAGATCTTAAAGAGCGGTTATGTTGCAGAAAATTATCGGAAGATGGAGCTGGATGAGAAAAAAGGTTTTGATTCGTTGTATTTTATGGAATTGAAAATTTCTGCAGATGAATTGAAGACGCAGGTTGCGAAGCTGATGCAGGATCCGGAATGTGGCGATATTTTCCGGGTGAAGGGTTTTGTGAAAGATGATGCAGGAAGCTGGATGCAGCTGAATGCAACCGGTCATGAGATCAGTATGAAGCCGATCGGAGACGGGCAGGAGGTTGTGATCGTGATTGGGGAGCAGTTGAAGGAAGATTGTATACGGAAGTATCTGGAGAATTAGAAAGTGTAAAAGAGCACATCAAAAGCGATGTGATCCGGTCAGTATGCTGAAAACAGTTTTGTTTGTGTAATACAGCTGTTATTGTATCCATAAGCAACAGGACGCATGAAAAAACTTTCGTTTTTTCATGCGTCCTGTTAATTTATTGTTTTTGGTAAATGATATGTTTTATACGACCGCCATCCATAATGATGGTATCATTTTCAGCTTTTACATACATTACAAGATTTGCATCCATTCGGAAGATAATACTTCCTGATGCTGATTGGTAAAGTGTTGTTTTCCCATGACGACGCATATGGATTTCGCAGGTATTTTCAACTTTCACTAATTTCATGAAGGAATCGGTTTCATCGTTGTAATAGGTTCCTTCCTGGAAAAGTGCCGGATTTGCAGGTTTGGCAGGGGTCAATGTAAGTACACGACCAGGAAGCCGATAAAGGATTCCGTTATCTGTGAAGTAGATCTTTTCATCCAATGAACCAATGCGATAACCGCCATCCTCTTCTTTTACCAGTTCTGTGCGGCACCATTCTCTTTGCATATAGAAAGTACCGTTTTGCTCTGTGATATCAACAAACATTGGATCATCCGGAAGTGCTGTCAGGAATACACCACTGCGAGCAGGTGCATTTTCATGTTCCGGCACGGCTGGTTCGGTACAATCCGGTAATCCGAGTACGATGCAGGCGGCTTTATCGGCAAGCTTAGACATTGCGTAAGTTGTGGTGTTACTGATCAGTACAAGCTCCAGTTCTTTTTCCGGAATGCAAATAATTTCACCACGGTATGCAGCATCGGCACCGCCATGACCGAATACATCCAGACCATGAAGCTTATGGGTGATCAGTCCGCCGCAGTATTCAGCCGTTTTGCCATTGCTGAGAAGGACAGGTTTCTTCATAAGCTCGATAATTTCAGGATCGATCACATTTGGATGAATGTACTCATCTAATACTTTGCAGAGATCGGAAGCACAGGTATTTACAGAGGTTGGTCCGTAAAGTGCATAGTTCAGTGGATTGTAGTAGAATGTATCATCACCTTCGTCCTGGTAAGAGTAAGTAAGATCCGGAACAATCTGTGTAAAGCTTTCGCGGACAAAAGAATGTGTCATTCCGAGTGGAGTGAAAATACGTTCTTTTACAAATTGTGGGAAGCTCATTTGCGACAGCTTTTCAACGATAAGTGCCAATAAATGGAAACCGGTGTTACTGTATAAATACTGTGACTGCGGTTCAAAGTTCAGCGATTTCTGAAGAGATATCGTTGTATTGATATCATCCATGTCAATCTGATCGTTGATCTTGATACCGCGTAAAAATAAGAGTTCCCATTGGTCGCGAAGTCCGCTGACATTATTCATCATCTGGCGGATCGTAATCGGTGTTTCAATGTTGATATATTCATCTAAATATTTTTTGATGTTGTCATCTAAATCAAGTTTTCCTTCTTTCCAGAGAAGAAGAATAGACATAACAGTAAATTCTTTGGAAATCGATGCGACATGGAAAATACTTTCTTTATGGATTTTTAATTTATTTTCAAGATTTCCATATCCAAAACATTTTTCGTAAAGAGTTTTACCGTGCTGGCGAATCAATACCTGAGCGCCAGGGCAAAGACCGCGATCCCACATACGGAAAAGCTGATCTAATTGTTCTGTCATATTTGAATTCATTACAAAAATACTCCTTCTGATAAACTATTTTTTTAGGATTTTTTCGAATGCATAAAGCCAGTTTTTGCCTGCAAGCAGAGAAATCCGTTCATCTGAATAATTATGTTCTTTCATATCCGGCACTCCATTTTTACGGCGTACAGCGACGTCAGTTAGCAAATCAAAATGTGCATCAATAATATATTTCATAATCGTGTTTTCCTTAATAAACTAATTGTGAAAAGTAAACTATTATAGTTGCTTCTTCATTTGATGTATTCAGGTAGTTATGTAAACAATTTTTAGGGATATAGAAACTGTCGCCCTCGTAGATCATATAAGTGCTGTTATCGATGCGGAGTTCTAATTCCCCTTTGAGGAGCAGGAGACTTTCGTCGTAATTACCATGTGAAATCATTTTCTCAGTCACCCAGGTGTTAGGCTTTAATCTCACGATGAGTCCGGTCATTTGTGCTTCTTGTGCGTTTGGAAGTTTAGAAGGTGTAAAAATAGAGTAGGAAACATCGATTTCCGGGATTTTCATTGGAATTCGGTTCTCTTTTCTCATCAAATAAGATTCCTTTGATTTCTTTCCTTCTTCAGATGACTTGGCAGAGAGTTCGGAGTCATCCATGATCAACCATACTTCTGAACAATTTAAGCAGGCTGCAATTTTTCTAAGTGCTACGAGTGAAGGAGATTTTAAATCTCTTTCAATTTGTGATATATGACCTATTGTGTATCCGGTAGCTTCAGCTACCTCTTTGAGCGTGAGCCCTCTTCTCTTTCGCATTTCGCGAATTCGGCTTCCATACATGGTTCCGCTCCTCCTTTCGCAATTCAAGTATAAAAACTAGCGGTTTTTGATTGCTTTTTCAGAGAAAAATTGATTGAATAACGTCCGTTTTCATCACAATCTAATTGATGATCAATGATAACACGTCCATTTTCTTTGATCGAAGAGTAGAATGGATGATAGGCAGGTGTTTAGTTAGATGTTCCTGCAAGACCGGTAATTGCAGAGATACCACATTCTAATTCATGCATATCATCGCATATGATTTCTACTTCTGTACCGCTTAAGCGTTTCATGCGAGGAATTTGTGCAACAGTGTCTGCCATTGCTGTTGATTTAAATTCAAATCCCAGCTTGATCGGAGTCGCAACTTCGTATAAAGGAATTTTGCTTAAATCGGAATCAAGAACTTCTTTTACTGCAGAAATCGTATTTTCCCTGAGAACTTTTTGTGGTGGGAATTTTGCAGCATAGCGTGACAAAGCTTCTTTTGTTGTTACGAATTTTACCCATGGCATCATTTCTTTCTCTATAAGCTGTTTGCGAAGGCCGGAATCACCGATGATAAGACCGACCGGAACCTTATAAGAAGCAGCAAGTGCTGCGTTCGTTGTACTTTCGTTCATATAGGCTCCGTTGATCTTAAGGCTGGAAACAACTCTTCCGTAGAAGCTGTGATCCATATTGGCGAAATCTTCTCCCGGACCGGCATGATATCCGGCAAGGAATACAACATCGTAGGTTTCATCCAGGCAAGACATCATGTACTGTCTTCTTGGAGAACCGCTTACTAAGCTGATACGTTCATCCATCTGGCAAAGTTCATCATAAGAAAGGTTCGTTCCGCTTCCGTGAGAATCAGAAATGGTGATTTCCCCGATTTCATCATTTCTGGAGGAAGCATGAATTCCTTCGATGATCCAGCGTACCTGATTGTGTAAAGCGCGGCGGAAGGAAGGAACCTCATCACGTTCCTGAGATGGAGAAGTGATACCTGCCATTCCTTCCATGTCTACAGAAATGTAGATTTTTAGTGCTTTTTTCATAAGAAAATCCTCCTTTATGTAACTTATTTGTTTTCTTATAGAAAAACAAAACATACAGTTGTTAAAATATTATAAAGTAATAAAGCGAATATGTCAATATTTTGACATAATATACAAAATAAATTATACTGACAGTAATAATTATACTGTGAGTAAAAACACAGAGAAAATCTTTTTCGTAAAACGAAACTCAAAAAAGGATGTAAAGGAGGACGGAAAAACGTATACATTCCATTTGAGAAAAGATGCAAAATGGTCAGACGGAAGTCCGGTGACAGCAAAAGATTTCGAATATTCCTGGAGAAGGACCGGTTGGATGTAAATTTGCATCCAGATGCCCATATGCTACCAAACGCTGTCATGAAGAAAGACCAATCTTCAGAAACGTTGGAAATGAACATTATGTAGCCTGTCATCAGGTAGAATAATGCATTTAACTTTGCTACAATGGAAGTAGCATTGAAGCAGTCAATAATCTGAATATCTGATTAGAGGAGAAAAAGAAAATGCATGAATTAACACAATTAATTAAAGATGATATGCGTCCGGCTCTTGGGGTAACCGAGCCGGGAGCGATCGCATATGCGGTTTCAAAAGCAAAATCCTACGTTCCGGGAGAACTGGAACAGGTTACGCTTTTGCTGAACAGCGGTATGTATAAAAATGCATATACATGTGGTATCCCGAACAGCCATTTTTACGGGAACGAATACGCAGCAGCTCTTGGAGTCGTAGCAGGGAAACCGGAGAAAGAGCTGGAGAGTCTTGCTGATGTAACAGAAACTGACAATATGGCAGCAGAGCAGTTGGTAAAAGACGGAAAAATTACTGTAAAAATGAGTAAGATCACAAGCCGTATTTTTATAGAAGCCTGTGTAAAGACAACAGGCGGAGAGGCTATGGTTCAGATTCGCGATGCACATACAAATATTGTTCGTATTGAGGCAAATGGAGAGGTGCTTCTTGAGAAGGAAGAAGCTTCTGTGGAAGGTGGACACGAAGAAAAACCATTGATCCACAATTATACATTAAAACAGATTTACGAATACGCAAAAGAAGTTCCGGCAGAGGAAATTGAATTTATCAAGGCTGCCTATGAGATGAACTATGCTCTTTTTGAAGAAGGAATCCAGAACCCGAGAACAACCTATGCACGGTATCTGCTTGAGAAAAATGGCGGAAAGATTATTTCGGATGATGAGTTAAAGACTGCATCTTTACTTTGCAATGCAGCAATTGAGGCCCGTGTGATCGGACTTGACAAACCGGCCATGAGCATTACCGGTTCAGGAGCACATGGAATTATTGCAACCATGCCTCTTTACGGTGTTTGCAAGATCCGCGGATTAGGCGATGAAACCTTATATCGTGCCACCGCATTAAGCTATCTTATTTGCATGTATATCAAAGAGTATTCCGGTAAGCTTTCTGCTTTCTGTGGCTGCGGCATTGCTGCCGGTACAGGAATGGCCTGTGCGTTGGTTTTCCTTCATGGAGGTGATGAGCATGCCATGGCGAGAACGATCAACAACATGTCAAGCAGTATTACCGGTATGATCTGTCATGGCGGAAATAAGGGCTGTACGATGAAAGGAGTCGTGGCGGTAAATGCCGCATTTCAGTCGGCGGATTTTGCAATGCATGAAATCTTTATTGATGATATTCATGGAATCAATGGGTTTACACCGGAAGATACCATGCGTCATATGGGAGAGATTGCGTCACCGGGAATGATCGGAACGGAGAAGACGATCGTAGATATTTTACAGGAAAAAGGGGAATAGAAACTATATATAGGGTGATATTTGAATAATGTAAAAGCCTTTAAATTGATTGAAAAAGATCAGTTTGAAGGCTTTTGTTTTCTTTGAAGAACATCATGAAGAACTATCCTACTGTGCAAAACATTGTTTAGTAAAACTGTAAATTGTGCAACGTGTCGGAAAAAAGTTTCGTTTACATGATGTATTGCAAAGAAATGCACAAAATGATAAGCTTGAAACATACAAAACGAGTTTACTAAAGACTTTAGATAAAGCCAGGTGAGAAAAATGAATATACGAGATATTGCCAATTTGGCAGGTGTGTCAGCTTCGACGGTATCGAAGGTAATGAATGGGAAAGATAAGGATATTAGTGAAGAAACAAGAAAAAAGGTTTTGGAGGTAATAGAACGAGAACATTATGTTCCATATTTTAAATTTCTTGATAAAGCCGGTATGAAAAATCGACTTGTTGGTTTGATTTTGCAAAAGAATAATCAGGAAAAAGAAAGATACATAGCAGTTGCTGAAAGAATAGCACGTGAAAATAATTATGGTCTTGTTATTGGATATTCGGAAGATGAGAATGATACAAAAATATTGTGTCAGGACATGATTTTGAAAAAGGTATCAGGAATTTTAACAGAAGATTTTGTAAACATAGCGGATAAGAGAGAAAAGGGGGTTATCGTTAATTACAATGATACCAGTGGATTAAATGAACTGAATGAAACGATTTTTTATTATAAAATATCTGAAGCAGTAGAACTGGCAGTAGAAAATTTTGTTCAAGAAGGACATCAGAAAATAGCTTGTATTGTGAATAAGAGCCAGATTGGACTTTTAAAAGATTATAAATTGGCAATGCAAAATAAGAATATGCAAATAAACCCAGCATGGATGTATATTTATGAAGAAATAGAAGAGTTTGGGATATCACAGTTTATTGGAGAAAGCGAAACAGCTATTATTTGCGGTACTCCTGAAATAGCATGTCGTGTAGCAGGAATTTTAGAAAAAAGAAAAACAAATATTCCAGAGGAGCTATCAATTATCGCTATAGGAGAAGGAAAAGAACTACAGTATGTTAGTGGAGGGATTACAGCTATAGATTTCCCAATTGAAGAGATGGTTAGTGAGGGAACAAAGTGTTTATTCGAAATGGATAAAACAGGACAAAAAACGGATACGGTTAGAATGTGTTCACCTCAAATCATACATCGTAATAGTGTTGCACCACCGTTGAGAGAGAAACAAGGAGAGAAGATTATCGTAGTAGGAAGTATGAACATAGATGTTACGATAGAAGCTGATAAAATTCCAGGAGAAGGGGAAAATCAGATGGCAAGTAAAGTGTATGTTTTCCCTGGTGGCAAAGGTGCAAATCAAGCTGTGGGTGTTGGTAAATTAGGTGGTCAGGTGTATATGATCGGTTGCTTGGGAAATGATATAGATGGGAAAAGAATATACACAAATTTGATTGAAAATCATGTTCATATGGAGGGGGTACGATTTGATTCGGTTTTGCCAAGTGGAAAAGCCTATATCCATGTGGATAAAAGAGGAGAAAGTGCTATTACGGTTTATGCCGGTGCGAATACAAATTTAAGTATTAAACATCTAAAAAAATATGAATATATATTTGAAAAAGCAAAATATTGCCTGATATCTACAGAAATACCGGAATCTATTATAGAATATACGGTCGGATATTGCGAAGAAAATGAAATAAAAATCATACTTAAACCAACTTCAAAGGTAAAGGATGAAATTTTAAATAAAATTGATTATTTTGTACCTAATAAAAAAGAATTATTTACTTTAGTTCCAGAAGGTACAACGATTGAAGAAAAGGCTGAAATATTAAGAAATAAAGGGATACAAAACGTAATTGTTACATTGGGAGAAGAAGGGTGTTATTTAAAGAATGATGAGTATTCACTCTTTTTTGAAGGAACAGGATTTGAGGCCGTAGATACAACGGGAGGGGCTGATTCATTTATTAGTGCACTTGCAGTTTATTTAAGTGAAGGTCATAAATTAATAGAATCTATTGATTTTGCAATTTATGCATCAGGAATCAGCGTTACACGTTATGGTGTACAGCCGGCTTTGCCAGATAGAAAGTCGGTAGATATATATGAAGGAGAAATTCATAAAAAGTATAACGATAGAAGGAGGATGAAAAAAGAGTAATGAAACGAATATTGGTAGTTGGAAGTTTAAACATGGATATTGTTATAGAAACTCCGTGTATGCCGAAAGCTGGTGAAACTATTGCAGGAAAAAGTATTGCCCAGATACCAGGTGGAAAAGGTGCCAATCAAGCATTTGCAGCAGGTAAATTGGGCGGAAACATTGCCATGATGGGAGCCGTCGGTAATGATGAAAAAGGTGAAAAACTTCTTGAAAGCTTAAAAGGTGTTGGAGTAGATATTTCCAGAATAGAAGTAATGAATGATATTCCAACAGGACAAGCTTTTATTACAGTAGATGACCAGGGAGAAAATGCAATTATAATTATTGCCGGTGCTAATGGTAAAGTCACAAAAGAGCTGATTGACAGTAATCTGGCTTTGATTAAACAAAGTGATATTATAATTATGCAATTAGAAATTCCATTAGAGATAGTTGGATATGTGAAAAAAATAGTGGAAGAGGATGGAAAAATTGTAATTTTAGATCCGGCACCAGCGATAAAAGATATTCCTGAAAATATACTGAAAGGTATTGACTATATTAAGCCTAATGAAACTGAGTTACAGATATTGACAGGAATGGAAGTGAAGAACAGAAAAGATATAACTGAAGCAGCAAAGATATTAATAAAGAAAGGAGTAAAAAATGTAATCGTTACTATGGGTGGAGATGGCTGTTTGTATATCAATAAAGATATAGAAGAATTTTTTCCGGCATATCCGGTAAAAGCCATAGATACGACGGCAGCAGGTGATTGCTTTACAGCAGCATTTGCGCTGGCTTTAAGTCAAAACAAAAATTGGAAAGAAGCAATTGAATTTGGACAAAAAGCTTCTTCCATAGCAGTAACAAGAAAAGGTGCACAAACATCAATTCCGACTCGTGAAGAGGTAGACGAAATGAAAGGAGGAAAAATGTAAGGTGGAAAAGGAAAAAATTATTATTAATTGTGATCCGGGCTCAGATGACGCACTGGCTATTATACTGGCGTTATACTCAGGAAAATTAGATTTAAAAGCAGTATGTAGCGTTACCGGAAATGGAGCATTGGATACAACGACAAGGAATGGATTGAATATTCTATCTTTGTGTGGCAGAGAGGATATTCCGTTATATCGGGGATCTGCGGTTGCATTAGACCAGAAGCAGCCGGAAACAGTGAGTGCATTTGGAGATGATGGTTTAGGCGGTTTTGCCCATACTATCGCTTCGAATAAAAAAGAAGAGGATCAGAATGCAGTTGATTTTCTTGTGGAATATGTAAATGGGCATCCGAAAGAGATTACACTTTTTGCCATAGGACCATGTACCAATATCGCACATGCAATTCGTAAGTCGCCTGATTTTGCCGGAAATCTAAAACGATTAATTATTATGGGTGGGGCAAAATATACAGGAAATATGAGTCCTGTGGCAGAGTATAATTTCTGGGCAGACCCAATGGCAGCACATGAAGTCCTGATGTCTGGTATTCAGGATGTGACAATGATTGGACTTGATGTTACAAATAAAATTGCTTTAGATGGCAGTATGCGAGAAATATTAAGAATGTTAAATACTAAATTGTCAACATTTGTATATAATATTACGCAAGAAGGAATGGATGAAAACTGGAGATCAAGAAGAAAAGCAGTTTCACCGATGCATGATGTATTAACGGTGGCATATTTCTTGGACAATTCTATTGTAAAGCTAAAACCGGCATATATTGATGTGGTGACAGAAGGAATTGCCAGAGGTCAGTCGATTGTAGATATTGGTGGACACTGGAACGAAAACAAATGCAATGCAAAATATGCATATGATGTTGATGTAGTTAAGTTTTATAAGTTATTTTATAAGGAAATATTTAACGAAGATATTACAGATTTAGTTGAGGGAAAATAGGAGGAATAAAAATGAAGAAAAAGAATGAAACATTTTCAATGATGGTAATTTTATTAATTCCGGTAGCGATTGCAATTAATATTGTCGGAGGGCAGATGACCTCGATATTAAAAATACCGGTAGATTTGGATATGATAGGTGTTATTTTAGTCGGTGCATTAGCTGGACCACTTCCGGCAGCTGTTACGGGTGTATTAACAAACTTAATTAACGGTATTTTTGATCCAACATGGATTCCATATGCTTTCTGTGCATTCTTTATTGGAATTTCATCAGGATTGTTATCAAAATATAATATGATGACAAAGGTTTGGAAATTAGTTATTTCAGGAATTATCATTGCATTAGTAGGAACTATTACAGCAACACCGATCACTGTATTTTTCTTTGGAGGAGCAACTGGTGGTGGTGCTTCCATGTTAGCAGCAGGATTAATGGCAACCGGAAAACAGATTTTAGAGTCAGTTTTATCAGTTTATATTGTAACAGAAAGTGTTGGTAAATTAATTTCAGTCTTTATTGCATATTTTATCATTAAAGCAATACCGGAAAGATCTCTCGTTAAATACAAATATGGAGAAAAATTCATTAAAACAAAGAGTAACTAGTACATATTTTAAGGAGAATGAATAATGAAGCAAGAGAATAAAATTGTCGGGCTCTACCCGTTAACAAAATTTTATTTAGCAATAGTTCTGGTTGTTTTAGATATCATTATGCCGGGGATTTTAAGTAAGTTGGTTGTGTTTGTAATTATTAATATCATAGCTGCACTAAGTGATGTCTGGAAGAGCTTCATCCGTAAAGTGAGAAATTCAGTCGGTGTTCTATTTGTGATATTGTTGTTTATACAGACATTTTTTTACCCAAGAGGGGAAGTAATATTTTCTTTTTGGATATTTAATGCAAAGTTAGAAGGAATTCTATTTGCTTTAAAACTTGGAATCACATTAATGGGAGTAGGCGGTAGCTTGATCTGGTTCTTTTCGGTTACACAGGAAAAGGATTTTGTATTAGCTTTGGAAAAGAGCGGAATGAGCGCAAAAGCTTCTTATGTGGTTCTATCAACACTTCAAATGGTTCCTGTTTTAAAGAAAAAATCACAGACAATTATGAATGCACAAAAAGCAAGAGGAGTAGAAACGGAAGGAAATCTTTTAGTAAGAGCAAAGGTTTTCGTGCCGACGATTATTCCACTTGTATTAAGCTCGATAGCCGGAACAGAAGAAAGAGCATTGACATTAGAGGCAAGAGGATTTTCATCTGGGATAAAGCCAACACATTTATATGATATAGAAAAAACAGAAGCAGATAAAAAAGCAGTTGTAATAATTACTTTATTAGGAGTTTTAGGTATTGCAGGGAGGGTTGCTTTATGGCTTATATAGATATACAGAATGTTACATATACATATCCTTTGACTAAAACCCCGAGTATTGCTGATGTAAATTTATCTTTTGAAAGAGGGAAATTTTATGCGATATTAGGTGCAAATGGTAGTGGAAAAACAACATTGTGTAATATTATAAGAGGTTTTATTCCTAATTTTTTCCAAGGAGAAATGAAAGGAAAGGTTATTATTGACGGAAAGAATCTCGAAGAATATGAGATGGGAGAAATAGCATCTAAGATAGGATATGTATTTCAAAATCCGTTTAACCAGATTACAGGAGCCAGGGATACTGTCTATGGAGAAATTGCATATGGATTAGAAAATTTTGGAGTGCCTGTAGAGGAGATAAAGACGCGTGTAGAAAAAATCATGGAAATTACCAATACAACGTACTTGCAGGAAAAAAATCCATTTGAATTATCTGGTGGACAGCAGCAGAGAGTTGCACTGGCATCCGTATTGGTTTTGGAACCGGATATTTTAGTAATAGATGAACCGACATCTCAGCTTGATCCACAGGAAACAGAGCGTGTTTTTGAAATCATCAAAACAATGAAAAAAATGGGGAAGACAATCATTCTGGTCGAACATAAAATGGAATTAGTGGCTGAATATTGTGATGAAGTAGTGGTTCTGCATCAGGGGAAAGTAATTCGTCATGGTGATAAACATGACGTTTTATCAGAGATTGAATTGGAAAAATTTGGAGTTATGTTGCCGTTAACAGTTTATCTCGCAAATGAATTGAAAAACCATGGAGTAAGAATGAAAGATAACATTATTACTTCAGACGAAATGGCTGATCAGCTTCAAAAAATAGGAAAGAAGGAGTAGCAACATGGGGATTATTGAATTTAAAGATGTGAGTTTTCAGTATCCGAATGGTTTTTCCGCTGTTGAAAACGTTAGTTTTGAAATTAATGAAGGAGAAGCAATCGCTATTATAGGTCAGAACGGTGCTGGAAAGACAACAACTGTAAAAATGATAAATGGATTATTAAAGCCAACGCATGGAACGGTTTTGATTGATGGAATGGATACAAAAGATTATACAACAGCACAACTGTCAAAAATCGCAGGATATGTATTCCAAAATCCGGATGATCAGATTTTTCATAATAATGTCGAAGATGAAATTAGATTTGGACCTAAAAAACAAGGATTATCAGAAGAAGAAATTGTGAAGAAAACGGAATGGGCAGCTAAGTTATGTGGATTATCAGAACAAATGCAGGAAAATCCGTATAATCTTCCACTTTCAATTCGTAAATTTGTTTCTATTGCATCTGTATTGGCAATGGATGATAAAATATTGATTTTAGATGAACCAACTGCCGGACAAGATTTAATTGGAATTAAGAGATTGGAAAATATTCTTACAGAGCTGAAAAAAGAGAATAAAACAGTGGTTACTATAACACATGATATGGAGTTCGCAGTAAATAATTTTAAAAAAATATTTGTAATGTCACATAAAAACCTGCTAAGAGTAGGAAATGCAAAAGAAATCTTTTCACATGATGAATTATTAAAAGAAAGTATGTTGAAAAAGACTTATATCGGGGAATTGTGTGATAAATTAAACTTAAATGAGACCGCAGTTACAATTGAGGAATTCTTAAAATATTTTGTTTAGAGGTAGATGGATTTTCTAGGCTCAAGAAACTTAGTAAGGGTTAGCTGAAATGGCTGACCCTTTTCATATAATTAAAAAATTAGTAAAAATTGATTAACGAGTTGAAAATTTCTATAGAATTTGCATGAAAAAGAATTGTAGTATATTATAAATGCATCGGCTTTCTGACCTTTTGACCCTGGTATCATCATAAAAATGCATAGTAAGAAGAAAGGAACACACCATGGATTTCAAATACTGCAAATTAGAAATTTTCATCCCGGAAACACATCTTCCGGCTCTCCAGAAAACCCTCCGGGAAGTAGATGCCGGACATATCGGGAACTACGATTCCTGTATGTCATCAAGCGAAGTGATCGGATACTGGCGTCCGCTTGAAGGTTGCAATCCTTATATTGGAAATGAAGGAGAGATCAGTAAAGAACCGGAAGTAAAGGTTGAAGTCACTGTATTTACAGAAGCAGTTGACAGGACGATTGAAGCAATCAAGAAAATTCACCCGTATGAAGAACCGGTGATCAATGCAATACCGATCCTGAGAACTTCATTTTGATGTAAAAAAAGAAGCTTAATAGTCAGAACAGAAATGGTAAAAAGTGAGCGCTCAGATTAAAGAAAAGTGATTTTAAAATTTGTTAATAAAGTAACGGAAAAGTTGCATAAAGAAAAACATCTTTTTTCAAATAACAAGCCTGATTATTGGCAAAAAAATTGTAGAAACTGTACAAAAAGTATATTTTTGAAAAAAATATTTGCAAATAATTGTGCAATGTGATATAGTGAAGTCAAGTTGAAAAAGCAATTGAAGAGAGATGCCGTGACAGGAGAGCGAATGTTATATCAGCCGTGAGGCTGTTACAAGAGGCGCTCTTTTTTTGTGTATACGATGAGCCAAGTGCAGATTTGTGCTTGCACAAGGATCTACATTTGGCGAATGTACATCATCGAGCTGCTAAGTGAGATGTTGTACGGAGTATACAGATCGAGCAGGAGTCAGCCTGCTCGATTATACGATGAGCCAAGTGCAGAGGCTGTACAAAGTATACAGAGTGGACAGGAGCATCCTACTCGATCATAGTATGAGGGGTGAAAAAATGAGCAGTTTTTTTCATGAAGCAGTAGAAGAAAATCCGATCATTGCAGCAGTAAAGAACATGGATGATTTAAAAATCTGCTGTTCTTTGGAAGATATCCGGGTTGTGTTTATTTTATTTGGAGATGTCTGTTCGATCCGTGAGATCGTCCAACAGATAAAAGATTCCGGGAAGGTTGCGATGGTTCATGTAGATCTGATAAGCGGTCTTAGCAGTAAGGAAATTGTCGTAGATTTTATCCGGAAAAATACAGAAGCAGATGGAATAATTTCCACAAAAGCCGCATTGATTAAAAGGGGGAAGGAACTTAAGATGTTCACAGTCCTAAGATATTTCCTTCTGGATTCGATGGCATATGAGAATATCAGGCAGCAACAGCACGCCGTGAAGCCTGATTATATCGAAGTACTTCCGGGGGTGATGCCGAAGGTGATCGGAAAAGTCTGTAAAATGTCAAAGACGCCGATCATTGCAGGCGGTCTGATCTCGGACAAAGAATCTGTGATGGCGGCACTTTCAGCTGGAGCGATCGCAGTTTCATCTACGAATCACGAAGTCTGGAAAATGTAAAACAAAAGTAACAGGAGTAATGTATTTAAACAAAGTACAGGTATTTGAGGATGAGTAAGTAGCGAAGCGGCATAGAATATCCGCTTTACTATAAAACATGCAAAGCAACGATTTTTATTTTAAAGGAGGAAAAAAGAGTATGGCTAAGTATGTAATGGCACTGGATGCGGGAACAACAAGTAACAGATGTATCCTGTTCAATGAAAAAGGAGAAATGTGCAGCGTTGCACAGAGGGAATTCACACAGTATTTCCCGAAACCGGGCTGGGTTGAACATGATGCAGATGAGATCTGGGCAAGTATGCTTGGTGTAGCCGTTGAAGCAATGAACATGATTGGGGCAGAAGCAGAGGACATTGCAGCAATCGGTATTACGAACCAGAGAGAGACAACCATCGTCTGGGACAAAGAGACAGGAGAGCCGATCCATCATGCAATCGTATGGCAGTGCCGCAGAACTTCTGAGTATTGTGACAGTCTGAAGGAAAAAGGACTTACCGATAAATTCAGAGAAAAAACAGGACTTGTTATCGACGCGTATTTCTCAGGAACAAAGGTAAAATGGCTTCTTGACAATGTGCCGGGAGCAAGAGAGAGAGCAGAAAAGGGAGAATTATTATTCGGTACAGTTGAGACATGGCTGATCTGGAAACTGACAAAAGGTGCAGTTCATGTAACGGATTATTCAAACGCTTCCCGTACGATGCTGTTCAATATCAATACACTTGAATGGGATGATGAGATTCTTGCAGAGCTGAACATTCCGAAATGCATGCTTCCAGAACCAAAACCGTCAAGCTGTGTATATGGAGAAGCAGATCCTTCTTACCTTGGTGGACCGATTCCAATCGCAGGAGCAGCAGGAGACCAGCAGTCCGCACTGTTTGGACAGACATGCTTCAATGCAGGCGAAGCAAAGAATACATATGGAACCGGATGTTTCATGCTAATGAATACCGGTGAGAAACCGATCTTCTCAAAGAACGGACTGGTAACAACCATCGCATGGGGACTGGATGGAAAAGTAAATTACGCACTGGAAGGTTCAATTTTCGTGGCAGGAGCTGCAATTCAGTGGCTGAGAGATGAACTTCGTATTATTGATTCCGCACCGGATTCAGAATACATGGCTAAGAAAGTAAAAGATACAAACGGATGCTATGTAGTACCTGCATTTACCGGACTTGGAGCACCGCACTGGGATCAGTATGCAAGAGGAACGATCGTAGGAATTACACGTGGCGTTAATAAATATCACATTATCCGCGCAACTCTGGAATCCCTTGCTTATCAGGTAAATGATGTTCTGGAAGCAATGAAGGCTGACTCTGGAATTGAACTTGCAGCACTTAAGGTTGACGGTGGAGCAAGTGCAAATGATTTCCTGATGCAGACACAGTCTGACATCATCAATGCACCGGTTAACCGTCCGCAGTGTGTAGAGACAACCGCAATGGGAGCTGCTTATCTTGCAGGTCTTGCAGTTGGATACTGGGCAAGTAAAGAGGATGTTATTAAGAACTGGGCAATTGATAAGACATTCGAACCAAAGATTGCAGATGAAGAAAGAGAAAAACGGATCAAAGGCTGGAATAAGGCTGTCAAATATGCTTACGGATGGGCGAAAGAAGATTAGATTTTGACAGTAAAAAGGAAATGAAAACAGAACATTGAATAGGGAAAAGGGGGACTTATTATGTTACCTTATATAGCAGAGTTTCTTGGAACAATGATACTTATTATTCTTGGAGATGGAGTAGTAGCAAATGTGAACCTTAACAAATCCGGTATGAAAGGTGCCGGCGCGGTTCAGATTACATTTGCCTGGGGCCTTGCAGTTCTGCTTCCGGCATTTATTTTCGGAGAGGCTTCAGGAGCTTCCTTTAATCCGGCACTTACGATCGCACTTGCAGTGGACGGAAGTTTTGCATGGTCGATGGTTCCTGGATATATCATCGCCCAGATCGCAGGAGCATTCGTAGGCGGATGTATCGTTTATTTACTTTTCAAAGGACAGTTTGACGCAACAGAAGATCCGGGAACAAAGCTTGGTGTATTCTGTACAGGACCTTCGATTGCAAACACAGGACTGAATATTTTCAGTGAGGCAGTTGGAACATTTATCCTTGTATTTGCGATTAAGGGAATTGGAAATGTGACAGGACTTTCCACAGGCGTTGACAAATTATTTGTATTCGGAATTATCGTATCAGTAGGTATGTCACTTGGCGGACTGACCGGTTATGCGATCAACCCGGCAAGAGATCTTGGACCAAGACTTGCACACGCAGTACTTCCAATTAAGGGAAAAGGTGATTCAAACTTCGGATACGGTCTGGTTGTACCGATCATCGGACCAATCATCGGAGCAATCGCAGCAGTATTACTGTATGGAGCAATTCCGTGGTAAAAATTCAGAATTGAAAATGGTAATGGCATGAGATGAGAGAGCCTGACAGGATAACCGCATAGGGAAATGCGTTTACTTGGCAGGCTCTTTTTCATAAGCAGGAAGTTCAGGAAGAAAAAACAGTTATTAAGGAGTGATCTGGGAATGTATGATGTAATAATTATCGGGGCTGGAGTATCCGGTGCAGCAACAGCAAGAGAGCTGTCACGTTATAAAGTGAAGGCATGTGTAATCGAAAAAGAAGAGGATGTATGCTGTGGTACTTCTAAGGCAAACAGTGCAATTGTCCATGCCGGTTATGATGCGGCAGAAGGATCGCTGATGGCAAAACTGAATGTCAGGGGAAATCAGATGATGGAACAGCTTTCAAAGGATCTGGATTTCCCATTTAAGAAAAATGGATCTCTGGTTGTATGTCTGCATGAGGAGGATATGCCGAATCTTCAGGCACTGTATGACCGAGGTGTTGCAAATGGTGTTAAGGAGTTAAGAATTCTTAACTGTAAGGAATTGAAAGAAATGGAACCGAATATTTCCGATCAGGCGTATGCCGCACTTTATGCACCGACAGCCGGAATTGTATGTCCGTTTAATCTGAACATTGCAATGGCTGAGAATGCAAATGTAAATGGTGTGGAGTTCAAATTTGATACGGAAGTTACGGATCTTAAACCAATAGATGAGGGATGGGAGATCCATACAAATAACGGGGTTTTCCGGACAAGGTATGTAGTAAATGCAGCTGGAGTCTATGCAGACAAGTTTCATAATATGGTAAGTGAGAAGAAGATCCATATTACCCCTAGAAGAGGAGATTACTGTCTGCTTGATAAGAGTGCGGGAAGTCATGTGAGCAAGACGATTTTTGCACTTCCGGGAAAATATGGAAAAGGCATTCTGGTTGCACCGACGGTTCACGGTAATCTGATCCTTGGACCAACGGCAATCGATATCGAAGATAAAGAAGGAACTAATACGACAAGAGAAGGACTGGATCAGGTGATTGAAAGAGCAGAGATGAATGTGAAAAATATTCCGCTCCGTCAGGTGATTACTTCATTTGCCGGACTTCGTGCACATGAGGACGGACATGAGTTCCTGATCGGGGAAGTGGAGGATGCAAAAGGATTTATCGACTGTGCAGGCATTGAATCACCGGGACTTACCAGTGCACCGGCAATCGGAGAAATGGTGGCACAGATCCTGAAAGAGAAAATGAATCTGGAAGAAAAAGAAGATTTTATCGCAACAAGAAAAGGCGTTCTGGATCCGAATACACTCAGCAAGGAAGAAAGAATGGAACTGATCAAAGAGAAACCGGAATACGGAAATATTATCTGCCGCTGTGAAATGGTTACAGAGGGTGAGATCATGGATGCGATCAACAGACCGCTCGGCGCCAAATCTCTGGACGGGGTAAAACGCAGAACAAGAGCCGGAATGGGACGATGTCAGGCTGGATTCTGTTCACCGAGAACGATGGAGATCCTGGCGAGAGAACGCCATGTGAGTATGTTCGAGATCACAAAATCCGGTGGAGATTCTAAAATTGTCACAGGTACTAATAAGGATTCGTTATAAGAGGGAGGCATTGCATCATGAGAGCTTATGATATTGTTATCATTGGAGGAGGACCGGCAGGACTTGCGGCTGCAATTTCGGCGAAGAAAAGCGGAGTGGACAGTGTTCTGATCCTGGAAAGAGATAAAGAACTTGGCGGTATCCTGAATCAGTGCATCCACAACGGATTCGGACTCCATACATTTAAGGAAGAACTGACCGGACCGGAATATGCAGGACGTTTTATTGATCAGGCGAAAGAACTGAATATTGAATACAAGCTGAATACAATGGTTATGGATATCAGTCCACAGAAGGTTGTCACCGCAATGAACCGGGAGGAAGGTCTTTTCGAGATTCAGGCAAAGGCAGTTGTTCTGGCAATGGGGTGCCGTGAGCGTTCCAGAGGTGCACTTAATATTCCGGGCTATCGTCCGGCGGGTATTTTCTCAGCAGGTACGGCACAGAGACTGGTCAATATCGAAGGCTATATGCCGGGGCGGGAAGTTGTGATCCTTGGTTCCGGCGACATCGGATTGATCATGGCGAGACGAATGACATTTGAAGGTGCAAAGGTTAAGGTTGTTGCAGAGTTGATGCCGTATTCCGGAGGACTGAAGAGAAATATCGTACAGTGTCTGGATGATTATGACATTCCGCTGAAGCTGAGCCATACGGTTGTTGATATCAAAGGAAAAGAGCGTCTGGAAGGCATTACACTGGCACAGGTGGACGGTCACGGAAAACCGATTCCTGGAACCGAAGAAGAATACAGTTGTGATACCCTCCTCCTTTCCGTAGGCTTGATTCCGGAAAATGAAATTTCAAGAGGTATGGGCGTGGATATGAACCCTGTCACATCAGGACCGAAGGTAAATGAGAGCCTGGAGACAAACATCGAAGGCGTATTTGCCTGTGGAAATGTCCTGCATGTGCATGACCTGGTTGACTTTGTATCGGAAGAAGCCGAAACTGCAGGAAGAAATGCTGCGGAATACGTCAAACAGGGAGAAGAATGCAGACAGGGCGGAAAAGAGATTAAAATGAATCCAGTCGAAGGTGTCCGTTATACAGTTCCGGGAACGATTAACGTAGACCGGATGGATGAAAATCTGACCGTGCGTTTCCGTGTGGGCGGTGTCTATAAGAATTGTTATATCAGCGCATATTTTGATGATGAGAGAGTGATCCACAGAAAACGTCCGGTTGTTGCACCAGGTGAGATGGAAGAGATTAAGCTGACAAAAGAGCAGCTTCTGAAATATCCGGCTCTGCAGACCATCACAGTAAAGATTGAGGAGGCGTAGACGATGGAAGAGAGAAAATTGACATGTATCGGCTGTCCGATGGGCTGCCCTCTTACAGTTGTAATGAATGGGGAAGAAGTAGTGAGCGTCACGGGAAATACCTGTAAACGCGGTGATGTATACGCAAGAAAAGAAGTGACGAATCCGACGAGAATCGTAACTTCGACCGTGCGTGTGTCCGGCGGAAGCATCGATATGGTATCGGTGAAGACGAAAGAAGATATCCCGAAGGGCAAGATCTTTGAATGTGTGAAGGCGCTCAAAGGAATTGAAGTTCCGGCTCCGGTTCATATTGGGGATGTGATTCTTGAAAATGTGGCTGACACGGGTGTGGATATTGTTGCGACGAAGAATGTTGAATAAAAGGAAAAGAAGGAGAAGTCCTGTATGGTGACGGAAAGGGTTGCCATATGGGACTTTTTTAATGTAAAAGACTGTGACTTTTGTTTGAAATTATGCAGAATACTTAACAAACTTAAAAAAATTACACATTTTTTGGAAAAAATTTATAAAACCAAAAAATTTTATACATTCACATAAAAAATGAATATAGTGAAAAAACAGGCGCCATTCTAAAATATTCACATAACAAAGAATCGTTTGAAATGAACGACAGGAGAATATGAAAGTTTAAGGGAGGAACGAGAAATGAAAAAAGCAAAATGCTTTAGTGACATTCATTACGACATTGGAAAAATTGATGACAAAATGTACTCGTCTTTTACAGAACATCTGGGACGAAGCATTTATACAGGAATCTACGAGCCGGGGCATCCAAATGCAGATGAAAACGGATATCGTAAAGATGTCATGGAATTAGTAAAAGAATTAGGCGTTCCGGTAATTCGTTATCCAGGTGGAAACTTTGTATCATGCTATGACTGGCATGATGGAATTGGACCAAAAGAAAAAAGACCAAAACGTATGGATTATGCATGGTCAAGTATTGAAACAAACCAGTTCGGTATTGATGAATTTTGCCAGTGGGCAGAAAAAGTTGGTATTGAGCCGATGATCGCAGTCAACCTTGGAACAGGAAGTATTAAAGATGCCGGCGATCTGGTTGAATATTGCAATCATCCGGGTGGAACCTATTGGAGTGATTTGAGAGCCCAGAACGGACATCCAGAACCATATAATATCAAATATTGGTGCCTTGGAAATGAGATGGAAGGAAGCTGGCAGGCAGGACATTTGTCAGCAGAAGATTATACAAAGAAAGCACTTGAAGCAGCAAAGATCATGAGATGGGTTGATCCTTCTATTAAACTGGTTGCTTGCGGAAGCAGTTATGAAATGTTACCAACCTATATGGAATGGGACAGAACAATGCTGACAGATCTTTATGATCAGGTTGATTATTTATCAACTCATAACTATACAATGAACTCTGGACAGGGTACAACAAATTATCTTGCTTCCTATAAACAGCTGGATTCTCATATCAAAAACAGCGCAAAAGTTATTGAGTATGTAAAGGCTAAAAATCATTTTGATAAAGATTTAAAGATTTGTCTGGATGAATGGAATGTGTGGAACTTCCAGGACATCAAACTGGATTCTCTGGATGATTTAATGGGACTTACAACGTTCGAGATGACATCAGCTGGAAAATGGGAAATCGCACCACCGATTCTGCAGGAAAAATACAGTCTGCTGGACGCAGTTGTTGTTGGAGGACTTGGAATTTCATTGCTGAACAATGCAGATACAGTTGAAATTGCATGCCTGGCACAGCTTATCAATGTGATTGCTCCAATCACAACAATTCCGGGAGGTGGAATTTTCAAACAGGCGATTTATCATCCATTCCATATGCTCAGCAAATATGGACATGGAACTGTTAAGAAAGCCATTGTGGATGCACCGAAATATCAGTGCGATTTCGGTGAATTAAATGTTGTTGAACCAGCAGTTATCTATAATGAGGAAAATGATGAAGTAAGAATCTTCGTTCTGAACTGCGATCAGGAAGAGGACGTTGAATTTGAAGTTGATTTACAGGGATATGGAGATAAGAAAGTAAAGAAACATCTGGTACTTGCCGGAAATGACTATTCTGTAATGAACACAATTGAACATCCGGATGCAGTTGAAATGGAAGAGAAAGAGGTAACAGCTGCAAATTCTGTAGTATTACCAAAAATGTCATGGAATGTAATTGTTTTAGGATAATAAAAGAAGAAGGAAAGAGGGAGGTGGCAACGAAATGAGCGTGATTTTGGAAGCAAAACATATTTCAAAAAACTTTGGACTTACTCAGGCATTGAAAGACGTTTCTGTAACCATTGATGAAGGAGAAGTTATTGGTCTGATCGGAGAAAATGGTTCCGGAAAGTCAACTCTTTCCTCTATTATTTCCGGAGTTTATCCGCAATCTGAAGGAGAGCTTACTCTGGACGGAAAACCATATAAACCAGCAGACACACTGGATGCACAGAATCATGGAATCAGTATGATTGCCCAGGAAATGGGAACACTTCCGGGAATTAAAGTGGCAGATAATCTTTTTATCGGAAAAGAGCAGTTGTTTACAAAACATGGTGTTGTTGACAGAAAAAAGATGTATCAGGAAGCAAGAAAGGCACTTGAAAAAATCGGGATTGACAATATTCATCCGGAAGATCCGATCATAAAATACAGTCTGGAAGAAAGAAAACTGATTGAAGTTGTAAGAGCACTGTATACGAATCCAAGGATTTTCATCGTTGACGAAACAACAACTGCTTTGTCTCAACGAGGAAGGGATATCATTTACCAGGTTATTAAGAACATGAAGAAGGAAAATAAGACAGTACTGTTTATTTCCCATGACCTGGAAGAACTGATGGAGGTTTGCAGTAAGCTGATTGTTTTGCGAGACGGTGTGTTTGTTGCTGAACTTGAAAAATCTGAGTTTGAAGAGGAAAAGATAAAAGAGTTGATGGTAGGACGTAAACTTACCGGAGATTATTATCGAAGTGATTACGATGGAAGCTATGGGAAAGAGGTTGTGCTTTCGGCAGAAAAACTGTATGTAGGAGATAGCCTCAAAGGTGTCTCACTGGAACTTCATAAAGGAGAAATCCTTGGAATAGGTGGGTTAACAGATTGCGGAATGCATGAACTTGGAAAAGCGTTGTTTGGAAATGTTAAACCATTGTATGGTGAAGTAAAACTTGGAAATGGAAAAAAGATTACATCAGAAAAACAGGCAATCAAGAACAAGATTGGATATGTATCCAAGAACCGAGACCAGGAAGCACTGATCTTATCAGCAAGTATCATGGAAAATACCGTTTTACCATCCTTGTCAATGATCGCAAAAGGTGGTGTAATTACCAAAGGTGCTGAAAAGAAATTTACCGATAAACAGGTAAAAGATATGAGCATTAAATGCAGAGAGATTGGACAAAACGTAGGTGATTTAAGTGGTGGTAATAAACAGAAAGTTGTATTTGGAAAATGGCTTGGTAATGAGTCAGAAATTTATATCTTGGACTGCCCGACACGAGGAATTGATATTGGTGTAAAGGCATTTATGTATCAGCTGATGTACCGCCTGAAAAAAGAAGGAAAATCTATTTTGATGATTTCAGAAGAACTTCCGGAACTGATTGGAATGAGTGATCGTATTCTGATTATGAAAGATGGTCAGATACAAGATTCATTTACCAGGTCAGAAGAGTTAAATGAATCTGTATTAATCAAGAAGATGGTTTAGGAGGGATAAAAGTGAAAGAGAAAGCTAAGGCAAAAGAAATTCTTCAGAAAATAATTCCTTTCCTTGGAATCATTTTAATGATTATCATATTTCAGGTCGGAGGAGAAGGGAAACTGCTGACAAAAGGTAATATTAACAGTATTCTGAATCAGACCGTATATATAGCGATTATGGCATTTGGTGCAATTTTCGTATACTCACATGGCGGAATGGATTTGTCATACGGTGGTGTTATCGGTTTCAGCGTTTTAGTTGCGATTTTAGTTGCGAACACAGGAGTACCGGCAGGAGTAGTATTTATTACAAACATTCTTGCAGCACTGGTATGGTTCGTATTGAACGGAGTTGTTTCCGTATATTTGCAGGTTTCGCCATTTATCACATCACTATGCATCATGTACATGTGTCGTGGAATCTTAAATACGGTATGTGCATCACAGAAATATAGTATTCCGGTTGAACTTTTTGAATTTGATAATCAGAAATTTAAGCTGGGAATGCTGTTAGGAGTCTTTATTATCTGCTATATCTTATTTGAAAAAACAGCAATTGGAAAAGATAATAAAGCAATTGGAGGAAATCCAGCCGCTGCAAAGCAGGCAGGCGTAAACGTTAATAGAACCAGAATGATCGCTTACATTATCAGTGGTATCACGGTAGGTATTGCAGGATTTATCCTTATGGCAAGAGCCGGAAGTGTAAGTACTTCAACTGGTCAGGGAATGGAAATGAACGTTGTCACAGCATTGGTACTTGGAGGTGTGCCATTGTCCGGAGGTTCTAAAGTAAAAATGATCGGAGCTGTGGTCGGAAGCTTTTCTGTTATCCTTTTGAGAAATGGATTGATTATCCTGGGTGTTAACGAACGTGTGGTTGAAGGAATTCAGGGACTGGTACTGTTACTGTTAGTATTCCTTACATATGTAAAGAACAAAGATGGTGTACTGGAGTAACAGATGAAACAAGGAGAAAAAGAGGAGGAAAAGAAATGAAAAGAATTAAACGAGCAGTAGCTGTTTTATTAGCAGTTATGATGGTATTCTCTGTAATCGGTTGTGGTGGTTCTTCAGGAAGCAAGAAATCAGACAGCAGTTCAAAAGAGACAAAAGATGCAAAGACAGAGGAAGTCTGGGGAAACAAATCAGGTCAGGATGAAATTTGTGGAGATCCGGATGGTAAATACACAATTGGTGTAGTTATCCATACAACAACAGATTTCCTTTGCGCAAAATACAAAGCATACACAGATTATCTTGGAAAAGCATATGGTGTAAAATTTAACTATTACATTGTTGAAAACTTTGCAGATGAAACATATCTTTCTGCAATTGAAAACCTCTGTGCACAGGGTGTTGATGGTATTATCACAACAAACTTTTCAGGAACAGCAGTCCTTCAGGGATTAAAAATTTGTGAAGAAAATGAAGTTTATCTTGGTGTAGGCTGGTCACAGATTGATGAAAGCATCAAAGATCAGGTTTACAAGAGTGATTACTTTGTTGGGGGATCTTATGAAGCAGATTACGATGCAGGATATGAAATTGTAACAAGCCTTATTGATTCAGGATGCAAGAACATTGCAGCAATTGGCTATGAACCTGGAATTACCTGCCATGACAGAAGATGGGAAGGTATGATGAAAGCATTTGAAGATCATCCGGAAGTTAAAAAAGCTGGTGAATACAGAGGCCTTGAATTCACAAAAGCAGTAGAAGATTTCCTTGCAGCAGATGATTCTATCGATGGTATTGCAATTACACTTCTTGGTATTGAATACTGCTCAGAACCAATCAAATCAGCAGGACGTGAAGGTCAGGTTAAGATCGCATTCTGTGACCTTTCAGAAAATTGTCAGGGAAGCCTTGACAATGGTGAAACAGTATGTGCAATCGGTGGACAGTATGCTGATGCAGTATTCCCGTTCGTACTTATCTACAATGCACTGGAAGGAAATGCTCTTGACAAAGTAGAAGTACCGGTTAACTTTATTGTATGTAAATCTGGTCAGGAATTCTCTGATTACATGACATACCTTCATAATGATGGTGTATATGCATGGACAACAGATGAAGTTGATCAGCTGATTAAATCAAAAAATAAAAATGCATCTTCTGATGAGCTGCTTGAAATGGGCAAGAACTACAGTATTGAAGATACAATTGCAAGACATGGAAAATAAATTACTACTTTAACGGATATGGAAAGGGAAGGCGTATGAAAACGAAATCAGATACAGTTAAAAATGTATGCAAAGTCGTTATGCTCCCGGTATTTGTATATCTTCTGTTTTTCATATGCTCCGGCGGAGCATTTGGAAAACCGGCGAGTCTTATTATGAACCTGAAGCAAACGCTGGCCCCTACGCTAATTTCATTCGCAATGTGTTCGAACATGTTGTGTAACAGAATGGATCTTAGTGCAGGTGCGGTTGTAATGCTCTCGGCAATGTTCGGAGCAAAAATGGTATATCTTTACGGAATCGGATTGATACCATTTGCATTGATTGTGGTTGGAGCGGGCATTGTACTTGGAACAATCTCAGGTGTTATGTATATGTTACTGAGAGTTCCGGCAATTGTTACAGCACTTGGTGTTTGCATGGTATATGAGACATTATCCAACCTGGCAAGTATTTCATGGGTAACAGCTATTAACGGAGAAATTACAACACTTGGAAGATTTCCGTATTGTTTGATTATTTTTGCGATCATGTTTGTACTGTTCTACATCATTTTCAACTATACAAAGTTTGGATATAATGTAAGAGCATGTGCAAGTTCACAGAGAATTGCAAAAAATTCAGGTGTCAATACCAAGAAAACAGCATTCCTCTGCTATGTAGTTTCATCATTATTCCTTGGAGTTGCGGCACTTTTGAAGATTTCTATACAGGGATCAATTGATACGCCGATGTACATGTCAAGTACGAATATTATTTTCAACTGCATGCTTGGAATTTATGTTGGACTGGCACTTGAACAGTATTGTAATCTGGTAATCGGAATCTTTATCGGAAACTTTATTTTAAATATGCTGACGACAGGACTTCTCAGCATGGGACTTTCAGCTTCGCTGCAGGATACAGCATCTGGAATCTTCCTTCTGGTTATTATGATCTTTACTTACAACAACCAGAGAGTAATGAACTTTATCAGTGAACGAAAGCTGAAAAAAGAGCTTGTGAGAACAAACGCACAATAAAAAATAATTTAAATGACACCCGGAGTATACGCATCCTGTCAGCTTGCGATACTCCGGGTGTCGCTGTATAATCGGAATAGACAGCATTTGACAGGGCATAATGGGAGGAAGAAAATATGATAAAAGTATTGTTAGTGGATGATGAAAAGCTGGCACTGGAGTATTTGGAGCATATTATTGATTGGGAGTATCATGGATTTGAATTGATCGGGGTAACGACAAATCCAGAACAGGCACTTGCAATTTACAAGACACACAGACCGGATCTGGTGATATCAGATGTAAAGATGCCTGGATTAAATGGATTGGAATTAGGGGATGCAATTCGCGAATATGGTGGAAATACACATATTCTGTTCCTTTCAGCATATAAAAATTTTGATTATGTAAAACAGGCAATCCGGTTAGGAATTGATGATTATATCTTAAAAAGTGATCTGGAGGAAGATGGATTTTTAAGAAAAATACTAAAATTAAAAGAAGAAATTATAAAAGAAAAAGCAAAAAAGCAGTATACAATTACAGCAATTTTAGAGGAATTATTTAGAAAAAATATTTCAGAAGAGGTATATAAAGATATTCTTGATGAAAATGATTATATAGGTTTGCATAAGAAATATTATTATATTATCGTTTCTCAAAGAAAGGTTCCGAAGATTTTAAAGAAATATATTCCACTTGATAACAATCAGATGACATTGGATAATCGGCTCATAAAAAGAGCGTGCGAAAATGTATCTGAAAATACTGGGATTCATGTAGGGGCCAGGTTTCCGGTAAACGAAGATGAATATCTGATTTTGCTTGAATTCGGAAAAGGAATTGTTTCACAAAAAGAAATAAATGACAGAATTTATGATTTTGCAAGAAAGCTGTATGAATATATTAACAGAGAAGAAAAACTGTATCATGTATATTATTGTTTGCATGGAAGTATGGTAAGGCAGTTCCGGTCTAATTTTACAAATTATCAAAGACAACTGGAAAATAATATTTTAAAAAATGAAGTAGAGTTACAGGAGCTGCGTTATGACGGAAAAGAGGAAAATGAGAAGAAACTGTCAGGAATTTCATCAGAAGAAATTTATCAGTCTTTACAACAGGGAAAAACAGAAGAAATTGAAAAAATAGAAAACCGATTGCATGAAACAGAAAAAAAACAGAATGTTACAGAATACTTGGAATATATAGAACATATTTTGGAGGCTCTTAGTTTGTTTGATGGAAAACTGATTGGAGAAACAAGCGGTCAGAGATTTTTGATGACCGAGGGATGCAGTTCTTATGATTTTAGAAAAGTAACAGATCTTCAGGCATATATTGAATACAAGATAGAAGAAATTTGTCGAATGAAAAATGAGAAAGAAAAAATGATTTATTCCGATGTGACAATCAATGCAATGGCTTATATCAATCAGAATTATGGTGATGCAAGTATTACAGCAGCAGAAGTTGCGGAGCATGTTGGTGTGACGTCTTCCTGGTTATCAACGAAATTTAAAACAGAAACTGGAATACGGGTAAATGATTTTATCAATAATGTCAGAATAGAAAATGCAAAGAAAATGTTCCAGGATAAAGAATATATGGTTTATGAAGTATCAGAAAAGACAGGTTTTACTTCCAGTCAGTATTTCAGTAAAATTTTCAAAGAATATACAGGACTGACACCGAACCAATATCGCAGGAAATTATTAGCCGGAGAGTAGAAGAGGTCATGAAATTAAGAAATAAATTGGTTATAGCACAATTATGTGTGTTTTTGGTAATTATGGGAATATTGCTCATGGCATTACCGGAACTGGTATATAGAAATATCAGTGTGAAAGACAGAGAGGATACCATGATTCTGAATGAGCAGATCATGTCTCAGTTAGATCAGAATTTTGAAGAGCTGGTAAGATTTACAAAGATTGTGGCAGAAGAACCAGAACTTATTCAGAAAATAGATCAATATATGTCGGAGCCGAATGAAGCAAATAATGCGAAAATAAGTCTTTTTTTATCCCGGCTTGGTGTAAAAAATAAAATTCAGTCATATGGAATCATCGGGATTTATCTGGATGTCCAAAAGGCGGATAAAATATATGATTTTTCAACAGTAGGATTTTCGAATAAAGTAAAAGAACATATTTGTAGTGAAATAAAAGAATTAGATTTAAAAGGGAAAAAGACAAGTTTTTTGAATCCTTTTGCTTATGACGGGGAATCAGATACAGCATTTGGAAATATATTTAACATGGTTTATGGATATACGATGGAATATATATATCATGGGCAGAAAGGCAATCTTACTGTTATAGCATCTTTTGACCAGTTGTACTATATTGCAAACCAGATGAAAGATTACAGTAACGATTATCTGTTTCTTGATAAAAATAATCAGATTTTACAGCCAAGTGTTAAGGAAACACAAATAGATGTAAACGCAACTCTGAAAAACATGAAGTATGGAAAAAGCTATAAGGAAGGTTATTGGCAGCAGGAAGATGGGATTACTACAGTACGTTTTTCGGAAGAAGATGGGTGGAAGATTATTTGCAGGCAGAGCAGAAAAGATATTCTGGACAATAACCGTTCGCTGATTTTTCTGGTAGAAATACTGATTTTATGTTTTGGGCTTGGAATTGTGTTAGTTATGATCCCGATTGTAAATCATTTTACCGGTCCGCTTACGGATGTATCAAAACAAATGAATGAAATAGCAGAAGGAAATCTGGATGCACGAATTGAGGTGAATTCAACAGATGAAATAGGAGAAGTAGGCGCTTCATTTAATGTTATGGCAAAACGTTTGCAGGAAAATATTGTTGAAATGGTCGAACAGGAAAAGAGAGAGCAGCAACTGAAGTATGGTCTGATGATTTCGCAGGTGGATCCACATTTTATCTATAATACCATGAATATGATTACATATCTGGCACAGAAAAACCGGAATGAAGATGTGATTGCAGTGAATAAAGCTATGATTCAGATTTTAAGGGACAGACTACGTATAGAGGTGGATAATGTTTATGATACAGTAGAGCAGGAAATTAAAGTAGTGAGAGAATATTTACTGATTCAGAAATATCGATATACAGGAATATTTAAAAGTGTTATTGATATTGAAGCGGGGGTTGAGCCATATCTGATTGCAAAAAATATTTTACAGCCACTTGTAGAGAATGCGTTCTTTCATGGAATTCTATGTAATACGGATGAAGAAGGCGAAGTAATAGACGGATGCATTACGATTCGTATCAGAATGGAAGAAGATGAAGTTGAGATTATTGTAAAAGATAATGGTGCAGGGATGTCTCAGGACAAACTAGATGAATTAAGCAAACCGCAGCGTAAACTGTCAAGTATGGAAAGAGGAGAACATATCGGTATAAAAAATATTAAAGAAAGACTGGACTATATTTATGAAAATAAATACAGATTTCAGATATGGTCAAAAGAGGGCGAAGGTACGATCGTTACGATCCGGATTCCGGCAATTGTATCAAGTGAAACTGAGAAATAAAAGAATGGAAGAGGTTCTATGTAGCAGTAAAAACTGTTATATGGAGCCTTTTTATATAAGTAATGAAGGGAATTTATGTGTCTGAAAGAAGTGGAAAAGGGCCAACATTTTGTGATTTCGTTAAGAAATGGGTATAAACATTTTCTATTTTCGTTAAAAACTAGCGTAAAACATTTCTGCTTTTCGTTAAAAAGCAAGGAAAAACATTTCGTGTTTTCGTGAAAAAATGTATAATAGGAGAATCAAAACATTGCGCAGGAGGACTTTCATGGAACCATTCTATTATACCAAAATGACGAAACAGCAGCAGGCAGCATACCATGTAATCATGCAGGGAGCAAATGCACTTGCGGATGAATTTCAGATACCGCGCATAGAAAGTGCGGAGCTTTATGATGTCTTTTTCAGGCTTCGGCTGGATCATCCGGAGATTTTCTGGATGACAGGATATAAGTATAAATACTATCAGGATTCTCCGAATCTGATCTTTGTACCGGAGTATCTGTTTGACAAAAATAAAATCCGGGAGCATCAGAGGGCAATGTCCTCCAGAGTAGAAAAACTTGCGCGGGCGGCAAAAGATTTGTCTGAATGGGAAAAGGAGAAATATATTCATGATTTTATCTGTGATAATGTGACTTATGATAAGCTGAAAAAGGCGTATTCCCATGAGATCATCGGTCCACTTGGACATGGAGTTGGCGTATGTGAAGGGATTGCAAAATCTGTGAAAATACTCTGTGATGCGCTTGGAATCTGGTGCATGATCGCAGTCTGTGGTAACAATCCGGAAAAAGGGATCAAGTACCGTCATACTTGGAATATCGTAAAAATTGGTGGTACATATTATCATCTGGATGCAACTTTTGACAATACGCTTGGTAAACACAGTGCGGCAGGACAGGAGATCCGCTATGATTATTTCAATCTAGACGACAAGAAGATTTTCCGGGATCATGAACCGCTGATCGCACCGGCACCGGTCTGTACGAATGGGGATCATTTTTATTATCGGGAGAAGAAACTTTCCTTTACAAAAGAAGAAGATGTCTATAAACGGTCGCTGCAGGCGGCTAAGAAGGGCAGGATATTGACCTTTCAGTGGAGAGGCGGCTATCTGACAAGAGAAGTTTTGGAGAAACTTTTGGATCTGCTCCGGAAAGCCGGAGAAGAGAAGCAGAGGGCTGCCAGGATCAGCCTCAACTGGTCGCAGGCAGTGATCCGTGTCAGTTATGTGGAGGACAGAGGACTTGCCTGTGTGGATATGGAAGAGGCAAATGAAGGAGAAAAGGAATAGATGAGTGAACTGGAAATACAGGAAAATATGTCAGCAGAGGAAGCGTTCATGGATACAGAAAATGCATATGAAGAAATTCCGGAGGCCTTCCAGAAACTTGCCCAGTTACTCGGTCAGGATCAGTTTGAAGTTCTGTTTCCAGATAAAGATGCCAAAAACCAGGATGAGATCCGCTTGGTGTATCTGATGAATGATGCAGTGGAAAGCTTTCTGGTTTTTATCGGTGCGAGGATGACCGGACATTATCAGAAGGATTATGAAGGAGAGCTGGACGCAACTTTAAGCCAGGAGGATGGAGAATATGTACTTGTCGTATATCAGGGCGAAACGGTTGTGACCATTTTCTTCCGGGAACTTCAGTTGGAGGTGAACCTTTATAATTACGGAGATGTGGGACATTTCTGGGTGAAAGGGTATGAGTATCTGCGGATTCTGGAATATCGTCTGGCGATTCTGAACGATAAATGTGAATACCTTGGAGAAAAGGCAACAAGTGATACAGAACAGAAACTTGCAAAACTGGTACATTTTCCACCGTTGAACTATACCTGTTATCCGGCAGTTCCGGCAAAATATATTGTCCCGATGGAAGATCCGTGGAATCCGACCGAAGAGGCAATGGATGTAATGGAAGAGCTTGCTGGGGAGAAAGGGGACAGAAGCATGGTAAGGTGGCTTCGTTTTTACCGGAAGCATCACGGAAAAGTGATGAGCAGATGGCTTGCAAGGCTGTTACACAGAAGAAGCCATGCAGATATGATTGACCTGCTGGATAAAAAGCTTGCAAAAGAAGCAAAAAATTATCCACGAAGAGATTTTGGAGAGAAATTTAACCAGAAGTACGAAAAAGTTTTACAGAAAGCAGAGCAAAGAAAAGAAGAACTGGAGATAAACGGGCAGAAAGTGACGCTTGTGCGTGAGGAACCGTTTTCTGCTGCAAGAGATTTGGTGGATTTTAAGGTGTATCTGATGATATGGAAAGAAAAAAGGGGAGATCGGATCGTGGAAATCGAAGAGTTTCTTTGAATTTTTGTAAATAAATAAAATAGAAAAATAATTTAAAATAAAAAGTATTTTTTGATGATGAGGCAAATAGGGATAGATGGTTGAAATCAGTAGGATAAGTGTTAGAATAAAAGATAAAATAGAAAAGTAATTTTAGGAAAATTAGTTTTTTAAAAGACATATTTTTCTTGAATATTGAGGAATAGAAAAGGCAAAATGTGTAAAGTATGTTATTAGAAGGTGGGAAAATGCATGGATGCTAATCATGAAATTATTATACCTAATAAAGGATTACCATTTAAAATGTTTATATTTGAAGGGAAAAACGGAAATTATGTAAGAAATAAACATTGGCATACATCAATAGAGATTTTTGCTGTTTTTAAAGGTTCAGTAAGATTCTTTTTAAATGATGAAGAATATTATTTGAAAGAAGGTGAATTTGTTATTGTAAATTCAAATGAAGTGCATTCTATTTTTGCACCAGATTTAAATTTGACATTAGTTATTCAAATTCCACTTGTTGTTTTTGAAGAGTATTATATTGAGAAAAATTTCATTACATTTTCACATGATTCCAATTATTGTGATAAAGATATGATGGGTATAATGAAAGAGATGTACAGAGCCTATGTAGCAAAGAAGTGCGGGTATGAATTCCTAACTCAAACAAAGTTTTATCATTTGTTATATTTAATGGTAACAGTGTATAGGATAACAGATGTAAGTGATGAAAGAATAAAAAGTTATAAGCATTTGAATCGTCTGACAGATATAACAAATTATATTAAAGAAAATTATGAGGGAGATATCTCTCTTGAAAGTCTGGCAAAAATATTTGGATATTCTCCGACCTATTTGTCGAAGATGTTTCAAAAGTATGCGAAAGTTAGTTATAGGGAATACTTGCAGAGTATTAGATTGGAGAGAGCTTGCGCTGAACTTGTGAATACTAATCATATGCTTGGTGATATTGCTATTAATAATGGTTTTGCAAATAGTAAAGCATTTGCAAAAGCATTTAAAAAGAAAAATGATATTCTTCCAAGTGAATATAGAAAAAGAATGAAGCAATAGAGCAACGGGCCTTACAAAATTTTTTTGTGAGACCCGTTGAATTGTCAAATGCGGCAATGTGCATAAAAAAGATTGTGTAAATCAAAAAAAATATACAATTAGATGGTTTTATAAAAATAAAAGCAATACAAAAAATCAAAAAATGCACTAAAAATATATCAAAAAAACCAGAAAATAGTAGAAAATGACAAGAATGTGACATCGTGAGGTTAAGATAGTGGTAGAAACAAGATATGAAGATTGTTATAATTCAAAATAACAAGAAACAAACCCATATGAGTAGGAGGAAAGAAAATGAAAAAGAGATTAGCGAGAATTCTTGCTGTGACATTAGGCGCAGCAACCTTGCTCACAGGTTGTGGGGGCAACAGTGGGCAGAAAACATCTGATAGTTCCAAGAAATCGGATGATCAGAAGATTACAGAAGACGTTACAAAGACGGAAGGTGAAATCGAGGTTTGGACAAATCTGAGTCAGGAAGAGATGAACTTTTATGTTGAAGAGTTCAACAAAATTGTTCCTGGTGTGAAGGTAAAAGTAACAGTTATGCCATCCAAAGAGTACAGAACAAAACTTCAGAATGCATTCCGTACAGGAACAAATGCACCAGACGTGGCAACATTTGAGATTTCGGATCTTGGTGTATATAAAGAAACAGATATGCTTGAGAATTTAAGCCAAGAAAAATATGGTGCAGAAGATATTTCAAAAGATATGATTCCATATGTAGATGAGCTTTCAAGAGATAAGGAAGGTGATATCAGAGGTCTTTCATGGCAGTCAACACCAGGAGGATTCTGGTATAAGAAAGCTCTTGCTAAAGAATATCTTGGAACAGATGATCCGGATGAATTAGCTGCAATGTTATCTGACTGGGATAAAATCGTAGAAGTAGGAAAACAGGTTTACGAAAAATCCGATGGAAAGATCGCATTATTAGATGACGTTGAATCGGTATTACAGCTGTATGCTTCTTACAAAGGTCAGCCATGGGTAGATGATAACAACCATATTATCAGTGACGACTATATGCTTGAAATGTACAAAATGATGGAAACAGTTGTTTCAAACAAAGTAGATGCAGAAGCAGATATGTGGTCAGCAGGATGGACATCAGGAATGTACTCAAAAGATATGTTTATTCTTACATGCTTACCAACATGGGGACTTAATTTCTGTATTAAACCAGGAATCCCGGATGATGAAATGGACAAGGCAGCCAATACATGGGGATACATGCAGGCACCAATTCCTTATCAGAATGGTGGTACATGGTATGGAATGTACTCAAACTCTAAAAATAAAGATGCAGCATGGGCATGGATTAAAACTATGACATCTAATGTAGATTATCTTGTAAATGGACTTGCTGATACATGGGGAGATTTCCCGGGATATATTCCGGCAATCGAAAAATGTATCGAAGAAGGACATACAGATATTGTAACTGGCGATCAGCAGTATTTCGCAGACTTCTATGAAACAGCGAAAGAAGTTAAAGGTGATCCAATGACAAAATATGACCGTCAGGCTTGGACAAGTGCAGGCGCACAGATGGATCTTATTGCGACAGGACAGATTACACCGGAAGAGGCAGTACAAGGATTCAAAGAAGATATGAAGAATATTTATCCGGAAATCGAAATTGATTAGTCCATAAAATGAGTATGGATATCATATAAAGGGAGCTGCTTCAGTGAAGTACTCGGAGGAGTACCTTCCCTGGAGCAGCTTTTTAAATAGAAAAGGAGGGCTACAAAAAGTGGCTGCAGTAAGCGGAAAGCGGAAAAGAAACAAAATAAATAAAGATAATGCAGGATATTTTTTTATTGCACCATATTTTATCGTTTTTTTAACATTTACCTTATATCCAATTTTATATACATTTAAGTTAAGTTTTATGTCCTGGGATGGATTTGGGGAACAGCAGTTTATAGGATTGGCGAATTATCAGAGGTTACTTCAGGATCAAATGTTTATAAAATCTATCGGAAACACAATTTTTATTGCACTTTTAGCAATGATTCCACAGATGGTATTTGGTTTGGTGCTTGCGTTTTTACTGAATCAGAAGAAATTACGTGGAAGTAATTTCTTTAAAACAGTATTCTATTTTCCGAATCTTGTAACAGCTGTTTCACTTGGTGTACTTTTTAGCTTGTTATTCGATTGGAAAGCAGGTAGTGTGAATCAGGTTCTGATGACATTACATATTATTAAGGATCCGATTAACTGGAAGGGAAGCCCTTTACTGTCACAGCTCATTGTTGCATTGGTGTTATTCTGGCAGTATTTTGGATATTATACCATTATTTTTACAGCGGGTATTCGAGGAATTCCATATGAACTTTTTGAAGCCGCTGAAGTGGATGGAGCTTCAAAAGTACAGACATTTTTTAAGATCGTACTACCGCTTATGCGTCCAATCATGACGTTTGCATTTGTTACATCAATTATTGGTGGTCTTCAGATTTTCGATTTACCGTATACTTTTGGTGGTGCAATGGGAGGAACAAAAGCTTCATTATTAACCATGGTAATGTATATGTATAATATCGCATTTACAAATTTAGATTATGGATATGGTGCAGCAATTTCATATGGATTATTTGTAATTATTATTGTATTTTCAATTATTTTCATGAAATATACAACAGGAAAGAAGGAGCAGTATTAAATGAGTATGCAAAGTAAAAAAGAAGGTCATGGTAAACTTTATCGCACCTTAACGTACATATTTTTAATTTTTCTTGCCATTATCAGTATAGTACCATTTTATAATATGATTATTGGATGTACTCATGATAATGCCGCTTTAGCAACCAGTTTTCAGATGATTCCAGGAAAACATTTGCTCGATAATTATCATCGGCTTCAAGATAATGTAAATATTTGGAGAGGTCTTGCAAACAGTGTTGTTATCTCCGTGATATATACGGCAATTTCTACTTATATTGGAGCACTTACCGCCTATGGTTTTGCAAAATACAAATTCAAAGGGAATAAAGTTTTATTCTGGATCGTCCTTGCAACAATGATGCTTCCTGGACAGCTCGGAATTATTGGTTACTTCCAGGAAATGAATAATTTGAGATTGTTAGATAATTACATTGCTATTTTAATGCCGAGTTTTGCCACACCAGTTATGGTATATTGGATTCGCCAGTATATTGATGCATATGTTCCAAATGAATTGCTTGAAAGTGCACGTATTGATGGTTGCAATGAGTTTAAAATATTTAATAAAATTATTTTCCCAGTAATTATTCCGGGAGTAGCTACACAGGCTATTTTTACATTTGTTGGTTGTTGGAACTCTTATGTACAGCCATCTATATTGCTGTTCTCACAAGAAAAGTTTACATTACCGATTCTGGTACAGCAGATGCAGGGAGTATACAAAACAGATTATGGAGTAGTATATCTTGGCGTTACACTTTCAGTAGTGCCGATATTGCTTTTGTTTATGTTCTGCTCAAAGAAAATTTTGGAAAGTTCAATGTCAGGTGCAGTAAAGGGATAGGATATGGAATATAATTTTGATGAAATCATTGACAGACGCCATACAAACAGTGCAAAATTTGATGAAATGGATGCATTATTTGGAAGTGATGTCATGCATCTTGGTGTGGCAGATATGGATTATCGTTCCCCGGAACCTATTTTAAATGCGATGCAGAAAATTGTAAAAAAAGGTGTATTTGGGTATACGATTTTACCGGACAATTATCAAGATTTGGTATGTCAGTGGATGCTACGCAGATATCATGAAAAAATAGATCCAGAATGGGTTGTTTTTTCACCGCGGATCAATATGGCTCTGAATATGGTGGTAGAGACATTTACCAATCCTGGAGATGGAATCGTACTGCATACACCGGCATACACTGCCTTGCAAAATGCAATTGAAAAATATGATCGGAAGATGATTGAAAGCTCATTAGTATTAGAAAATGGAAGATATCGAATGGATTTTAAACAGTTAAGAGAAGCATTGGACGATAATCTGAAAAAAGGAATCCATACAAGTCTTATGTTGCTGTGCAATCCACATAATCCAACCGGGCGTGTATGGAACAAAGGAGAGCTTGATGAAATTGCATCAATCTGTAAGGATTATAATTTAATGTTGGTAGCTGATGAGATTCATGCAGATTTTTTAAAGAAAGGCAAAGAATTTGTTTCTACGTTAAAGATAAGAACAGAATTGAAAGAACGATTGATCGTATGCAATTCGATTACAAAAACCTTTAATGTACCGGGAGTAATTTTATCGAATATGATTATTCCGGATACAAGAATCCGCGAAAAAGTAAAAGAAACAATTGACCGATGGGGGCTTCATAATCCGAATATTTTTGCTGCGGGCATTATGGAAGCAGCTTATACAGAATGCGATGACTGGCTGGAACAGGTAAACATTTATCTGGAAGGAAATTATAATTTTCTTGCTAAGTATTTGCAAAAACATATGCCAGAATTTGAAGTAATTCCTTCAGAAGGGACGTACATGGCATGGATTAAAACGAGTAAATTAGGAATCAGTCCAAAAGCTTTAGAGCAATTCTTCATTGAAAAAGCTAAAGTATCAGTATATATGGGTGATCGGTATGGAAAGCATACCGAGGAATTTATTCGTGTGAATATTGCAACTTCCAGAGAGTATCTGGAGAAAGCTTTGCACAGAGTGAAAGCTCATTATGATGAAATTGTGCAAGGAAGATAATGTTTTGGTATGGAGAAGAAAATGAATATAGAATTTTTGGAGAATTTATTAAATCAGATTTCCGTATCTGGAAGTGAAGAAAACGGGCAGCGTGTTTTAAGGGAATATATGGAACAATACGCAGATGAAATAAGAACCGATGAAATAGGAGATGTGATTTGTGTATTAAATCCGGAAAGCCCTGTCAGAATCATGCTTTCTGCACATGCAGATGAGATTGGCCTTGTAGTAACAAGAATTACAGAAGAAGGAAGAATTCAGGCAATTGAACGCGGTGGAATAATGACACATAATTATCCGGGTCAAAAAGTCCAAATCTGCACAAAGAAAGGCATCGTGTACGGTGTTGTAGAATGTAGCAGAGAATTATTGAAAAAGGAAACGGTAAAAGTAGCAGACTTATTGATAGACATCGGCGCAGTATCAAAGGAAGATGCGCTACAGCATGTCTCTTTAGGAGACACAGTTGTACTGGATTCTGGAATCAGAAAGTTGTTACATAATCGAATAACAGCGAGAGCAATGGATGACAGAATTGGGGTATTTGTTATCATGGAGGCTTTTAAACGTGCAAGAGAAAAAGGCTGTAGCGCAGGTGTTTATGCTGCTGCCACAGTGGGGGAAGAAACAACGAAAAATGGTGCATTTTGGTGTAGTGCGCAGATTGATCCGGCACTTGCAGTAGTTGTTGATGTTACAAATTGTACAGACTATAGTAGATTCCCAAATGCAGCCGTTTCAGGAGATATTGTTCTGGGAAATGGTCCAGCACTTTGCAATAGTCCAATAGCAACTAAACAGCTTAATGAAAAGATGGTGGAATGTGCTCAAAGAGCAGGTATTGGTATTCAGAGAGAAGCGGCAAGTTCAAGAAGTTTTACAGATGCGGATCAAATTCATTTTTCTAATAAAGGTGTTCCAGTGGTTTTTACAGGGATACCACTTCGGAATATGCATAATCCAGGTGAGGTTGCGGATATGAAGGATGTAGAAGGATGTATAGAACTTATCGCAGAGTTTTTATGCAGTTTTAAGTAGAAGGAAAGCCTTTGCTTTGCAGAGTAGATTTGCAGAGAGAAGGCTTTTTGTAGTATATTTGAAGAAAAAGTAAATTTTGCATAAGGAGAATGACAAATGATCAACCGAGAAGATATGCTGGAATTGACGCGGCGGATGACGCCTGCAAGAACATCATTCACAAGAATAGCAGGCTGTTATGTAGATGCAGACGGAGATTTTGGCGGAAGCTTTAACATCAACTTCCTCAAACTCTCTCCGTCAGAAAAAACAAAAAATCTCGCAATCGCCAAAACGATTCCATTTGCAGAGACAAACACAAAACTGAAAAAATACGAGATCCAGCCGGAAAATCAGAAAACCGGAAGTATGTGGCAACTTTTGATGGCGCTCAGAGACTGTGAACTCAAAAACGATGCCCTGATGGATACTCTTTATGATATCATCATGGAAAACATCCGGATCACCACCCCTTATGCGATCTATGTTTTCCATGATAACTACGATATCCCAGCCAAAGCCACCGACAAAGAACGCCTCGGAGAATCCGAAGAGATGTTCCCTTACCTCATCTGCGCCATCTGTCCCCTTGTCGGCGAATACGAACCCGGATCCCCAACATCCGGCTTCCTCTTCCCCGCCTTTACAGACCGCAGCGGTGACCTGAATCACATCAACATCTATGGAACCACAGAAAAGAAACGCGAGGATTTAAGCAGACTTATAAAAATGTAAGATTTTATTATGAATATTTTAAAGATATATTTTAGAAATTATTCCATTATTTAAAATTTTACTTACGGCAACACTTAAACTTTGGACAAACAACTCCCCTATATTATTATTCCATCAGCAAGCTCCGGAACTCCGTAAAGAAACGTCCCTGCTCTTCTTTGGTCATCTTAACCAGCATCTCCAGGCTTTCCATACTGATCCGCCCGGCTGAGAACAGCAGTTCCGTATAATCCCATTTCGTATATCCATACTCTTTTTCCCAGTCGCAGATTTTCTTCATTCCATAATAATAGCAGGTGAAATATCCCGGCGCATTCTGGTGTGCCTGTACCTGGGCGCGGGCAGTTACGCGGTCAAAGCCAAGCTCTTCTTCGTAGATTTTTACAGCATCTTCCAGTGTCACTCCAAAATAATACAGCTGCAGATCAACCAGGATACGGACAGAGGCATGATGACGGCGGAATGCAACGAACAGAGGGAAGAACGGGTCTTCCGCAAAGATAAAGGTAAATGCGCGTTCAGTCCGAATACAGGTTCCCTCTTCCAGAGGTACACTTTTTGCTCCTATTTTTACAGTTTCCGGTGTTGGATCGATCGCTGCGCGGATAAACTGGACATGGTGTCCTGGATAAGTTTCGTGCATGGTATTCATCTTGATCCAGCCATCGGTAATGTTCTGATAATTATACTGATTCAGGAACATCTGGCCGCGGAGCGGTTTGACACGGAAATCACCACCCTCATAACCTCCCCAAGGGTAAGAATCCTTATAGCAAGGCGGAAGAGGAACGCACAGACAGGTTTCATCTTCCGGAAGACGTACATATTCATGAGCGACAGCACGGGTACGTTTCAGATAATTTCTGGCACGTGTATACATTTCCTCGGCACTGTCACAAGGACCGGCATAGCGGAAAAGCACATCGCTGACTTCTTTCATTGTCTTCGGAGTTCCTTCCGGAAGCTCTAATTTGGAGGCGATTTCGAATACTTCAGCACGGGTCTTTTCAATTTCTTCTTTATGCCATGCAAGCAGTTCGTCGAGAGATACACCAAGACGGTTTTTCAGAAGGCTGCGGTAAGCTTCCGGATCCATCTTGATGGTCTTTGAGAGATCATCCTTTAACAATTCTTCAGAGTCAGACTGGCAGTCAGAAACGAGTAAATCTGCCATTTCCTGAAGCTGATCGATAAAAATCCGGAAGGACTGTGATAAAGATGCAATCTGTTCTTCTGTGAAATCCGGGAAATATTCATTTAACAATTTCTGGTCGCGTTGCATATCCAGCCTTGCGCGGGCAAAGGCAGAAGAAAGGGAAGCTTCATTTTCTCCGTATTGTGTGTGGATCAGATTAAGGATCAAATCCTGATTTTCATGGAATGCCTGTAATTTTCTGGTCAGGAGATCGAGACGTACTTCATTAGAACGCCTGTCACAGCGAGCAATTTCCTGAAGATAATAGACAAAATCCAGGAGAGGTGCTTCCGGATTGTGTTCTTTTTCTTCGATAGTAAATTTAAGAGAATCCAGGAAGTCATTCAGATGATGCTTCACCAGACGATAGACATTGTCCGGTGCATCCAGGTTTTCAACCTGTGTTTTTAAATCGTTCCATTTTTCGCGGACCGACCTGATCTTTTCGGGAGTCGGGAGAAAAAGGATATTTTCAAAAGAACGGTGGCTTTCGAGTTGGTCATGCAAAATGGCAAGTTCTCTGTCAAGTTCGCGGTAAGTATTGGTTAAGTCAGTATTTTTCATGAGTAAATGGCACTCTCCTTTTTTAGAAATTTGTTCTGATTGTATCTTACCGCAGAAAATGTCAAATGAAAAGCAGGACAGATAAAAAGATTCGCGTGTCGACTTATGCCCCTTTCTGTGATATGATAATCAAGAGATTATTATGAGCAGAAAGGGGCATTTTTTCGATGGCAGCAACATCTGAAAATAAGCCAAAACAATATATATCTGTCGGGATCCTGGCACATGTGGATGCCGGAAAGACGACGCTTTCGGAAGGAATTCTTTATCTTACCGGTCAGATCAGGAAGCTTGGAAGAGTTGACCATGGAGATGCGTTTCTGGACACGTATACGCTGGAAAGAAGCCGGGGGATTACCATTTTTTCCAAGCAGGCGAATTTTGTGCTTGGAGACAAGCAGGTGACTCTTCTTGATACACCGGGGCATGTGGACTTTTCAGCAGAAATGGAGCGTACCCTGCAAGTTCTTGATTATGCAATCCTGGTTGTCAGCGGAGCGGACGGTGTGCAGGGACATACACGAACCCTGTGGAATCTTCTTGCAAGGTATCAGGTTCCGACCTTTATTTTCATAAATAAGATGGATCAGGACGGTACGGACAGACAGGACAGACTTACTGAATTAAAGCGGAAGCTCAGCGGAGAGTGTGTGGATTTTACAGAAGCAGGTGAAGAATTTCTGGAAGAGCTGTCTATGTGCGACGAGACGGTAATGGAAAGCTATCTGGAAAATGGAGAGATCACGGCGAGCCAGATTCAGACGCTGATCCGGGAACGAAAGGTATTTCCATGCTATTTCGGTTCGGCACTGAAGCTGGAAGGTGTGCAGGAATTACTGGACGGACTGGAAAAATATATGGACGGACCGGTAAGCGGGACGCATGCTGAAGAAGCATTTGGAGCGAAGGTATATAAGATATCCAGAGATTCACAGGGCAGCCGTCTGACACATGTGAAGATCACAAACGGAGTACTGAAGGTTAAAGAAATCCTGGAATATATGGCAGAGGAAGAACCTATGCAGGAGAAAGTTAACCAGATCCGGATTTATTCCGGGGACAAGTACGAGATGGTGCAGGAAGCAGAAAAAGGCTGTATCTGTGCTGTGACAGGACTTACCCGGACTTATCCGGGACAGGGGCTTGGGATGCAGCAAGGTTCTTCGGCACCGATACTGGAGCCGGTTTTGAATTATCGGGTGGAGCTGCCGGAAGGCTGTGATGTACACCGGATGCTGCAGAATTTCAGACAACTGGAGGAAGAAGATCCGATGCTCCGTGTAGTCTGGAATGAAGAGGCAGGAGAGATCCAGGTCCAGCTGATGGGCGAAGTGCAGACGGAGATTCTGCAAAGTCTTGTAAAAGAACGGTTTGACGTGGATATTTCCTTTGGAAGCGGGAATATTGTTTACAAAGAAACGATTAAAAATACAGTTGAAGGAGTAGGGCATTTTGAGCCGCTGCGTCATTATGCGGAAGTGCATCTGATACTGGAACCGGGAGAGCCGGGAAGTGGAATCTCGATTGATACGATCTGCAGTGAGGATGTGCTGGACAAGAACTGGCAGCGACTGATCCTGACGCATGTGCTGGAAAGAGAGCATCGGGGCGTTCTGACGGGATCGGTGCTTACTGATGTGAAGATCACACTTGCCAGTGGACGTGCGCATCTGAAGCATACAGAGGGCGGAGATTTCCGCCAGGCTGTGTACCGTGCGATCCGCCAGGGACTGATGCAGGCAGAGAATGTACTGCTTGAACCGTATTATGCATTTCGTCTGGAAATTCCGTCAGAGATGACAGGCCGTGCATTTACGGATATTCAGCGGATGAATGGAGAATTTGACGGACCGGAGACGGAAGATGATATGGCTGTGGTCACCGGAAGTGCACCGGTGTCTGAAATGCAGGATTATCAGAGAGAAGTAACCACATACAGCAGAGGAAGAGGGAAACTGTTCTGTACGCTGAAGGGATATTTTCCATGCCATAACCAGGACGAGGTTGTAGAGGCGATTGGTTACGATCCGGAGCGGGATGTGGAGAATCCGACGGGTTCTGTATTCTGTGCTCATGGAGCAGGATATAATGTACTGTGGCAGGAAGTGCCGGAACATATGCATATTGAGGCACAGCTTCCGAAGATCCTGGAAGAGCGGAAAAGGCTGGCAGGAGAGACAGAAAAAAGTCTGGATGAGACTGTACCGGTAAATTTACGCAAGGAGAAAAGCGGATCAGCAGAAGCAGCAGCCAGAGGCGGCAGGCATTATGCGCGTAATGCCAGAGAAGACAGGGAATTGGAAGAGATTTTTATCCGGACTTACGGACGGGTAGAGAGAAAAGCCGATCGTCTTCCAAAGACTGTGACTGCAGGGAAAACGCCAAAAGCAAAGAAAGATGAAGAAGGCGTACAGGAATATTTGCTGGTAGATGGTTATAATGTTATTTTCGCATGGGAGGATCTGAAAGAACTGGCAAAAGAGAATATTGAAGCAGCAAGAAATAAACTGATGGATGTACTTTGCAATTATCAGGGGTTCAAGAACTATCCTCTGATCCTGGTATTTGATGCCTACAAGGTTGAAGGCGAAGCAATGGAAATCTTCAAATACCATAACATTCATGTTGTGTATACAAAAGAAGCTGAGACGGCGGATATGTATATTGAAAAGGTAGTACATGAAGTCGGAAGAAAGTATCATGTGACGGTAGTTACATCAGATGGTGTGGAACAGGTGATCACACAGGGACAGGGAGGTACGATCATATCTTCCCGGGAGTTCCTGGAAGAGGTGAAGATCGTGAACCGGCAGATTCAGGAAGAATGGGAGCTGCACAAAGAGAGTGCGAAAAATTATCTGTTCGATCATATGGACAGAGAGCTTGCCGGTCATATGGAAGAGGTCCGCATGGGCCGGAAAGAATTGGGTGAGAAAGCAAATGATCAATAAAGAGGAATTTCTGAAAACCTGTAATCTGACAGAGGATGACCTTACGGCTGCCCGGATTTCCTGGGAGGAGCTGACAGAGATCTATGAAGATTATATGTCAAAAACGAAATTGTTCCGTCATCTGGGAAAAGAATTTGTAGATGAATATATTTATGATATTGAGCGGGCAGGGATCCATTCCTACCGTTACAGAACCAAGAATCCAATGCACCTTCTGGAAAAGATCATCCGGAAGCGGAAAGAAAATTATGCAAAATTTGAACATATCAACAAATCGAATTACCACAAATACATCACAGATTTGATTGGTATCAGGGTTTTCTTCCTTTACCGGGAGGACTGGATCCATTTTCATAAGTTCATCACTTCGATGTTTGAAAATGATCCGAACAATTATATAGAGGACAGGCTGCGGGATTTTGATGAGGATCCGGAGCACTGCTATATCGCAGAACGTCCAAAAGTATACAAGCGTTCCGGGGATACGAGGATTTATGACAGTACACAGATTGAAGTGCGGACAGGCGGGTATTACCGTTCACTGCATTATATCATCAAGTATCACGGATACTATCTGGAAATCCAGGGCAGAACGCTTTTTGAAGAAGGATGGAGCGAGATTGACCATGATATTGTGTATCCGTATTACAAGGATGATGAGATGCTGACGGAGTTTTCCGGACTGCTGAACAGGCTTTCGGGAATGGCAGATGAGATGAGTTCGTATTTCAGAAAGATGAAAGAACTCAGAGAAGAAGAACCGGATAAAAAATAAAGGATCTCTTGTAAAAATTAAAAATATCATATCGCTTTATGGGTGGTATCTTTTTGTGAACTATGTGCGGAAAGGTACATTCTTTTTTGATATTAAATGATTGGAAATTTGTTTATAATAATGAGAGCGTAGGGATAAAAAGAAAATACTTGCGTATAATTAGCCTAGATTATTCACGGCTATGCCGTGTGAAGTGCGTGTGAAAAAACTCTTGTTTTTTCACACGCACTTTCTTTTTTTGACTTTTTTCAAAATCATCTGATATTTTCTGCTTTTCAAAATGCGATTAGTGAAAATGCATAAAAATAAAACTATAAAATTGTTAAAAATAACCAATAAGCACAAAACGTGTCCAAATTTGACAGTGAGAAAGGTCTAAAATGACAGAACAAGATTTAAAATTCAAGATAGAATCATATTGCAAACGAAAAAGAAACGTTAAAACAAAGAAAAATAATATAAAAGCGAAAGGAGAAGCGTATGAAAACGCAATGTCATAATCCATATCTCCCGTTGTGGGAACATATTCCGGATGGGGAACCACATGTGTTTGGAGACAGATTATATGTATTCGGAAGTCATGATCTGGAGAATGGGAATGAATTTTGTGAGCAGGATTATGTATCATGGTCGGCACCGCTGGATGATCTGTCTGACTGGCGTTATGAAGGTGTGATCTACCGAAAAGATCAGGATCCGTATAACGTAAATGTGCTTCCTTTATATGCGCCGGATGTAGTACAAGGGCGTGATGGAAGATATTACTTATATTATTGCATCAAATTCCAGGATTCCATCAATGTGGCTGTCTGTGATACGCCGGCAGGGCAGTATGAATTTTACGGACGTGTCCAGTACAAAGACGGTCAGGCGATGATGGAAAATCAGACCTATGATCCATCTGTGATCTGTACAGAGGAAGGAAATTTCCTGTATTTTGGATTTGCACCATGCATGATTAATATCCCGCGTTATAAAGACCAGGATCTGAAAGGCGGAAGCGTACTTCAGTTGGAAGACGATATGATCACCGTAAAAAAAGGACCGCAAGTGATCATTCCGAGTCTGAATTATGGAAAAGGAACTTCATTTGAAGGAAACGAATACTTTGAAGGGCCATCGATTCGAAAAATAAACGGAAAATATTATCTGATCTATTCTTCCGTAAATACGCATCAGCTCTGTTATGCGATCAGTGACAGGCCGATGGAAGGATTTGAATTTGGTGGAGTCATCGTAAGCAATGGGGATGTCGGATACAACGGAAGAAAAGAAGAAGACAAACTGATGTCTGTTGGAAATAATCATGGTGGTCTGGTGGAGATAAACGGACAATGGTATATGTTCTATCACCGTCATACTTTCCTGAACCAGTATAACCGACAGGGATGTGCAGAAAAGGTGTATTTTGATGAGAACGGACAGATTCCGCAGGTAACGATTACGACAAGCGGAATGAATCCAGAACCTCTTTCCGGAGATGCATCTTATCCGGCAGTTTATTGTTGTAATCTGACGAATGGACACATGGGAGCATTGTCTTCCATTGGAAGAACCAACCAGGAAGTTGATTTTCCTTATATGACAAGTGTAAATGAAGAACGTTATATCACGAACATTAAAGATGGAACGAGAATTGGATATAAGTATATCAATCTGGAAGAAACCGGAAAAATTGAAGTCGTTTATCAGACAGATGCCCCGGGTGAACTGGAAATTTACACAGAAGAGAATGGAGAAAGAAAGGCAGTTATTTCTTTGAAGCCATGTAAATGGTGGAAAACCGCTGAAACAGAAGTAACATTTACCGAAGAAAAGGAATTGTATCTGGTATACAAAGGGGAAGGAGTACTTTCTCTTTTGACATTAAATCTAAAAGGAAAAAGGAACTAGGAGGAAGAAACATGAAAAACAGTAAACCAACATGGAAAGAGATTCTTGCATTTGCTGTCGGAGATGGTGGATGCAATCTGGTATGGACAACAATCGGTTCTTACCTGACATTATATTACACAGACAGTGTAGGACTTGCAGCAGCAGCGATTGGTACGATGATGCTTCTCACAAGACTTCTGGACGGAATTTCAGATCTGATCATGGGAAGCATTATCGACCGTACACATACCAAATGGGGAAAAGCAAGACCGTGGATCTTATGGACTGCAATCCCAATGGGACTTGGACTGGTTCTGATGTTCAGTGTGCCGTCCGGACTGAGCAGTGGAGGAAAGATGGTTTATGCGGTCATTACCTACATCCTGATGGCAGTTGCTATTTATACCGCATGTAACCTGGCATATAATACACTGCTTTCACTGGAAGCACCGGATCCGAAAGACCGTGTAACAATGAGTTCTATCCGTTTCTTTGTTACAATGTCAGTGGTACTTTTCATCAACTACAACTGCAATAACCTGGTAGGAAAATTCGGATGGACCGGAATGGCAGCAATTTTTGGTATAATTGCTACAATATTGCTTTTGATCACATTTGCAGGAACAAAAGAGCGTACACATGCAGAAGAAAATACTTCTAAGAAACAGAAAAACAAAATCAGTGTCAGAGAATCATTCAAGCTTCTTTTCGAGAACAGATATTTCTGGCTTCTGACGGTTGTATTTGTTATCAACTATACAGTTCTTGGTGTAAATAACGGACTTCGTATTTATTATGCAAGAGACGTCCTTGGAAATGTAGGACTGATGGGAACACTTACATTATGCTTTATTTTACCAAAACTGATCGGTAACCTGATTTACCCTTACATCAATAAATTCCTCGGAAAATGGAAGAGCATGATGATCGGATATGCAATTGAACTTCTTGGTGTACTGATCATGGCATTTACAGGAACTTCTTTTACAACAGCAGTCATCGGACTTGTCTGCCTTGGAATCGGTGGAATTCCGCACAATGCAGGACTTTTCGCAATGGTAGCAGATGTTATTGATTATGGCGAGTGGAAGACAGGTGTCCGCCTTGATGGTATGACAAACTCTGTTACATCCTTTGGTATGAAAGTCGGAGCCGGTCTTGGATCCGCAATTGTTGGATGGGGACTTGCATGGGCTGCATACGATGGAAGCCTTACCGCTAAAGGAGTTGGTCAGGCAGCAGTAACCATTTCAGGAATCAAGACTGTATTTACAATGGTTCCGGCAGTTCTGATTGTTATCGGAATGGTTGCACTGTTCTTCTGTAATCTGGATAAGATCTATCCACAGATCGCAAAAGGACTGGAAGAAAAAAGAGCGAACGAAAAATAGAAAATTGTAAAAATTACAGAGGATAGTCGTCAGGATTGGCGGCTATTCTTTGCGTATATATTTCAGTATGAGAGAAAATCCTGTATAATGATTTGTAAGAATGTTTAAGTATATTTTGAGGAGAAATGAACACGGGAGGTCCATATGCCACATTCAATTTATGAGTCAATAACAAATAATCAGAGCTTTCCTGTAAATATATTTGTTGCGCCAATTCAGAGCAGTACCTATCACTGGCATAATGAATATGAAATGATCGGAATATTAAAAGGGAGTATCTGGATGCAGGTGCAGTCGGAGCAGGTCAGATTAAAAAAGGGGGATATCTATCTGGTGAATCCGAATGTGATCCATGCGATAAAAGGAGTAGAAAATGAAGAAAATCTGTGTATGTTCGTGCAGATGAGCCGTGAGCTTTTGGCGTTTGATGAGGAGGACAATAAAGAGGTACGGTTTTATCTTGATAGTACAGACGAGGAAGAGCCGGAAAAAGGATTCGCATATTTTTATAAAAAGATGGCTGAACTGGTATATGAATCTATGCGCGAGGACAGACATCAGGCATTTCGGATAAGGGCACAGGTGTGTACCCTGATCGCAGATCTCTTTGATCAGGTTATTTATGATATCAGGTTTAAAGATGCAGCTGCACAGAACGATCAGGAACTGACGGTAAAGGCAATCACGCTTATGGAAGAACATATGGGAGAAGAAAAGGTAATGGATCTGGTATGTAAAAAGATCGGGCTCAGCCGTAAATCCCTGGATCGCAATCTGAAGACAACACTGGATCTGACCGGGAAAGAACTTCTGGAAAATCTGCGTATAGAGCAGGCAAAGAATCTTCTGAAGAATACGGATAAAAATATGAATTACATTTTGGATGCATGTGGATTTGGATCGGAAAAAACGTTTTACCGGGTATTCAGGGAAGAAACCGGGTTTACGCCGAAAGCCTTTCGTGAGAAAGGACAGGTGGAAGAATATGATGAGGCACTGAAGGGGTATCTGAATTATGAGACTTCAGAGGTAAAAAGGATTTTGAGGGAGATTCTGAATGGATAAGAAAATGGACTGGAAGGCATACCGGCTGACATATACAAAACAGGCGAAGGATATTTTGAAAACGCTGTCACTGGAAGAAAAAGTTTCTTTGATGAGTGGGTCAGAAATCCGTTCTGAGGTTCGGGGAGCAATTCGGAAAAAATTAAAAGTACATTATAATGAACATCCATATCGTGCAGGTGGTATAAAAGAGAAAGACATACCGGCAATGCTTTTTGCAGATGGGACGAGAGGTGTTGTATGCGGATGCAAAAAATCAACATGTTTTCCGGTGGCGTCCATGAGAGGAGCAGCTTTTGACCCGGAGCTAGAAGAAGAGATCGGGCGCGCCATTGCGGAGGAAGTTCTGGACGTTGGTGCAAACTTTTTTGGTGGCGTATGTGTGAACCTGCCCTATCATCCGGGATGGGGACGGGCGCAGGAAGTATATGGGGAAGATCCGTATCTGCTTGGCAGGATGGGAAGTGCACTGGTCCGCGGAGTACAGGAGAATGGCGTGATCGCCTGTGTCAAACATTTTGCCTTTAATTCTATGGAAAATGCAAGATTTAAAGTGTCAATCGAATGTGATAAAAGGGCAGAAAGAGAGATTTTTCTCAGCCATTTTAAAAAGTGTATTGATGCCGGAGCAGGTTCTGTGATGAGTGCTTACAATCGCTATCAGGGAGCGATGTGTGGGGAAAATGAATATTTGCTCAGACAAGTGCTTCGGAATGAGTGGGATTTTGACGGATTTACGATCTGTGATTTTGTGTGGGGAGTGAAAGATACCGTTGCATCGGCTTCAAGCGGACTTGATATTGAGATGCCGATCACACATTTTTATGGAGAAAAGCTTCTGGAAGCAGTAAGAGAAGGAGAAGTTACGGAGCAGACGATTGATGAATCAGCACTCCGGATCATCCGGACTTTACTGGCACATGAACATTTTATAGAAGAACACAAAAAAGAAGGAAGTTGTGATTACAGAAAGCATCAGGAACTTGCCCTGCAGTGTGCAAGAGAGGGAATTACGCTTCTGAAAAATGAAGATCAGTTACTTCCGATAGATTGTAAAAAGGGAAAGAAGATCGTAGTTTTGGGAAGTTACGCTGACAGAGAAAATATTGGTGACCGGGGTTCCAGTCAGGTCTATGCACCGTATGTGGTGACGATCCTGCAGGGAATTACGGAATACCCTTCAGATGCGGAAGTGATCTATTATTCCGGAGAAAGTGCATCCCATTGCAGGAGGCTTGCAAAAGAGGCAGATGTGGTTGTGATTGTAGCGGGAAATGATTATCTGGATGAAGGAGAATGTGTGGCAAATGAATCGGCAGATGTGACGGTTCAGAATGAGGGCGGTGACAGGACAGACTGCCTGGGATTAAAAGAGGAACAGCTGAGAATTATTGATGCAGTCGGAAAAGTCCGGCAGGATGCAGTGGTGGTTCTGGTTGGCGGAAGCATGATCCTGATGGATGAGTGGGAAGATCGGGTCGGAGCGATATTGATGGCGTACTATCCGGGAATGGAAGGTGGAAAGGCAGTCGCAGATGTATTATTCGGGAAAACGAATCCGGGTGGAAAACTTCCATTTGTGATTCCGAAGAAAAAAGAAGATCTGCCGGAGATTGACTGGGATGCAGAAGAGTTCCGATACGATTACTATCACGGATATACACTCCTGAATAAAAGCCATGTGAAGCCGCTTTACCCGTTTGGATATGGACTTTCTTATACGACGTTTACACTTGCCGGCATGAAGGTATGGAGAGATGAAGAAAATCTGTATGCGTCTGTGATCGCGAAAAATACAGGGAAGCGGGAAGGCAGCGAAGTGGTACAGATGTATGTGGGAGCAGCTGATTCCAAAGTAGAAAGACCGGAGTATGTGCTCAAGGATTTTCAGAAAATACGGCTGGATGCCGGAGAAGAAAAAGAAGTGAAACTGGTTTGCCCGATTCGGGAGATGGCATATTTTGATGAGGGTAGAAATGAATTTGTGGCGGAATTTTCAATTCCGTATGAAGTGTATGTGGGAACGAGCAGTTTGAGAGAAAATCTGTGGGTAAGGAAAGTTTGAAAAGTAGGAAGTAAAGTGGGAAGTGAGCGTTGCTTACTTCCCACTTTTGCCGTACAATTGAAGAAAAAACTTGGAAAGGAAGAAAACCATGCGATTTCTTCATTTATCAGACCTGCACCTCGGCAAGCGTGTGAATGAATTTTCCATGCTGGAGGATCAGGCATATATTTTAAAAGAGATACTGAACATTATCGATGAGCAGAAGGTGGAAGCGGTTCTGATCGCGGGCGACATTTACGATAAGGTGATTCCGTCCGCAGAGGCGGTGAGGCTTCTGGATGATTTCCTGACAAGGATCGCCGCGAGGGAGCTGCCGGTGTTTCTGATCAGTGGAAACCATGATTCTGCAGAAAGAATTGCTTTCGGTTCAAGACTGATGAGCAGCAGACAGATCTATCTTTCACCGGTATTTGAGTCGGATGTAGAACCGGTAACGATAAGTGACCGGTACGGTGAGATCAATATTTACATGCTTCCATTTGTGAAGCCGTCTTTGGTAAAAAGAGTGTATCCGGAGGAAGAAATCATCACCTATCAGGATGCTGTAAATGCGGCAGTGCAGCATATGCAGATCGACACAGACAAACGAAATATCCTGCTTGCGCATCAGTTCGTGACCGGTGCGGCAAGATGTGATTCAGAAGAACTGTCTGTAGGCGATGTGGATGATGTGGACGCATCTGTCTTTGACGGATTTGATTATGTGGCGCTTGGACATCTCCATGGCCCGCAGAAGATCGGGAAAGAGACAGTGCGGTATTCGGGGACGCCGCTCAAATATTCTTTTTCTGAAACCAATCACAAAAAAGCAGCAGTCATCGTTGATGTAGAAGAAAAAGGAAAAATAAATATTCAGCAGATTCCATTTTTGCCGAAACATGATATGCGGGAAGTCAGAGGCACGTATATGGAAGTGACTGCGCTGGATTTTTACAAGGATATGAACACGGACGATTATCTTCACATTACGCTGACTGATGAAGAGGATATCCCGGATGCGATCGGAAAGCTACGATGCATTTATCCGAATATCATGAAGCTGTCTTATGACAATCTGCGGACGAGAGCGGCAGGGACAGTGAGAGGAACGGCGGAAGTAGAGGAGAAATCTCCGATGGAGCTTTTAAGAGAGTTCTATGAGCTTCAGAACAACCAGCCTATGACGGATGAACAGGAAGCGATTGCCAGAGGAATGATGGAAGAAATATGGGAGGATGAGAGATGAGACCGATAAAACTTACGATTTCTGCATTCGGACCGTATGCAAAAGAGACAGAGATCATTCTGGATGAACTTGGTGAGCGGGGGCTTTATCTGATAACCGGCGATACCGGTGCCGGAAAGACCACAATTTTTGATGCAATCGCATTTGCACTTTACGGGGAAGCGAGTGGAAATGAAAGAGAGCCGGGGATGCTTCGGAGTAAATATGCGGATCCGAAGACGCCGACCTTTGTGGAATTGGAGTTCTTCTATCAGGGGCAGAACTACCATATCCGGAGAAATCCGGAGTACATGCGTCCAAAGGACAGGGGCGAGGGCATGACGCTGCAAAGAGCGGATGCGGTACTGGAATTTCCGGATGACAGGCTTCCGGTCACAAAGGCAAAAGAGGTCACGAAAGCAGTGACAGAACTGATCGGGCTCGACCGCGGACAATTTACTCAGATTGCAATGCTGGCGCAGGGAGATTTTATGAAGCTTCTGTTTTCAAAAACTGAGGAGCGGAGCAAAATTTTCCGGGAAATTTTTCATACCAGACCGTATCTTGCATTTCAGGAGAAAATGAAAAATGCAAGCGGCAGACTGCAGGAACAGTATGAGGATGTCAGCAAAAGTATTTTGCAGTACATGAAGGATATTAGCTGTGATGAGGATGACGTACTTGTTGTGGATGTGAAAAAGATCCGTGAGAGCAAAGCGGTGGTTCATGCGGACAAGGTTCTGGAACTTTTGGAAACTCTGACAAATCAGGATGCAGATTCGGTGAAAGAAAAGAAGAAGAATTTAACGAAGATCGAGAAAGATCTGGAAGAGCTGAACCAGAGAATCGGAAAGGCAGAGGCAGTGATCCGTGCAAAAAAGGAACTGGAAAAAGCGGAGCAGACGATAGCAGAGAAGACACCAACGCTGGAAGAACTGGAAATGGCACTGAAGAAAGAACAGGAAAAAGTGCCGGAAAGAGAGCAGTTAACAGAAGAGATCGGAAAGAGGCAGGAAAAGCTTGCAGAGTATGACGAATTGAAAAAACTTCAGAAGCAGATTAAAGAGCTTGAAAAACAGATTGAGATATTAAAGGGCCGGGAAAGCCGGTATCAGGAAAAGAAAGCGCAGATGCAGGCGCAGCTGGAACAGAAAAGGAATTTGTTGGAACAGCTGAAGGATGCGGAAATTAAAGTTCTGAAAGTTACAGCAGAACAAAAAGAGGTTTCAGTAAGAAAAGAAACGGCAGAAGACATTCTTATTCAATATAAAAGATATCAAAGACAGAAGAAAAGTGTGGAAGAGGCGCAGAAAGCATACCTTGTCATGCAGGAGAAATGTATAGAGCGAAAGACACAGCTTGCCTGGATGGAGAGGGCATTTCTGGATGAGCAGGCGGGGATTCTTGCAAAGGTTCTGAAAACAGGAGAGCCGTGTCCGGTGTGCGGATCGGTCCACCATCCATGTCCGGCACAGATGATGGAGGGTGCACCGGAAAAAGAAGAGCTTGAAAAATACCGGAAAGAGACTGCCGATGTGGAGAAAAAGACGAATGATGCAAGCTTTAAGGCAAATGAAAAGCTGGTGCAGTTAAAAGCGTTGGAAGAAGAAATCCAAAAGAGTGTGAAAAGTTTTGACAGCAACATACAGGAAGAAGAGATTGAAAAATCGCTGGCGTTCATCGGACAGCAGATGAATGCACTCGGTGAGGCAGAAAAAGACTTACGGAAAAAGCTGGAAGTAGCTAAAGAAACAGTGGCACAAAAGCAGAAGGTGGAAGCTGAGATCCCGGAACTGGAGCAGATGCAGAAAAAGCTTCAGGAGGAAGAACAGGAGCGAAAGGATCAGCTCCTTGTGTCTGAGAGAGATAAAGCAAATGCAGAAGAGCAGGCTGTGAAGGTGCGTGGCAAACTGGAATTTCCGGAGAAAGCAGAAGCAGAACAGAAGATCAAAGAGCTGGATAAGCAGAAAAAAGAGATCGATAAGAATCTGAATGCTGCCCAGAAGGCATTCCAGGACTGCAGTCAGTCGGTAGAAGCGGCAAAGACGAAGAAGAAAACGCTGGAGAAGCAGATTGCAGGTAATAAAGAAACCGATATGGAAGAGCTTGTGCAGGCACGACAGGAAGTATCAGGTGCGAAAAAAGAGCTTCAAAAACAGATGGAAGAGATCAGGATCCGTTATGAGAACAATTTGAAAATCAGGAATGCGATTGACAAGCAGAGTGCGAAACTTCTTGAGCTTGAGCGGAACTGGACACAGGTGCGTGAAATTTCCGATACGGTAAATGGAAAGATCAAAGGCGGATCCAAAGAAAAGATCAAGTTTGAGACCTACATCCAGACCAATTATTTTGACCGGATCATTGCCCGTGCAAATACGCGGTTTATGGTGATGAGTGGAGGACAATATGAGCTGAAACGCCAGACTGATACGGATGACCGGAAGAGTCAGAGTGGTCTGGAACTGAACGTAATCGATCACTACAATGGTTCTGAGCGAAGCGTGAAGACGCTTTCCGGCGGGGAATCCTTTAAAGCTTCTCTTTCGCTGGCACTCGGACTTTCTGATGAGATCCAGGCATCGGCAGGCGGAATCCAGCTGGATACCATGTTTGTCGATGAAGGATTTGGTTCACTGGATGAAGAGTCACTGGAACAGGCGATGAAAGCACTGAATGGTCTTACGGAAGGCAACCGTCTGGTGGGAATCATTTCCCATGTGCAGGAATTGAAGGTAAGAATTGATAAACAGATCGTAGTAACAAAAGAAAAAGCAGGTGGCAGCAGAGTGGAACTTAAGATTGACTGATCTGCGTAAGGATAGAGAAGGAGAGATTGGAAAATGGCAGACATTTATGGAATGCTGGATGAACTACAGCACAGGTCGGCTAAAGAAGAGGACATAAAAGAAAAGCTTCTTGCGACCAGAAAAGAAGAAGAACCGTTCAGTGCATTTTGCAGAGTATGCAGGGAGCTTGGTTATGAGATTTATGAAATGGAGCTGCTCTGTGCCGGAGAAGAATTTCATGCTGAGATGAAGCGGAGCACCAATGGAGGTGGGGAAAATTCACCGAAACTGGAAGGAGAAGATGATTTTTATGAGTTGTTTTTTGCAGGGCTGGAAGGAAAAGAAAGATAAAAGTCTAAGTGAATAAAAATGAAAGAAAGGAAAGGTTTTACCTTTCAGATATACAGTAAATATGTTAAGATAGATACAGACTATTCATAAAATATGAAAAAATATACATTTTGAAAAGAGCGAATATAAAAGGAAAAAGGAGTAAAAATCATGCCAGTTTTTGATTTTAAACACACACCAGATGAAAAAAAGGCTCAGGAATGTACTTATACAACATTCCGCTCGAATGAGACAGAAGCGACAGCGGAGAAACCGATGCTGGTTCTGGATAATAGCAACCGGAAATGGAAGCATCATTCCTGTGGTGTTTTCACCAACCCGATTAAGAAGACATCCTTTGAATTTGACGAGGAAGATGGAACTGTAAGTGCGGACATTCTCCAGATCGATGCGAGATTTGTAAGCCTGATCAAATGGCTGGGCGAGAATCACATCAATGTCCGTCTTTCCGGTGAAAACCGTGCAGACGGCTATGCAGTATACAAGATCCGGGAGATCGCATTCGGTGGGGCAACCAAGCTTTCAGCTGAAGATGGTTTCCTGCAGTTCATGATTGAGCGTCTTTTCGCAAGCAGTGCACCGATAGAAGAAGCAGTGGATGAGGAAATGGAAGAGGACGGCGACAGCATGAAGCTGACAAGCCTGCAGAGTATCACCGATTTTATGAACTGTGCAGGAAGAACCCTTCCGGACAATATCCGTCTGTGGGCAAGAAGAAACCTTGCTGTTGCAAGATCACACGAAGTGTCACCGGAAGAAAGAAGACATGCGCAGAGAGCTCTTTCAATCATGATGAATATTCAGTGGAAGAGTAATTATTTTGAATCCATTGATCCGGATGAGGCAAGAAGAATCCTGGATGAAGAGCTTTACGGAATGGAACGTGTCAAACAGAGAATCATCGAAACAATTATCCAGATCAACAGAACGCACACTCTTCCGGCGTATGGAATCCTTCTGATCGGACCGGCCGGAACCGGTAAATCGCAGATCGCTTATGCAATTGCACGTATCCTGAAGCTTCCGTGGACAACTCTGGATATGAGTTCCATTAACGATCCAGAACAGCTTACAGGAAGTTCCCGTGTATACGCCAATGCGAAACCGGGAATTATTATGGAAGCATTTGCGGCAGCAGGAGAATCCAACCTGGTATTCATCATCAATGAGCTGGACAAAGCAGCATCCGGAAAAGGAAATGGGAATCCGGCGGATGTACTTTTGACACTCCTTGATAACCTTGGATTTACGGATAACTATATTGAGTGTAACGTTCCGACAGTTGGCGTATATCCGATTGCAACTGCCAATGAAAAAGATCAGATCAGTGCACCGATCATGTCCCGTTTTGCAGTTATCAATATCCCGGATTATACATCGGAAGAGAAGAAGATCATCTTCTCCAGATTTGCACTTCCGAAGATCCTGAAGAGAATGAGCCTTCGTCAGGACGAGTGTACGGTGACAGAAGAAGGTCTTGATGTGATAATTGAACTTTACTCCAATACATCAGGAATCCGTGATCTGGAGCAGGCAGCCGAACATATTGCGGCAAATGCACTGTACCAGATCGAGGTAAATCATGTAAAAGAAGTTGTGTTTGACGGAGAAGCAGTGAGAGCATTGCTTTCATAAGAAAATTAAAATATGAAAATGTAAATGATGATACCAGGGTCAAGAGGTCAAAAATCCTCTTGGTCCTGGTATCACTATGTAAATTAGTTCCATATATTTTTTTCACGGCAAAAGATTCTATTTCTGTTAATATTTATAAATGCAGTAAAATTGCAGAAGGAGCCGGAAAAGAAAAATAGGGTACGGGTGACTTTGCACTATGGAGATGAGATCCAGTCAATTGTGGAAGCTATTGCTGACACAATTGACGGTTTCGGGAGCTCATCGGAATGCCCAGTGCAACGGAACCCGTACCCTATTTTTCTTTTCCGGCGGTGCTTATCATTCTACCCCTGTCTATAATAACTCAGGAAATCAGAAATTTTTCCCACAGCTTCTTTCAGAACTTCAATTCGTGGCAGATATACTACCCGGAAATGATCCGGCTGTTTCCAGTTAAATCCACTTCCCTGTACGATCAGGATCTTCTTATCCTGCAGCAGATCCAGTGCAAATTTTTCATCATTTACAATGTTGAACTTCTTTACATCGATCTTCGGGAACATATAAAATGCAGCCTGCGGTTTGACGGCAGTGATTCCCGGAATGTCAGTCAGTGCCTTGTAAATATATTCGCGCTGTTCGTAAATACGTCCGCCCGGAACGAGGTAGTCGTTGACGCTCTGATTGCCCCAGAGAGCGGTCTGAACGACAGACTGTGCCGGAACATTGGAGCAGAGACGCATATTGGAAAGCATCTTGATTCCTTCGATATAATCTTTTGCGATTGCTTTATTTCCGCTGAGAACCATCCAGCCAATACGGAATCCGGCGATCATATGGGATTTGGAAAGACCGCTGAAGGTGACGCAGAACAGATCCGGTGCCAGTGAAGCAATGGAAATATGTTCTTTTCCGTCCATAACAAGGCGGTCATAAATTTCATCTGAGAAAATGATCAGGTGATGTTCCCTTGCGAGATCAACAATCTTCTGCAGCACCTCTTTCGGATAAAGTGCTCCGGTCGGGTTGTTCGGATTGATGATTACAAGAGCTTTGGTACGGTCTGTGATCTTACGGCGCATATCTTCGATGTCCGGATACCAGTCAGACTGTTCATCGCAGATATAGTGAACAGCCTTTCCGCCGGCAAGTGTGGCACAGGCGGTCCACAGAGGATAGTCTGGTGACGGAATCAGGATTTCATCTCCGTTGTCAAGAAGAGCTGACATACACAGGTTGATCAGTTCGCTGACACCATTTCCGGTGTAAATGTCACTGATCGTGACATTTGGCAGCTTTTTGATCTGGGAATACTGCATGATTGCTTTACGTGCAGAGAAAAGTCCCTGAGAAGGAGAATATCCTTCGCAGTCAGAAAGCTGCTGACTCATATCATAGATAACTTCATCCGGTGTACGGAAGCCGAATGGAGCTGGATTACCGATATTGAGCTTCAGTACGTGGGTACCGCGTTCTTCCATACGGGCAGCTTCTTCAACAACCGGTCCACGGACATCGTATAATACATTATCGAGTTTGGATGATTTTTTGAATATATGCATGGCAGAACTTCCTGCATTATCGTTATCATTTTTGTCGGTTATTGTCTTTTTCATCGGTGTAGTTCCCCTTTTTGAAGAGTTTGAAGTTCCGACAGAACCAGAAGTCTTAGTGGTAGACGGAGCTTTTGGGGCAACGGAGTTGTTTTCCCGAGCAGTAAAGTTTTCCTGACTGTCACCGAGCAGCCAATCGGCATCTACGTGAAGCGTATCTGCCAGAAAATGGAGGATATCATTTCTCGGAACAGTTTTTCCGCTCACGTACTGGCTTACATGGCTTTTACCTAATTTTACATTATTTTCTGCGGCGATATGAACCAGATCAATCTGTTTCAGGTTCTGGGCATACATCGCCTCTTTAAGTCTATCTGAGAAAGTTGTCATTTGAGAATCTCCTTTCAAACTAAAAAAAGTTCAATTTAAAAATAAAACAGCGAAGTTCAAAACTTAAATTGATTATAGCACTTCGAATGATTTGGTTCAATAACAAATAATATTTTTGGTTCAAAAAGTTTGATTCTAGCAACGACAGCCTGTGCAAATGCATTGGCAATATCGTATGTAAAATATTTAAAGTTGAGTGCCAGGGATGAACCTACGATTGCATTTTTACCGAAAGAATTGATTCCGGTCTGGATGAAAACGTTGGAGACAGAGAAGATGGCACCCTGAAAAAAGGCGGTATCCCGCCAAAATTCAGATGCTCTGGTAACTTAGTTGCCGAGTAATTCACAAATAATGATAAGTATTACGTTTCAGGACGATAAAAGTTCCGGTAACGCATAAAGTTAAAAGTTCAGCAATTGCAACCGAGCACCAGACTCCGTTGATACCGAGAAGCAGTGGAAGTAGCAGAACCACTGCCATCTGGAAGACCAGTGTTCTGAGAAACGAGATCAGCGCAGAGAGCAGACCGTTGTTCAATGCGGTAAAAAATGCAGAGCCATAAATATTGAACCCGTTGATCAGGAACGCAAAGCTGTACAGACGGAACCCACTGCGTGTCAGTTCAAAAAGCCCCTGGTCATAACCGACAAACAATGTGGCGAGTGGTGTTGCGATGAGCTGCGCGATGATAAATAAGGAAACAGCCCAGGTTCCAATCAGCCGGATACTCTTGTGGAAAAGATTCTTTAGTTCATCCTGATTGTTGGCACCGTAGTGATAGCTGACGATCGGGGCACTTCCAATCGCATAACCAAAGAAGATCGAAACAAAGATAAAATTGACATACATGATCGTTCCGTAAGCTGCAACGCCGTCCTCACCGGCAAATTTCATGAGCTGCATATTATAAAGAGCATTTACAACAGAGCTGGAAAGATTGGTCATAAGCTCGGACGAGCCATTGGTACAGGTCTTTAATAAGATTCTGCCATGAAAATGTGTTTTTCCAAGCTTTAATAAGCTGGAATTTTTCCGTCCAAAGTAGAATAACGGGAAAAGCCCTCCGATAAACTCTCCGCATACAGTCGCAAACCCGGCACCGGGAAGTCCGAGGTGGAGTACAGCTACAAATAAAAAGTCGAGAACCATATTGGTCACACCGGCGATCACGATCACGCGAAGTCCCAGATGTGGCTTTTCGGCAGTTACAAAAAAGCTCTGAAATACATTCTGCAGCATAAAAGCAGGAAGCGAAATGCAAAGAATACGTCCATATAAAATGCAGTTGTCAAGAAGAGTACCGCTTGCACCGAATAAAATGGCAACCGGTTTTACAAGGAACATACTCAGGGTTGCGATAATGATTCCTCCGATAGCAGTGATATAGACGAGCATGGAAAAATACTCATTGGCATTTTCGATCTTTCCTTCGCCAAGCGTCTTTGCAACAATGGCACTACCACCGGTTCCGATCATGAAACCGAGAGCGCTGATGCCCATCAGAAAAGGCATGATCAGATTAACCGCTGCAAAAGCGCTTTTTCCAACAAAGTTGGAGACAAAAAGTCCGTCAACCACACTGTAAATGGATGTGAAGATCATCATTATAATAGAAGGAAACACAAATTGTAGAAGTTTTTTATAAGTAAAGTGTTCGGATAATTGAATTTTCATAGTTTATAGATCCTCCTCAAGGTTAGAAAGCCTAGAACGTAAGGTCTGATTATATTTGGCATTCAGGCGCAGAAGCTGTTCACATTCTTCGGGACTGAAAGAAGCTAAAGTATCATTTTCAATCTGGATGAGAGGAAGCAGCTTTTCCTGAATAAGCTTCTTGCCGGAAGCTGTAAGATGGATATGCATACTTCGTCCTTTTCCGGGTGAGAGGGTAAGATAACCGTCGGTCTGCAGTTTCCGGATGGATGAATTAATCGTCTGCTTTGGCAGGCAGGAGGCCTTGCAGATATCTCGCTGCAGACAGTTATCGCCTATTTCAAAAATTGTATAGAAGATGTCTAACGCACTGTCCGAAAGTTGAAGTTTTCGGGCAATCTCGTGATAGATGTCATTTGCTTCTTTATATATGTGATTGTATTCTTTTAAATATTTGCTGATAAGTACAGTAGAATCCGTGTTCATGGCTCACCTCATTTAAATAATTATGTATATTTCGAAATCAGATGATAGTAAGTCCGAAATCGTACTCGGTATATTGTAGTCTGAATTCGGACTTATGTCAAGTGGATAATAAAAAGAAATAAGCTGTGCATAATGCATAAAATCTATAAATTTTTAAGGAATGATTAAGGCTGTGTATGTATAATATCAAAAAAGAAAAAAGGTATGTAATCATGTGATTTGTATACATTTACAATACAAGTATAGAGAAAATGAAAGTTGTATTGTTAGTTCATGAAAATTTTACACATAACGCACAAAAATCTAGTTTTCACTGAAAAAAAACGATCACTATAAGGACATAATGCACAAAATGAATAAAAACATTACATTTTTGATGGATAAAATACACGTTTAAAATACAACTTTGAACAAAAACTTTCTTGTATTTTCTTGAAAAGCACAGACTCAAATAATATAATCAAATCATCAAGAAAATGGAGATGGAGGAGAAGATATGAAAAAAGTTTTCAAAAAAGTAACAGCAGCTACAATGGCAGCTACAATGGTAGTCGGACTTGCTGCATGTGGTGGTAGTGGAAGTGGATCTTCTGACAAGAGTGCTTCAAAATCAGACAAGATCAAAATTGGTGTTTCTATTTGGTCTTCAACAGACGTACTTGGATCACAGTGTAAGAAGATCCTTGATGAAGCAGCAAAAGCTCTTGATGTCGAAGTACAGTATGTTGACCAGGGACATGTTTCTGAAAAAGTTACAGCATCTGTAGAACAGCTTGCAGCAGCAGGATGCCAGGGAATCATCATCTGTAACTCATCTGATACAGAAATGACATCTGCTATCAAGACATGTAATGACAACAAAGTTTATCTTGCACAGTTCTTCCGTGTAATCAGTGAAAAGAACAGCGCAGATATTTATCAGGTAGCTAAAGATTCTGATTACTACATCGGAGCTGTACATGAAGATGAACCGGCAAACGGTGAAGAACTTGTAAACATCCTTCTTGAAAAAGGAGATCGTAACATCGGTCTTATTGGCTGGGAGCAGGGAGATGCTACATGGCTTGGAAGATGGGAAGGTTACAAAGCAGGCGTTGAAAAATGGAATAAAGAAAACCCGAACGATAAGGCAACTCTTTCTGAACCACAGTATGCAGGTACAACTTCAGAAGGTGGATCAAAAGCAGCAGAAGCTTTAATGGCAGCAGATCCAGATCTTGATGCACTGATCCCAGCTGGTGGTGGTGGAGATCCACTTCAGGGAGCAATCGCAGCAGTTGAACGTGCAGGCAAGACAAGTGATATTGATATCGTTTCTACAGACTTCCTCCCAGACCTTGGAGAAAGACTTGAAAATGGATCTATGGCTGGTGAATCTGGCGGACATTACTGTGACCCACTGATTTCCTTCATGATGGTTTACAATGCAATCAAAGGAAACTACAAAGACTTCGGTGGCAAATTCGAAGATGTTCCATTCCCATATCTGTATGTATCATCACCAGATGACTACAAAGCATATGAGAAATATTTCGTAGACCAGCTTCCATACACAGATGAAGAACTGGTTGACATGTCTAAACTCAGCATGGAAGACTTAAAGGCAACAGCTGCTAAGTTATCTATTGAAGATGCAGCATCACGTGCAGGTAACTAGGATAGACAAATAGTAACGACTATTAACTCAGAAAGGGTGACGTCGCAAAGGCGATGCCACCTTTTCTAAATCAGAAATGACAATTATGAAGAGGTAGATAATATGGGCACTAGTAAAAAACTTTCAGGGAAAGTGATGGGATATCTGATCTTAATCGGTCTGGTCGTACTTTCCTGGCTGATCTTTAAAATCTTGACACCACATAACTTCGGTTCCTTTTCCAATATGCTCAATTACTTTCAGGCGAGCCTGATTGCTACCGTAGGTGCAGTTGGTTTTTATTTTGTAATGGTAATGGGAATGTTCGATTTCTCAATTGGTGCAAACATCATGCTTTCCGCAATCGTTGGATGTGTATTTGCAACCAGATTCAACATGGGCTATTTGGGACTTATTATTGGATGCGTTCTTACAGGCGCAATCGTTGGAATACTGAACGGTATCTTCTATGTAAAGCTTCGTATTCCATCAATGATCGTAACAACCGGTCTGGCTCTTATTTATGAGTCAATCGCAAACTATATTGCAGGCGGTGTTGAGCAGACGCTTCCGGCAAATATTCGTGCATTTGGTCAGATGCCATGGGATATTATTCTTGCATTAGTGGCTTGTGTAGTAGCTTACATATTCTTAAACTATACTAAAATCGGAACTTATACCTATGCAATCGGAAGTGATGAATTCGTTGCAAAGAATATGGGTATTAACGTAAATAAATATAAAGTACTTGCATTTATCTTAAGTGGTGCGTTCCTTGGGGTTATGGCAATCCTGACAATCAGCTATGGTTCATCTATGGTAGCTGTTACCGGAATGGCATCTATGAGCCGAAACTTCGTTCCGACCATGGGATGTTTCTTCGGCCTTGCATTTAAGAAATACGGAATGCCGCTTCCGGCAATCATCATCGGTGAGTTCGTAATCAACATCATTTTCTTCGGTTTCATTGCTCTCGGAGCACCGACTGCAATTCAGGATGTTATCACAGGACTTGCACTGCTTATTATCATTACTGTGACAACAAAGGCTACTAAGGGCGAAATCGTCAAGTAATGAAGGGAGGAAGACAGCAATGAGTGAAGTAAGATTACAGGTAAAAAATCTTTGTAAAAACTTCGGTATTACAAAAGCAGTTCAGAATGTATCCTTCAATGTAAATAAAGGAGAGGTTCATGCGCTGATCGGAGAAAATGGTTCTGGTAAATCAACTCTGACCAACATGCTGACTGGTATCTACAGCATTGGAAGCGGACAGTTCATTCTGGACGGAAAAGAAATCCATCCGAAGAATCAGGTAGAAGCAAATAATGAAGGTGTATCTATCATCGTACAGGAACTTGGAACTCTGTCAGGGCTTACAGTTGCAGAGAATATTTTCCTTGGACATGAGGATCAGTTCGTACATTTTGGAATTAAAAATACAAATGCTATGAACAAGAAAGCAACAGAGCTTTTAAAGAAATATGGTTTTGACAGAATCAAAGCAGCTGATATGATCGATCATTACAATTTTGAAGACCGTAAGCTGGTTGAGATTGTAAAGGCTACATACTTTGATCCGAAGATTGTTGTTATTGATGAGACAACAACTGCTCTTTCACAGGAAGGACGTGAAGAGCTTTACAAACATATGGAAAGAATCAAAAAGAGTGGAAATACAGTTATTTTCATTTCTCATGACCTTCCGGAAATTCTTGACAAGTCTGATACAATCACAATTCTTCGAGATGGTGTTTACATCGATACCGTTAAGAGTAAAGATGTAACAGAAGATGATCTGAAGAAGCTGATGGTAGGACGTGAAGTAACAGGTGATTATTATCGTGCAGATTATGGTGAAAAAGTATCTGACGAAGTTGTATTATCAGTAAAGAATGTTACTGTTCCTGGATTGATCGAAGATGTAACATTTGATCTTCATAAAGGTGAAATCCTTGGATTCGGTGGACTTTCAGAATCTGGTATGCATGAAATCGGAAAAGCTATTTTCGGTGCATCTTATGACCGTACAGGTAGCGTAACACTGGCAGATGGAACACAGATTAATGATATTCCGACTGCGATCAAACACAGCATTGCGTACACATCAAAAGACCGTGATAATGAATCTGTTGTTCTGAATCAGAGTATCGGAGACAATATCTGCCTCCCATCACTGGATGAACTGGCAGGAAAGTCACATCTTTTAAGTGATAAGAAGCGTAAAGAATTTGCAGACAAATATGCAAAACAGATGTCTGTAAAGATGGTAGATGTAAACCAGTTTGTATCAAATCTTTCAGGTGGTAACAAACAGAAAGTCGTTCTTGCAAGATGGATCGGAAAAGATTCTGACATTGTTGTACTGGACAGCCCGACACGTGGTATTGATATCAAAGTTAAACAGGATATTTACCAGTTAATGAATCAGATGAGAAAGAATGGAAAATCCATTATCATGATTTCGGAAGAGCTGATGGAGCTGATCGGTATGTGCGACCGTATCGTAATTATGAAAGATGGAAAAATCAGTGGTCAGCTGGATAGAGATAAGAACCTTGATGAAAACGGTCTTATTTCTATGATGGTATAAGGAGGCAGCTATGGGAAGTCAAGTAAGTGCAAAAACAAATGATAAAGAGCAGCAGCTGAAAAAGGCATCTAAAATGGCCTTAATTCGTTCGCTCCTGCCAATCGTGGGATTGGTTGTTATTTTCCTGTTATTCAATGTCCTGACAGATTTCCGTATGATGGGAAATATGTCACTGGTACTTTCACAGGTATATGTAACTATGATTGCAGCTATGGGTGTTTTCTTCATTATGACAATGGGAGGTCTGGATTTCTCTCAGGGATCTATCCTCGGTATTTCATCCATCGTTGTATGTATTCTTTCACAGAAAAGCATTCCACTCGCAATTATCGGTGGCATTGCATCTGGTGCGGCAATTGGAGCTCTGAATGGTTACTTCTATGTATTCCGTAAGATTAAATCCTTCATTGTTACAATTTGTACCATGTTCTTATTCCGTGGATTTATCAAATACTTTACAACAAATGCACCTGTTGCGGGTTCTGCAAAACTGATCAACTATGACAGTACAGGACTTAAGATTGCATGTACGGTAGTTATTTTGATTATTGGATTCATTGCATTCCGTTATACAAAGTTCGGAACTTATCTGAAAGCAATCGGAGCCGGTGAAAAAGCAGCAATGTTCTCTGGTATCCGTACAGATAAGATGAAATTCCTCATCTATGTACTTGCAGGTGCAATTACAGGATTTGCGGCATTTATCAATGTAATCAAAGTCGGATCGGTTACATCTTCAGGTGGTAACCAGCTGGAAACACAGATTCTGATCGCGCTGGTATTAGGTGGTATGCCGATTTCCGGTGGCGCAAAGGTTCGTTTTGAAAATATTGTTGTTGGATCTTTACTGTACATCGTACTGAACAGTGGACTGACAATGATGGGATTCACAACACAGATGATGCAGCTCATTCAGGGGGTTGTATTCCTGATCTTTGTGGCAGTATTCGCAGACAGAGAATCTATCCAGGTAATCAAATAATAATTTACATAGTGGGGAACTGACAGTTCTCGTTTACGAGAAGAATTTTCCGGATGTATACAGATCGAAAGTCAGGATTTGCAGTCCAAATAAGATTGCGGATCCTGATTTTTGGTCTATGTGGCAGAAATGGAGAGTTTATGCATAAGACAGAACAGGAAGGACTTAAATACCAAAAATTATATAATTGGGCACACACACTGATCACCAGTGGTGTGATTAAAAATATGGATAAATTTCCGTCAGAGACAAGCCTTCAGAAGAAGTTTGGATATTCCAGGCAGACGGTAAGGACTGCATTGCGACAACTGGAGGAAGAAGGTCTGATTACCCGTGTGAGGGGAAGCGGAACCTATGTTTCTTATGACAGCAGTGGAGTAAATGGAGAAAGACCACAAATAGGTCTTCTTTTGAGCTATTATTCTGATTATCTGTTTCCGCGGGTATACGACGGGATTGAAGCTTCGCTGACAGAAAAAGGATATGGAATTGAGGTTGCGGTAACGAAGAACCGCCTGAATGATGAGGCGATTTATCTGGAAGGTCTGCTCAAAGGAAACGTCAGTGGTCTGATCATTGAAGGATCGAGATCGGCATTTCCAAATCCAAACATTCGTCTTTATAAAGAAATCAAAAGAAGAAATATTCCGACACTGTTTATCCACAATCATTATGAAAATATGCCATTTGACAGTGTAGAAATGTCGGATTCCAGATCAGCTTACGAGTTGACCAGGATTCTGATTGAGAACGGGCACCGAAGGATTGGCGGAATCTTCAAGTATGATGACAGGCAGGGGATTGAGCGGTACAAAGGATTTGTTCAGTGCCTGTCAGATTACGGCGTGAAATTTGATGATGACTGTATTCGTTGGTATTCGACGAAGGATATGGAGGAGAAACTGAGCAAAAAGGGACTGCTTAGGATGTACAGACGGACGAAGGATTGTACGGCGATGATGGTCTACAATGATGAGGTGGCGGATTATTACATGGAGTTCCTGGAAGAGAGAGGGCTGCATGTGCCGGAGGACATTTCGCTGGTATCTTTTGATGATGCAGAGCTTCAGGATTCGAGTACCAGTATCCAGCTGGTGACAGCGGTGCATCCAAAGTATCAGCTCGGACGTATCACAGCAAAACATCTTCTGCGGATGATGGAGGATCCGGAATGGCAGCAGAAAAATTATTCGTACCGGTTTCCTGTAAAGATTAGAGATGGAAATTCAGTGCGGAAAATATAGAAAGAGTGAAAAGCAGGTGACGAAATCCGGAAGGACTGTCATCTGCATTTTCAATATAAAATTTTATCCATAATCGTGAAAAAAGTAAAAATTATTTCAGATAGTACTTGAGATTTGTCAAAAGAAAGGAAGACAGATCATGATCTATGAACAGATCATTCTGATTGCGATCGGAGAAAAGGGAGAGCCATTATTAAAGGTGATTGATTCCTGTAACGAGGTGTGTCTGAAGGTAATCAGTACTGTTATGTATTTTACACCGATCGGTGTATTTTGTACCATTGTTCCGGTTGTAGAAGCAAATGGAACGAGTACGATCGTATCACTGGCAATACAGCTGATCATTCTGTATGTTGCATTTTATGGATTTGCATTTATTGTGTACGGCGGTGCAGTAAAATTTTTTGGAAAGACAAGTCCGTTTAAGTTTTTCCGCGCGATCATGCCGGCAGCACTGAATGCATTCGGAACCTGTTCAAGCTCGGCAACCATTCCGATCAGTAAGAGTTGTGTGGAGAATGAACTTGGTGTTTCCAACCAGATTTCCAGTATTGCAATCGCATCCTTTGCGGCACTTGCTACGATGGCAGGACTTCCGGCAGGAGTTATGGGTGTCTATATCAGCATCAATACACTGTGTGATATGGGAGCAACCTGTGTGAATGTTATTGGTGATATGGCAGGCTGTGTGGTACTGCAGGAGAAGATTGATCTGAAGTAAGAAGAAATAGATGAAAACTTAGGCAGCTGGTCTGAAAAGATCAGCTGCCTTTTTACATATTATTCATCTAATAATTTGAATTTCGTATACACCGGATCATGATCCGAGTAGCTATATCCGGTATTTACATTTTCATATTCTGTGCATTCAATATTATCGGAAGTAATAAATCCGTCCAGCGTTACCGTGTAGGTCACACCAGGTACATATTCCATATCTGCATTCCGTGCACTGTCCCAGAGAGCATCCTTTTCACTGTCAGAAAGATTGTCCAGGCAGAATGAAAAGTGTTCCGGAAGCTCTTCGCGTGGGAATGGATAAGCCCAGGACTCACAATTTTCTGCATCTTTTTCGGATGCCTTAAGGTCATGGTTGAAATCACCACCGCAAAGTACATAATTACCGGCTTCGTATTCCTTTTCCATATCTGCACTCAGCATACGGATCTGTGCTTCGCGAATCGCATCACTGTTGCCGTAAGCAGACATGTGAAGCAGGAAGATAACCAGTTCCTTCCCGTTATCTACAGGGACTCTGGAAATGCTGTAACAGCGGTCAAGGTCAAAGAACTTGCTGAAGCTTGTCGATATCGGAAAGCTTCTTCTCAGAGAATCCGTAACCGGATATTTGGAGAAAAGAGCAAGTCCAGAACGGCTGCGACCATGCGGCTGTGTGAATGGATAAAAAAGGAATGCAGAATCGTAATTCTGTGCAAATACCGTATTGTAACTTGGAATCGTATCCTTTAAAATTGAATATTCATCTACATGGTAGCTTCGTGTAGAGTTCAGATCAACTTCCTGGATCAGTGCGAAATCCGGATCTTTGGAAGCAACCAGTTCTCCGGCACCCTGAATATCAGATTCGACACTCTCCTTACTTTTTGCCCAGGAAGATTTTCCGCCGTCCATAAAGAAGCTGAAGTCCGGCGTGTAGGCTCCGAAACCAACATTGTAGGTCAGAGCGGAATATTCTTTTTCGGTTGTCAGTGTGTCAGCTGCGGCTGTTCCATCGGAAGTTTTCTCGATCTTCAAAGCCTGATTATCCGGAATGCGGTGATAGCTTGCAAAGAGATAGATCAGATATGCAATCAGCGCAACCAGAATGATAAGCAGGAAGATTCCGAGAACTTTTAATATCTTTTTGATGTTCTTTTTCATAATATCCCCTTTTTGTTTGTTAAATTTCAGATAAATCTATGTAAAATATAAGTTTACTATAGCATGTCTAAAAGATTATTTCTATAGAATTGAGAAAAGAAAACAGGTATAGTAAACTATAAAATAAAGCGAAATATCTCATTGAAGTTCTTCTTGCATCCCGTTATAATAGGAAATGGAGAAATGAAATCACAATAATATTGGGGAAATAATATGTGATTAGATCCGAGTATTTATTTAATGTTTGGGAGGTTTACCATGAACGAAAAGAATTACAGCAAAGTACCAGTATTTGAGAACGGACTTGCACAGCCGGTATTTCCACTTACAGATGGAAAGACAGGAGAAAAGTATGATCCGGCAACATCCAGTATCGTAAGATATTGTGTTTATGTGGAAACGGATTACGATGTGGACGGAGATGGAAAAAGAGATCTTGTGAAAGCTGTTGTCCAGGTACCAAGAAGTGCAGTAGAGGGGAATTATAAGGCTGCAACTTTATATGAGGCACGTCCATATGCGGCGGGAGTTCAGGAAGATGGATATCCGCATATGAAAGAAGTGGCAGAAAAAGAATATCATCCGGTTAATTTTGCAGATCTTGACAAAAAAGTGGATGCGCATGTTCCGCAGGGATGTATCAGTGCAATGGATCTTTCTTTAAAAGCAGATCCGGCAGACTGGTATTATCCGGATAAAGGAAATAATAACATTATGGCTTTTGAAAATATCGACACCTTTGATTATTATCTTGTACGTGGATTTGCAGTTGTTTTAAGTGCGGGATTTGGTTCAAAAGGATCTGACGGATTCAATTATGTTGGTTCAGACTATGAAAGAGACGCTTTCAAAGCAATTGTAGAATGGCTGCATGGAGACCGTATCGGATATGCAGACCGCGAAGGAACGGTTGAGACAAAGGCAGACTGGTCTAACGGAAAGGTTGCCATGACAGGAAGATCTTACGCCGGAACCATGCCGTTTGCAGTGGCAACAACAGGAGTAGAAGGACTGGAGACAATCGTACCGATCGCAGGAATCGCAGACTGGTACAGCCAGCAGAACATGCAGGGCGCACAGCGGTACTGGCCGAAAGAAATGCTGAACAGCTTCCTTGCCTATTTTTGTTCCAGCCGCTATAATGATGAGACATTAACCGAGAAGCAGCGGGAGGATATGGCAGCATTCCATCATGAGATGAGCCTTCAGCAGATCAAGGGTGGATTTGACTATAATCCGGAATTCTGGGGTATGGGAAATTATCGCCTTCATGCAGACCGGATCAAATGCAGTGCACTCATTGTACAGGGACTGAATGACGAGAACGTGTCTACCAAGCAGTATGAGATGATGTACAAATCTTTCCAGAAGGCAGGAAAGAATGTAAAAGCAATCCTTCATCAGGGTGCACATATTACACCAACGATGCCGAAGCGATATGGAATCCTTGTGGATGGTAAATTCTATGATGATATTATCAATGAATGGATTTCTCATTATTTATACGGAGTTGAAAATGGTGCAGAGAACAGACCGGCAATCCTGGTGCAGATGAACTATGACCAGAGAAAATGGGAGACAGCAGATTCCTGGGAGACAGCATATAAGATGAATCTTACGTGCGAAGAACAGGGAACAACTGTAATCGATACAGACTGGGAAGCAGCGGGTGTCAGTGCAGAGAACTTCGATGATGTGATGGGTGTGAGATCAAGCAATATGGCACAGCGTTATGTGACGGATCCATTTAAAGAGGCAGTGACATTACAGGGAACAACCTGCGTAAGATTAAGAGCAGCGTTAAAAGATGGAGATGCAGAAGCAGATTTCAATCCGGTGAACAGTAATGATGCAGATACTCTGACGATGAAGCTTGGAATGCATGAAATGTCAGGACGTATGGATGATGTGAAGCTTACTCTTCTTCTTTGTGACGTGTGCGATGAAGAATTTGACAGCATTCAGTCTGTAGATCCGCAGAGAAATACAATTCCGGTCAATGTGGTAAAAGAAGGCGGAATTATCAGCGGAGGAGAGGTTCCAGCATGGAATGAAGCGGAGTTTGCTACTGTACATAAGAAATACCGTGTGATCACACGGGCATTTGCAGATCTGTGCAATCCGGAAGCAGGATATGAACCGGAGACAGCACAGAACAGTATCGAACTGAAAAAGGGTGAATACCATGATTACCATATTTATCTGAATGCGACAAGATATACGGTAGAGCCTGGACATAGCCTGGCACTGGTCATCACGACAGAAGATCCGATCAACTGTCTGATCCACAAGACCTATTCTGTGGAAATCGAGAATGCATCAGTGACAGCGGAAGTTCCGATGACTGAAGCGGTAGAAAATCGCGTGATGACGAGAAAATAAATTACATAAAAGGATAGTTATATAAGTATTTCATGAAGGATCACCAATTCCCGGAAACAGGTTTTGGTGGTCCTTTTTTCACAGTAATGCAGATGTAGCCTATGCTTCACAAAAATTTTTTCACATATATCGGGATAATTCTTTTTATTTTTTGTAAATATTGTAAAATAATTAGAAATGAAAATAACAGGAAACTGCGTAGTAGAAGTCTGGAGGACAAGACATGAATGCGGAAGAACGAATGACAAAAGGACAATTAGAAGAAGAAATCCAATATTTTCGGAAGATCTTTCAGGAGATCCGTCTTTTCCCAATTGGAAATATATCAGATATTGATGAAGAATGGAGAAAAATCAACGAGGGGCAGAACTGCTATCATTATTGAAAACGGGAAACACCCTGTGATAACTGTGTAGCGATGCGTGCAGCGACCACGAAAGAAGAAAAAGGAAAGCTGGAGATTGTAAATGGCAGGATTTATCAAGTGATCGCACGTTATATAGAAGTGGATGAGAAGCCATATGTGCTCGAGCTGATCCGTTGCCTGGATGGTGTCTAAAGAAGAATTTGAGACTATGAAAGAGCATACGCTGATTGATGCTTCTATGCTGGATAAGCTGGAGCATTATAAGGATGAGAAGATGATCAAGATCGCGTATCAGATCTGCAGATGGCATCATGAACGTTATGATGGTAAAGGGTATCCGGATGGTCTGATTGGAGAACAGATTCCAATTGCGGCACAGGTTGTATCTGTGGCAGATGTTTATGATGCACTGGTGAGTAAGCGTGTATATAAAGATGCGTATTCACATGAGCAGGCGATGAAGATGATCCTGAACGGAGAGTGCGGAGCGTTCAATCCGCTTTTAATGGAAGTTCTTGTGGAAATCCAGGATAAAATAAAAGAAGAAATACGTTACGAGGCATAAAAAAGAAGAAACGTCCGCCATGAAAAAGCAGTTGTATTTCCCTGACGAATTGTGTATAATAAATAAAATATTCATTTTATATACCAAAAATAAGAAAATGAAAGATGAAGAGGAAAATCTTTCAATCCTGGAGGGGAATAAGGGATGTTATCTACAATTGAGTCGGTCAATAATGTAGTCAATAATTTTATCTGGGGTGTGCCGGCAATGATCTGTATCATCGGAGTAGGACTTCTGCTCAGTGTCAGAACCGGATTTATCCAGATCAGAAAATTTCCATACGCTATGAAGGTGACGATTGGGCGCATGCTTCGGAAAAAAGATGCCACAGATGGTGCAATGACACCATTTCAGGCGGTCTGTACCGCGCTTGCGGCGACGGTTGGAACCGGGAATATTGCAGGAGTTGCAGGAGCGATCGCAATCGGCGGACCGGGAGCAGTCTTCTGGATGTGGATCTCCGCACTTCTTGGAATGTGTACTAAATTTTCAGAAGTAACACTTGCCGTACATTTCCGTGAAAAGAATGCAGAAGGGGATCTGGTCGGTGGGCCAATGTATTATATTAAGAATGGTCTGAATAAAAACTGGCACTGGCTTGCATATTTGTTTGCTGCATTCGGTGTGCTGACAGTATTTGGAACTGGAAATGCGACACAGGTCAATACGATTACGACAGCAATTGATTCTGCATTATTCAATTACGGGGTGATTGGAGTGGATGCAGCAAAGACGGTCAATCTTGTGATCGGAATTGTGCTTGCGGTGTTGATTGCACTGATCCTTCTCGGTGGAATCAAGAGAATCGGACAGGTAACGGAAAAGCTTGTACCGTTCATGGCGGTTATCTATGTTCTGTTAGCTGCCGGAGTGGTTCTGTTGAATTTAAAAAATATACCACATGTATTTGTTTCAATTTTTGAAGGTGCATTTACACCGGCATCTGCTACCGGAGGGGCAGTCGGAAGCTTCTTTATCAGTATGAAAAAAGGTGTGTCCAGAGGAATTTTCTCTAATGAGGCAGGTCTTGGTACCGGATCGATTGCACATGCATGTGCAGATACAAAAAAACCGGTGAAACAGGGATTCTTCGGAATCTTTGAGGTATTTATAGATACGATTGTAATCTGTACACTGACCGCACTGGTAATCCTGTGCAGCGGAGTTCCGATTGGTTACGGGGAGGCAGCAGGTGCGGAGCTTACGATTCTTGGATTTACTTCTACATATGGGAGCTGGGTATCGATCTTTACCGCGGTTGCAATGTGCTGCTTTGCATTTTCAACGATTATCGGATGGGGACTTTATGGAACCAGATGTATTGAATTTTTATTTGGAACGAAGATCAACAAACCGTTTATGGTGCTGTATTCACTGGTTGCGATCGTCGGAGCAACGATGGATCTTGGACTGATGTGGAATATTGCAGAGACATTTAACGGACTGATGGCAATCCCGAACTTAATTGCAGTCTTCCTGTTATCAGGAGTTGTGGTAAAACTTGTAAAAGAATATTTTGCAGGGGAAGGAAAAGGCGTATAAAGAAATACCTGACAGAAGGATAGAAGGCTTTCTGTCAGGTATTTTTTAATTTCCAAAATCAACGCCATACATTTTAAAATGTGTCTCAATACGCTGTTTGGCTTCCCAAAGAATCTGGACAGCTTCTTTTTCTTTAGACTCGGAAATACGGAAGGTTGGGATGGATATACTTAAAGCAGCGATTGGTGCATTATTGTAATCAAGCGAAACGGCGATACAATTTACCATTAAATTTGTTTCTTCATGTTCCACGGCATATCCCCGTTGACGGGTAAGTTCTAGCTCTTTAAGTAGATCATTTATGGTAGCGATTGTGTGTGGTGTATATGCAGTGAGAACTTCTGGAAACAGGTTACGAATTTCTTCTTCGGATTTATAAGCAAGAAGTGCTCGCCCCAAACCAGTACAGTACAAAGGAAGCTGCTTTCCTACGGAAGACATCAGGCGGATTGGCTGAGGTGAATCTTTTTTTGCGATATAAAGTACCATGTTTCGAGATTGGATACCAAGTTGGCATGTTTCGTTACTTAATGCAGTAATGTTATTCATCTCCTGTTGAATGAATTGCAAAGAAGTCTTGCGGTTATTATAGGCTACACCAACAGAATATGTAGCAACTCCGATACGATAGCGAAGCGTATCCTTTTGCATATAAATAAAATTACGGGCAGTCATCGTATGAACAAGCGGCATAATGCTACTTTTTGGGGCATTCAGTGCTTTGGCAAGTTCGGTAAGAGTCATTCCTTCCTCAGAGTTGGAAAGAAGCTCCAGTATATCGAGCACCCGTTCAGTAGGGCGGTGTTCAGTTGTTGCCATTGGTTTAAATCTCCTTTATTAACATTGAAATAATCTAAATTTCAATCAAGTATATAAAAATTATATCAGATATTTGTATGGAATTCCAGAGCTGTTTGACGTATATGTAGAAATTCATATAGAATAATTGTGCAAAATGATAAAAATAATGAATTTATTTGATGATATATTGACAATAAAGTGTGCAAGTGCTATTTTAAGAGCATGAAGTATGTAAATACATACGGAGTACGTATATACGCACAAATGAAAAGTAAAAGGTAAAGAGGAGGCAAAAAACTATGATTATGAACTTTTTGAAGAAAGTGCCGGCTGGAATGATGATCGTTCCACTTTTGATTGGGGCATTTTTAAATACGTTTTGTTCATCGGTACTTCAAGTAGATTCACTTACAACAGCAACTTTTTCAAATGCAGGTGCGGCAACAGCGATGGGAATTCAGCTGGTATGTCTTGGAACAACGTTAAGATTTAATGAACTCGGAAGTGTGTTAAAAAGGGGCGGAGTCCTTTTGATTTCCAAATTTGTGGCTGGAGCAGTAATTGGTATTGTTGTTGGTAAAGTGTTCGGTACAAATGGATTTCTTGGATTATCTGCATTAGCAATTATCTGTGCGGTAACAAACAGCAATGGTTCCGTATATCTTTCCCTGATGCAGTCTTATGGTGATGAAGTGGATTGTGGCGCAATGGCATTACTCTCATTGAATGATGGTCCATTTTTTACACTGGTCGCAATGGGAGCTTCAGGACTTGCAAATATTCCGATTCTTTCAATCCTTGCAGCAATTACACCGATCATTGTTGGTATGATCCTTGGAAATCTTGATAAATCATTTTCTGATTTCCTTGCACCGGCAGGACCGATTTTAATTCCTTTTGTAGGACTTACACTTGGAGCAGGAATTGATCTTTCCGCAGTTATAAAGGGAGGACCGTCAGGAGTTCTGCTTGGATTTATGACTACTTTTATTGGTGGAGCATTTATTGTATTATGTGATCGGAAGATTTCAAAACGACCGGGTTATGCCGGATGGGCAGTAGCGACAACAGCAGGTAATGCGGTTGCAGTTCCGGCGGTTGTAGGACTTGCAGATAAGAGCCTGGAAGCATATGTACCACAGGCAACAGCACAGGTTGCAGCATCCGTAGTTATCACAGCGATTATTGTCCCAATTGTTACAAACTGGTGGGCACATAAATACGGATGTCCGAAGTTCCCACTTGAGGATAAGAAAGCAGCAACAAAGTAGTATTTGTAAATATCACATATTAAAAAATGAAAACAGGAGATGAGCAAAATGGCAGTAACAGTTAATGCAGCAATTATTGATGAAAAAGATACCGTCGTTGTAGCAATTGAAAAGATCAATGCAGGAGATGAAGTGATCTGGAGAGATAGAAACGGAGATGTACAGAAGATTACAGCAGCTACAGATGTACCAATGTACCATAAAGTAGCAATCAAGGAAATGCCAAAAGGAACGGAAGTAGTAAAATATGGAGAGCACATTGGTCTTGCAGCATGTGACATCCATGTTGGCGAGCATGTACATGTACATAATGTCCAGAATCACAGAGAAAATCTTTAAAATACGGAATATAAGAAGACAGGAGGAAGTTTAAAATGGAAAAAATGACTTTTTGGGGATATAGAAGACCAGATGGAAGAGTTGGAATCAGAAATAAAATTTTAATTTTACCGGCAAGTGTCTGTGCATCAGATACAACAAGAATTATCGCGTCCCAGGTAGAATCTGCAGTTACATTCAATAACCAGAATGGATGTTCCCAGGTTCCGTCAGATCAGCAGTTCACGATGGATGTAATGGCCGGATATGCAGCAAACCCGAACGTATATGGAACGGTTGTTGTATCACTTGGATGTGAAAACTGTCAGATGGATCTTGTGTTAGATGCAATTAAAGAGAGAACGAATAAACCAATCCGTCATTTCATTATACAGGAAAACGGAGGAACGATTTCTACAGTAGAAAAAGCTGTCCGTGCAGCAAAAGAGATGGCACAGGAAGCTTCTCTTCTGCAGAAAGAAGAATTTGATTTTTCTGAGCTGATCATCGGAACAGAATGTGGAGGTTCGGATCCGACTTCAGGACTTGCAGCAAATGTCCTAATCGGAGAGATGAGTGACCGTATGGTAGAACTTGGAGGTACTTCGATTCTTTCTGAGACAACAGAATTTATTGGCGCAGAACATATTCTGGCACGACGTGGAAAGACAAAAGAAATCAGTGACAGAATTTACCAGATCGTTCATGACTATGAGCATGCGATTAAGTTGGTAGGACATGATATCCGTGAAGGAAATCCTTCTCCTGGAAACAAAGAAGGAGGACTTACAACACTGGAAGAAAAATCATTGGGATGTATCCATAAAGGTGGTCATTCAGAAGTAACAGCAGTATATGACTATGCAAAACAGGTGGAACCAAAACAGGGACTTGTTATTATGGACACTCCGGGAAATGACCCGTCATCAGTAGCGGCAATGGTAGCCGGTGGATGTCAGATTGTTGTATTTTCTACCGGACGTGGTACACCGACAGGAAATCCGCTTGCGCCGGTAATTAAGATCACCGGTAATAAAGTTACTTTTGCAAATATGTCTGATAATATTGATATCGATGCAAGCCCGTATATTTATGGAACAAAGACAATGACAGAACTTGGCGATGAGCTGATGACAGAAATTAAGGAAGTTGCTGATGGCAAGCTGACAAAAGCAGAAGCTCTTGGATATACCGAGATGGCAATAGCAAGAGTTTGTAACTATATGTAAAAATGGGGTGGAAAAATTGCGTTATACCAGAGTAAAAGATAAAAATGGAGAAATTCATCTGGCAGCTTTTGAGAAGGAAGATAAAGTGTTCTTTTTAGATGAATTATTCCCGGAATTAAAAGGGAAATCTTTGATAGATTTTGTTCATATGGTAAATGGCGATCCGCAAAAAGCAGCACAGATGATCTGTGCTGCAGATGGATTGGTACATAGAATAGAAGAACAGGAAATGCTTACACCGATTGAACGCCCGGTTCATGATATTCTTTGCGTTGGAGTAAATTATACAGATCATCTGGAAGAGACAAAGGAACATCTGGCAGGAGCTGTGTCGGATGAAGTATCCGGCACCGTGTATTTTGCAAAAAGAACAAACCGTATTCTTGGGGCAAATGAAGAGATCCAGGGACGGTTTGATATCGATGAAAAAGTGGATTATGAAACAGAATTAGCGGTCATTATAGGAAAAGAAGGAAAAGGAATCACGGAAGAAAAAGCAGAAGAATATGTATTTGGATATTCCGTATTTAATGATCTTTCTTCAAGAGATCTTCAGACCAGACATGGACAGTGGCTGATGGGAAAAAGTCTGGATAATTATACGATCATGGGACCTGTGATCGTAGACCGTACAGAGCTTCCGATGCCGTTAGAACTGGATATTAAGAGTTATGTGAATGGTGAACTCAGACAGAATTCAAATACAAAATATCTGATTAAAAAAATTCCGGGGCTGATTGCAGAATTGTCCAAAGGAATTACTCTGGAGGCTGGTGACATTATTGCAACCGGTACACCAGCAGGTGTTGGAATGGGATTTACGCCACCAAGGTTTCTAAAGAAAGGTGATAAAGTTACATGTGAGATAGACAGGATTGGTCAGCTGACGAATTATATTGTCTGATTTTTACAAGAAAGTGAATTGGGATAAAGATAGGAAGAGAGGTAGAAAATATGTGTAAAATCGTTACACCAGTTGTTACAGTTTTTGATGAAAAAGAAAAACCGGATTATGAAGGGAATAAAAAGGTAATTGATTTCCTGATTGAAGGAGGCGTTGATGGAATTCTTGTGTTGGGATCGTCCGGTGAATTTACAGGACTTACAAAACAGGAGAAACATGATTTCTTCAAATTCTATGCAGATTATACTGCAGGGCGCACAAAGCTTTATGCTGGAACCGGAAGCCTTAATTTTGAAGATACGGTGGCGTTGTCAAATGAAGTGAATGAAATGGGCTATGAAGGAGCAATGGTTATCGGACCATGTTATTATGCACTGGATCAGGAAAAGATTTTTGTATATTATGATACGCTTGCAAAGTCAATAAAAGGAAATCTTTATATCTATAATTTCCCGGCAAGAAGTGGACATTCCATCGCTCCGGAAACCTTGAAAAAGCTGGTGGAAAATAATGCTAATATTAAAGGTTTAAAGGACTCCGTGTCAGAACCAAATCATACAAATGAACTGATGTTGGCTGTAGAAGGACATGAGTTTGAGATGTTCTCAGGATTTGACGATCAGTTCCTTTATAATCTTACATCCGGAGGAGTAGGATGCATAGGAGCGCTTTCTAATATTGTGCCTGAAATCTGGAGTGATCTTGTAAAATCAACAAAGGAAAAAGATTTTGACAGAGTTATGAAGTTATCAGCACTGACACATGAACTGATGCCACTCTATGACATGGATTCAAATTTCTCGCTCTTGTTCAAAAAACTAATGCAACATAGAGGAGTAGAAATTTCGGATCGCGCAATTTTCCCATACAATCAGATGGATGAAGAAGTGTATAAAAAAGCAGAAAGCTTGATGGATAAGGTGATTGAGGAGTATCAGAACCTGAAATAAGAAGAAACAAACAAAGCAGACATTCTGAAATGGAGAATCATCCGCTCCGGTATCAGCCGGGGATTGGGAGAGATTCTCCATTTTTATTTAATCATGATTTATTCATTTACTTCAAAACGCCATTGCTGCCTGATCCCCGGATATTTCTGGTGATCGACTTCGCTCATAAACATATCGTATGGTCTTGCACAGATTTTGAATGGGGTATACATGGCCTGGTAGATGACCAACTTTTCGTCTGTTTCGGTATGTTCAGCAAAAGCCAGTACCTTGTAGAGATATTTGGTGCTCTCTTCTGATACCCATTCTCTTTTGAAATGGCGCACGATATCGCCAACATGGATTTCATGGAGGGGTTCTGCGTTATTTTTTTCGGTATTGGCAGAAAGCGTAGAAGCAGGCTGTGCTTCTGGGATAACCGTACTGGTTTGTGTTGAGGCAGACGATTCCGGGTGGGAAATTACAGACGAAGAATCTATTTTATTTTCCGGATCTGCATCCAGATAAATATACTCATCTTTATCAAGAGAAACCGGTGCGCCGGTCTTGCCGATGATATGAACACCACCATACCAGGTGCCCTCGATTTTAAAAGTATCTCCGATCTGATATTCGGAAGAATATTCATCGTTCTTTTTTATGATTTTGATTTTATCCATAGATAGTACACTCCTGTTTGTATTTGAAAACTAATCTAATTATATGTGCATTTTCCAATTTTTCCAACCTAAAAATGGGAAAAATCGTGTATACTGGAAAGTACTAGTTGCTGGTCACAGATACTGTGAACAGTAACTAGTACTACGGAAAGGGGAAAGATAAAATGGTAAAACCAATTATGAGAGATCTCTTTTTTCTGCGCCAGAAGGCAGAGAAAGCAACGAAAGGAGATTTTCCAGTTGCAATTGATTTACTGGATACATTAAAAGCGCACGAAGATGGCTGTGTGGGAATGGCAGCAAATATGATCGGGGTAAATAAAGCGATCATTGCAGTCAATATGGGATTTATGAATGTTGCGATGTTCAATCCGAAGATTGTAAAGAGAAACGGAAAGTATGAGACAGAAGAAGGATGCCTGTCTCTGGATGGTGTAAGAAAATGTGTGCGCTATCAGGAAATCGAAGTAGAATATGAAGATATCAATTTTAAACGGCAGAGACAGAAATACAGCGGATGGACGGCGCAGATTATTCAGCATGAGTGCGATCATCTGAAGGGGATTATTATTTGATGGTATCCCAAATAAAAGGTCCGGCATTATGGTTTCACGTTTTGTGGAAAGAAAGTCCTGATTGGAACAGATAAATCGGAATAATGTTGTTATTACAACAGAAATGAAAATCCAGAAACCGTATACTTATCCATACAAAAAAAGAAGGTCATTAACAGTTAAAGATAAATTATAAAATCATATAAGTAGATATTGAGTTT